>TARA_R110000782_G_scaffold63477_1_pt1 | contig 10495 bp, 13 predicted proteins | sample TARA_R110000782 | Tara Oceans TARA_R110000782 (sample SAMEA4397859) | marine metagenome | biome: Polar Biome; feature: [SRF] surface water layer (ENVO:00010504); material: water (ENVO:00002006), including particulate matter (ENVO:01000060) such as... | depth 5 m
GCCCTACATCATAGGCTACCTAGCGTGGGGAGACCCTTGGGTAGCAACATATAAAGAGATGTTTCACCCTGACAGATGCAGGTACGAGGACAACAAACATAATGTAATAGATAACTGTGAGAAGGAGTAACAGATGGACAATAAATTAGAACCTAGTAAAGCTAACCGTAAAAAGTTTGACATAGATTTAGAGTACGGCAAAGTAAGAGAGGGTGCTGTCGCTGATATGCTACAGAACTCTAAGATAGAAGTTAAGTCTGAGCGAGGTATGTGGCAGAAGACAGGCAACATAGCTATAGAGTACCAGAGTTATGGTAAGCCATCAGGCATAGCAGCTACTGAATCAGAGTATTGGTTTCACAATCTCTGTATAGGCAAGGACACTTACGCTACCTTAGTATTTAAGACAGAGGTGTTACGTAAGATAATAGACTCACTAGATTACAAGAAAAGTGTAAGTGGTGGAGACCACAATGCATCACGTATGTACTTGTTAAACATACAGAAATTATTCTCTAGTGATGTCATCAAAGCATTTAAGGAGCATGATAATTATGAGAATACCAAAAATAAACCCGATAGCGAAAGCTATGCTGAGCCTAAGAAAAAGTCCACAGGTAATACCTAACAAAAAGAAAGATAGGTATCCTGACGTAGAAGATTACGATGGTGTATACATAGATATGTTTACAGGGGAAGTTAAGCATCTTGATGATGATGGAAAAGATGATGACCCACATGATGAGATGTACCCTGCTACACCACCGAAGAAAGGTAAGTGAGATATGATTGAGGAATCAGAAATATCTATAACGGAAGAGGATTGGGATAGAATACGTAAATCTCTACCTGTAACTCTAAACAGTGATGACATGTTGATGATAATATTGTCTATACTGGTGCAATACGTAGAAGAAAAGGATGAATCAATGAATATACTAATGGATTGTTTAGATAACGTAGACAATGCGTATCAATGTAACGTAGACATAAAGAGTAGGATGCATTAATTATGACAATACCTAAAAAGACTAGTAATCTACACACTCTAGTGCAGCATTACAAAAAGTCACACGATTTTACTAAGTTGCGTGACCAAACACAGAGAGACTACCACAACATACTCAACAAAGCCTTGATGACAAAGGTAGAGGACTCAACTCTAGCTAATATAAAAGTCAAGGACTTATCTAGGCGTACTTTTAAGGTAGCTTACGACTCTTGGCTATATAGGGGAGTGCGAACAGCTAATATTACTCATGCAGTGGTGCGTAAGGTACTTAACTATGGCATCGACTTGGAATTATTGACTGTCAACCCTGTATCAGGCATAAAAACTCAAGCAGAGACATCTAGAAACACAACATGGACACCAGAGCAAGTAAAATTATTCTTGGATACAGCATACAGCCAGTTCAAGTGGCGTAATATAGGTCTCATAGTGCATATGGCATACGAATTTGTGCAACGAATAGGAGATATGCGTGAGTTAACGTGGGATTCCATAGACTTTGACAAGAAGCTACTGACCTTGGAGCAATCAAAGAGAAGAGCTACTGTTTTCTTACCTATAGAGGAGAATCTACTCTCTATGCTTACATTCCAGAAGAATGACTTTGGCTTCCAAGATTATGTTGCACCTTCTGTAAAGACTATTACAGGGGGATACAAGCCGTATGCCAAATGGCAGGTATCAGTACACGTAAATGCCATCAAAGCTGCGTGTGGTCTTCCTAATGGCTTACAAGCTATGGATATGAGAAGGACAGGCGTAACGCAAATGGTAGACGCAGGAGTAGACTTGGCTCAGATTATGAGTGTTAGTGGTCACAAAAACCCTAACTCAGTCAACCCATATATGAAGAACACGCTAACTTCAGCAACTAATGCTCTAACGACAAGAAGGAATGTGTTGTAAGTGTGCAACACTTTTATAAAAAAGAAAGGGTATGCTATTGACAAAAATAATTATATGAACGATATACCCTGTAAGGGTTTTTTAAAACACATTAAATGGGAAACATAAGATGAATATAAAACAATTTATAGATGACTTAGCATTAAATGAAGCAGAGACTGTACGCATAGACTGTCCTTCCTGTAGAGGTAAGAAAACATTTACAGCTATCAAGATGGATGGGTCTACTATATTTAATTGTTACAAGTTAGGTTGTGGTACAAAGGGTGCTGTACGTTCTGGATACTCTAGAGAAGATATAGCTACCATCTTAAATAAAAAGAATAGTGTACCTGTGATTGATGAGCCACAGAAGTTCGTATTCCCTGAGTACGTATCTCACGATATAGATAACAAGTGGATGCATAAGTTCATAGACAAATGGAATCTACAGGATACGTATTTGCTATACGACGTAAAAGATGAACGAGCCGTATTCCCTATACGTAGTCGCAACGGTATGATACTAGATGCCGTAGGGCGTTCTCTAACTGGCAAGCAACCTAAGTGGTTACGCTACAGTGGTAAGGCAGACTTCTTCCTATCATCTAAGACGGACAACACGTACTGTGCCGTAGTCGTAGAAGATGTCATCAGTGCTATCGCTATCGCTGAGAACATGGATGCTACAGGATTTGCATTGCTAGGCACATCCTTATCTAGTAAAAGCCGACAAGAGTTATGTAAGTACCACAAAGTTATTGTAGCTCTTGACCCTGACGCTAGAAACAAAACATTGTCATTGACTAAAGAGCTACGAACTACACAGTCTATAGTTCACGCTATGTCTTTGCAAGATGACATTAAGTACAAAAACTACGTAGACTTGAAACGCTTAGATGGCTTAATCAATATGAATAGAAGAACAGCAGTATAGAGGAAAACATGGAACATCATAACATTGAAACATTAAAGAAACATATTTTGCCTTTATCTGAATCAAATAATTTTAATGAAGCAAAACTAGAATGGAAACTATCAAGAGTAGAAGTCGATGACGATTGGAATAGATGCCCATGCAATCATCCTATAAAAGAACTATGCTACATAAAGAATACATTAAACAATAATGAAACCTACGTAGGTAATGTCTGTGTAAATAAATTTATGAATATAGATACAGGTAATATTTTTGAAGGTTTAAAACGAATAGCTAAAAAAATAGACGCTAACCCTAACAAAGACCTGATAGAATACGCAAATGAGTTAGGTTACTTGTACGAACATGAGTATTCTTTTTTATTGCAAACAAAAAATAAAAGAAAACTATCTCCTAAACAAAAAAGTTGGAAGGAAAGAATTAATAAAAGAATATTAGAAGAGACTAAAATAGATAAAACAAAAAGTAAAAGTGAATGGACTTTTGTAAGAAAAAATAGCAAAGGAGAAAATATATTTAGAAGAGATACAAATGAAACTCTTGAGTTTGTAATAGATTTTTTAAATGAAAATAATATAGAACATGAATATAAAGAAGGTGCAACTATGTTTAACTTAACAAACGAAGTTGGGAAATGCTATACCTACTATTGGACTACAGGTAAATGGTCTCCTAAAAATAAAAGCATGGATATGCACTACAATAGCAAAGGAATAAAAGATTTTACTGAAAGATTTTTTAATAGGTATAACAAAGAGTATTTAGAAAAACAAAAACAGTGGGATGAAGCAAGAAAAGAATATTTTTTATCTCAGTTAAATAAATATACTGAAGAGAAACCTGATGAAGATATGCAAGAATACTATAAAAACAAAATAAGACATTTAGAAAATAAGGATATACACGCATGAAAGTACAACTAATAAATTACATGGGCAATGACTTAACTGTAGTGAATGCAGCTAGAGTTAGCTTCAATGTAAATAAGAAAACATTTATAGATGCAGACGCTAAACTCATTGCATATCTAGCAAAACATAAACACATGTCACCTTTCGGTCATTGCTTTGCGTCATTCAAAGTTCAAGCTCCAATCTTTGTAGCTAGACAGTTAGTGAAGCACAAGTTTTTACGGTGGAATGAAATCAGTAGACGCTACGTAGACACCAGACCTAATTGGTACAGACCTAGTATGGATGACCCTGATACCGCTATATGGCGTTCACAAACTAAAGATAAGAAGCAAGGTAGCGGTGATGTCATTCAAGATGAAGCTACTCAAAGCTTGGCTTCTTTTCATCACAATGCAGTAATAGCGGAAGCTATGGCATCGTACAGTAAGCTACTAGAGCTAGGCATATGTGAAGAACAAGCTCGTATGGTGTTGCCTATTAGCCACTTGACTGAATGGTTTTGGTCAGGTAGCCTTGATGCATTCGCTGACATGTGCAGACTCAGATGTGCAGGTGATGCACAAGTAGAAACTAAAATGGTTGCTGACCAAATAAACGATGAGATGGAAAAACTGTTTCCTGTATCTTGGAAGTATTTAATGAAGGATAATAAATAATATGGAACTATCACTAATCAGGTCTTTAATGGACAAAGACTTCTACGAAGACCACAAAGGCAGTCGCTGTCCTGACAAACTATTCTCCAAGGATGTGCGAAAGCTTAAACAAACGATAGATTACGCTATGGATAAATACGAGCGTACTCTTACACCAGAGGAGTTGGAAGCTATCTTCTTGACGAACAACACCACCATTACAACTGCGAACAAGCAGATGTATAAGAACCTGTTCTATCAACTACAGAAAGAACAGCCTATGACGAAAGAGATAGCTCAAGATGTATTGTCTTGTTTGTTTAGGCAAAGCATAGGAGAGGACATAGCTAACGTAGGATTTGATTACGTTAACGGTGAAGCTACATCTCTTGAGCCATTGCGTAGAATGATTGAGTCGTACAACGATGACTTCTTACCTAATATGAAAGTTAATTGGGAGGACATATCTGTGGATACACTATTGCAACTCAATGACCTAGAAGCTCAATGGAAGTTCAACATACCTACTTTGTCTAGTCGCATTGAAGGTATCAATGGTGGTCACTTAGTTATAGTTGGAGCTAGACCTAATACAGGTAAGACGAGCTTCCACGCTAGTTTGATTGCAGGTCCAGAGGGATTTGCTCATCAAGGAGCTAAGTGTCTAGTTCTCCTCAACGAGGAAGCATATCATAGAGTCGGAGCTAGGTATCTATCGGCTGCTACAGGCATGACTTTGATGGATGTAAAGAATAATCCTGCCAAAGCAGGTATGCTATACGAGAAGATTAAAGGCAACTTACATATCAAAGATTGCACAGGCAAGGACTTAGCTTGGGTAGAGCAAGTCGTTAAGACTTACAATCCTGATGTGGTAGTCATGGATATGGGTGATAAGTTTGCAGCTAGAACAGGCGACAAGTCTGACGTATACCTCAAGGATGCTGCTATCTACGCTAGGAACATAGCGAAGCAACATAATTGTGCTATCTTCTGGATGAGTCAGCTATCTGCTGAAGCTGAAGGTAAAGCTCAAAGCCTTAATCAATCTATGTTAGAAGGCTCTAAGACAGGTAAAGCTGCTGAAGCTGACCTTATGATTCTCATAGGTAAGAATGCACCTGTCGAAGGTCAAGATGAAGAATCTCCTGTTCGATATTTAGTTATAGCTAAAAATAAGTTGACAGGCGGTTGGCATGGGAGTATGAATGTAGTGCTAGACGGTGGCATCTCTAGATACACTGCTTAGAATAAATATAGAAAGGTACACACCACACATGAGACTTGCACTAGACGTAGAGAATACTACGATAACTAGAGGGGGGAAGTTACACCTTGACCCTTTTGAACCTACTAATACTTTAACTATGGTTGGTTTAGGTGATGTCGATACAGAGGATGAACCTTCCCTTTATACCTTTGACCATGCTGATATAGAAACGTCAGACTTATCTTCTGGAGTTCAAGAAGCTCTAGATAAGACTACGCTTCTCATAATGCACAATGCTCAACACGACTTACAGTGGTTGTGGTCTTGTGGATTCAAGTATGACGGTGACATATACGACACGATGTTATCAGAGTACATACTATGCAGAGGATTAAAGAAACCTCTATCTCTTGAAGCTTGTGCTGAAAGGTATCGCTTGCCCTACAAGAAACAAGATACTCTCAAGGAATACTTTAAGAAAGGATACAACACCAGAGAAATACCTCACGCAGAACTAAGCGAGTATCTCAATGCAGATATACTTGTAACTAAGTCTCTATTCTTAGCTTTAGATAAGAGATACAAAGACCAAGAGAACCATTCACTAGTTAATGTATTAAAGATTACAAATGAAGTATGTAAGTCATTAACTAAAATGTATATGAATGGCTTGAAAGTAAATCGAGATACCTTATATGAAGTAAGAGAAGAGTTTGAGAAAGAAAGAAATGACATACTAGATTCCTTAGATAAGATAACGAAGGAATTGATGGGTGACACTCCTATTAATCTTAACTCTCCAGAGCAAGTGTCTCAGCTTATATTCTCTAGGAAGGTAATTGACAAACACATATGGGGCGAAGAATTGTTTGAGCATACATCTACAGACTCAGAGTTTAAGAAAGCTGTTGATGAGAATATGATTATCATGTACAAGACTAAGGCTCATAGATGTGACGAATGCAAAGGAAACAAGTATGTTCACAAAACAAGGAAGGACGGTTCGTTATTTAAAAAGCCTACAAAGTGTAAGTCTTGTGACGCAACTGGTTATCATCTTACTGATACTAATCGTGTGGCAGGTCTACGCTTTACCGCACCTAGCAAGACTTGGGTCTCCGCAGGTGGATTCTCAACTTCTAAAGGAAACATCGAAAGACTTGAGACCATCGCTCATAGTAAGGGTCTCACAATGCAACGAGACTTCTTGCAGAAACTTAGAAGACTCTCAGCACTTGAGACCTATCTTAATACCTATATCAAATCTATAGACATCTTTACCAAAGAAGATAACTTCCTACATGTTGCATTAACGCAACACATTACATCTACAGGTAGATTCAGTGGACGCAATCCTAACATGCAGAACATGCCTAGAGGCGGTACATTCCCTGTAAAGAAAGTATTCGTATCTCGATGGGATGGTGGGAAAATAATGGAAGCTGACTTTGCTCAATTAGAATTTAGAGTAGCTGCATTCTTAGGGCAAGACAAGATAGCTATGGATGAGGTAGCATCAGGCTTTGATGTTCACGCTTACACTGCCAAGGTTATCAGTGATGCAGGGCAACCTACAACTCGCCAAGAAGCCAAGGCACATACATTTGCTCCTTTGTATGGGGCAAGTGGATACGGCAGGACACCTGCTGAAGCTGCGTACTACAAGCAGTTTACGACTAAGTATAGTGGTATCGGTAAATGGCACAGTAGATTAGCTACAGAAGCTATCAACACTGGCAGGATACAGACACCATCAGGTAGACAGTATCAATTTGACAACATGAAAAGGAGAGCAAATGGAAGCGTAACTAACTTCACTATGATAAAGAATTACCCAGTGCAAGGATTTGCAACTGGAGATGTAGTTCCAATAGTTTTACTAGAGTTTGAAAAACTTCTTGACAAGAGTTACAGTTGTCTGGTAAACACAGTACATGATTCGATTGTGGTAGATGTCCACCCTAATGAAGAGCAACAGGTGATAGCAGCAGTAGAAACTTTAAATGTAAATCTGCACGACCTAATTAACGAGTACTATAGGGTAGACTTCAACGTACCACTATTATTAGAAGCCAAGATAGGACCAAATTGGCTAGACACAAAGGATATATAAATATGACTAATGAATTAATTACATCTAACGGCTCTGTAAACTTTGCTGATATGGCTAAGCTTATGGGAGTTGCGACTACGCCTAACAATTCTAATACAGACAAGAAGACTTCACAACTCGCTAGAGTAAAAGTATTACGAGACCCTATTATGGGAATGCAAGAAATTAAAGGCAAACAGGTAAAGATGGAAATCATACCTGCAGGGTCTTTAGTTATTCGCAAAACAGACGGTGAAGAAATATACATGCAGGAGCTATCTCTTAGACCCTTCATGCAGCGACAATCTTATCAAAGGTTTCAATCCTTTGACCCTAAGAAGTCTGCTGACACAGGCAAACGAGGTGAGTACATTAAGACTGTTCTCTCTGATAGCTTGAACAATGACTTGATGGATACATCAGGTGGATTTAACTGCGGTAAACCTGCAGGATATATCCAAGACTATAGTTCACTACCTGAAAAAACAAAGGCTATATACTCTCAAATTAAACGACAGAGGCATGTCTTTGGTATAGCTGTAGTCAAGGATGCTACTGATGCTATAGGCTCTCCAGTAGACGATTTTGAGATGCCTGTATTGTTTGAGACAGATAGTAAAGTATCTTTCAAGAACATGGGAGAGCCTTTCAATAAGCTTGCATCTATGCAACATCTACCTATACAACACTTGATTAAATTCTCTACTGAAGAGAAAGATAAAATATCAGGTGGCACATACTTTGTCATAGCTGCAAAGTTAGACAACAAGTCCATTGATGTTACAGTCGATGACCAAGTAGTGCTACAAAACTTCTTGGATTGGATTGCAGCTTTTAATACTTGGGTATCGGATACGCATCACGCTAATCTGAAGGACACGATGCCTGAAGATGACAAGGACTTGATAGACCAATTCATAGATACTAATGAACTAGAAGGAGTATAATGGTATGAATCATCCTGCTGAACTGGCGGTTAGAGCGTACTTAAATAAAGCTGTAAAAGGCGAAGGAACTATCTCTGAAGATAACTTAGAGCAGATAGCTTCTGATATTAAGTCAGCTTTAACTCGCCAGTTTGCAGGTCCACCTAGAGAAGACTTCAGACTACGAATGTCAAACTTAGGTAGACCTACATGCCAACTATGGTACGATAAAAACAAACCCGAAGTAGCTGAACCTTTTCCATCTAATTTCTTAATGAATATGGTATTAGGTGATTTAGTAGAAGCTGTATTCAAAGGATTGTTGAGAGAAGCTAATGTAGAGTTCAATGATTCGTCTAGAGTCACACTTAAAATAGGTGGCACTGAAATAAAAGGAGAATGTGATTTAACTATAGGTAATACAGTAGATGATATAAAGTCTGCTTCACCTTGGAGTTACAAGAATAAATTTGAATCTTACGGAGCTTTAGCTAAAGAAGACAGCTTTGGTTACGTACCTCAACTTGCAGGGTACGCTCAAGCTATGGGTGTAGACGTAGGTGGTTGGTGGGTTATTAATAAAGGCAACGGAGATTTTAAATACGTATCTGCTCAAGACATGAACTTGAATGAAGTAAATGAAAAGATAAAGAAAACAATTACTTATATAAAGGAAGACATGCCTTTTGAGAGATGCTACAAAGCAGAAGCTGAGAGTTATAGAAAGGAACTGTCAGGCAACTACATATTACCTAGAGGTTGCACCTTCTGTAAGTATAAAAGAGATTGTTGGGATACTCTTCAAGAGCTACCATCTAAAGTATCCAAAGCAAAAGAACTGCCTATGGTTCAGTACGTATCTTTAGCTGAGCCTGTAGAATAATGGTCTATAAAAGACACAACAAATCTAGGTATCGCAGCGGTTTAGAAATGAATGTTGCGTTATTTTTAAAAGACAAACAGAAAAAAGTCAGGTATGAAGACTTGAAAATAGAGTGGGAAGACCTCAGATATAGAACTTACACACCTGACTTTGTTTTAGATAACGGAATTATAATAGAAACGAAAGGATTCTTTGATACAGAAGATAGATACAAGCACATAGAAATTAAAAAACAACACCCTGAATTAGATATTCGATTTGTTTTTAGTAATGTAAGAAACAAATTGTACAAAGGTTCTAAGACCACCTATGAAGATTGGTGTGAACAAAAAGGTTTCTTGTGTGCTCACAGAATTATACCACAAAAATGGTTGACATCTAAAGGAAATGAGATAAAACTACAGGTTATTCCACTTAAAACTCCTCGAAAGGATTTAATAACATGAACATCAATGACCAAGATTATGCACTCGTATTTACTTTACACAAAGACAACAAGAACAAATGGATGGGAGATATAGATGGTAATATAGTAATATCCGAAAGAAATAAAGATAGTGCAGATACTCAAGACATGATGATGAATATGCTTACTTTGCTATCTACCTGTGTTAAGTTATTAGAAACAGACAAAGACTTCATTAAGAAAGTATGGGAAACTAGAGATGAATTAGATATGGATATAGACATAAAAGAACCTGATGTATTTAGTTCGATAAAACAACTTGACATGTTGGAAACTTTAGTAGAGGATAAACCTAACGTCATACAGACAGATGGCAATGTAATAAAATTTAATTTTACTAAAGGGAGATAAGATGAACAATGTATGGGCTAAAGAAAACTGTGCTAAATGCGGTTGCCTATTAGACGATGATTTTAATTGTACAGAATGTGAAATATGTAATACTGTAATTATAACTGGTGATACAACCTTTGACCACTCCGATACGGATATGGTTAATAGTCCACCACATTATAATACAGTAGGTATAGAG
>TARA_R110000782_G_scaffold21110_1_pt1 | contig 10469 bp, 14 predicted proteins | sample TARA_R110000782 | Tara Oceans TARA_R110000782 (sample SAMEA4397859) | marine metagenome | biome: Polar Biome; feature: [SRF] surface water layer (ENVO:00010504); material: water (ENVO:00002006), including particulate matter (ENVO:01000060) such as... | depth 5 m
TTTTTTTTTATTTAATTTTTTTGTTATATTTATCAAATATAGTTAAAATGAATGAAAAAATCAATACTGAAAGAGAATTAATTATTAAAAGTTTGAATCGAGAATACAAGGATTCAAACCCATATTTATATATCTATATTCGTGGTGCTACTAGAGCACGACAAACAGCGATAAATAACATATTAAAATATACTGATGTTATTTTCTATAATTGCCAATTTAATGAAAATTTCGTTAAATTATGTATTGCTGAATACCTAGATTATAAAAAAGAACAATATATAAGAGGTGAGATAAAAATTAAGTCGTTTTATTAATATCTGGAAATAAAGCTTCGGTTAACTTAACACTTTTCTCATATTTGATTATTTCCTCAGTTGGCATATTGAAATAATCAAATATATAATTTCCAGTATCCTCACTACTCATAGTAAAAATCTTATCCAAGACATCAATAATATTTGTTATATCTTTAGAGTGTTGTCTTGTTAATGAATCATTATTAAATGCATCACCAATGTTCTTAACATAATTTCTATATGTTAAGAACTTAGATTTTTTAAAATGTTTTAGTGATTCCTCACAAATTATTAAATAAATGTGGTTGGAATATTTACTCATATGATTATATTTATTTATAAAATATTTATAATGGATAATAAAAAAATGGATTTACTAATACTTAAATTTTTACTTCGATTCTACCCAATCACTAGAATAAAAGTAACCACTAAATTGCAAAAAAAAGCAGTTTTCAGACGTGGTATTTTATTTGATGATGGTACAATTTATGAATTAAGTGATAGTGTTTCTATGAATACACTTTATTATCGTTTAATTGATGTTATAAAAAAAGTTTTTGGGTGTGACGAGCAATACTGCAAGCATGTTTTGAACATGTTTTTTTAATACCACACCAACATGTATTAAAATATAGTTTTATACCTAATAATAATGGCCAAATACCACATAAATAAAGTAAAGATGGGTGACCTTCACCACAAAATCCAAAGGCGTGTTTAATTATTTCTATCATTTTTATATTGTTTTATGCAAATATACAATAAAAAAATTAAACAAACAAATTTTATTGGATGTCTGTAATATCTATCTGTGGAAATTTTGATAACACATCATTTTCAATAAAATATTCTTGTGTTTTATTTAATTCATAAACCAAACCCTCAATTACTGATAATTTTAAGTTAAACTCATCTCTTGCATTATCAAACCTACCTTCTAATTCCCAATTATCATCATCTGATTGTGTTTGAATATAATCAGAGGCGTATCTTTCTAGTATTCTAGATTTTTCTTCTATTTCACTAGTAAAATCTTTAACAATATCAAAATTATAACCAGCAATTTCAATAATACTCATATTGGTTAATTCACCAAATATCTTATTTAATATTGGTTCCGATTTGATAGTAAATCTATGTAAAATACCAATTGGGTCCTCATTAGCTGGAAGCATATTTTCTTGAAGTTTCTTCATTTGAGATTCAGTTATTATTATTTTCATAGTATGTATTTAAATATAAATATATTTGACTTTATTAAAAATTATACTTATATTTAAACATGGCAAATTTAAATTTTAAAAGCGATTTAATATTAGGAAATGATGGTGAAAAAATAGTAATCAAATTCCTAGAAACAAAAGGGTGTGTATATGTTGATTCAAACAACGATAACAAGTATGACCTTAAGATGATTACCAAAGGTAAAGAAACCACATACGAAATCAAAACAGATGTAAAATGTGCCCCAGTATATGATACTGGGAATATATTCATTGAATTCGAATCCAGGGGTAAAGACTCAGGTATAGTTGTAACAAAAGCCGATTGGTTCGTAACATATTTCAAATTCTTAAACCAAATATGGTTTATTAAATCAGATGACCTTAAAAAAATAATATCACAAAACAAATTTCCAATCTTTTATGATGCTGGAGATGTAGGAAGTAAAACTCATGGATATTTATTAAAAAGAAAAGACTTTAAAAAATACTTTCATGTCAGCAACATCTAAACCAAAATTAACAGTAGAACTAATTCCATCAACTTGTCATTTCTCAAATGTACGTACAACTGTAACTTCAACAGAATGGGATAAAATAAGACATATATCATACGCTGCTGCAGATAATAAATGCGAAATCTGTAAAAGCAATGGAATACTTCAAGGATATAAACATAAAGTAGAGTGCCATGAAATATGGAACTACGATGATATCAACCACGTACAAACACTTGTCGGGCTTGTTTCCTTGTGCCCAACTTGTCACCAAGTTAAACACATTGGTCGTGCAATCGCTATTGGAAAGTTAACAGTATGTAAAAAACAACTTGCTAAGGTAAATAACTGGTCAGCAAATCAAATCGAAGAACACATCCTGACTTCATTTGAGCTCCATAAAGAACGTTCTAAACATCAGTGGATACTTGATATATCTTTACTAAGAACAGAGCCTTATTCAATCGATATCAAAGATACAACCGAAAGAATATTCGAAGTTAAAAAATATAAGAAAAAGAAAAAGGTTAAGAAGGTCGGTGCGGTTAAAAAAGTCCACCCAAAAGCAAAGCTTGCAGCTGCAATTAAACCTACAGCAAAACCAACAAAAAAAAGACCACCTAAAAAGTAACTTAATTTTATTCAGAAAATTTCATATTTATATTAAAAACTATTAAATATGAAATTTTTCTTTATTAATATTATTTCAGAATCAAAAAATCTAATAAAAAATAAACTTAGACTTCTTGAAAATGAAAGAGAATTAGGTCCAAGCCTAGCCAAACCAAGTGAATTCTTTTATACTGGCCCAGATGAATATGAAGGTATTAATGAAGAAATGACATACGGAAATAGAACACCACAAAAAGCAACCAAAGCCGATTTGATTAGAACCCAAGAAAAAGTAGAACTAGCCAGAGCATTTATCGCAAGACAATCACCAAAAGACCAAGAAGAATATTGGACCAAGATTACCACTAATAAATACGAACAAGGATTTATCGCATCAGCAGTAGTAAATACACGTGGGGATGTTCAAATTAGAACATATAATGCAGCTGCAGCTGATGTAAGACAAAATCAATATGGTGTTAGAGGTGAAGATGAAAAACATATGCCATTATTAGTATCAGCTCACCCAGGCATCGACCACCCAAATTCCAGTGACCGTAGCGGATACGCAAAAACTAGAGGTGGTATAAATAACCCAACACGTGTTCATGATGAATCTGGGTCACCAGCATCGGATGCTCAAATAAAAGCCTACGCATACTATGGAGAAGTTATTGTAGATTTTGTTAAGAATAAAATGATGGGTCTGGATTCATATACAGATGGAAGTGGTGCCGAAATAGCAAACCAAATGGACCCAAAAGAAAAAATACTTAAATTAAATAAAGACCTTAAACAACAACTTAAAAAAAATGTAATCCCACCAACCGAATGGAGAGCATTCCTAAACGCTCTTAATAAGCTTGGAATAGATTTACAAAACATAGATTTTACAAAAGACCTTGCAACAAAAGAACAATGGGCCCAAGCAATAAAATTAGCTGGCCTAAAACCAACACAAGGACCAATAGATAACGATGTAGCTTATAGAGAAAAACTGGCAGCGATGGATAAGCTTAAAAACAAGCATAGAAATAGATAAAAAAAAAGGACCTAATTAGGTCCTTTTTTTAGAATGGGAAAACTTGCAAATGTCCCAACTTAGTTGAATTTGTAGTAATATTTGTTAACATGTTATAGTTATAGTCAGGCATGATTTCATTATTGAATGATGTCAAAACTTCTTTAATAAGTGTTTTTAATTCATTCGGTGGTTCACAATTATTAACACCTTTTATCTGAACATAATTCAATTCTTTATTAATGTGTTTCGAATTAAAAACCCTTAATTCCATAGTATAACCATCAACCTTATAAATACCACAAACACCAGAATTTACTCTGTCGATATATGTTGCAACACAATGCTTCATAACAAGACCATCCTCAATCATATCATAATTAGTTTCAAGAAGTTTATAGTCAGAGAATGCTGAAAATTCTCTAAAAACATCATTAATATGTAATTTACTTAATTTTTCGTTTAATAATAATACGTTGGTGATTTCTTTTGACCATTTGTCATGCTCAGATATAAATCTAGGTATACCCCATGAACAATTTATTTTTTTATTAAGACTCGAAGCCATCTTGCAAGTATCAATAAAATATGGGTGGTTAAAAAGATTCTCGTCTAAGTTCTCAACATTTATCAATACCTTAGCCATTTCTTTCCATATGGGTATAAAATATTTTGGTTCATAGTTATTTTTAATACCTTTTAGTATTATCTCAATCTTAGGGTATGGAATACCAAATAAATGACGATAAATAGATTTTACGTTAAAAAGTTTTTTGGTGATAATTGTATTGAAAGAAACATTATGTGAATATCTTCGTGTATCCTCTTTTAAGTTTCTTAACCATGGTAACTTGGTTTCCATATACTGGAAAATAAAACCATGGTTAAAATTTATTCGTGGTTGAGAATAATTAAAATTGGTATCTGATTGTTGAATGAAAACCATTAATAAATTATATGTTAATAACTTAATACCACCACTTTTGAAATACCAAGAATTGGTATCCTTTTTATAAATTATACTGTTTTGATTTTTCTCAGATTCATATTTTTTGTTAGTGATAGAAATACCATAAGTTTTTGTGAAATTAACAATATTTATATCTCCATTTTCATAAGTATAAGCAACAACTCTATTTTTTTGGTAATTATTTCTACCACCTTGTGTAAAGATTATCCTAGCATGTGAAGGGTTTTCCTTGTAAACCTCCAACAATCTATCAATCTTTATATTTTCTGAATCAAATAATAATTTCCAATCAGGTTTTGCTTTTTTAGGGTTTAATACTTTAATATCAACTCTAGGTGATTTACTTAAATCTTTTCTCATCTTTAAATGTTATATGTTATTTTTTGTAAATTTACATATAACATTTCATTTAAACAAATAAAAATTAAAAAATAAATATAAAACCACTAGAATAAAACCTACTACTCTCATTTCCAATAACTCTAGTGACAATAGAAACCCTATTAGATAAATAAACCTTAAGACGAACATCATAAACACCAAGGTTGATAATATTATCCCCACTAGATATTTGTGATACCAAATCATTATTCAAACCAGTCTTTATAGTCAACTTAAAATGCTGCGTCTTGTACCCATAAAATAATTGGTCATATCGTATAGTTTGACCATATGACATACCACAAAATAATAACCAGATAAATAATATTTTTTTCATAACTGCAAATATATAATATTTATTTATCAATTAAAAATATTTATCCACTTTTGAATGGTCAATACCATTCTCATCCAGTATTTCTATCATTTCTTGTGGATTACCAGCGTTATTTATTATGTGATGAAGTAAATTACCATCTAAATTAGAATTAATAAAATCAATAATACCATCACCCAAAAATGGTAATAGTATCTTAGGTTGTCTTGAATCAGATAAATTATTAACCCTTAAACGTACTGGCATATCTTTGATGTGATTAAACCAATTTTCACGACCAAAAATATCAATAACCTTATCTGGTGCCGAAGAATATATTACATCAGTAAAAATATCCTCATATTTAGAAGCCTTATTAGTAATATAATCACCAACAACACTACCCAAATTAGAAAATACTCTTTGTGGGTCAGCAGCTCTAGTTAATATTCTATTAATAGATAGCTTGTTTAAATTTTTAATAAATCTTTCGTTTTTACTAAATAAAATTATAAAATTATCAGCCCTAATATCAGGGTCACCAACCCTTAATAAATATGGTAAGACAGGATTGGTTTCACCATACTTAAACGCAAAAACATAATCATCTGAAGCAGAAGCAATTAGTTCTTCATTAACCTCAAAAAACGCAGACATCTTACCAATCAAGTGTTCACCCATAACACCCATAAATGATTGTGGTGTTATTAAAACGTCTTGTCTATTTAACTCAATATCATCTGTTTGGTCGTCAGCAAGCATACGCTTACGTAAATAAGTTATTTTTAAGTTATCAGATAACTTATTTAGTTGATAAAAAGGTATTTCTAAACCAGTATCAGCATATTGTTGTAGTAAATCTTTATTGTTCATTTTTTATCTTATTATATATTTGTTCTTCAAAACCTTCTAAACCCCACCCTTGACTTAATCTCTGTTTAAAATAAACCATTAATATGTTATCTGGTGTGTGTTCTATTTGGGTTTGATTTAATAACCTATTTTTTATATGAGTTATATATTTGTATTTCATATCATCAGGCATATCCATATATGCAATATCACTAAGTTCACGATTATTCTCAATCATAACATTAAAATACTTAAGCCTCAATTCATCAGGTATTAAATGATAATTAAGGTAACCATTAGAATCAATCTTCAATTCATAATATTTATATTTTAATTCATCTGACATTTCATCCAAAAATTCATAACCCAAAAACTTTTTCACCCTAACAATGTGCTCTATATATTTTAATTTTGACTCCTCTGATAATAACGAGAAAACATCATTGTAAATAGTATCTTTGAAATCAATAATAGCATCTATGAAAAAATCCTTTACCGAATCAGAACTTATCTTGATAAAATCACTTGTAACATATTCATGTCGCTTAATAACCCAACCAAGGTATTCTTTCTTTCTATCATCGTTTAACGCACTATATTCATAAAGCGTTAAATCACCAGTCGAATTCATTACACTAATAAAACGCTTTCTCAAATACGTCTGTAATAAATTCTCACTAAGCTTATTAAATTGACCGATGTTGATGCTTAAACCAGTGTCAACATATTGTTGTAGTAAATCTTTATTGTTCATTGTTTTTTTCTTTTTCGATAAAATCTAATTGATTTGGTTTTAAACTTAAATGTCGTTGCATAAAAATAGAAACCTCATCAAAAGTAGAATCACTCGTGTGATTTAATAAAGTAAAAAATGTGTCATCATCTATCTCAGTGCTTTTTTTTAAATTAAGAGTGATAAAATATTTTATAATAGTTTTACTAGTCATATCGTCTAAACCATAAACCATACTATTAATTGATGAATTATTTACCGACATAACACCACTTATATCATTACTTAATAATTTAAGATAAGTAATACAAAACCTTAACTTAGGTTGTTGTGAATCAAATTTATTTAAAACAAAACCAATATTTCTACTAGAATTATATATCTGTGGCCCATGAATTTTTAAAATATCATATAACACAGATATTGTTGAACGACTATGATTTAATATAGAAACTATATTATCTGTGATATCTTGAATTGGTCTTAACCTAATTAATCGACTAACAAAATCATCACTATATGCTCGCCAATTTAACGTCATAACAGAATCATCAATCTTATCCTTATCTAATGTTTTTATTAAAGTGTTTTTTTGATTATCATCCATTTTTTCATATTCATAATCTAATAACTCAGCATAATAGTTACCCTCATTACCCTGATTAGCAATAATTCTAGCCCTTAAATAAGATTTCAAATCATTATTGGATAATTGAACCATTTGAGACTTAGGTATTCGAACACCAATAGTTACGTATTGTTTTATCAAATCTTTATTATCCATATTATTTCTGTATTAAATAATCAAATTGAGCGTCACTTAATGGATGACCCCTACCAATATACTTAGACTTCATATCAATAGGTAATTTCATAAACCATTCCAAATTAGGATTGTATTTACCCAATAACTCTTGCTCAGCATTCTCATCATCAGTCTTAGGTTGATGCGAAAGCATCTTATCAACAGGAACACCCTTGGATTTCAAATATTCAATATACGATTTAACATCAGTACCATAAACATCAATATCACCAGTCCTATTATTAGCATCAGTCAACTCAACACCATGCTGCGTATTATCAAAAACAACCATATGCAACGGGTCACTCAAATCAACACCACCACCATCTTGAGTCTTAAAATGATTCTTGTCAACAATAAAATAAAAAGTGGATTGCTTCGTGTCTCGATAACTCTGATACATCGTATTCCCAGGCTGACCAATACAAAACCCATAAGCCTTCCCAGTCAAAGAACCCTGAGAATATGATATACACTTCCCAACTCCCAATCCATCATAAATGTCTATACCATTCCCAGACCATAACGGCTTCTTCTCAGCCTTGAAATCCGCATCAACCTTGCTCTTCATCTTACTAACAGCATTCTCGTCAGCCTTTAACCCATGAATAAACTCAGAAAAAGATAAGAAATCACCAAATTCTTGGTTGCCAATAATCAATGACTTCTTCCCAATACTAATCGGCTTTACCTTTTGCCTAACCTCAAGAGAAGTATAATCATTCATCACATCAATAATGTTTCGAACATCAGTATATCCCATAACATAAATAAATGTCATTATAGGTATGTTCTTCTGATTAACACTCCTATCTCCACCAACCATATCAGCAATGATAGATTCGGGATTTTCTATACCCGATTTTCTAAGCATAGATAATCCCTGTGCCTCAGTAGCTTTGGATTCTAATAACCTAGTGTAAATTTCAAATAATTTCATAAGTAAAAATATATATAGTATAAATATAATAACTTTAGTAAGGAACCAATAAATTACCCAAAAAAAATTCCAAAAAAAATTTTTAAAAAAACAATAACCTACTTTTTATACCCAAAAAATTCCCAAAAAAATTTCGTGAACATCATCATACCCCCGTTTTCCCTATGATGGGGGGGGCATTACGGGAGGGGGGTATGCGGAGGTCCTGGTACGTCCAGGGAGGGGTCTAACCCTATTTAATCTATTTGTGGTATATTGTGTTATCTAGAATAAAATCGTCTTTTAAATAGCCTTAAACGATTTTATAGCATAAAAAAAACCTATATAGTTTTATATAGGTTTTTTTAAATTATTTAGTGGTTTTTTTATCTTTGGTATTCAATTCCAAAAACTTTAATGTATTGAATTTTATTTAATCCGATTGTTATCATTTTAAAATCATCTTCGATGTTAACCAAACCTCGTCCGCTTGTTTCTTTTTTTTCAGTATCAGAATAAGCGGGTGTAAATAAATTTTTATCTTTTGCATCCAATTTTGAAATTTCAATTCCATTATGATATAATGCAATTTGTTTAACACTTTCAAAATTTAGTATTTTACCATCTAGTAAAATTTCGTCTGTTTTATCCGATTGAATTAATGTAGATGAAATTCTAGTTTTCCCTTTCATTTCAAATGATTGAAAAGTTGTATCACCTGACAAATTTTGTACTTTTTTTGCGTAGTCGTGATTCAAATATAAATTACTTATCTTTACTCTTTTTTGAATTTGTTTTTTACCACCAATTGTACGGCTTTTTGATTCGTCGGTAACATATTCAATCGCACAAACAGTAGATTTAGTTACATTTGATAATAATGATACTAGTTTTTCAGTTGTTAAAATTTCAATTGTTGTAGTATTAGTCATAATAAAGGTTATTTGTAGATATAGCTTTATTGCTTATCGAGTACAAATATAAGAATTTTTATTGATATAAAACAATTTAGCATCAAAAGTTATTAACTTATAATTGTTAATAACTTTTGATATACTTTTGTCGAGTGTATTGTTTTTTTCACGTTCTTTGTACTGTCAAAAAGATACAAACTAAGTGCGAGAGCATTTGTAAGTAGACTCCGACACGTCTTATATTTTTTATACGTGCGTGTGTACGTGCGTGTGTGTAATTTAAACTATTAAATTTACATATCCTAATTTTTAACAAAACTTTAACATTTGGTATTTATTGTTAGTATAAAAACGTGTTTTAAGCGTTTTAAAGGCTTATTTTATATGTTTGCTTATCTACATACCAATTTGTTAAGTTATTGTCTTAAACGCAAAAAGACTGCCTTTTTAAGGCTTTACAAAGGGTTAAATTATAATTGAAATTATAACGCATAAAAAAACCTATATAAAATTATATAGGTTTTTTTTTATTGTTGGTTAATTGATTAGTCAACTAAAGCGAAAAGTATTTCTTGTGCTTTATCGTTGATTTTTGCACCCGTAAAGAAACGTATATATTCTTCATTAGAAATTCCTTTAGAAGTATTTGAAAGGTGATTAGTGTAATAAGTTACACCTTGTAACAATCCAAAAGCGGTTTGACCTGTTCTAGAAAATTCTAAAGCAATTGCTTTGTCTAAAGATTCCAAAATTTTAAATTTGCTTTTTTGGTTTGGTTCTCCTTGTTTCAAGGCTAAAGCATCTTTTAAATCTTGTTTTAAAGTTTCGTGATTATAACCTAATAACGATTTTTTGAAAGTTTCAACTTGTTTAGTTGAAAGTTTAACAGCATCTAAAGCAATCATTTTTTCTTTAAATTTTTCA
>TARA_R110000782_G_scaffold129164_7_pt1 | contig 10452 bp, 12 predicted proteins | sample TARA_R110000782 | Tara Oceans TARA_R110000782 (sample SAMEA4397859) | marine metagenome | biome: Polar Biome; feature: [SRF] surface water layer (ENVO:00010504); material: water (ENVO:00002006), including particulate matter (ENVO:01000060) such as... | depth 5 m
TTGCAAAAACAACGGAAAGAACAGCTGGCGTACGCAATTGTTTAATCACTTTAATAAGGTGATCTTCGCGCCAGCGTAGTAAGGAGCCGACGGCCACCAGGAAAACGACCGGAATCATCAGCGGAATAAAAACCCGGCTAAAGTAGGGTGGGCCAACAGATATTTTTCCGCCGCCTAATGCTTCGAGTATTAGAGGGTAAAGAGTGCCTAATAACACTGTTAACATTGTGATTAATAAAAGTACACTGTTGGCTAATAAAGCCATTTCACGTGAGATTAAGCTAAAGGGTGTCAAGGTTCGTAATTGCCAGGCCCGAAATGCAAATAGACTCAAAGATATTCCAACAACCAAGCCGAGGAAAGCCAGGATAAAAACACCTCGTGTTGGGTCAGAAGCAAAGGCATGCACCGATGTTAATACACCAGAACGTACCAAAAACGTACCTAGTAAGCTTAAAGAAAAACTTATGATGGCTAGTAAAACAGTCCAGTTGCGTAAAGCGTGACGTTTTTCTGTAACAGCGAGAGAATGAATTAAGGCGGTGCCCGTCAACCACGGCATGAACGATGCGTTTTCAACAGGGTCCCAAAACCACCAGCCGCCCCAACCTAATTCATAATAAGCCCACCAGCTTCCTAAAGTAATACCACCAGTTAAACAGACCCATGCTGTTAAAGCCCATGGACGTACCCAACGTGCCCAAGCCGCATCGAGTTTGCCCTGAACCAACGCTACAATTGCGAAGGCGAATGGTACTGCAAAACCAACATAACCCATATAAAGCATGGGCGGGTGTATAGCCATTACCGGGTCTTGTAACAAAGGGTTCAAATCCGCTCCATCTATAGGGGCAGGGAAGTGTCGTATAAAAGGATTTGATGTAAATAAACTAAATAACAAAAAACCGATACTGATGAAACCTAATACCGAGATGACACCTGCACCCATATCGATAGGATAATGTTTGCTAAACAAGGCCAATATTGCGGTCCAGCTACTGAGTATTAATACCCACAACAATAATGATCCCTCATGTGCCCCCCAAACGCCTGATAGTCGATAAATTAAAGGTAGCTCGGAATTTGATGTGTTTGCTACATAAAGTACTGAGAAATCATGGATGATGAAGGAGTAGGTTAGGATGCCATAGGCCGCTAATACTAATATAAATTGCAATAGAGCTGCAGGTTTTGCAACAGCCATCCAATCTGCACGACGACGCAACAAACCCATGCCGGGAATAAGAGCCTGTACTAATGCAACAGCTAGCGCCAAGATCAATGCAAAATGCCCTAATTCAGGAATCATTCTGTCTTCTCATTGTCATAATAATCACCACCACTTGCTTTGAGTGCATGTACAACCTCTGGGGGCATATAGTTTTCATCGTGCTTAGCGAGTACTTGATCAGCCATAAAGACCCCATCTTCATTTAATTTTCCCTCTGCTACTATGCCTTGTCCTTCTCGAAATAAATCGGGCAAAATTCCTGCATATTTAAGTTGTACTTCTTCAACTGAATCATTGAGTTTAAAGAGAACGGTTAGTTCACCATCCAGTTTTTCCACGCTATTTTCTGTCACCATTCCACCAATGCGAAATCGTTGATTGGGTGGCACTTCTCCAGCCACTACCTGCGAGGGAGTGAAAAATAAATTAATATTTTCATTCAGCGCCATTAATACCAAGCCGATGCCTGCGCCGAGACCGACTACTAATAGGCTGACCAAAATAAAGCGTTGTTTTTGTTTAGGTGTCATTGTTGTTTTCACTATGCAATCGTTTGAGACGACGCAGTATACTGCGATAGCGTCGCCATGAAGAAATCGTATTCAAGAACAAAACGACAGCAACAATACCATAAGATGACCAGACATAAGCGGCATAGCCACCCATTTTCAAAAACTCGATCATGGTGATGTCACCAGTTCTTTAACCCATTGACTACGTTTTTCCTGCTCCAGTAATTCAGAACGTGAATTAATTAAGAGTATGCAGAGGTAAAAAAATTGAAAGGCAAATGCCATACATAATAGAGGAATTAGCATATTCAACTCGATTGAAGGGTTATCAAATTTGGAAACACTTGCCGATTGATGCAAGGTATTCCACCAGACAACAGAGTAATGAATGACAGGAATATTGATAGCACCGACTAATGCCAGAATGGCGCCTGCTTTTCCGGCAACACGCCGGTCATCAATCGCAGAACGCAGACCGATATAACCTAGATATAAAAATAATAGTAATAGCTCTGAAGTTAAACGAGCATCCCATACCCACCATGTCCCCCACATTGGTTTACCCCAAATAGCACCTGTAACCAATGCTAGAAATGTAAATGAGGCCCCAAGTACTGCACTAGAACGAGCGACGATGTCTGATAATTTAATATGCCAGATTAAAAATATCGCGCTATTGACGGCCATGACCATATAAACAAACATAGACATCCACGCCGATGGTACGTGTACGTAGATTATTCTGAAGCCATCACCTTGTTGATAATCCGCAGGGGCAAAGACCAACCCACCGACTAAACCAACTAACATTAAAATTATGGTTGCAACAATAGACCAAGGTAAGAGCTTTCCTGCCAGTTTATAAAAATACGCTGGTGATGCCATGCGGTGGAACCACAACCAAATTTTATCTCTTACAAACATGTGCTATTTAATTCTCCAGATTTTAATAATGTAACCAACTATCTATAACTACAAGAGACTCTCAGGGCTGAGCTAATCACAAAAGGACTCAATGTCGTTGCCAATACTAATAACGCAGCCAACCATAGTAATTGACCATTATAAGGCAAATCGTTCGCTGCCGAGATAACCGCATTACTGCCAAAGATTAATACCGGGACATATAATGGTAGGACTAGTAACGATAGTAATGCTCCTGCTTGTCTTAGGCCAATGGTTAATGCGACACCAATGGCACCAACCATATTCAAATATGGTACGCCTAATAATAAAGAAATAAACAGGACTGAAATAACATGAGTATCAAGATGTAGCAACAGCCCTAATAGCGGCGAAATAATAATTAATGGTAATCCGGTTATACACCACTGTGCGATAATACGCGCTAGTATTAATAATGAGCCCGGAAATGGGCTCAATAAAATTTGCTCCATGGAACCATCATTAAAATCAGATCGAAACAAATTTTGTAGTGACAATAAAATTGACAACAAAGCCGCGATCCAGATTACACCAGGAGCAATGTTTTTTAAAACAGTTGGATCAGGTGTGATCGCTAGAGGAAATAAACTGACAACAACGACAAAAAAAATGACGGGAAGCATAATTTCTGCGCGTTGCCGTAAGGCAATGCGAAGATCTCGTGTCAGCATGGCGACAAAAGGATTATTGCAGGTCATATATTCTATCCTAAGTGAAGACGTGTCGTATTAACTTGATCAAACTTGATAGGCTGGTGACTGGTCAATATTAGTAACCCACCGTTATCAATATGAGCCTTAAATTGAAACTCTAAAGCATCAATCATTTTCTTGTCCAACCCGGCAAAGGGTTCATCAAGGATCCAGATCTGAGATGGTTCCATTAATAATCGAGTTAAAGCAATGCGACGTTGTTGCCCATAAGATAAGTGTCTGCACGGGCTATTTTCATAACCCTCTAGTCCAACCCATTTTATTGCTGCCTGAGCATTTTCTTTTTGAGGTAAACCGGAAATAGCAGAAAAGAAATTAATGTTTTCTAAGATACTTAATTCCGCCTTCACCCCCGTACTATGACCGAGGTAGCTTAGCTGTTGATTGAATTCAATGCGATCTTCTTCTGTACTCTTACCGTTCCATGTTACCTGACCTTCGTCAGCTTGCATCAGTCCTGAAAGAATACGCAACAAGGTTGTTTTACCACTACCATTGCTTCCTTCAATAAATAACATTTCGCCAGACTTTACAGAGAGGCTCACTTGATTAATGATCAATTTGTCATTGATCTCATAATTCAGCTTATCAGCACTTAGTTCTGAGGGAACGTTGGAAATAGAAGTGTTCATTAAGTGAGTGTTATTTATAAGCGCATGAAAGTTGTAATAGAAAGAATGCGTAGAATACAGTACTAGATAGCAAGATCAATATTGTAAAACGATCATAACCGAGGTTAAATCTTTATTCTTGCGCGTTTGTGCGACTACTAATCGATAAACCGGTTTTCGTGCTCATTTGAATGAACCAATGATTTCGAGCCACGTAAATTTTAAATCTGAAACGAGTTCTTTTATTAGTGCCGAATCCAGTTGTTCATCAAGTTCCTTTAACATTGCATCTTCTTCACGTGATTCATGATGTTCTATCAAACCTTTAAGTGTTTTTTCCTTGTCTAGTATAGTAATAATATTTCTACGTAATTGAGAACTAGAAAGACTTTGTTCGCTCAATAGTCCTAAATCTTCGATAATTCTTCTAAATAAGTGTGAGATCTTTTCATGTTCTTTTACATATAGACTGACATCCCATTTGCTTTGATGTTTTATCGTTTCAAATAAGGGGAAGATATAACGTTCTTCGAGTTTTGCGTGAGATTCGTGACATAAATTAAAATCATTTAAAGAGGTCATGGCGACTTCAAGTTCGCCTTGTAAAAGAACTTCTTGATGTTGTGCAAAGAGTTCTCGCAGGTCTAGATGTTGATTGTGTATTATTTCTACAAGCATGGATTCTTCTTTTTTAGCTAATTATTAAATATCAGAATTCCAGTTAGTTGGATTATAAAAACGAGAGCTTGTTAACGGACAGTGTTTTTTCAACGATTATGCTCAATGGTGATAAATAATTTATGCGCGGTACTGTTTTGGTAAATGGCTACTAATAGCCCCTGTAAGCAATACGCAGGCTATAAAGGCTGATGCGTTCTTCCTAAAACAGATGCGCTAATAATACAATTATTTTAAATAATATCACAAGATCTCTCGCATCAAAAAATGGTCAAACTTGAATGCAAGTCGGTTAACACCGGAAATGATTCCTGTGATCACTATAGTCTATAGCCAAGGTTCTAAAAGGGCTTTTATTTGATGAATATATGACTGTTCTTCCTGCCTGAGCTTCCAAGATATTTATATCTCCTTAGAAAATATTAAACAGCAAGATGTTTAGCTTACATTTTGGCTGAATGTATTATTTATAGTAATTAAACTCGAAATACATATTCTTTGCCAACTTCACGATCAATGTCAGGTGGAAAACTTTTATGTTTATCGTCATAGTATTTTTTTAAATGTTCACCTTCAGAAAGTTTATTATATGTTGCGAAATAAAGACGTCGTGTTGTATTTGTTAAGTTTGGTTCAGATGCATGTGGTGTATAGCAATCAAAGAAAACAATATCCCCAGGTTTGGTTGGACAGTGTACAAAATTCATGTCTGCCATATCTTGTTCTGTAAGTGGCTCCCATTCTCTATACAATCCTTGATTTTGAAACCCGGAAACCATCTGCAAACAACCATTTTCTATAGTAGCTTCATCTATACTAACTAATACACTAATAAAATAATTGGCGTAATCTTGCCACCCAGCTTGCGAATCCTGATGTGGTTTGAACCCATCCCCACCCGGCATCTTGAAATTAATTTTTTCTTTAAATAAAGCAGCTTCTTCTTCAAATAATTGTGCTATTGGATGTTTAAGAGCATCACTTAGTTCAGCAAAACCTTGATGAAATGGAGAAATATTTTCTATACGATTAATAAGTTCTACTTTTGGGTCAATCTTACTCTTTTCATGATATACCCAATGAGCATCGGACTTTTCTGGCAACTTGGCAAGTTCTGTTGCCCAGGATTCAATCATATTAGTTTCTTTTTGATTAAAACCACTTTCTATTATAAGAAATCCATGTTTTTTGAATTGTTCGATTTGTTCTACATTGATTTTTGGAATGGTAAGCATATCTTTAATTATTTGGTTAATGGTTTTAAATCATTTTAGAGAAGTTTTTGCTGGTTTTTTCCCGATGAAGGTAAATATCGAAAACAGAGCAGATGTTTCTAATCAGGAACCTGCCTTCAGGTAATACTTCAATTGCATCTTTGTTAATCATTAATAATTCATCTTTTTGCATATCAGCTAATAAAATCAACTCTTTCGAAAAGTAATCAGAAAAATCTATCTTGAACAAATCTTCAATCTCACGAAACTCGACATGAAAATGACAAATTAATTTTGAGATCACATCTCTTCTTACCTCATCATCATTGCTTAATTTATACCCGCGAAGTAGAGGTGTTTCATTTTTTTCTAAAGCGTTGTGATATTCCTCTAACGTACGAATATTTTGCGAGTAAGAATTACTTATCTTGCTGATAGCAGTAATGCCAAATCCAATGACATCACAACTAGCATTTGTGGAGTACCCTTGGAAATTTCGATATAAATTTCCTTTACGTTGTGCAATAGCTAATTCATCATCTGGTTTTGCAAAATGATCCATGCCGATATAAACATATCCAGCATCTTGTAGTGACTGGATTGATTTACCAAGGATTTCAAGTTTTTGGTTTGGGCTTGGTAATTCCTCATCTTTTATTTGGCGCTGTGTTTTGAATAAATGAGGGAGGTGAGCATAATTATATATCGCAATTCGATCTGGATTCATCTCAATGATTTTATCGATTGTATTGGAGAAAGTGCGTGGAGTTTGTTTTGGAAGTCCGTAGATCAAGTCTATATTAATTGAATGGAAACGATGTTTTCGAGCTTCATTAAAAACATTGTTTGTTTGTTCATAGGACTGATTTCTATTGATGGCATTTTGCACTTGAGGTTCAAAATCCTGCACGCCAATACTCATTCTATTAAAACCGAGGTTTCTTAATAGAGGTATTGTTTCTGTTTTTATTTCTCTTGGATCTATTTCAATTGAATATTCCCCAGTGTCATCATCAAGTAAAGTAAAATTCTTCTTTATCACACTCATTAAATCAGACATTTGATTATGTGATATAAAAGTAGGTGTTCCGCCTCCCCAGTGGAGCTGACTTACGATACGATCATTATCAAAGAGTGGGCCTTGTAAATTAATTTCTTTATGCAAGTCTTCCAGATAAGGGATACTGCGATTGCGATTTGCCGTTATAATTTTATTGCAGGCACAATAAAAACAAACTGTATTGCAAAAAGGTAAATGTACGTAGATAGACAAGGGTTTGGGCATTAAATCTTCATTAGAGTCTTTAATAACCTGAGAATGCTCCTTGATTCCAAATTCTTTGCTGAATTGAGTTGCAGCAGGATAGGATGTATACCGAGGCCCTAACTGGTTGTATCGATTAATTAATTCTTCATTGAATATGATAGATTGTTTCAATGCTTAAGCCAGGTAAATTTCGAATGGTTATAAGATAAACTAAAAATAGTTTAAATATCTTGATCTGGATCAAAGCTTGGAAAAATAGAATCTTAAAAAAACATGAATTACGGAAATAATACAATGCATCAAATTCATTCATTTACTGAATACAAGGCCTTTTAATTAATGAGGATGTAGAAGTTGCGATTTGATCTGACACTTCGACTAGTTAATGGTGGATTAATAATTTCCTTTGTTATACATATTCCTTGTTAATCTGACTTTTAACGTTACTTGTTTGATTAAAAAGTTGCTCTGTAATTTGTGACGAGTAGATATTTATGCTGGATTCATCGGAACCAACAGATTGTGATAACTCTTATGTGATATATTGCGGCTTGTATTTGCGGCAAAAGGAACAGGAACGATATTTGTCTCGTTGCTTAATTCAATTGTTTTAGCCTGAATGCTGGCAACAGTTTTTTCACTCGTGTAGTTAATTATTCCTGTCGCACCATGTCATTTATATAAATATTTTGTATCAGAAGACTCTTCTTCATTTAAATCAAACAGATCTGTTGTCAATTTAGACATTTTAGATAGATTTAAATCAACCAAACGGTTTTTTTACGAGACTACATCAAATGAACCTCCTGTTAGTGATAGTTAGCGTGCAAACCAATAGCTATTAATTTTGGTGAAATAAGTAGTATTTTTAATACAAATTTAAACATATTGCATAATCCAGTAGTATTTCTATTATTTAGTAATACGCTTAGGATATATTTATTAATTTTATGCTAATCAGTTTTATAATATAAACATGAAATATTTGAGTATTCTTACCCTGGTTCTAGCAACCTTGCTCCTGTCCGGTTGCGGCCCAATGGCTCTGGCTGGTGCTGTTGGACAAACAGTTAATAATGCAGCCTACAATTCTGCTGAAAGAGATTTAAATAACCCACAAAAAAATCGTAGCGACCAGGCACTCGAAGTGGCTGTTGCTAATATGAATCTTGGTATTGAGTACATGCAACAAGGCTCTTATGAAAATGCACTAGCAAGATTAAAACGTTCACTTTTGGCCAAGTCTGATTATGCTCCAACATATAATGTTTTGGGGTTGCTTTATCAGCGTTTGGGAGATTCTGTTGAATCAGAGGTTAATTTTAAAAAGTCTCTGGCATTGGATTCTTCAGACTCATCCACGCATAATAACTACGGTCTGTTGTTATGCAATAGTGGTAGGCTTGACCAAGCCGAGACAGAGTTTCTTAACGCAGCGAATAATCCTTTATATGACTCGCCTGAAATAGCATTAACCAACGCAGGATTGTGTTTATACGATAATAAACCACAAATAGGCGAGAGTTATTTTAAACAAGCGCTAAGCAAAAACCCCCGTTTCTCATATGCTTTAATCAAGATGGCTGAAATCTCATATAGTAGAAATGAATACGCATTAGCGCATCAATATTTTAAACGCTATCAGAATAATGCGAGACACACTCCAAAGAGTTTGTGGTTAGGTATACAAATATGTAAGGAACTCAACTTTAAAGATGATGTATCGAGCTATGCTTTATTATTACGAAATCAATACCCTGATACGTTAGAAGCCAAAAAACTAAGTGAGTTGAAATTATAGACGTTAACTAGTTGAGAATATCTGTCATTATTCATGAGTAGATAACCTTTGAATACTCTTCTGTCTGATTTATGCCATAACTATTTATTCGGAATAACTCCTTCATCTGTTATCAGATGATTTTTTCGAAGCTTCCTGTACATTCAGATCTTTCAACCGTCTCTGATCTTTCCAGATATTCAAGAATACCAGATGACTGGTTCGTTGTTTCTGCTGATATTAAAAATTCGACCGGTGCAATAAAGGCCGGCAATGAGGTTTATGTCGCACGTTATGAAATGTCCAAACATTGCAATCAATCAGCATTCACTGGTGTAAGTACAAAGTATGTAGAAAACCTGATTAAAAATAATGAAAAAAGGGGCAATATCGTCTTGGCGAGCATTTTCATTTTATAGATGCAGTTAATGGTGGGTATGCAATTGCTGCATTGCAAATGAAAGAACAAATAAAACCAGTTAATTTGTGAGAAAATACTCGTAGCCTATTTAAGCGTTTATGGCATGTATGATAGTTTTACTGCTAAGTATGATGAGGAGGTTCAATGGATAAAGAATATTCTGTCACGATTGCAGGTGAGGCCGTCACCTTTGAGTTTAAAGATAGCTTGATTCACTGTGAGGGTGAGGCTGCCGGAAATATTGATGCCATCATTACTACTAAACCGCCATTGCCGCAAAACCTCTTATTAGATGAATTACACATTAAAATTCCTGAAACGAATGAATTTCTCTATATCTATGGTTTTGGTGCTGTAGAAAATAGTCTGAAGGTTACATTCAATTCTTCGATTCATGTTGACAAAAAAAATCTTCCTGAGAGTGTAGAAGTATATTGGGGTGCTAATGGAGAACAATATATTGGCGAGATGTGTTGTCAACAGTACTCTGAAAACAGGGAGCATGATCTAGCTGATGACCTTGAAGAAATCGGCGAGACAAAAGAGGACAGGAAAAATGAAGTAAACACTTCACCCAATAAGAATACAAAGAAGCAGGGTACGAGTACTTTAATAACAACGAGTAGAAACCGGGGTTTACTTAAAATAATTACAATAGCAGTTTTAATCTTCGCCGTTTTGCAAATAATCTATTTTGTTGCTACCTGATAATATGAGTGTAATTGATAAGGACGGAAAAATATTCAATTTAATTGTACAATCTTGTAGATGTCCGCACTAATTGCTATTACACCACTCGCTGTTGTTTTTTTATTACTGGTTATTTGGCAATGGCCAGCAAAACATACGATGCCTGTTGGTCTTGTCATCACCGTTGTGCTTGCCATATTTTATTGGCAAGTTGATTCGCTAACGATAGCGGCAGCGAGTATTGAAGGACTAATCATAGCTGTCAAGGTGCTTTATATTGTGTTTGGTGCCTTGTTGTTACTGTTTGTATTAGTGCATTCTGGTGCTGTTACAACAATTCGAAATGCTTTTACCCAAATATCTCCCGATCCAAGAATACAAGTAATTATC
>TARA_R110000782_G_scaffold30983_6_pt1 | contig 10452 bp, 16 predicted proteins | sample TARA_R110000782 | Tara Oceans TARA_R110000782 (sample SAMEA4397859) | marine metagenome | biome: Polar Biome; feature: [SRF] surface water layer (ENVO:00010504); material: water (ENVO:00002006), including particulate matter (ENVO:01000060) such as... | depth 5 m
TTAAAAATTATGATAAGTATAGAAATTAAAATAAAAGAAATACCAAATTCCTGCAGTGAATGTAGATTTTTACAAGTAGGAGAATACAGATGTCACAATGAAAGAGGGGATGAATCTTCTTGTTTATTAGGATATATGTCTGGTAAAGACATGCGTGACATTAATTTTAAATCTGAACGTTTAAAGAACGAACGATTTTCAGGATGTGGAATAGAAGATAACATATTACCTTAAAATTAAAAATTATGGAAAATCAAATTATTAAAGTTGACAATTTGCAAGTGGGTGATGAAATTATTTATGCAAGTAATGGAAGTCTTAGAAGAATAAAAATAATAAGACCTCTTAAATTAGCAACAAAACGACAATGGGGTGGAAAGTACAGTAGTACTAAAGTAGAACTCATGAATGTTTACGATTTAGATGACAACAAAGTTATAAGAACAGTCTATCAAGATCTTAATTATAAAGATCTTTGGTTATTAGAAAGAACAACAATTTAAAACTATAAAAAATGATATTAGAAAAACAAAAAGAAGCAAAAGTCCTAATTGAAGGACAGACACAAGAAAGTATTGGTATGTCGTTAGACTTAGATTCTGCACAAATTTTAATGCAGATGTTAAGTAAAAATCTGTATTCAGATGATATAGGCTCAGCTATTAGAGAGTGCGCAAGTAATGCTCTTGATAGTCATAGAAGAGTTGGAACAGACACACCAATTATAGTTTCATTTAAAAATTCAACGTCAAACAATTATGAATTTTGCGTAGAAGATTTTGGTATAGGACTAGATGCAGATGATGTAAGAAACATTATTAGTAAATATGGTAAATCTACTAAAAGAAATAGTGCTACAGAACTAGGAATGATGGGATTAGGTTTTAAAGCTCCTCTTGCTTATTCTAGTAGTTTCTATTTTGTATGTAGAAAAAACGGAATGGAAAGAAAGTACATGATGTATGAAGGAGAAGATACTAATACTATTGATCTTTTATATGAAAAAGAAACAGAAGAAATTAATGGTGTAAAAATTATAATTCCTGTTAAGTATTCTGATAAGTATCAGTTTATGAAAAAGATCAAAGAACAACTTTGTTATTTTGAGAGTGTATATTTTGATGTACCAGAAGATAATTCTATAAATAATGATTTTATTATCAATAGAAATGAACATTTTCAGTTTTCTGAAATGTCTACAGATAAAAACTTACATATATGTTTAGACAATGTGTACTATCCTCTTGATTTTGAAAAGTTAGGAATACAGAGAATTGAGTTTCCTATAGCTATTAGATTTTCTTTAAGTGATGGACTGTTTCCTACACCAAATAGAGAGTCACTAAGATATACGCAGGAAGCTAAAGTAATAATTATGTCAAAACTTACTGAATTGGCAGATTACTTTGTTACTAGATACAATGATTCAATAGTTAAAGGAGGAGACATAAAGTCTGTAATTAATCATCTTGATCAACGTGGATACTTAGTAGCTATGGGAAATGGACAATTTAATAACATTGATCCATTCATAAAATTTACTACTATAACACCTACTATTCCAAAAATAGACAATGTCAAACTTCTAGATTTTCCTAAACTGTATAAAAACAATAAAGGACCAATGATTGACAATTCTTTTCCTACTAAATTTTCATTAAGGCATAAAAGAATGTCTAATACAGACAAACATTATGTGTATGGATACAATCTTTCAGCTATAGCTAATGGTGATGCTAATGTATATTTATATCAAGATAAAATTCCTGGTATTAAAAAAGAATACTTAAGAGCAACATGTGTTGAGAGTGATTATAACTTTTTTGTTAAGCCAGGAAGACCTATGAAATTAGGAAAACCTGGAGTATTCAATCTTCAAACATATTATCATTTACTAGATCTTAGAACTTTTCCAAAAGCTCAATGGAGAGATGTAATTAAAGAATACCAACACATCATATCTTTAATTGAAGCAACTTTTATTAATCTAGATGATTTAGAAATACCAGAAGATTTTATAGAAGATAGAAAAAAGAAAAAGGTTATAACATCAGGAATAATATCTACTAAAAGACTTAAACTTCAGGGAGAGATAGTATGTAAAAAAGCTGTACCATTATTGAGATATGTTGATGGTAAGAATTGTAAGTTTGATTCACAATTGTACAAATTAGAAGATTTGCATAAAGCAAAGCATTTGAAAGTATATTGTGCACATGGTGACTCATTAAAACTTGACGTTCTTTATGGAATAATAGAAAAACAAAAAATTGAACTAATAACTTTTTCTGATAGAGAGTTAAAAATAGTAGATCAATTAAATATTCATAATTTAATTTCATATGATAAATTCATGGAAGGAAAAACTGCACAATTCAAACGTATAGTAACAGCGTCATTAATACATAAATTAATAGTTGAATACACAAGTGTATTTAACAAAATAGACTACATAGGTTTAGTATCTACTGATTTAAAAACTAAATTAAAAGAATTAGCTGATTATAAAAACAAAAATTATCAGAATAATAGTAATACATTATTAATTGAAGCAATGATTGCTGTAGCTGATGAACATAATCTATATGATGAGAACATTTACACGGAATATTTACAAATGCAAGTAATATTAAAAAAACTTCCATTTTTAAATCCTTTATGTTCAAGAATTAGTTATTGTCATCCAACTGATCCAATAGTTAACGTTATGTCAGATTTGTTCAAATATTACAAGTATAAAGTAAATCTAAATTTGTATGAACAAAAAGAAGTGCTTACAGAAGACTCTGTAGAGAAATTAGAAGAATTAGCATAATTAATAGAGGAAGAGAGTAAATCTCTTCCTTTTTTTTAACAATCAACAATTAAATAAATAAATAAGATGAACAACAAATTTTTAAGTCTTGACTGGTTCAAGAGTAAAGTAGAGAATTCAATTGATAGAGTTATTGCAACTAAACTAGAAAAAATGATGGAGGAAGATGATGCTCCTGTAGTAAAACCTTTCCTTAGAGCTCAATTAGTTAATGATACACTAACTGTAGTATTGAATGATGGAGAAATTGTAAGTAAACCTGCCGCAACAGAAGATGACTTTAATTGTGTAAATAATGCTACTAGTGAAATGGAAATTAAAATGATTTTATCTTCTAGTCAAGTTCTAAGTGATACAGCAAAATTAAAAGCTGAGGAAACTAAAATAAAATCTTTACAAAAAGGTATTGAAATTTTAGGAACACTTCCTGATTTTATTGTAGAAGGTAATACAGTGTATTTAAAAGGTACATCAAGAAGTCTTCCTCAACTGCTAGTAGAAAGATTTCTTGAAGTGATAGAAACTGCAAGCAACGAACCATCACAAGAAGCGTTTAATGTACAATTGAATCAAGATGATGATTACCTAGCTCTTAAAAACTTTTTCATGTGGTGTTGTTTAAATCCAAGAGCTGAAGTTGCACATGAGCTATATAGATTCTTGAATGAAAATAGCTTTAGAATTACTAAACAAGGTTTTGTTGTAGCTCTTAGAAATGTTGTAACACTTCATGGATCTCCAGAGTTGGTTCACTTCGTAAGTAACACTTACAATAAAGTAAAAGCAGTGTGGAAGAAAAATCCAGACAATTACACTGTTTTCTTGGAAAATGGAGAGTACAAACTTGTACATGATTCTGCATTAACAAAAATTGAAACTCACAACACTACTACATGTCCAGATTGTTTAGGAGAAGGTCAGTATTATGGTGAGTTTGATGAATGTGAAGATGATTATGTTGATGATGCATTTGAGTGTGAAACATGTGAAGGATCAGGACAAGTAGAAGAATATACTACTACTGAAGAATGGGCTGTAAACCATGGTGAAAAGATTGGTAAGTTGACAGAATTATACCTTGATCTTCCTAATAGAGAAGAAAACAGATTTACTGATGATTGGACCAAAACATTTGACATTCGTATTGGACAAGTTACTAGTATGCCACAAGAAGAATGTAACTGGAGTACACAAGATTGTGCTGCAGCAGGTCTTCACTTTACAGCTGATCAAATTCACTATGTAGGATGTGGAGATCAGTCTGTTATTGTCATTATTAACCCTATGAAAATTGTAGGTATTGGAAAACATAAAGGTAGATGTTTTGAGTATCTTCCAATAATGACTGTTCCAAGAGAAGAAGCTACAGGTATATTACATGATGGAATGTTTGACACATTACAATTAGATGAAGAGTATGCTATCCGTGAATTAGAATCTCTTTTAGAAAGAGCTAAAGAAGGATTTGCTGTAGAAACTAAGAAGTATGAGTTCAACATGCCTTCTATTTCAGCTAAAGAAATTAATGCTATTGTGTTAACTCTTAATGAGATGAAGGCTAAAATTGCCACTCGTGTAAATACAATTAAGTAATAAATAATATGGTTGAGTTATAATTTTTATATAACTTTGTAACTCAACCTAATTATAATAATATGGCAAAAAGAGTATTAGTAAACAAGACAAGATGTAGTGGTACAATGAGTGAAGCAGCTTTTTGGAGCTTTATAAGAAGTGCATTAAGACAGAAAAGTAGATGGTGGAAGCCTATATCAGTATGCAAAGAAAAAGCAAGAAGAGCGTACACTGGTACAAACAAACGTCAAAAATATGAATATGAATGTAACAAATGTAAAAACTGGTTCCAGGACAAGAATGTTAATGTAGATCATATGGTGCCTGCAGGCAGTCTTAACTGTGCACATGATCTTCCTGAATTTGTAGAAAGATTATTTTGTGAAGCAGAATTTCTACAAGTGTTATGTAAAACATGTCATGATAAAAAAACTTTATTAGAAAAAAAATCTAAATCTAAGAAATTATGATGAAAAAAATTATTAGTAGATTAACTATGGTTAAAACAGGTAGGTCTTTTTGGGATAACATCGGAAAAGAAAATGTTTATTATTGGCAAGATGTGTATTTTGAACAATTTATAGCAGCGTCAAGATGGGATTGCAGAATGAAAATTAAATAAATTAATTAATTATGAGTTTAGATGTAAGATTATATAAAAATTATCATGTCACTTATGATAACGGTAAAACATTAGAATCAAAACAAGAAGAAGTGTATAATGCAAATATTACACACAACCTTGGAGAAATGGCAAGTGAGGCAGGACTCTATGAAGCTCTTTGGAGACCACATAAATTAAAAGAAGTATACAGTATTTCTGAAAATGATTATATTTCTGAGTATAATTTTGAGAAATCTAATCCTGTAATAGCATCTGAGATAACTCTAATTATTGAAAAAGGATTAGAGGATATGAAAGCTAGACCAGAACATTACAAGACTTTTGATTCACCAAATGGATGGGGAATCTATGATCATTTTATTCCTTTTATAGAAAAGTATCTAGAAGCATTGAAAGAGCATCCAGAGTCAATTGTTGAATGCTGTAGATAAAATTATTAAAACAAAAAAAGAATATGATAGGATATAAATTGTTTAGAGAAAGAAAAAACGGAACTATAGGAAGTTTATTCATTAATAGAAAAGCTATATTAACGTTAAATAAATGGTTGCCTGCTAGTAGCTATCCTACCAAAGGTTTTGCATTAAGACCTAGTTGGCACATTTGTAAAGAACCTGTTGCTCCTCATTTATCAATGAAAAATAGAGCATGGTATAAAGTAGAATTTACAAATGCAGAATCATTGAAAAGACCGCTGTCTCAAGGAGGTGTATGGTATTTATCATCAAACATTAAAATAATAGAAAAATTATGAAACCTTACGTACAAACAAAAATACATAATAGTTGTGAGCAAATCATAACAATACAATCTAATTCAACACATGACGGAGTTGAAGTTTACTTTTCTGAATCAGATGGAACACATCAAACAGGTATTCTTTACTTAGATGATGATGAAGTTATTGCATTCTCAAAAAAGTTACAAGAAATGATCGACTGGTTAAAGATTAAATAAGTTATATTAAATGGATAAGATAGAGAGATTACAATATAACTTAAAAAAGTCTAAATTAGAAAATGAAATACTTAAAGAAGAGAATGAAATACTAACAAAATTAAATGAAGAGTCAAATTATCCATTAAACATGAACCAATTAATAAGTAATCTAAAAGTTCAAAACAACATGTTGATAAAAGAGAATAGAATTCTTTTAAATAAGATTTTTAGGTCTCGTATTAAAATTTAATTATATTAAAAAAGTAACAATGATAACAGGAACACCAAAAACAGAAGCTCAATACAGAGCAATACCTATGGATTCATCCAGTAGTATAAAAGAGTTTTCTCAAGACAGAAAAAAGTATTATAAAAAATATTATCTTAAAGAGAAAATAGAAGAAAAAGATAACGCAGCAGCTAATATGGGTAGAATTGTAGAAACTCTACTTATGGAACCTCATTTATTTGATGAGTATTTTTATATGTCAGCTTGTGCAGCTACTCCAACAGGATTAATGCTTGAATTTGTAGAAGCATTATATCGTGTAACTAGAGATAGTGTAGATGCAGAAGGTAAAGTGACAAAAAACTTTGACGAACTTACACTAGAAGCATACAATTTATCAGGATTTAAAATAAAATATGATGCTGTAATAGGAAAGTTTTTAAATAGTGATTCATCTATATACTACAATGAAATTAGAATGGTTAGAACTAAAAATCTAATTGTTGTTAATTCTTTAGAAATATCTATTGCTGAAAAAATTGTTGAGAAACTTAAAAGCAATAGTACAACAGGACCAATAGTTAATTTAGTAAATAGTTCTAGATATACCATTGTAGATCAAATGAAAATAGAGGGATATAAAATAGATGATCTTCCTCTTAAGAGTATGTTGGATAAAGTGATTATAGATCATGATAAAAAACTTATTACACCGTATGATCTAAAGTGTACATGGAGTGTAGAAAATTTTTATGAAGAATACTATCTTTACAGAAGAGCCTACATACAAGCTTATCTATACTATCGTGCAATGTTAAAATTATCAGATGATGAAGAAAGTGAATATTATGGGTATACAGTAGAATATTTAAAGTTTATTGTATGTGATAGTACAAATTATTATCAACCGTTAATATACACAATTGATATCGATGACATGCTAGATGCATACAATGGATTTACACACAAAGGACGAAATTATCCTGGTGTAGGAAATTTGATATCTGCATTAAACTGGTGTAAAGAAACAGATACTTGGAATATAAGTCACAAAAATTATTTATCTAACGGAATAGTTAATATTAAAGGATAACATGGATATAAAAAAGAACATAACTAGCATTTTCATTATTCCTACATTAAAATTTCCTAAAGATGTATTAAAAGAAAACGGATTCATTAATGGTTACATTGATGATGATAGAAACGATAATCAGTATAAAAATGCTGTTTACATTTTATTTAAACCGACAGATATTGATAAATTTAGAGAGTTTCTAGATAATGAATACGACAGAACAAAGTCTATCATAGAAGATTATGATTATGAAGATGGATATGTTGTTGTTGTATATAAACTTAATGATAGTTTTAGTAAAGACTACGAACTGATAAAAGAAGGTAAGTATTCAAAAACATCAAAGAAATTTCAAAATGAGTTTCCAAAATCTGTAAAAGTTGTAAGAAATGGTTTGAGTAAAGATGAAGTGAGTTTACAAATCAGGATTTTTAAAAAGAGTCCTGATTTAATAGACTTCTGGGAAGATAAAATTGGAGTTAAATTTCAAACTGGATACGAAGTATGGGAAGGTTGGGATGAAGAAAAAGAAATATTAAGAATCGATAAAATTAAAAAAGATGTATAATCAAGAAATATTAAATAAAGTGTCAAAGATATATAAAGTTGAACAAACTATTGAGTTTTGTGAATCAGTTGCTTTATTGTATGATATTAAATATAATGCATGTAAAGAATTAGAACCATTAGCCGAGTTTGATTTTGAAAGAGACTGGTGGTCTAATGCTGCAAGAGAATTACTTGAAAAAACTAAAACTAAATAATATGAACGGAATAGAACTTTTAGAAAAATATCCTTTAGCTGCAAAAGTTATTAAAGATTGGATAATGTTGCAAATGCTGGAATCATTTAAAGATACAGCTGTACCAGAAGAATTTAAAGATTTCATGCTTAATCAAGGAGTAGAAAATGATAAAGTAGGAACCATGATTGATTCGCAACCTAGAATTTTGTTTGATGTGTTTGACGAGAATAATATAATTATTGAAACATTTTTATATCCAGACACTACTTTTACAATCAAAATAGGAAATGAAGCAACTACTAATTCTTGGAAAACAAGAAAAGAATCAGAAGTATTTGCTATTGACGTTGCATTTGAGATGTTAGAAAACATATTAAATGAAAGAACAATGAATATGATTGATCAAACTAAAAATAAAGAAGACCACTATGAGAACGAGTAAAGAATTTAATGATAAATATAGTAATTATTTAGAAGATACGCATTTCGGAATTGAAATAGAAATTCCTTCAGTTCTGACTTATGTAGATCAAGTAATTAATGACTTAACAAAAATACCAGGATTTAAATATCAACAAATTAAACTTAAATATGGATTAGCTAGAGTATCTACAAATCTTGAACAATTAATACCTTTTGCTGGAAGAATATTAACACAAGAGTTAGAAGATAAAATTAATTTTATTCTTAAAGTTGAGTTTGAGTTAGAAAATAGATTGTTAAGTTTAAATTTAGATAAAAACGGAAAAGAAATTGTAAAATAATTTAAAATGGTAACATTAGAAGATGTTGATTACTATACAGTTAATGAAATGTCATGTATTTTAAATATTTCAGGAAAAGCTGTAAGCAGTAGGTTAAGTGATTTAAATATAAAAAAAAGTAAAACTTTAGGATCAAAAGGTTATGGGTTATATACACATGAAGACTTGCATGCAATAAGTAGAAATAAAGAATATACGTTAACTACTCTGGATGACACAATTGATAAATGTTTATATAATCTTTATAACAAACCATTAGTAATTACATACTATATATATGAATCTAAAATGAATAGTTAAAATTTTGTTTAATTGTACAAAAGACCCTATAGCAATATAGGGTTTTAATATACCTATTTTCGTAGGAAATAACTAAAAAAATGATTAACTTTAAATAATTAAAACAAAGAAAAATGGCAAAAAAAGTAGTAGAAAGTAAAGGAAAGTTTCAAGATGCAATGGATAAGTTAAACAAGACTTATGGTGTTGGATCTGTATTAGCATTAGACTCTAAGACAACAGGAGAGTATGATGTTATAAGTACAGGAAGTATTGGTTTTGATTACATTACATTAGGTGTAGGAGGTTTTGTAAAAGGAAAACTTTATGAGTTAATGGGATGGGAAGGTACAGGTAAATCTACAATCTGTGCGCATGCTGTAGCAGAGTGTCAAAAGAAAGGTGGTAAAGTTTTATATATCGATGGTGAGAATGCTGTTGATAAAAAGTATTTTAAACAAATTGGAGTAGATACAACTAAAATGCTAATTGCACAACCATCTTGTGGGGAAGAAGGATTCAACATTGCAATGGAATTAATACAGACTGGTGAGATTGATTTAGTAATCATCGATAGTGACAGTTCATTGATACCTAAAAAGATGCTTGATGGTGACGTAGGAGACTCTACAATTGGTAGAAAAGCTTTATTGAACAGTAATGCTTACCCTAAGTTAAAAGGAGCTCTATCGCAGCATAATGTATGTGTAATTGTAATTAGTCAATACAGAGAAAAGATTGGTGTCATGTTTGGTAACCCAACTACAACTCAAGGTGGTCATGCTCTTAAATTTTATAGTGATGTAAGAATAGAAATTACTAAATCTCAAGCTAAAGATGGAGATATAGTTTATGGTAACATTACTAAAATTAAGGCTGTAAAGAATAAAATGTCTCCTCCATATAAGAAAATAGAATTTGAGATTGTATATGGTCTAGGTATAGATAAAGTTGCAGAGATGATGGAGTTGATCAACGAATTTGAAATTGGTAGAAAGTATGGTAAGTATATGACTATTGATGAAGTTAAGTATGAGCTCGAAGAATTTAAAAGTCTTCTTTTAGACAATCCTGAATTTTATGATGAACTAAAACAAAAAATAATAAACAAGATTAATGTTTTAGAAGAAGAAGAGTATTTAGAGGAAGAAGATATAGAAGTTGTTGACGAAGAAATTCTAAAACCAGATAACACTTTATTTAATTAATTATGATAATAGGTATAAATGGAAAAATAGGAAGTGGTAAAGATACTGTTGGAAACATTATTCAATATTTGACATGTGGTGCTGATAAAGCAAACATATCTTATAATGATTGGGATGGCCAAACAGTTTGGAATAGCACACCACATGATTGGAAAATTAAAAAGTTTGCAGACAAACTTAAAGATATGGTTTGT
>TARA_R110000782_G_scaffold2037_3_pt1 | contig 10440 bp, 6 predicted proteins | sample TARA_R110000782 | Tara Oceans TARA_R110000782 (sample SAMEA4397859) | marine metagenome | biome: Polar Biome; feature: [SRF] surface water layer (ENVO:00010504); material: water (ENVO:00002006), including particulate matter (ENVO:01000060) such as... | depth 5 m
ACAGGTATATCTTCAATAGAAGGTGTTTTAGTTCCTGCTGGAACTTCAACAGTTTATGACCAAATTCTAGGAACAAACATCAGACGACCATTTTTACACGTTAGATATAGAGCTTCTCAAACAGAAGACAGACGTATGAAGTCTTGGTTAACTGGTTCTGCTGGTGGTGCATACACTTCAAATCTTGATGCTATGGAAGTAAATTTCCTATCAGAAAGATGTTTAGTTGTACAAGCTGCTAACAATTTTGTTTTATTCCAAGGAATTTAATATTAATGTAAAGACAAGGGTGTCGTTTGGCACCCTTACTTTACTATTTACAAACTATTTAATTATATTATATTATGGCTAAAAAAGCTGTAGCAGAAGCTATTGAGGTTGCACCTCAACCAGTCGTTACTAAAGAAGTAATAACAAAAAAACCAAAAAATTCTTGGGAGATAAAAAACAGGAATTATTATTTAACTGGAAACAAAACTCCTTTAACTTATAAAATACCGTCTAGACACACTACAAGACATGGATTATTGTGGTATGATAAAGAAAAAAACGAACAAAGAGAACTTAGATATGCAACTAATCAAAATTCACCATTTAAAGACGAACAAAAAGGTGAGGCAACTCTAGGTCATATTATGTTTGAAGATGGCCATTTACAAGTAAATGAGAAAAACCAGGCATTACAAAAAATATTATCTTTATATCATCCTTTATTAGGGGTAACTTATGAAGAAATGAAACCACAAGAGGTTGCTAAAAATGAACTTGAAGAATTAGAAATTGAAGTAGATGCTTTAAATTTAGCCGTAAGTATGGATATTGATCAAGCTGAAGCTATATTAAGAACAGAAATGGGTACGGCTGTATCTAAAATGAGTTCTAAAGAAATAAAAAGAGATTTGTTACGGTTTGCTAAATCAAATCCTTATTTATTCATAGACTTAGCAAAAGATGATAATGTTCAATTAAGAAATTTTGCTATTAAAGCTACAGAAGCTAATATAATAAAATTAGCTGACGATCAAAGAACATTTATGTGGGCTTCAAATGGTAAAAAATTAATGACAGTGCCTTTTGATGAGCATCCATACTCAGCTATGGCTGCGTTCTTTAAAACAGATGAAGGGTTAGAGATATATAGATCAATAGATAAAAAATTCTCTTAACATGTAATACTAATAGAGGAGGTGTAATGCCTCCTTTATTATAATAAAAATAACAAATGGCTATAAACGTAAATACTGTATATCAAACTGTTTTATTTATATTAAACAAAGAGCAACGTGGGTATATGACGCCTACGGAGTTTAATAGTATAGGAAACCAGGTACAGTTGGAAATATTTGAAAAATACTTTGATGATTTAAATCAACAACTGCGCGTACCACAAGCAGACACAGATTATGCTGACAGGGTTGAAAATATTGATGAAAAAATAGCTATATTTAAAACATTTGGTAATGCAAACTATGTAGCTTCAACAGCTACAGGTCCTTATTTTACCTTACCTACTACCGATATATATGGAACAACCGTTTCTTTTTATCGACTAGGGTCAGTAGTACATGACTCTGAGACATTAGTTCAAAGACTTGATAGAACTGATTTTTATCGTGCAGAAAAATCGCGATTAACAAAACCTACAACTTCTTTACCTATATATTTATATGAGAACCAGAAATTATTTATAAAACCTACAACTATACAAAATAATATTCAAGTAGATTATATAAGAAAACCAAGTGATATTGTTTGGGGTTTTAGTGTGGGTAGTTTAGGTCAATATAGTTATCAATCTAGTACCTCTACACAATTTGAACTTCATGAATCAGAACAAACTAATGTTGTATTAAATGTATTAATATATGCTGGAATAATAATAAGAGATCCTAGTATAATTCAAGCAGCCATGAAGCAGGTTCAAGATGATGAAATAAATTCAAAAAGTTAATAAAAAATGGCAACACCTAATGGAGGATTAATAACCGAAACTAACGCCCAGTATTATTCTGGAGTTCAAGCTTTTTTAGCATCAGGCGATAATAATGCCACCAACACCACTACGGTTACAGCTACTTTTAATACAAAATTAGTATTTGGAAGTTTTGATCCTACAGTACCGGCATATAATTTAAATAATTTTAAACTATACACAAGTCCTAATGGTAGGCCAGGAACTTATACTGAATATATTGCTCAATATACTGTAGTTAACAGTATTATAACAATAACAGGTGTTTTAGCAAAAGATACAACTATTGTCATACAGTTGAATAATGTATTTGGTGGTAATTTTGGTGATAAAGATGCTACTGGAGATACTGTAGAAGAAAATTATGGTAGTTATCAATATATTGCAATAAAAGATATTATAAGTAATTTTTTAGTAGCCTACGTTGGCGCTGGTAAGTTGATACCTAGTGTAAAAACAACGGATATAGCATTTCATGCTAAAAGAGCCATGCAAGAATTTAGTTATGACACTTTAAGAAGTATGCACTCGCAAGAGTTAACTATACCAAAAAGTTTAAGTGTTCCACTACCTCAAGATTATGTTAATTATGTTAATGTTTCTTGGATAGATGTTCACGGTGTTAAACATATTATTTATCCTACCACATTAACATCAAATCCTTACAATACTCCAATACAAGACAATCAAGGTATTGCCACTCAAGATAATATTGGAGAGAACCTAGAGGGAACTTCTCAAATAGAAGATAAATGGGACAATAATAATAACTCTCAAATTCAAATAGATCTACAAAACAACGCTTCTAATTTAGGGATTGCTAATGGTTGGTTTGGGGTTTTAGGAGATCAACTAGCATATGGCCAAAGATATGGTATGCAACCTGAATTAGCTCAGTTTAATGGTTGGTTTACTATAAATGATAGAGAGGGTAAAATGTCTTTTTCAAGTGATTTAGTTGATAAATTAATATTATTAGAATATATATCTGATGGGTTGAGTTATGATCAAGAAATGCAAATACCTAAACTTGCAGAAGAAGCAATTTATGCATATATAATTCATGCTATATTAGCAACTAGAATAAACCAACCTGAGTATGTAGTTCAAAGATTAAAAAGAGAAAAAAGTGCTAAATTAAGAAATGCTAAAATAAGATTATCTAATATAAAACTTAACGAATTTGTGCAAGTTATGAGAGGTAAATCTAAGTGGATTAAAAACTAAAATTAAATGGCAGAAGTTAAAAATGCTTTTATTAAGTCCAAAATGAATAAGGACCTGGATGATAGATTAATACCATCTGGGGAATATCGTGAAGGAATTAACATACAAGTAAGTAAATCAGAAGGTGCCGACGTAGGAGCGTTAGAAAATGTTTTAGGTAATGAAATTGCTTTAGATGCTTCTCAACCGCCAAACAATGTTGATTTTAATATTTTGTCAAACTGTGGGTGTAAATTAAAGTCTATAGGAACTTATGTAGATAACTCTAATAGTATTATTTATATATTTCTAACAGACTATACTGATAATAGTATAGGTAATTTTACTTATAATAATTCCGCTAATAATTTTATATATTCTTATAACACTAACACAAGACAAGTTGTAAAACTAATAGAAGGACCTTTTTTAAATTTTTCCACTAAAAATCCTATATACGGGGTAAATTTATTAGAAAATCTTTTGTTTTGGACTGATAATAGAAATCAACCAAGAAAATTAAATATAAATTTAGCTAACAATGGTTTATTTTATACTACTGAAGATAAGATATCTGTAGCTAAATATAATCCTTATGAGTGTATAAACTTGTATTATGAAGATATAGCTGCAACAACACCTATAGGCGATGCTAATCCAAACGAGAATAAGTTTGTTACATCCATGCAGGATGTGACTAGTGAATTTCTACCTGATGTCACAACAAAAAACCCTTATTATAATCCTTTATGGCCTGGAGATCCAGACTTTTTAGAAGATAAATTTGTAAGATTTAGTTATAGATTTAAATTTGTAGATGGTGAATATTCAATATTAGCCCCATTTACTCAAGACTGCTTTATACCAAAACAAGATGGGTATTTTCTAACTGGAGATGAATCAGCCGCTTATAGAAGTACTATTGTTCAGTTTATGGAAAATAAAGTTAACAATATAATACTCAATATCCCATTACCTTATACCGTGGCAACACTGTATAATAACTTAAACGTAGAAGAGATAGATATTGTTTATAAAGAATCAGATGGGTTGGCGGTTAAGGTTTTAGATACTATAATAAGATCTGAATTTCAAGGTGATAATACTCCACCATCTACAAACTTATATTATAATTATGATTATCAATCAAGAAAACCATATAGAACTTTACCAGACTCTGAAATAACAAGAGTATATGATAAAGTACCTGTTAGAGCTTTTTCTCAAGAAATGATTAGTAATAGAGTTGTTTATGGTAATTTTCAAACAAAACACACACCACCTGCATCATTAAACTATGATGTAGCTGTAAGTCCTAAATTAGATTTTCTTGGCCCTGAAACTGGATCTGGTGTTAATCCTGCTTTATGGTATACTAGTGTTATAGAGTACCCAGAGCACACTGTCAAGCAAAATAGAAATTATCAAATAGGTTTTGTTTTAGCAGATAGATACGGTAGATCGTCAACAACAATATTGTCATCTGTAAATGAAAAAATCACCACTTCTGGAGGTTTTGTTTTTGGAGGTTCAACATACTATCATCCATATAGAAAAAGTACTGATATAAATAGTGCTACTTGGCATGGTGATTCTATTAAAGTTTTATTAAACCAAGAGGTGAAAAGTTTTAGAAACATTTTGACGGGAACACCTGGTCTATATAATGGAGATATTACATCTGATAGCTATAACCCTTTAGGTTGGTATTCTTATAAAATAGTTGTAAAACAAACAGAGCAAGATTATTATAATGCATATTTACCAGGTATATTAAATGGTTACCCTAGTTCTGCAGCTGTAACTGATCCGTTTCCTACCAATGAAGATAATAAAACAGCACATATTGTTTTATTAAATGATAATATTAATAAAATACCTAGAGACCTAAGTGAAGTAGGCCCTGATCAAAAACAATATAGAAGTTCTGTACAACTTTATGGTAGAGTCAACAATAACACAGCAACTACTAATGTTCAATATTACCCTGGCATTGAAACAGATACCGTTTCTACTATAGCTAACTCTAAAGATTTAGATATGTTTATAGAGAGTGATATTCCTAACGCGACATCAGGTTTAAATGCTGAAGGTCAGGCTAATTTATATCAAATAGCTACAAACCCTATGATAGGTAGAGTTTCTACACCTACAGTTATAGGAACCTTAAATGCCGTAGGAGCAAGTAATATGCAACCAAAATTAGCTGTTTATGAAACAAAATCCACAGACTCATTATTAGATATATTTTGGGAAACATCTACATCGGGTACTATTAAAGATTTAAATAATTCCGTGGGCGCAATAACACAAATAGATAAACTTAAAGGTTGGGATTTTACTCAAACAGAGGCTTCGTTACCAACAAACTCAATAGCTGGAATTTTTTATCCAGTAAGAGAAATTGGGCAAATAAACCCTACACCTGTTGTGTTGTCAAGTATAGATGTTTGGGAGGTATTAGATTCTAACAATAATGTTGTTACTGATAATTGGACTCTAGAAACAATAAGTGGTGGACAGTTTGTTTATTATGAACTAAAAGTAAATGAAACATTATATTATCAACCTGATATAAATCTGAATCATTTTACGTTTACATTTCAAGTTACAGATAAAAAAGCAGTAGATCCAAACGATTGGTTAACTTTTGAGTTTCAAGAAGAAGGTACGTTAGTTAATATAGCGCCAACTATAACAACTGTTATTTCAGGACCAATTATTAAACCAAGAGGAACTCAAGGGCTTTTACAAAAATTTGAGGCAATAAATGGATGTGAAAACACAACTTTTAACAAGTTAGATTTAACTTGGACATTAGATAAAGCAACCAGTGAACTAACCGGAGGTAGTATTCCTATTAATGATCAAAGAAATGCATTATTAGCATTAGATCCAGTAAGTGGTGAGTTAAGTGCAATAAATGCAACTTTAGAAGGAGCTTATAAATGCATAATATCTGTAACTGATTCTGGTGGTGTAAGAAGCACTCCAATAACTATTGATTTAATGATAGGAACCGCTCCTTTAAATCTAGGTTTTGGAAAAAGTAATAATAATATACTAGAGCCTTTTACAATATCTACAGGTGCTCAGTCTGCTTCGGTATATTGGCAGGTTGGACCAAGTATTAATGAACCATCTTTACCTAACCCTTATAATGATCCATATGATAATGGAGATACTACCTGGGATCCTAGTGAGTTAACTGGTAGTTCATATTCATCTATCGCTAAGGAGTCTAACACACCGATGCTTTTAACAAATGAAGATAATACGGTTTCAAAATTTCCACAAGGTGATCAACAATTTTATCTATATAAAAATACATTATATAGACCTGATTATTTTGCTTCTACCGCGTTACCGTCTGGAGTAACTACTGGAACTGCTTTTATAGTTGTAGAGTGTGAAATACAGCAACAACCCTATGTTTTGAATACTAATCCTACAAGATCAGATAATAGAATATCACCTGTTGTTGGATGGCCTGTTTTTTTACAATACCGATCTGACGCGGGTGGCACTTGGACCACAGCAACAGATGTAGAAGGACAAGCAATACGCTTTGGTGGTTCTGCATATTCTCAATATGACAGAGAACCTAATCCTATTCAAGGAATAGCTTCGGTAAATTCTAAATATGAAAATTTTAAAACATCAGGTATTATTCAAGATTCCACAACCGGAACAAACAATGGAACATGGCCTGTACAGGGTGCTAATTTTGGACAAGCCTCTGGTAGGGATATAATGGCATTAAAGCTTGATCAACCTTTTCCAGTAACAATGAAAGACAGTAACTCTAATAGCACACCTGTTACATCCCAAACAATATCAGGTAAAATACAAAAAACATTTGTTTTTGGTACAGATCAAGGTTATGAAAACCTAAACAATAATAAACTTGGAGAATATAGATTATTTGTTGTTTACCCTTATTCTATAAACGGACAAATAGCCTTAGGTAGTACACAACCTTTTGGACAAACAGCAAGACCATTATTAAGTCAAAATTACTCTCAAACTTTTCCAATAACTGCTCCAGATAAAAATAATCCGGCAAGTGAAGTTCCAAAAACTTGGAAATTACCAGGGGATGAAAATATAAAAGTATCAATTGCTTTTGGAGATTTTTATTATTCAACCGGTGGAAGACAAAATACAGCTTATAGATATAGAGTGAGCTACGCTGGAAGCACCGATAGAAGTATTGCTAAAGATATTGAATTTACAACTGAATTACAAAATTCATCACCACAAGCAACCGTTTTTTATGCGGTTGAGTGGGCTTGCAAGTATGTAACAAAATTCTATACTGACGAAGCAATGACAATTGTTCACACTCCAAGTAATGGATTTTATGCATATGCTCCGCTTGATGCTGGTTTAGTAAGCGAATATGGTACTAATTTTTCTTTTTTCCAACAATCAACTACCACCCCTTTAACAAATCCACAACAAGCCGATTCTAGATGGACTGCATATTTTAGGAATGGTATAAAAGACGCAGGAAGCGCAGAACCTAATGTAGAGTAATAATGGAACTTATAAAATAAATAAGTAATAATATAATATGGCAGCAATAGAAGTAAAATTTTTCAATAGCTTTGTTTTACGAAAGACACTAGGTACAAATGATCTTCCTATGTGGAATGGATCCAAGGGGGATAATACTTTTCCACAAGCTGGGGTTGACAACACCTCTGTTTTTAATTGGGCTATTGAAGAGTCTAGAGTTAGAGGTGGTTATAATAATACTCAAGCTTCTTTAGGGGCAAAAGCTTACTTGGTAGAAGATAAACCAAATTCATCAATTAGAATAAACTCTTTAATATATTCTGGTATATTTAACTCTAGAACCGGTATAAACGATACTAATGTATTTTCAGTTGCCGATGATATAGTAAAAAGCGTGGACCCCGTTAATGGTTCTATACAAAGATTATACGCAGAAGATACTTCTCTTATTATTTTCCAAGAATCAAAAGTAAGTAGAGCACCAATAGATAAAGATCTTATATATTCTGCGGAAGGAACTCCAACTCTTACCACTAGTAATTTAGTTATAGGCTCTATTAGTCCTTTTTCTGGTAATTATGGTATAAGTAACAACCCTGAAAGCTTTGCTATTTACGGGAATAGAAAATATTTTACCGATAAAGATAGGAATGCTGTTTTAAGATTGTCACAAGATGGATTAACAGAAATATCAAACTATGGTATGATTGATTTTTTTAGAGATGAATTAAGTGCTTTAAATACATCAAGCTTTAATACCGGTAAAGCAATAGGTGGTTGGGACATGTATTCAAAGCAATATATATTATCTTTACAAAAATTTTCATTAGTAACACCACAACCTTATAAAACACTATCATTTGATGATGCAATTAATGGGTGGACTAGTTTGTATACTTATAAGCCAGATCAAATGTTAAGCGTTAAAAGTGATTTTTTTAGTTTAAAAGATGGTAGTATATATAAACACTATAGTCAAGTACCAAACACTAGATCTAGATTTTATGGTGAAGATAATAGATCTAGCATAGAGTTTATTTTTAATCCTAAGGTTAGTATGTCTAAGGTTTTTAAAACCATAAACTATGAAGGTAGTAATGGTTGGGAGGTTACTTCTTTTAATTCTGATATCACTGGGGTTGCTAGTGTGGGAGAACCACAATTGGTAGCAGATCCTATTGATATTAATAACTATACTGAAGGTTTTTACGATACAACTACAGCACCTAATTATAAAACAATATCTGTATTGAGCTACAATCAAGGTTCATATGACAATTTTGGTCATGAATATCCAACTGCCTTAGTACCACCAATAAATCACGCTGGTTTTGATAGAAAAGAAAATAAATATGTTGCTAATCTAGTTAATACGAGTACAGCAAATGCTGGAGAGGTTATTTGGGGTAATGATATGACAGGTATTAAAGCATTCTATAGTACAGTAATAATGCAAACTGATTCTGGAACTGATGTAGGCGGCATGAAAGAGTTATTTGCTGTATCATCTGATTACGTAGAGTCTTCATATTAAATTAAATGGAAAATAAATTAACAAAGAAGCAATTAGACTTCAGGACAGAAATTAATAATTTAGAAAAAACATTATTAAATACTAATCATCCTAGAATAGTAACGGGCGAAAAATTAAATGAAGCCCTACCTTTGACACATAGTTTTTCAGATGGTATATATGTAAGAGAAATGAAACTGCCTAAAGGATGTTGTTTAATTGGTAAAATACATAAAAAATCAAACACTTGGTTTTTATTAAAAGGTAAACTAGCTATAGCTACATCAACTGGAGTTAAAACATATACAGCTCCTATATATATGAATGCGCCAGCTGGAGAGAAAAAAATAGGTTATGCCTTGGAAGACTCTGTTTTTATTAACGTGTGTCCTAATCCTGAAAATAAAGAAAATATAAAAGAACTTGAATTAGATATTGTAACAGACAGTTATGATTCATATGATAGGTTTATAGAAGATAAACAAAAATACTTAAAAGAATAAATATATGGGATTTGGAATAGTAGCAGCAATAGGAGGTGCGGCTCTGATCGGAGGAACAGCATATGGCATGAACCAGGCCGGAAAAGCAGCAAACCGAGCACAATCAAAAGCAGATCGATTACAAGGTGAACTTGAAGAATTAGAAAACAAAAGACAAGACGTTATAAATCCTTATGACGAAGTAGTTGACTTGTCTTCTATGGTTAGCGATCTAAGTGGTTCTCTTAGTAATCCTTACGCCTCGTTAGGTGTTGCAACAGGTGCTGCTGAAATAGCTATAGAAGAGTCTGACATTGCTTTAGCCAATACTCTTGATACATTAAGAGCCACTGGCGCATCCGCGGGTGGTGCCACTGCTTTAGCTCAAGCTGCACTACAGAGTAAAAAAGGTGTTTCTGCGAGTATAGAACAACAAGAGGCTCAAAATGAAAAACTTAGAGCACAAGGTCAACAAAATTTAGAGCAATTACAAATGACTGAAGCTCAAAGGGTTCAAGGAGCCTTAATGGGTGAAGCAGGTAGGTTACAACAAGCTAACGTTTCAGGTAGAACCTATGAGTTTGAAGCTACAGAGGAAAGAGAAATGCAACAACTTAATAGAAAACAATCAATGATATCAGGCGCTGAACAACAAGCTGCGCAGGCAAGATCGGATAAATCTGGTATATTAGGCGCTGGTATTGGAGCTGTTGGTAGTATTGCTGGGGCTGCTATTGGTGCTAAGG
>TARA_R110000782_G_scaffold98471_2_pt1 | contig 10426 bp, 5 predicted proteins | sample TARA_R110000782 | Tara Oceans TARA_R110000782 (sample SAMEA4397859) | marine metagenome | biome: Polar Biome; feature: [SRF] surface water layer (ENVO:00010504); material: water (ENVO:00002006), including particulate matter (ENVO:01000060) such as... | depth 5 m
AAATATCACCACCAGTTTCAAAAGAATTTGACAGGTTGTTTTTTATGTTATCCCAAGCTCCAACCTGCTCTTTATCCTCTATTAAACCTCGATCTTTCATAGTGTTTAAGTATGAGTCAAAGTCCATATCGTAATCTGCAGCAGCTTGTTTTATTTCTTGTAAAGTGTAGTTTTCGCCTTCGTATTTAAACATACTTTTTCTTGTTACTTTAGTTAATACTGTTCAATAGACTCTGATCTAAGTCTAGATTTAATACGCCATCACCCATAGGGGCATCTATAATGCTATTCCCTCCAACCTTAACCACTTTTGGCATACCCTTGTTTGGGTCTAAATTTTTATTCTTATTTTTAGATTTTGATGCAGTTCTTAAAATTAGTGGTATACTAAAGTTATCATATAACCAAGCTTTTGATCTAACAACCTCTTCCTCACCAGAGTAAGCGCCATTATCATCACCCTCTTTAAAGGTTCCGTCTTGCTGAGGCCAGTATATTTTATTGTCCCAACCAGAAATATACTCAATACCAGCAGCAGCTCCTTGTTTTATTTTTTCAGACATATCCAAAATAATCTCTGGCTTTCTCCAACTACCCCATATGTTATCACCTTCAACACCTTTTATATCGCTACCTCTAGCTTTAAGTTGTGATTGAAGCTTGTTGTTGTAAGCTGTTTTACCCTCGTTAAAACCATCCTTAATAACATCGGACACAAAGTTTTGAAAACCAGCTCTGTAAGGAGCAAAACCATCACTAGTCTTTAATTTTTCTCTTTGATCGCTAACCAACCAATCTCCATTAGACATGTTTGGTGCTAGCTCTTGTTTTACAACAGTGTCAATAAAATTACCATCCATCTCGTCAAAACCATCAAAAGCCATATCTACAACCCCTTGATTACCCACTTTTTTAAACAATCTACCAACCTCTCTACCAGATCTTTTAGGGTTCCAAGTTAAATTTTGAACACCAAGCTTTCTTTCGTTATCAAACAATCTCGCAACACCATCAGAACCTACAACATCTATTAACGAGTATTGTGGAAAGTCAGAGTTTCTTCTACGTTTACCTGTTGTTTTGTCTAAAAACTCTAGTTCACCTCCAGACACTTTAAACCCATCGTAATCACCAGCGTAAACGCTAGTTAAAAATGTGTTGTCATTAAGACCTAAAGATTTTGATAAATCATTTTTATCTTCAATAAATTCTACTCTATTAGCTAAATGAGCTTCTAAATTTTTATTTAAATTAACAAAACCAGTTTTTATACTGTTCATTTTTTCAACAGCCTCTCTGTAGCCAGCGTCTGACGGGCTTAGTTTAGAAGCTATTTTAGCAGCTTCTGCAAATTCGTTTTTAGATTGTCTTAAATACCTATCAACTTCAGGTTTCATACCTTCTGGTAATTTTTCTATGTTTGCACCGGGTGGTAAGTTATTTATAAAGCTAGCCATTTTATTATCAGCTATTTCTAAATCTCTCATGATTCCTTTTACTACAGGTTGTAAAACAGCTCCATAATCTATGAATTGCTCACCTGTACCTCTTGATGCTTGTATTAATGCTTGGTTTACTGCCATATTATCCTTGATTTAATGTTAAACCTTGAAATCGGTTTGGGTTAAAATATCCAGTTTGTTGGCTAATATTAAAGCCGCCAAAGTCTTGTGATAAAAAGTTTTGTTGTGATGGTGCTGTATAGTTTAAACCTTGTACAGAGCCCATTTGTAAGCTTGGAGCTCCAAAAGCACCCGCTGCTTGACCACCCATACCACCAAACATACCTTTAAATTGACCAGTTGCACCCATCATTGCTAAACTACCAATACCACCAGCAATAGCTTGTCTAGCCTGTGATCTTGCCCTGTTAGCGTCTGCTAATCTTTGTGATTCAATACCAAATAGTGTTGCTGTTTTGTCTGCTTCTAACTGTCTAGCTTGTGTAGCTCCTTGTCTTTCCATAGATTGAACCATCGATTGTCCTTGCGCCGCCAAACGTTGGTTCGCAGCTTCTTGCTGACCTATAGACGCTGAAGCTTGTTGTGATGCTACTATACCTTGACCAGCTACAGCTTGAGCTAAACCACCAATACCGCTACCACCAGCAGCTTGTTGAAGCCCTGATAATAAATTAGCTTGTTGCTGTTGTTGTTGTTCTCTCATAAACTCTGCTTGCTGCAGGTTTACAGTTAAATCTTCGTATGGATTTTCCATATCAGCGTATAGGTTGCTAGTGTCTAGAGCTTCATATTTAGATCTCATTTCATCTCTAGCGGCTTTAGCTTCTCTCTGTGCTCTACGTCTACGCTTACTACCAAATATACCTGATAGTAAACTAATGCCCGCTTGAGCTGCCATTAAATATGTTTGTGGAGGTACTGTTGCCATATGTTTATTGTTTATTTATATTATAATTACACTTTTTACTCATTATTTACTACTTTCATTAACCTCTGAACTAACTGTAAAAAGCTCTGATTGTTCTGTTGAATCGTTTATCATTTCTACCTCTGCATAGTAACCCATTATACCAGGTGTGTTTATATTTGAATTTTTAGCAAAAAATAAATAATCACCAGTGTTTGGCAATGGTATTGTTGATGATGCTGTATCAATACTAACAGTGTTGGTAGTGTTGTTTATACCTGTACATTTACCTATTAATTTAACTGACCCAGACTGCTTACCACCTACTATTGTTGAAAAATATATATCATCCCAAGCACCTGTCTGAACACCTGTAGCGACACTTGTAGGTTTTGGTTGTAAAGAAACATTTATAATATTGTCAAAAGAATATGATACTGTAGGCATGTTATTGTTGTGTTGTTAATATATCATTAATATTTAAACTTGTTGTTCTATCTGAAGACCCATGAAACAATATAGTCGCTAAACAACTAACTGTAGCTACTTTAGTGCTTTGGCTGTTATCTATAACTATTGAGAAATCTTCTATAGCTATTGTTGTACCACCAAGCAGTTGTACTAGTTTGCCTTGAACCGCTGCGTTGGAAGTCCACCTAGCGGTTGTAAACTCTTGTGCACCTAAAATTATACTATAACCAGATGCTGAAGTCGATGCTGTGAGTAAGATTCGTATTGGTCTATAGTTTGGTAAAACCGAATTATTTCTATTAGCCTGGTTTGTATCTGTAAAAGTATTTTTACTTAAAACAAAAGATCCAGAAGCTGGTGGGCTATTATCTGTTATTGAAAAAGTTATTGTAGTAGAGTCATATTGATTTATAGCTATTGTTTTAGGGGATTGACCATCCAAAGCTCCTTCAAAAGAATTAGCAGCTATTTCTGTTAATATTATGTTGTAAACTAAGTTAGATGATGTTGACGTAAAACCGACACCAAGTTGAAATAATCCATTACTACCTATAACAGCTGTAAAAGAACCACTGAAAGTTAAAACAGTATTAGTAGCCAGTGTTTGAACCGTGCTTAAAACCATACCAGTACTTGTTATTGAAGCTATTGTAGGTGTTCCAACTATACCGGTTCCAGAGACATTCATACCAACATAAATATCTGGATTGTTTGTTATTGTAGGTACAGTTGCAGAAGCAGTAACTGTTGAAGCAACAAAACTAGTTGTTAGTGGTACATCTGCGCCGCCGTTGATTCTAACTCTAACAGTAAGAGTTGCATTAGCGTCGCCATTTATTGTTAACAACCTTCTTTCACCATAACTTGGTATAGGAGACTCGTCTATTTCGTAAGAATATATTTTACCTGTAGAAACCACTGGTATTTGCTCTGCTCTAGAGTTAAAAGCTATAGTGTCTGTAGAGCTTTGTGGTGGAAATAAATATCTAATAGTAAATTCTCTAGCCGTAAGATTATTAGTTTCTAAAGACCCAGTGTCAACTGTAATAACACTATAATTACTAGGGTTTCCTGTATTGCTGAAATCAACCTCTGGACCCTGGTTAAAAACAAAACCACTATTTACAGTTACTTTTTTAGTAAAAAGGATTTTTGTTTGATTTGGAAATCCACTAATATTATAAGTTGTATTATTGTTACTTAAAGTAGCGTCAACAGCTGTTGTTACCTCTGTACAGTTTTGTAGTATACTAGTTATATTTGACATGTTAATTTTTTAAAGTGAAACAGCTTCTGGTCTAGCGTTACCTATTATTCTAAAAGAACGCGCTTCGTCATTTGTTGGCATTGTAGTGTCAAAGATTATAGTAGCGTGTACTAAGTTGTTGTTATCGTAAGGGTTAGCCGTGTTAGTAAATGCAATGCTACCAATTCCAGTCGAAGTATATGTAGTGTCTTCTGAAAAATCATCCTTATCTATAACGTACCTTACATTATTTATAATTCTAGGTTTTATTATGAAAACTTGTGTGGTAGGGTTTGAACCAGACACTGAGTTTACAACAGTTGTTTTTGTTCCATTAGGCACTCCGTTACCACCAGCCCAGTCGTATATAGCTTGGTGATCTAAAGAATTATTTATTAAATAACCGTTTAAAGTTAACTCGTAATAGTCACTGGTGTTGCCACCAGATTTTGCAAAGCCTAAACCTTGAAATGATCTTTCAGAAATATCGCTAGTGGTTGTGCCAGTTGAACTACCTTGTATGTAGTTAAACCATTTGTTTTCTTTATCTAAAAAGTAAGGTATTGTTCCAGAATCTAAATCAGTTGTAATAGTATTATTATACCAACCGTTAGTTGCTATTTGATCTTCTTGTCCAGATACTGAGCTGTAAACCCTTGACGTGCTACCTTCGTAGTTTAGTGTTTTAAAAGTTTTAACAGAAGAGAACTCAGTGTTAAATATTAATTTAACTTTAGACGCTGTAAAAGCCCCGTAATAAGTGTTTCTTAATTCATTAACACCATGTTTCCAAAGTTCACCATTATACATTGTGTAGTAAGCACCGTTTAAAGAAACTCCACACTCCGGTATAAATGATTTAAAACTAGTCCAACCATTAACTCTTTCCGTAAAACTAACCGTTTTGTTTAATGATGTGTCTTTGTATTTTAATGTTAAATTGTAAATATCTTTTGTTTCATCATAACTACCAAGTATAAGGTTACAATCTTTTATATTCTTTTTAAAATAATCTAACATACCTTTTTCAGCCACGTTTGTTATACCATCTCCAGATAATCTTAATACAGCACCTTTCTTTTTATCCGTGTAATAAACTCTATATCCGTAGTTGGCAAAAGACTCTGGGTTTTTTGATATACCAAAGTCACCAACAAACGGAACAACTTGGCCTAACACACTGTCAGTAGACAGTAACTGTGGGTTGCCATCAGCATTAAACAAAGCGTTTTTATCAACTAAAACCTTAACCGTTTTGTCTTCACAAAAAGTTACCATGTTAGTGTTTCTTGCAAATAGTTTTTGTATAGAACCATACTCAGGGCTTAATTGTTTTGTGATTTTTTCCGCTTGAATAAACTGATTAGAGTTATTAACACCATTTTCATTTGTAAAAACACCAGAGTATATTAATCCAGTTTTTATATTTTCTTCTTTATAGGTGCCAGAGAATGTTGAAGATACTTTTGGGCCATTGTCTATAATTGGCGCATTAAAATCATCTCTTATTCTGTTAGACTCCACACCGTTTCCAAAAGCAAAACAATTAAACCAATTTAAATTTACTGGACTTAGTTCGACTTGAGTACTTGCATCTGCAACATCTTTTGCAACAACAAAATCTTGAACAAACTCAGTACCAAAATAATTGCTCCGATAGTTTCCACCATTGTAAATTTTAACAATTGTTCCAGCTGGTATAATAGCAGTTGTAGGCTGGGTCATGTATACATTTAACACAGGGTCTGTTTGTATCGTAGTTATACTTGCTGTTGGAAAATCACTATTAGTAGTGCAAGTTATATTGTACCCTACTTTAGGTATTAAAATACTGTTAGGAGTTTCGTAAAATAAATTTAAATCTGAAGTTTGTTCTTTTGGTTCTATTTCAAATATAGCCGCATCTTTAGTAAAAAACGAACCATCGTTAGGTAAAGTTTCTATTATTTGTAAAACCTTAGTATCATCGCCAGTGTTAGTACCTGTATTAGATAAAACTTTAAAGTTGGTTAAGCCGGTAACAACAGCTTGGTCGAGCGCGAAATCAAACCTAACACCATTAACGCCTTCTAAACCAGTTGTAGAGTTTGTGAAATTTTTCACAGGTGATATTGTAGAAGAGGTAACAGTGTAAATGTTTGTTGGGTCATCGTACCATCTAAATTTTAAACCAACACCTTTTGTCATTTTTTCATAAAAACTAAATGTATCAGGATTGAAAGAGCTTTGGTTTAGTTTGTCAATAAATTTATAACTATTATAAGTCCAACTACGACCAGATCCACCGTAAGATGGTATTCTGCCGAAAAATCTAAACGAAACTTTAAACTGACCCGCTGCAAACCCTTTACCCACCTGACCACTATTACTTTGGTCAAGGCCTTCTTCCCATGCCTGAGCTTCATCAACAGCCCAATATTGAATTTTAGTATTTTTTATAGGGTTATTATTAAAACTAGTTATATCTAATGCTCCTTGACTAGAGTCGTAATCTGCAATTGTTCCAGCGTTAAAACTCGTTATATCGTAATCGTCGTTACCAGCAGTGAAACCAGTAACAGAACCAACACCATCCCACTCAATTAAACGCATATTTTGAGCCGCGGACACATAGTTTAAAGAGCTTGATGTGTTTTGAGTTTCTAAAACATATTCTTTTAAAAATTCATCACTTTTTACTTTTAAGAAAAACCTACCTTTAAATTCAGATCTTAATTCATTATTTACATTTTCAAAGTATTCTAGCTTAAAATCACCGTTATCACCCGCGCTAAAAGTTTTTACAAAACTAATATCCCTTTTTAACGGTGTTTTTAAAGTAAAAGTATAATAGTCGGTATTAGCTATTCCAGCTGTTTTCGCTACGTTAGAAACTTCATAAAAATTAGACTCATCAGCTTGGTTTGGGTGTGATATTTTTAAATATTTTTCTTTAGTGCCAGTTGTCCATGTGTTTGCATCTTCTAAATCCGTGTCTTCTAATTGATCAAATTGAACATCTATAGTTATAGAGTTTACTTGAGGGTAGTTTGTTGATGTAATAGTACCACCACTGTCTGGTCTACCAAAACTAATGTCATTAACTACCCCTAATGATTCTTTTTTATACTTTATAGAATCTGGAGCCAAACTTTCTTTAGCCAATACTTTATATTTTACAGTATCACCGTTTGGGTTGTAAACATTATCGTTAGAACCGTGTGCTTTTTTTAGTATTATATAATCGTCTTCAACAACTTTATTAGTTTCGTTTGAAGCAAAAGAAAGCCAAACGTTACCATCAACGTCATCGTTGTAATACCTATCTAAAGCTATATTGTAATACTCGTTAGAGTTTTCTTTTATATAATACTTCAAGTGAGTTGCCCAGCTTGGAGGCGTTGATTGTAGGCTAGCTGTAAGATAGTTGTGAGTGCTAGAGTTTATTTGCCCAATTTTTAAAGTCGCTCTATCTGAAGAAAACACTGGTGTTTGTCTACCAAAATTATCTAAAAAAGAAACACCAAGTTGATATTCTTTTATCGATTTAACAGACTTACTATATTTACCTAGTATATTAGTAAATATTGCGTTGAAATTAAATTTAACTCTTTTTTCAAAATAATTAGGTATATCTTTTTGTTGAAAATAATTTCCATATATAATTCTATTAGCAGAAACTTCCTGTGCTAAAGCTTTTGTAGGAACGTTATCATAATGCCTTAATAATTGATTAGAAGGTAATATAGATAATATGCTTTCTTGCAGTATTTCAACATCGCCAATACCATTTAATAATCCTTCTGTAACATTTGTTTCTCCTAATTGTTTACCTGTTTGTATTGTTTGGGCAACATACACGTTGTTACTATTAGAGTTTTTAACTAATATATCAACTTCTACAGCGTCTACAGCCTTGTAATCAAAATTAGATAGAACTATACGTTTAACGTGATTTACCATTGCTAAGTTATGACCCTCTTCAGAATCGTACTCATAACCATCTGGGCTTGGTAAAAAAGCGACTTCAGTGAATGGTGACATTGCAGAGTACTCTCCATCTGCATATTTCCACCTATAAGCAAATCTTGGAAAAACACTTTCATATATACCCTCGTCTTGTTCTAGTGTTGCTAACCAGCTTAAAGAGTTCGCACCAACTACACTGCTACCCAAAGTATCTAACAAGCTATCACTTACGCTTAATATAGTAAAATCAAATCTACCGGTGCTAGTGGTAAAAGTGTTTAATAAAATTCTAACTTTAAGAGGACCTGAGTTGTTAATAGCACTAGCCTTGTTTAGTGATGTTAAATTTACAATATCACCTTCTTGAAAAGCATTAGAACCTTGAAAATATAATTCGTAAACGTTTACATCATCACCTAAGTTGTCTACAAGTTTAACACCATTTTGGTAAAAAGGACTAGTTGTATTAACTCCTGGTGGTTTTGTAAGTGTAGTACCATTAACATCTTTGTATAACCAAAAACGGTAGTTTGGTATAATTATACCACTAGGGTTTGGAATTGGAGTTGTATCAGTTGTATAAACAGATATATTAGAAACTACTCCATCTCTTACAGTGTCATACAAACTTACGCTAGGCGCGTTTAAAGGAAATCTTCTTACAACAGTTATATCTCTTAGTCTAGGTATGTTTCTATTGTAACCATTTATTATATAAAATGTTTTTTGTGCGAATATAGCTGATTTGCTAACTAGTTCTACTCTTATGTTAGAACCAACATTTGGCATTGAAGACAAAGTTATATCAGGACTTACGTATGTAAAAGAAGTGTCTTCAACATCATCTACAAAAACTTTTATGTCACTAACACTGCTTGGTGTTGTAGAAAATCTATCACCAAGACTACTACCAAAAACATCGCTATCAGTTATAGAAAATTTTTGTTTAACCATAACTACATCATCAACTTGCATATTAGCTAATGGATCTACTTCTATGTGAAATTCATTTCCAGTGTTACCTGTTAAGGTAACCGTGTGAACTGAGCCGGTTGACGGTGTTATCCAAGCGCCTACAGCGCCAGGAAGTCTTACTCTAATTTGCCCACCAATATAAACACCAACCTTAAAAGATACCTTTACATCTTGCCCACTAGTTAAACCATTGATATCTTGGTAAATGCTTATATTTACACTTCCAGCTCCTACATTACTAAACTGAACTAGATCATTACCAAACACATTTGTAAAAGCAGTTTTACTAGGGTCTGTAGCAGTCCACTGCGACACAGGGCTTGTAAAAAAACCATTAGAAACTTGTGTGATAATATTACCGTTTACAGTGTCTACCAAACCATTTTTCATGGTTTCAATATTTATTTTCTTAGGTTCACCAACATTGTCTGTCCAGAATAATATTCCGTTTAGTACACTTATACCAGTTATATAGTTGTCATCTGAAAAACTAAGGATAGCACCACTGTTGTTTTTATTAGCGTCAACAAGTATGGGTGATATGTCACTAGATACTAAATCATATTCTACAATAGCATCAGTGTTACTACCAGATATAAACCATATAATTCTATCGTTTTCACTATCAACCACAGAACCTACACAAGTAGCTCCAGCAATACCAGTGCTATTCATTTCCACGTTACCTTTAGAATTAGTTAAAGCACCTACAGTATCACTATCAGATGATGCGACTTCTATATTCATTGCATCCCTATACTGACCATTAGGCACTAATCTCTCATCAAGATCTTTGTTCATTTTCCCTGAAGTAAAAGTATTCTTAATCTCCGGCATATACTAGTGTTTTATTTGTTTGGATTTACCTCTTAGTATTTGGCTTATCTCTTCTAATTTTATATTTGAAAGTCTTAGCTTGGCAGTTCTTATTGCTGCAAACCTTTCTTTTTTAAACCTTCTAACTATGTACTCTTGTATATTAGCACTTGTAGATAAAATAGCGTATGCTATAGATTTGTACATCGCTTCTTCAGCGAACTTATGCACTTGCATTTCAGAGTCTGTACCTAAACTATCGCTTATGTATTTTAAAGTTACAGTTACTCCAGAAAAACTAGAGCTAAAGTGTATTTTACCTTTTAATTCATCTATATAAAAAGAACCGTTAGTCTGTGCGTACTGTGGGTCAAGACCATATCTTTGGCCAACATTTAAATCATATAGACCATTGTCATACTGATCGCTACTGTTGTTGGTCTCGCTAGTTGTATGTGTTTTATATTTTTCCCAAGTTGTAGATTCACTAGCCTCAACTAAACTACCATCAGCATTAAATGTATAATCTTTGTTAGCATCTTGAACTATTTTAAGTGGGTTTGATGTTTTAGAAACTGGATATACAATGTGTTCTATACC
>TARA_R110000782_G_scaffold51019_1_pt1 | contig 10390 bp, 10 predicted proteins | sample TARA_R110000782 | Tara Oceans TARA_R110000782 (sample SAMEA4397859) | marine metagenome | biome: Polar Biome; feature: [SRF] surface water layer (ENVO:00010504); material: water (ENVO:00002006), including particulate matter (ENVO:01000060) such as... | depth 5 m
AGAGCAGGTATTGAGTGGGCATCTAAAAAATTAGAGGAAATTAATATGAGTATCTACGAAGGGGAAAATATCATAGATAACTTACCTATAAGCGAACAAGAGAAGATCTTAGAGACACTATCTAATAGAGGGGTGTACGAGAGCAAACTAAAGAAGGAAGGCTTCGAAAGAGTAGAAGCAGAGGAATTCTTTAAACATATATTTGCTTTACCAAATAAATCAGAAGCAAAAGGAGAAGATGCAATAACAACTAAAGGTGCCAAAGTATTATATCAGTATACAGGACCAGTAGATTCTAAAATTAGAAAGTTTTGTAAAAAGATGATGAAGCTTAGTAGTAGCGGAGTGTTATGGTCTAAAACAGATCTACAAAACATACAAGGTACTAACCCAGAGTTTCCAGAATACTATAATATATTTTTATACAAAGGATCTTTTGGTTGTAGACATTCTTGGAAGGCAGTTTACTTATACCAAAAACAACCTAAGAAAGCTAAAGTAACTGTATCGTTTTTACAAAAAGCAGAGTTAGCTTCTAAAGGATATAAGTTTGGATTAGATGTTGAACAAAGAAAAGTAGTTGGTGCTATGCTAATTCCTAACAAGCTTATACTTAGAGTAGATGAAGAAGGTAAACCTTTTTATGTTTATTTTTCAGGAGACACTGTAAGGAGTATAGCTGAAAAGGCATTAAAAGAAAAACTAATAGATAATGTTAACTTAGAGCATAATCCTGAAATACCAGTAGATGCTTATATGACTCAAAGCTGGATAGTAGAGGATATGGAGAACGATAGAATGAATAAGTATGGAATGAGTATGCCTAAAGGTTCTTGGTTAGCCGAGTATAAGATAGAAGATGAAGACGTTTGGAATATGATTAAAGACGGCGTAGTAAATGGTTTTAGTATAGAAGGCTTTTTCCAAAATAATCAAATACAGTAACAAGTGGATTGTAGGTTTTGTAATATTAAAATGAGTTATTTTAAGCCACTAGATGGAGGTTATTATAAATGTGAAACATGCAACAACATAGTAATAACGGAATAATGGATTTAACTAACTTTCAAACAGGTTCAATAGGCTTTATGAGCTCAAGTGTGGTATCATTTATGCATCTTCAAGATATAGTACTAGCTTTCTTCTTAGGAATGGTTGGTGCTTTAGGAGCATTTGTATTTAAAAAAATAGTAAAACGTTATGAAAAACGATAAACCTAAATGTGGATGTGGTAATACCTCTGATAGCGAAGGCTATTGTGATGGTTCACACAGCAAATAAACGTCTCTCCCCTATTATCTCAGAAACAGTATATATACATCTATTTATTTTTAGATAAGAACTTAAATTAAACTTTTAATAACCAATTAATAATGGAAAGAAAAGAATTAAAAGACTTAGTTAAAGGTTACTTCAATTTAGAAGACAAGAAAGATATCAAAACTCAAGACAACGTAGAGGCAGTAAAGTTACAATCAGCTAAATTAGTTGATGGTACTCCTATTACTAACGACAAAGATTCAGACTTTGAAGTTGGTGACACGGTATATGTTACTACAGAAGCAGGAGACAAAGTATTAGCACCTTCAGGGGAGCACGTACTTGATGATGGTATCGTTCTAGTAATCGATGGTGAAGGATCTATAACGGGTCTAAACAAACCTGATGAATCAGGACAAGGGTCTTTATCAGAGGATAAGCTTACAGAAGAAACTTTAGCAGATGTTAAAGAAGAAGCTGAAGTTAAACTTGCAGATAATGCTATTAGTGAATCAGATGCTTTACCTATGAACGAACATTACGAAGACGAAGAGTCAATGGAAGAACATGGAATTAAAGAAGAGATCATTGAAGCAATTATGGGCGAGATAGCTCCTATGATGGACGAAATGAAGAAAAAGTTAGCTGAACATGATGAGCAGATGAAAGAACATATGTCATCAGCAGCCGACAAATCAATCACAGAAAAAGCTTTTGCTAAAGCAACTTTCGGTGCAACAGGAACAGGGGACTACTTTAAAGCAGAACCAATGGACCTAAAAAAGCTACAATACCAAGAAATTCTTAGTAGAGGAGCAAAAAACTAATAAACAACAATTAACAAAATTTAAAAAATCAAATTATGGCTTTAGATGTATCAGCTTTATCGGATTTTAATAATGAAGTAGCGGGAAGAGTAATCCCAAGAATCGTATTCGAAGGATACACTACTTCTATATTACCAATCCAAGAAGGCATAAAATTCAAGGAACCACTTAATATCTTTGATACTGCGGTAATCGTTCAAACAGGAAGCTGTGTTAGCACACCTTCAGGTTCTTTCGACGCAACTCAAAGAAACATTACAGTACAAGAAAGAGTATCATATGATGGTCTTTGTTTAGATCAAATGAACCCTAAGTATTTAGGTATTTCAGCTCTAGATAAAGGATCTTACAATGAGACTTTCAAACTTGCTTCAGTTTATACTGAGCAAATCGTTAACCAAATGAAAAAGAAAGATGACCAATTCCTATGGAATTCTAATACTGGCGCTTATGCTGGGTTAGGTCTTTTAACTTCAGGATCAACTGCAGGTGTCGTTATACCAGACGGAATCGTTAGTGGATCGTTAACTTCAAGTAACATATTAGCTAATATGGATCTTTTAATCGAGAACTTATCTGATGATGTAGCAGATAGAGAAGATTTAACAATCTGGATGTCAGTTACTAACTTTAGAAAATACGTTACTGCTTTAAGATCAGCAAATAACTTCTACTTCGATCCAGCAGCGATTGAAAACAGAACAGGAATCTTACAAATGGCTTACCCATTCCAAAACGTAAAAGTTGTTGGTACAGTAGGTTTAGGAGGTTCTGACAGAATTGTATTAATGCCAGATGCTTATGCAGTAGTTGGTGTTGATTTACTTTCTGACGTAGACAACTTCAAACTTTGGTATGATATTAATGCAGACCAATTGAAACACAGACTTAAATCTAAGTTAGGTGTACAAGTAGCTTTCCCTGAATATATCGTTTCTAACGGTGGAGCAGGTAACCTATAAGGAGAATAACTAATTGGGCCCTTTAATTAGGGCTCATTTTTAATAACAATTAAAACTTTAAAATATGGCATGTGAAATATCATCAGGCTTTCAGTTAGCGTGTAGAGACAATTCAGGAGGGATCAAGAATGTATATATCCTATCCGGTTCTGTAACTGCGGTTGCTGAAGCTTCAGAAGGTTTAATTAGCGGAATAAGTGGCTCAGGTGTTTTTTATAAATTCGAACTTACAAAAAATACTGGAGACTTTACTGAAACTCCTACACCGTCGTTAGAGAATGGAACTGTATATTATGATTCTACATTGAACATAAGTTTACACAAACTTCAGTCTTCTATCAGAAACCAAGTACGAACGTTAGCTCAGAATCCAGATCTTAAGATCATTATTGAGACTAATAACGGAGCAGAGTCTCCCTTCACAGGCAGGTTCTTCTATATGGGTAGAGATAGAGGCGCAACTCTTTCGGGAGGATCAGGAGCAACTGGTACAGCATTTGGAGATATGAATGGATATTCATTGACTTTCCAAGGACTTGAACCAAATCCGGCAGACGAAATTTCGACAGCAACAGGCTTGTTAACAGGCTCGTTAGGTCCAGGCTTATCTGTAGGAAGCTAATTATAACAAACTAAAATTGGGAATAGTTCTAAACTACTGTTCCCTTTTTTTTATAAACTAATCAAATGATTAATCTAATAAAAGAAGGTACTACCAATACTATAGCCATTAATCCGGCTACAGCTTCTATTAGAACCAGTTTTGATTTAAACTTAACTCAAGATTATGATCTATATAGCTCTAGCATATCGTTAGGCTTAATAGGAGATGATACTTCAGTATATAACAAGTATATGGTATTTGCTTTAAGTAGCAGTGCTATACCAAGTGCATCAGGAATGTACACTTACCAGCTAGAAGAGTATTCTGCATTTAACCTAAAATGGAATACTGCAGCAGAGAATTGGATAGATGAAGAGAATGAATGGAGTGACTCAGGTGGTAAAAACTTAGAAAGAGTAATAGATACCGGTAGAGCTAAAATCGTAGGGACAGACACTCCTACGTATGGGACATACACGGGGTCGGCAAGCAACACAGGTGCTTATATAACTTATTACAGATAAACATGGCAAACAAACAAAACAAAATGCATTTCTCATCAGTACAGAAATTTACTCTTCCAGTAGCTAATTGGAGAGAAAAATCTACAGGAGATTATGTAAAGAGTGGAAACGATAATAGATTCCCTCAATACCTTATAAATTTATACAACAGAAGTTCAATACACTCTGCTTGTGTAGACTCAATTGTACACGGCGTTATAGGCCAAGGACTTACTGCTAATGAAGAAGAGTTTTTAGAAGTAGCCAATAGAAAACAAGAATCTTGGAATGATCTCTTTAAAAAAGTATCTTTAGATTACTACCTACACGGTAGCTTTGCTTTAGAGATTATATACAGTAGAGATAGATCTAGAATAGCAGAAGTTTATCATATAGACTTTTCTACTATAAGAGCTGAAGAAAAGAACCACAGAGGAATTATTCCTGCTTATTACGTATCTCACGATTGGAAAGAGTTTACATCACACAACGATAGTAATACGGTTAAACTTCCAGTCTTCGATTTAAATAAAGCTAAAGACGAACCAAGTCAACTCTTTGTCGTACACAGCTACAGACCAGGTCAACAATACTATCCGTTACCACACTATAATGGAGCCCTTAGAACCATAGAGTTAGACGTAGAAATAGATAATTTTCACGTTCAAAACATTAAAAATGGTCTAGCACCTTCTCTTGCTATAACAACTTACATGAATGGTACTACAGATGATGTAGAAAATGTTGAGGCTATGTTAAGAAGTAATTACGGAGGTAGTGAAAATGCCGGAGCGTTATTGTATATGGATGTAGATAGTCCAGAAAACAAACCAGACATTACTCCAATACCACAAAATGGTGCAGATGGATATTATACTTCTATTAACGATATGTCTGTTCAACAAATATTAACAGCTCACAGGATTACTTCTCCAATGCTTTTAGGTATTAAAACTGAAGGACAATTAGGAGGTAGATCAGAGCTTATAGATGCAAGAATATTATTCGAGCATAACGTAATAGAACCAATACAGCAAGATGTACTTAGACAGTTAGAAGGAGTATTGCAAGTTAACTACCCAGGTATTGTACTAGGAGTAGAAACTAAGACTCTTTATGAGGATGGAGAAGAAAGAGAAGAAGTAGTAACTTCAGTAGAGGTTACAGACTCAGAAGCTGAACAAGTAGAGAGACAAGATACAACTAACGTAGAAGATATACCAACACTATAGATATGACAAATACATTTTTAATATCTGAAGCACAAATAAGAAACTATACTGATATAGAGGACATATTGATACTGCCCTCATCAAAAATGGTATTAGAGAAGCTCAAGATATAAGACTACAAACAGTAATAGGTACTTTACTATACAACAAGATAATAGCATTAGTAGATGCAGAAGAAATGGATCTACCTGCTAATTCAAATTACAAGACGTTGTTGGATAGTTACATACAGAACATGCTTATATACTCTTCTTTCTTTTATATATTAGAAAGTATCTATGTAAGAAGTAGAAATAACGGGCTTATTATACCTGATGGAGGTGAGTCTTCTGTATCTGCAGAGAGAGATATATTCAACGTTAAAAGACAATCGGTAGAAAATAAGATGGAATTTTATAATGACCTCTTAACTGACTACATAATAGAAGAGAATACTTTGTTCCCCGAATTAAATGCTTCTAATAAATTATATGATTTACAGCCTAACTATGATACTAAGGTATCGACTCCTTTCGTTTTTAACAGAAGAAGTAGATTAACTCAAGAGTTTATAGATAGAGGCTACAGAGTATACGACACAAGATATAAACAATACCCACAATAGATATGGCAAATTTTAATTTAACATCACAACAGATTAAGGATAGCTTTAATCAACTTGCACAAGTAAGTGGTAGTGTAAGACCTACTACTGCAGGAATGACAAGTGGAAGTACTATTTACGATGGTACAGGCAGCTTAGTAGAGAGCTTATACGTTAAGACAGAGACTTCGGTATCAGCTTCTCATTCTTTAATTGCAGATAGTGCTACAAGTGCTACAACAGCTTTAACAGCTTCTTTCTTTGGAGAGGGTATTGTAACAGCATCAGCAGTTGCACAGACTATAACGTTTACTAAAGACAACGGTTCTACATTCGATGTAACTGTCGCTCAGTCAGGTTCAGTAGAATCATCATCTTATGCTGCTTTTGCAAGTAATGCAGAGTCTGCTTCGTATGCAGTAAGTGCTTCATCTGCAATATATACAGTGTCAAGTTCTTATGCAATAAAAGCTACTTCGGCAGATACAGCTACATCAGCTACTACCGCAACTTCAGCTTCACACGCTTTACAGGCGGATAATGCAACAAGTGCAGTATCTTCTTCTCACGCCGTACAGGCAGATAGTTCTTTAGAGGCAAATGATTTAGTTATCACTGTTAAAAACGTTCAAGGAGTTACTATTGTAAAAGGTGCAGCAGTACATGGTTCTGGAGTTACTGGAGAGAATATAAACGTAACAACAGCTTCTAATGCAACAGATGTTCTAATGCCAGCAATTGGTATTGCAGCAGCAAATATAAATGCAGGAGCAGCAGGAGAAGTAATTATTGCAGGTAGAGTATCAGGATTTAGTACAGCAGGTTTAGTAGCAGGTGATTCTGTCTTTGTAAGCACAGGTGGAGGATTAACATCAGTTCAGCCTTCAGGTTCTAACCTTATACAAAATATAGGAACTGCAGCTAAGGTTGATGGAACAGATGGAGAAATAATTGTACAGGGTGCCGGAAGAACAAACGCATTGCCAAATATAGCTAATAATCACGTATGGGTAGGTGATAGTGATAGTGTTCCACAAGCAACTGCAGTGGCTGGTTTGAATGTTTTATCTGCTTTTTCAGCTACTTCAGCATCTTTTGCTATAAGTGCTTCTTCAGCATTGTATTCAGTATCAGCTTCCTCAGCGATTAATGCACAAACAGCATCTTCGGTAGGAACATTAAATCAGAATTTAATAGTCAACGGAGCTATAAGTGCATCAGCAATATCTTCCTCAGGAAATATTACAGGTAATGTAGTTGGTAACCTAACAGGTAATGTAACAGCAAATAGTGGAACATCTAATTTTACTAATATATCAGTAAGTGGAACAGGTTCATTTGGCTATATACAATCAGTAACAGGGTCAGCTAAAATAATAGGTGATGCTTTTATCGTATTAAATAACGATACACCTGTAGAGAAGTTTGCAGGTATAAAAGTAATAGACTCAGGATCAACAAATACTACAGCATCTCTTATATGGGATGGTGGAACAAATGATTGGAAGTATGAGTATAGTGCTTCAGCAGGACATGAGGCGGCAGTAGTAATAATGGGACCAGAAGGTTCAGATATTAATTCTACACCTTACTTAGGTTTAAACACAGTACCTAAATCTAATGGAGGACATCACTTAGACGATTCTAAAATAACAGACGATGGAACTACAGTTGGTATTTCTACTAAATTAAAAGTTACCGGTTCAATAGAGGCAGTAACAAGTCTAACAGGTAGTAATCTTAGTATACTAAATACAGGGTCGTTTGGAAATGTTAACGTAGTAGGTGCTTTAAAAGCAAGTGGTTCTTACAACCAATTAATCCAAAATGCTGCTGGTGTTAATAATCCATCTGAGGTTAGAACTTTAGAGTATGGATTAAGTACATCTCAAACAGGTGAGAGTTACGACGCTACCTTTATTGGAATGCACAATTACGGGTCCTATAAGTATGATAAGGCATTGACTATGTGGAAGGCTCAAAGTGATGCTTTTGGTTACTGGTCGTCGGTATTTAGTTCCGGTAGAGGAGGTGGTGTTGAGCTTAAGACAGTATCTGGTAGTTTTGGTCAGCTAAATGTTAATACGAGATCTGGTACAGGAGTAGCAGATGCTTTAATTCAAGCGGATCAAATAAACATTCAAGCTCGAGAGAGTATATACTTAGGTAATCTTACTGGTGGAAATAATCTTGCTACTACTTATGTTGGAGGTCCAAATGTAAACAATTTTAAATTAGTAGCCAATTCAACAAGTTCAATAGAGGTCAAAGCAGGTTTAACTGTAGATTATACATTGAATGTAGATGATGCAACAACATTAGCAGGTACAACGATCAGTGGTCTTTTAGCTACCGGTATAGTATCTTCTTCAAACATACACGCAAGTGAGGTATACGTCACAAGTAGTTTAGTATCAGAAGGAACAACAACACTAAATTCTACAACTATATCAGGTTCTCTTACAGTAGATGGTGGACTTGATCAAGCTTTCATTACTTCGGCCAGTGTTCAATCACAGATTATAAGTATGTCAATACCAGCCACTCTAACAGCATCACTGGCACCTATTGAGGGTAATATGTTTGAGTTAGAGTTAAAGAGTGGTTCAGCAGTAGAAATCTCAGCTCCTGTTTCTACTCCAGCCGGTCAGACTTACATACTTAAGACACAACAACCTTCAGGATCTTTTGGAACAATAACTTGGGATGGTAAATTTAAATTCGGAGGAGGAACAGCTCCTGCAGCTACAGAAGCAAGTGAGGCAATTGATATATACACATTCGTTAAATATTCAAACGATGATTTTATATTTTCAACAGCAGTTTCTAACTTAACAAGAGAATAAAATATGTTAGTAAAACCATTTGGCTTTATAAATACTCAAGGAGGAGGAGGAATTGGATACGGTAACCCGCCTTATGAGGATGGATTAATTGTATACTACGATTTTGGAGATAATACAGACGGTTCGTATAGAGGGGGTACCCCTTTGGCTAATGGTGCAACAGTCTATGATTTAAGCGGAAATGGAGTTGATTCAGTCCTTGATAATAATAGTAATGCACAACTATTTCAGTATATTGATTCACAGAGTTTAGGTGTAGTAAGAACTCTTAATAAGAATGGAGGACATTTTGCAATGCCTGCTTTAACTGGTGATCTAACTGGCTTATCAAATGTAACGTTAGAGTTTTTTATTAACGCAATTGGAATGGGTGGTGATAATGTTCTTTATAGATTTGATTCTGATACTCGTATAGAAACTAACTTACAGCAATACGCTGGATCTCCTGTACCAGATAGAATATCAGCTGATTGGAAGACAGAAGAACAGACAGCAATTAACTACCCTCTTACAAATCAAGCTATCGATGATGGATTTCACCATATAGTTTATACTGGAGGAGTAGGAGAGGGAACAAAAGTATACTTCGATGGTACTTTATTAGGAACTGGTGCAGTTAACTGGCCGTCAGGAGAGACTATGGACTTTGACGGTGGAGGAAGTGGACAAGCTTGGATGGGTACTCAGAATTACGCAGGTGGTTGTTATAATGGAGACATGGCAGTCTTTAGGTTATACAGCTCTACAATGCCTGCTGCAAGTGTAACAGCAAACTATAATTACTACAACGCTATATAAGCTAATAAAATATAAAAGAATTGCTCGGTACTGCCATGCAGAGTAATAATCCGGATAGGGTCATCGAGAGATGGCCTTTTCTTTTGTGACTAAGTGTCTCTCTAACAGTTAGATGTATTCTCGTATAAGACCTATGTAATGTATAGGTACAAAAAAAGACCGCCGTTAGAGACGATCTTTCAAAAATAAAACAAATAAGGGTTATGAATTCTTATAACTACAATATAAGAACTTCATCTCAATTAATCAACTATACATCTTTAAACGTATAGCCTTTAGTACTTTTATCTGCTCTTTTAGGGCTAAGAACAGCAGAAATGTTTTGAGTATAAAACTGCTTACCGGTAATGCGAGTAAGTTCTTTAGCTGCTATTGTAATGCTTTCAAAAAAGGTTTCATTACCTTTCTTATCTATTGCTATTACAGGTCTTCTTATTAATTTATTACTACCCGGATGCTTTCTGTTAGCATAATCTATATTAGCTACTCTTTTTGCAATAACTTCTTTAGTATTAAGCCATGGTCTTGGTTTACCTTTTAAAGCTTTACTTATCCAAGGTTTCTTTATGTAAGGTTTACCCTTTACTGCTTTACTAATACTTTTACCTCTAATTTTTAAAATTTCTTTGTTAGAAGTTAAAGCTAAAGCATTGTTAACAAGGCTCCAATGCCCGTCGGTCTTTTTACCTAAAGGACCCTCCATAAGAGAGTCCAATAGCTTTTGTAGTTCTTCTTGTTTCATTATTTATATAATCTAAAATGCATTCCTTTTAAC
>TARA_R110000782_G_scaffold13976_22_pt1 | contig 10376 bp, 11 predicted proteins | sample TARA_R110000782 | Tara Oceans TARA_R110000782 (sample SAMEA4397859) | marine metagenome | biome: Polar Biome; feature: [SRF] surface water layer (ENVO:00010504); material: water (ENVO:00002006), including particulate matter (ENVO:01000060) such as... | depth 5 m
AGGCTCCGCGTCCCCCGGGCCGCTTTGGGCGGGCCGGTCGCCCGCGCGGCGTGGCCGTGCGGGGCGCTGAGTGCCTTTCGTGGTGGCCGGAGCCCGGAACGTCCGGTCGCCGGCATCGGCTGTCCCGCCCGAAGAGCGGGGCGAAGAGTCTAGACCGGTCCCCCGTGGGCGGTCGATTCGTAGCCGTCCAAAATGAAAGAACTTGCGTGACTTGCCCGATGATCGAAAAGGCTGACCTTTGCCCGGCGAGGGGTATCATCCTTTCCCGGTCGCGCTTGTGGGAAGCCGACCGCTCGCGGCGTTTCAGCCCGTCGCGAGGTGTTGCCCGGGGTTCGCCCGGGACAGGACGCTGAGGCCGGCCCGGGGCGTCCGGGCACAGAGAGCAGGTTCCATCCATGAGCGCGACCGCCGCCCCCGTCCATGCCACCGAACTGCCGCGTGGATCCGTGACCGAGGAACTGGGGTTTCCCACTGACCCGGACAATCTGTACCTGCAGACGGTCAACACGATGCTCGACGCCGCGGAGCTGATCAACCTCAAGCACCGCACCCGGATCATCCTGGCCCAGCCCAAGAACGAGATCATGGTGCACTTCCCGGTCCTGATGGACGACGGGCACCACAAGCTCTTCAAGGGCTACCGCATCCAGCACAACAACGCGCTCGGCCCGTACAAGGGCGGCTTCCGCTTCCACGAGGACACGCACCTCGACGACGTCAAGTCCCTCGCGTTCCTGATGACCATGAAGTGCGCCCTGGTCCGCGTGCCCTTCGGCGGCGGCAAGGGCGGCGTGAAGGTCAACCCCCGCGAGGTCTCCCGCGGCGAGCTCGAGCGCGTCACCCGGCGGTACTGCTCGGCCATCATGGACCAGATCGGCCCGGACGTGGACATCCCCGCCCCGGACGTGGGCACCAACGCCCAGATCATGGCGTGGTTCGCGGACACCTACATGATGTCCAGCGGGCACCAGCACCACGACGCCATCCGCGTGGTGACCGGCAAGCCCGTCGAGTTCGGCGGCTCGGCCGGGCGTGAGAAGGCCACCGGCCAGGGCGTGGCCGACGTGCTCGCCGAGATGCTCCCGGGCATCGGCATCCCGCTCGAGGGCATGAAGGTCAGCCTGCTGGGCTTCGGCAACGTGAACGGCTGGGGCGGGCGCATCCTGCAGGACATGGGCGCCAAGATCATCGCCGTGCAGGACCACACCGGCGGCCTGCGCAACGACAACGGCATCGACTGCCACAAACTGTTCGAGCACAACGTCGCCACGGGCGGCGTCAAGGGCTTCGCCGAGGCCGACGCGATCGACGAGGAGACCTTTTACCGCACGCCGGTGGACGTGTTCATCCCCGGCGCGCTCGAGCAGATGATCAAGGCCAAGCAGGCCGACTGGCTCGACTGCAAGGTGATGGCCGAGGCCGCCAACGCCCCGTGCGACCCGTCCGGCGACCGCAAGCTGATGGAAAAGGGCATCGAGGTCATCCCGGCCATCCTGGCCAACGCCGGCGGCGTGACCGTGTCCTACTTCGAGTGGGTGCAGAACAAGAACGCGGTGACCTGGTCGGCCGAGCAGGTCGACCGCGAGCTGAACCGCCACATGGTGGTGGCCGCCCAGCGGACGCTCAACACCCGGGCCAAGCTGCAGTGCTCGCTGCGTGAGGCCGCCTTCGCGACCGCGCTGGACCACATCGGCGCGGCGTACAAGGTCCGCGGGATCTTCCCGTAAGACTTCACCCGCTTCCACGACCCAAAGAACAACCGCGTGCCGTCCGGCACGCGGTTTTTTCGTGGCCAGGTCGGAACGGTGCGGGCCGCTCGTCAGTCCCGCACGCGCTCTTCGGGCGCGGCCTGGGAGTAGCGCCGGAGCAGCTCGACGATGCGGGGCTGGCTGCGGTCGACCCGCAGGGAGGTCCGCATCGCCTCGACGGCACGCTCCCGGGAGGCCGCATCGGACTTGCCGGACCAGAGGTAGTTGTTGAGTTCGCAGACCGCCACGCCGTTGAGGGCCGGGGCGTAGGCCGGGTCGAGGTTGACCGCGCTTGAGAAGGCGCTGAGCGACTCCTCGTAGCGCCGCAGGCGGAACAGGCCCGAGCCGAGGCGTTCGTAGGCGACGGGCGTGGGCTCGGCCGCGACGACCTCGGTCAGGGCCCCCACCATCTCGGCGTAGCGCCCGAGGCGGTTGAAGCTCTCGGCCATGTTCAGCAGCAGGCCGGGGGCGGGCTTGGGCAGCAGCTCGGCGGCCTGGCGGAACTCGATGACGGCCTCCTCGTGGCGGTCCTGGGCGGCCAGCACGGTGCCGAGCTGCATGCGGGCCTCGCCGGATCGCGGGCGGGACTGGGCCGCACGCTGGGCGTAGGGCAGGGCCTGATCGGCGTTGCCGGACTCGAGGTAGGCGGTGGAAAGGCCGAGCATGGCCTCGAACTCGTTGGGGCGGATGGACAGGGCCCGCAGGTACGCGCGGGTGGCCTCGTCGAGGCGCCCGAGTTCGCGGAGGACCACGCCGTGGCGGAACTGGGCGTCGAAGTTGCGCGGCTCGGCGCGGGCGGCGGCGGCGAAGCTCCGCTCGGCCAAGGCCAGCTCGCCCAGGGCCAGGTGCAGGTCGCCGGCCTCGAGCAGGGCGGGGGTGAAGCGCGGGTTGAAGGCGACGGCCCGCTCGAGCTCGGCCAGGGCGGCGCGGATGTCGCCCATGGCGCGGAACTCGCGGGCCTGGGCCAGGGCGCGGCCCTCGCGGGTGTTGGCGCCCGGCTCGGGCGTGGGCTCTGAGAGGTCTTCGGGGCTGATGGCCGGCTCGCGGACCGCGGGGGCGGTGTCGGTCCGGACTGCCGGACGCTCGGCGACGAGGTAGCGGGAGCTGGGACGCTCGTCGATGACCGGGGTGGTCGGCTCGGCCGAGCTGGCCTGTGGGGCTGCGGGCTCGGCGGCGGCTTCGGCGGCGCGGGCGGCGGCCCGCTCGGCGTTGCGTTGCTGGAGGCGGCGGCACCCGCCGCTGGAGAGCAGCAGCGTGAGCGCGAGCGAGCCGGTGGCGATGGTCCTGAGCGTTGTCATAGAGCGATCTTACCTTGCCCCGCCGGGGCGTACACTTTGTCTGAGGATTACGCCCATGCCTACGCACCCACTCAGCGGCCGGGTCGCGCTCGTCACGGGCGCCAGCGCCGGGATCGGACACGCCGTCGCCTGCGAGCTGGCCACCCTGGGTGCCCGGGTGGCGATCAACGCCCGGCGGGAGGAGCGGCTGGTCGCTTTGGCGCAGGAGATCGCCGACCGCTGCGCCCCGGTTTCCGGCCAGACCGGAAAGACCGGGGACGGCGACCGGACGCTGGCGGTGCCGGGGGACGCCTCGGACGAGGGCGTGATCCAGCGGATGCTCGACGAGCCCGAGGCGGCGTTCGGGGCCCCGGTGGACCTGGTCGTGGTCAACGCGGGGCGGGGGCTGGCGGGGTCGGTGCTGTCGAGCGATACCGAGCAGTGGGAAGAGATGGTCCGGATCAACCTGCTGGGAGCGGCCCGTCTGATCCGGGCGGCGGGCAACCGGCTGGCCGAGCTTCAGTCCAAGCGGGAGTGGCCCAATCACGCGGCGGACATCGTGGTGCTGGGCTCGACCGTCGGGCGGCACATCTCGCCGTTCTCGTCGATGTACGGCTCAACGAAGTTCGCGGTCGGATCACTGGCCGAGGCGGCCCGGCGGGAGCTGGGGCCCAAGGGCGTGCGGGTGACGCTGATCGAGCCGGGGATCGTCCAGAGCGAGTTCCAGGCGGTGGCGGGCTACGACGAAAAGTCGTTCGGCGCGATGATGGACAAGTTCGCGCCGGTGCTCTCGCCGGGCGACGTGGCGCGGACGATCGGTTTCATCGTCCGACAGCCGGCGGGGGTGCACCTGTGCGACGCGGTGATCCGGCCGACGCGGCAGGATTATCCGTGAATCACCGACCGCGGTAGTGGCTCGGCACGTCGCCAAAGTCCGCCCGGATGTTGCTCTTGATCCCGCCGCGGCCCTTCCAGATCGTCACGATCTGCAGCCACGCGGGGTCCATGAGTTTGACCAGGTCGTCGCGGATCTGGTTGGTGACGGCCTCGTAGAAGATGCCCTCGCTGCGGAAGCTCTGGTAGTACATCTTCAGGCTCTTGAGTTCGACACAGGTGCCGCCGTCCTTGGCGGCCTTGGGCTGGTAGCGCAGCAGGACGTCGCCGAAGTCCGGGTGGCCGGTCTTGGGGCAGACGGAGGTGAACTCCTCGGAGATGTGCTCGATCACGAAGGGCGTGTCGGAGGGGGACGGGAACGCTTCGAGTTGGGTCGGGTCTGGCATAGGACGCAGGGTAGGACGCGACGCGGGATCCGGTCGTCGGCTCAGTCGTGCCAGCGGTCGCGGCGCGGCCGGTCGCTGTTCCACCGGTCGGCGGACTGATTTGGGGCGTTGCGGGCGTTCTGGTCGCCGATGACGGCCCCGGCCGCGGCGCCCGAGACGGCGCCGATGATCGCCCCGTCGCCGGCGTTGCCGCTGAGCGAACCGATGGCCAAGCCGCCCAGGGCCCCCACCGCCGCGCCGGTGAAGGCGCCCTCGCCGGCGTTGTTGCAGCCGGCCAGCGTCAGGGCCAGGGGCGTCGAGAGGGCGAGAGCGGCGTTGCGTGCGAGACGGCGTGTGCGGCGGGACATGGCGGGCTCCTTCCGGGTATGTACCGGCGAGAAACACGGGCGGCTGACGCTTTCTTCGCAGAAATGGGGATGGGCACCGTGCTGCGTCGTCGGGCGGGGCCGGGCGCGAGCCTTGGAACGGACCGCACGAGCCCTAGAACGATCCGGGATGGTCCGTTCCCCTGCGTCGGCGCCGGTCGGCGGGGGTGGTGGTGCCGACGGCGGCCCGGCATGCGGCGGCCAGGGCCTGCATGAACTTCTCGTGGTCTGGGCAGGCTTCGAGCAGGTCGAGGTGGTCGTCGACCACCCATGCGGGTGGGTCATCGGGCTGGGCGGCGGCGGACGCGTCGGCGATGGCCCGGTCCCCCAGGGCCTCGGCCGCGGCGGCGAACCACTCGGGGGTGATGTCCGCGGACATGAGATCGCCCGTCGGTGGGCGGGGTCCCCCGTCGGCGGCCCGGACGGGCTCGACGCCCGGCGGGGGGTCGATGCGGACCCGGACGACGCGCTCCCCGACCGAGACGAGCGGCCAGTGGGCATCGCGGGTCATGGGCTCGCGGCAGAGGACGAAGACGGGGATGTTGCGCGCCCAGGCGGCGTCGCGGATCTGCCGCGCGTCCAGACCGATCAGGGGGGGCTGGACGAGGTAGCAGCCGGGCTCGGGCTCGGGGCCGAGGTCGCCGGGGCTGGACACCACGCGGACGGAGCCGGTGTCGAGGGCCTCCTGGCGGATCCATCGCCGGGCCTCCTGCAGGGGCAGGCAGATGCGGGCCATGCGGCCGAAGTCGTCGCTGCGCCGCGCCTTGTGGAGGGCCTCGGTGCACAGGCGTGCGGCGTCGAAGTAGCGTGTCTCGGCCAGGGCCCGCGAGGCACGCTCCATGAGCGCATCGACCGCGTTGACCGAGGCCGGAGTCACGCGATTTCCGCCCCGTCGCCCCCCGTCCGGTCGGCGGGGGCCGCGCGGTCGGAGAGGCCGGCGAGCAGTGCGAGCCACTGCTCGGCGCGGGCGTCGAGTTCGCAGGCGAGCACGTCGGAGAGGGCGGACCAGTCCTCGTTGCTGACCGCGTCGCGGAGGGCGATCAGGTCGCCGGCCAGGGCGCGGACGGCCTCGTCGCCGGGCGTGCCGTCGGCGGAGAGCTCGTCCAGGCTCACGCCGGCGAGGGCGGCGGTCTGGTCGAGGACCGAGCGGACGAGCTGCCACCCCTCGACGAGGCCGCGGAGCGCCGCGATGGCGCCCGCCACGTCGCCCGCGTCGAGCATGCCGGCGGCGGTTGCCTGGTCGGCGCGGGTGCGTTCGAGGGCGTCGCGGGCCTGCAGGAGCGTCTCGCGGAGGAACAGGCCCTTCTCGGCGGTGGTCACGCCCAGCTCGGTGACGCCGGCGGTGTCGTCGGGCATGGCGTCGAGCAGTTCGGTGGCGACGTTGCCGTCGGCGTGGACCTCGATCACGAGGCGTCCGAGCTCGTCGGCCTTGCGCCGGGCCAGGTCGAGGGCGGCGGCCACGCCGGAGGCGTCGTCGGCGATGGTCTGTCCGTCCATGGTCACTTTCATCGGGGGTCTCCTGCGGGGATCGGGCGGCTCATGCGCCGGCGGGGTCGGGCTCGGTCGCGTCGGCGGCCGCCTTGGCGCGCTGGTGTTCCTTGTGGATCAGCCTGAGATTGCGGGCGTAGATGACCACCCCGGTCGCCTGGCCGAGCACGCCGACGACGTCCTTACGCCAGACGAAGTAGATGAACAGGAACAGCCCGCCCAGGAAACTGAGCCACCAGAACACTTCCGGGACCGTGGACACCTTGGTCCGCTCCGAGATGATCCACTGGACCAGCATGCGTCCGAAGAACGCGGCCTGCCCGGCCAGCCCGATGGTGACCCAGCCGAAGGTGGACCAGCGGGTGATGTTGAAAAAGCCCAGCAGGGTCCGCTCCCACGCGGGGCGCTCCATCCAGGCGTCCAGTCGCATGGCCAGGAAGTCGTCGAGGTCGTCGGGCTGGATGAGGGTGCCGGACATCTCCGAGGGCGAGATGACCCGGTAGGCCGGCGGGTCGGTGTCGGGGGCGCGGGCGAGGAGGATCTCCATGGATCCCACGCGCACGTCGATGTCGTAGTTGCCGCGGACCAGCGTGGGGCGCAGCACCATCCACATGCCCACGAAGAGCAGGGCGACCATCGCGATAATCGGGCCGGGCTTCAAGCGGTGGCCCCCTCGCGGGACGGGGCCGGACGCTCCGCCGGTGCGGCGTGCTCGACGGGCGTGCCCGGCGTGCGCCGGCGCCGGGACATCCAGCGGACGGCGAAGCAGTCGATCAGCCCCGGCAACGCCCGCTGGGTGATGCCCAGGCCGTACTTGGGCTCGCCCGCGTGGCGGGCGCGGTGGGCGACGGGCAGTTCGACCACGGTGTACCCCAGATGGCGGGCGGTGACCGGGATGAACCGGTGCATGCCCTTGAAGTCCAGGGGCAGGCCCTGGGCGATCTCGCGCTTCATCACGCGGAGCGAGCAGCCGGTGTCGCGGATCGAATCGCCCAGGATCATGCGGCGGAACACACGTCCGACGACCGACCCGGCCTGGCGGATCCACGGGTCGCCGGCGCGACGGGCGGCCGATCGGTCGCCCTGCACGAAATCGGCCCCGGTGTCTCGGAGGTGCGCGACCATGCGGGCGAGGTCGGCCGGGTCGTTCTGGAGGTCGGCGTCGAGCACACCGATCAGCTCGCCCCGGGCGGCCGCGAAGCCGACGCGGAAGGCGGCGGACTGGCCGTTGCCGCCGCCGCCGGCGGGGGCCGGCAGGCTGATGACGCGAACCCACGGGAACTTGCCCATCAGGGCGCGGGCCCGGTCCGGCGTGCCGTCGGAGGACGCGTCGTCCACCAGGAGAAACTCGAAACCGATGCCGGTGGGCGTCAGCGCGGCCCCGATCTGCTCGATCAGGGGGCGGACGTTGTCCGCCTCGTCCCGCGCGGGCGCGACCACGGTCAGCTCGACCGGAACGCCGGTCGGGTCCGGTGCGCGGGCTGGGTTCGCTGGCTGATCCACCGTTGTGCCGTCTCCCGCGGGATGACCCGCCCCGGGCCCGATCGGCGGTCCGGGGACTAGAATGATTCCAATATTCCGGCCCATTTCCCGCAGCGAGGCAGTCTATGCACCTTCGACACAGCGACCACGACCACGGCCCCAAGACGGTCAAGGTCAAGTACATCCTTGAAAACCCGGACGGGATGATCGACGACGACCATTTCACGGGCTCGGATCCGACGGCCAAGGAGCACGAGTTCATGGCCGCCAAGGGCGAGCATCTGCTCGAGGTGGCGGTCGAGAACGGGGTCAACATCGAGCACGCCTGCGGGGCGGTCTGCGCCTGCTCGACCTGCCACGTGTACATCGACAAGGGGATGGAGAACCTGTCCGAGGCCGAGGAAGAGGAAGAGGACCGCGTGGAGGAGGCCCCGGGGCTGGAGCGGAACAGCCGGCTGTCCTGCCAGTGCATCATCCAGAAGGAAGGCGAGATCGTGGTGCGGGTGCCGGCGTGGAACCGGAACGCGGTGAAGGAAGTGCCGCACTAGGTAGGGGCGCGAAGCGGACGGGTCCCAAGCCGGGTTCAAGGGCAACCGGCGTTGAACCAGTTGATGAACTGGACAACATCGAAGAAGTTGAGCTGACCGAACGGCGCCGCGATGTCGGCCGGACACAGGTTCTGGCAGGCATCGATGATGCCGTCGCTGTTGATGTCCAGCGAAGGATCCGCGGCGATGTCGCAAGAATCGGGGATCAGGTTGTTGTTGCAGTCGTCCGCGGTACCCTGAACGATGTCGATCAGGTCGTTGGTCAGGTTCCCATTGCAGTCGGCGTTGCCATCGGTCGCTACCGCCACAACGCGCTCGATCGGTCCCATGTCGATGACAAAGTTACGACCATCGGTTAGCCCCGTATCCGCGGCGGAGAGGTCCTGCGTGAATCTCGGGTTTCCGAGGATGTCGAAGGGGTAAAAATCCAGATCAAGCCCGTTCATATTGACATCGTCTGAATCGAACGCCACCAGCAGGTTGCTCCCGGCATCGATGCACGGGGATCCAGGCAATAGGGAGAAGTCGCCGCTGCCAGGATCGGCGATCATCGGATCGGCGTCGATGTTTCCTTCTCCGACGAACCCGCCTTCCACGTTTGAGTATTGAATCGAGCCTCCGAACGAGGGCGGTACAGGCGCGGAGCTGCCGCCGAGCGTGATGATGCAGTTGGCGATCAGTGCTCCAGCGTCCGAGCCTGCGAACACGCTCGCGACCGGGGCGTCGTTGTCGAGGAACAGGCTCGATGTGATCGTTGTATCGTTCGTCTGGCTGAAGTAGGCTCCGCCCGACTCCGCCGCACTGTTGCTAGAAAAGATGCAGTTGATGATCTCGCGAATCGGCCCGCGGATCGCCCCGCCCGTCTTGGGGAAGATCGACAAACCGGCGGCGGTGTTGCCGATGAAACTCGAGTTGGTGATCCGATCAAAGACCCCGTCGATCGCCCCGCCCGACCCCGCGGACGTGTTCCCGGTGAAGACGCATCCATCTATGCTGTTTATGGCGAACTGGCTGTAGTTCCAAACCGCACCGCCTCGCGAGGTTCCGTGGTTGTTCTCGAAGGTGCTGTCGATGATGCGAATCAAACCCGATGTGAACAGGGCCCCGCCTTCTGCCGCGACATTGTTTCTGAAGGTGGTTCGGACAACTTCGAGTTCACCCGAACCACGCACCATAGAAAGCCCCGCGCCCGCTGTCCAATCCGGATTGTACGGGTCCACCATGGTGCAATCTTCGATGACGCAGTCTCGGATCACCGCATCGCCCGAAAGGATGGTGATCCCCGGGGCATAGGTCCAGAGGAACATCGCTGAGTCAAGGCTGAGATAGCCCTCATCCCCCCGAACGGTCAGCCCGGACGCCACAAAGACACCGGACACCCCGGATTGGGCAAGGACCGCCGGCCCGGATCCGCCCGCTCCACGCGCGTCGATGATGGTCGAGGTCGCGCCGTCCGTCCCAATCAGTTCAAGGGATCGGTTCTGCGGCAGGACGACGCGTTCCGCGTAGGTCCCGGGCGAGATCAGGACGCGATCACCGTCTGATGCGGCGTTCGCCGCAGCCTGGATCGTCGGGAACTGGCCCGGCACAAGCAGGTCGGCGGCTTGGGCGAAGGCAGACAGGGCGAGCGAGGCGAAAACAGCGATGGCACGGGTCATGGGTGTCTCCAGGGAATAGGTCACATCCTCCAGCGCCAGTTGGTGCCGTCGCGCCAAGGTAGTCTGCGGATTGAGCCTGATTTCGTACGGATTCGTTCCTGGAGCCCAGCGACTAGTCCGATATCGCTTCCGCGGGCTCGGATTCGTTGCGACGCAGATCTCCACTACCCCACGCCTCGAACGCGGCGTGCACTTCGGCGGGGGTCTCGGCGACGCGCACGGCGTTCTTGAGGGCCTTGCAGTGGCCGCGGTTGACGGTCTTGCCGAGCCAGGAGATCTTCTGGCGGATGACGTGCATCGCGTGGTGCTCGGATCGGAACTCGATCATGCGGTCGAAGTAGGCGCGGATCGTGTCCATCTGCTCGTCTTCGCTCGGAGCCACGCCGGCTGGGTCTAGGCCCCGCTGCAACGCCCACGCGGCGCGGAAGATCCAGGGGTTGCCGAACGACCCGCGCCCGATCATCACGCCCGCGCAGCCGGTCTCGGCCATCATGTCCAGCACGTCCTGCGGCTCGCGGACGTCGCCGTTG
>TARA_R110000782_G_scaffold3228_1_pt1 | contig 10358 bp, 11 predicted proteins | sample TARA_R110000782 | Tara Oceans TARA_R110000782 (sample SAMEA4397859) | marine metagenome | biome: Polar Biome; feature: [SRF] surface water layer (ENVO:00010504); material: water (ENVO:00002006), including particulate matter (ENVO:01000060) such as... | depth 5 m
AGCAACTTCCGCAGCTAAGCGTAAGGGTACCAAGGCAGGTAAACAACACGTTGCGCAACCTAAGAAGATCGCAGCTAAGACTGCTAATAAAAGGAAATAGTATGCCGTCTTCACCAGGATATAAAAGAGACTACAAGCGTGAGCGTGCCCTTGAAGCGACACCGGACGGTCTAGCTAAGAATGCCGCACGTAAGCGTGCTCGTCGTCTTTTAGAGAAAGATGGAAGAGTTAAGAAGGGTGACGGTAAAGACGTAGACCACAGCAACCGTAACCCACTGGACAACTCTAAGAGTAACCTCAAGGTTAAGTCTAAGGCGTCTAACCGTAGCTTTTCCCGTACGACTAACGCTAAGAAGTACAGTAAGGACGTCGGGGCCTCTAATCCACCTACACAAGGAAAGAAGTAACATGAAGTATAAAGTAGTAGGCGATGTGATCGTCAACTCTCGTGGTGACGTTATGGCTCACTACACTCACGGTAAGTGGGAAACTAAGAACGATGAAGTTCTAGAATTCATTACTGAACTAGAGAAGCCAGTCGTTGTTCCTGTAAAAGATAAGCCAGCGCCTGTCGAAGTTACTAAAGAAGTTAAGAAGACTAAGTCTATGTTCCGTAAGTCTTCAAGTAACCCTACAACCAAGCGAGGACTGTAAAATGGCTAAGCGTGAACTAACAGAAAAGCAACAGATGTTTCTCGATGTACTCTTCGAAGAGGCTGAAGGTGATCCTTTGGCGGCTAAGAAGCTTGCTGGGTACTCACCTAATGTACCTACTTCAACAGTAACAGCTTCTCTCGTAGATGAGATCGCTGAGCTTACCCGTAAGTTCATTGCACAGAGTTCAACTAAAGCAGCCTACACCATGTTCAGTGTTATGGGCTCTAAAGACATGCTCGGTGCCAAGGAACGTATGGCAGCTGCTAAGGACCTTATGGACCGTGCTGGTTTCGTTAAGACTGAAAAGGTTGAAGTCTCTACTTCTGAACCTCTCTTTATCCTTCCAGCTAAGCGGTCTCCTAAAGAAGAAGAAGAAGACTAAGGCTTGACAAACAAGAATGTGTATGGTATAAGCATGGCTAGAAAGCAAGCTCCAACTATGAAGAGTGTCCCTGTAGGACAGACTTGGCGTATACCTAAACGAGGTGTAGACGGTGAGTGGTACCCTATCGTACGTGTAGGTAGGTTTATCCCTTTTGGTTACGAGCAAGACGCTGAGGATAAGAATCTCCTCCAGCCAATCCCCTCAGAACTTGAGATGCTAGAACAAGCTAAGAAGTACTTAGCGGAGTACAGTCTGCGTATGGTAGCCCGTTGGTTAACTGAGCAGTCTGGACGATACATCTCACATGTAGGACTTAACAAACGTGTCAGCATCGAAGCCAAACGACGGAACGCGGCCAACTCCCATCGCCTCTATGAAAGGCGCTACAAAGAAGCCTCGGAAACGGCCCGCAAACTCGAAGAAGATAGACTCGGTGGAAGAGGTACAAGACACCTCGACACCAGTACGGACGACGGTACCAGCTGAAGCTAGACCTGAGCCTATTGATATAGCCAAAGCTCAAGATATTATCTTCCAAGCTAACCCTGGTCCACAAGAAGACTTCCTAGCCTCTCACGAGCAAGAAGTATTGTATGGTGGTGCAGCTGGCGGTGGTAAGTCCTACGCGATGGTAGCTGACCCTGTACGTTTCTTTAACAACCCTCACTCCCGTGGACTGCTTGTCCGTCGTAGCACTGAGGAACTCCGCGAACTTATCTCAGTGTCTAAGCAGCTTTACCCTAAGGCTATCCCAGGCATCAAGTTCTTGGAGAGAGATAAGACTTGGGTAGCACCTAGTGGAGCTACTCTTTGGATGTCATACCTTGACAGAGACGATGACGTTATGCGTTACCAAGGTCAAGCATTTAACTGGATTGGTCTCGACGAGATGACCCAGTGGCCTACCCCCTTTGCTTGGAACTACATGCGTTCTCGCCTACGTACAACTAAAGACTCAGGCCTGCCTTTGTTCATGCGAGCTACGACTAACCCTGGTGGGCCAGGCCACTTCTGGGTTAAGAAGATGTTTATTGACCCAGCTGTAGCTAACACATCCTTCTGGGCTACTGACGAGTATGGTGAGACTATTACGTGGCCTAAGGGTCACACCAAAGAAGGGAAGCCTCTCTTTAAACGTAGGTTTATCCCTGCTAACTTGTTTAATAACCCTTACTTGTCAGAAGATGGTTTATACGAAGCTAACCTTCTATCAATGCCTGAACATCAACGACGTCAGCTGTTAGAAGGTGACTGGAGTATAGCTGAAGGTGCTGCCTTCTCAGAGTTTAGCCCTAAGGTACACGTAGTCCAACCCTTCGACATTCCAAGTGATTGGGTTAAGTTTAGAGCTTGTGACTACGGATACGGCTCTATGACAGCAGTCCTCTGGTTCGCAGTCTCCCCTTCAGAGCAGGTCGTAATATACCGTGAGCTGTACTGTAGTAAGGTCACCGCAGTAGACTTAGCCGCGATGGTACTTGAGGCCGAGCGTGGTGAGAAGATACGCTACGGAGTCCTCGATAGTTCCTTATGGCATAACCGAGGTGATACTGGTCCTTCTCTCGCAGAGCAGATGATTGCACGAGGTTGCAGGTGGAGACCCTCAGACCGCTCCCGTGGCTCTCGTATTGCTGGTAAGAACGAAGTCCACCGTAGACTACAAGTAGATGATTTCACAGAAGAACCTCGTATCGTATTCTTTAATACGTGCAAGAACATAATCTCTGAACTTCCTTCTCTACCTCTCGACAAGAACAACCTAGACGATGTAGACACTAAGAGCCCTATCGACCACGGTTACGATGCCCTGCGATACGGACTTATGACACGCCCCCGTAGCAACCTATTTGACTACGACCCTAATTCACAGAGATCAGGCTTCCAAGCCGCTGACTCTACCTTCGGCTACTAGTAAGGAATACCTATGGATAAGTTTGAAGACGATATGTCCGCACAAGAGTACAACATGGAAGAGTCTGAATCCTCCTTTGTTGAAGATAAAAAGGAAGACGATACAACTGATGAGTCTGTTGGCTCGGTTGTTAGCTTCGTTACTGAACGCTTCCATACGGCAGAAACAGCCCGTCACCAAGACGAACAACGGTGGGTACGCTCGTATCGTAACTATCGGGGCCTGTACGGTCCTGACGTTAAGTTCACATCTACAGAGAAGTCACGTATCTTCGTTAAAGTAACTAAGACTAAGGTCCTAGCTGCCTACGGACAACTCGTTGAGGTTCTTTTCGGTAACAATAAGTTCCCAATCTCTATTGATCCTACTAAGTTGCCTGAAGGTATTGCAGAATCAGTACACTTTGAGTCAAATACAGAGATGCAGAAGGCTAAAGGCGGTAGTAAAAGCCCAGCTGGTCCCCAAATCTCCCCAGAAGATGCTAAATTGAGGCCAGGTGAGACCCTTACGGACCTTCAAGAGCGCCTTGGGGGCCTAAAGAGTAAACTTGAGCCTGTTGCAGACATCCTTGAAGAGGGTGAAGGCCGTACAGCCACTGAAGTTACCCTACACCCTGCTATGTATGCAGCGAAGAAGATGGAAAAGAAGATTCATGACCAACTAGAGGAGTCCAACGCCTCTAAGAAGCTCCGTACGGCTGCTTTTGAGTGTGCCCTGTTCGGTACTGGTATCATGAAGGGCCCATTTGCTGTAGATAAAGAGTATCCACACTGGGACGACGAGGGTAACTACAAACCTCGTATCAAAACTATCCCTTCTTGTGACGCTGTCTCCGTTTGGAACTTCTACCCAGACCCAGACGCTAACAATATGGACGAAGCCGAGTTCGTTATTGAACGTCATAAGATGTCTAAGTCACAGATGCGCTCACTTAAGCGTCGTCCGTTCTTTCGTGATAACGCTATTGACTACGCTATCTCTCAAGGTAAGTCTTACACCAAGGAGTGGTGGGAGCAAGCTATGGAAGACGACGGTCAAGAGACACAGACAGAGCGTTACGAAGTTCTTGAGTTCTGGGGCTTTGTGGATCGTGAAATCCTAGAAGAACATGAAGTAGACATCCCCCGTGAACTCCGTAAGTCAGCTCAGTTGAACGTAAACATCTGGGTATGTAACGGTGAGGTTCTTCGTCTTGTTATGAACCCGTTTAACCCACAGATCATTCCTTACTACGCAGTCCCATACGAAGTAAACCCTTACTCCTTCTTTGGTGTAGGACTTGCTGAGAACATGGACGATACGCAGACACTAATGAATGGCTTCATGCGTATGGCTGTTGATAACGCTGCCTTGTCAGGTAACCTTATTATAGAAATAGATGAGAATAACCTAGTACCAGGTCAAGACCTCGAAGTCTACCCAGGTAAAGTCTTCCGTCGTCAGGGCGGAGCTCCTGGTCAGGCTATCTTTGGTACATCCTTTCCTAACGTGTCTAATGAGAACATGCAGATGTTTGATAAAGCTCGTGTACTAGCTGACGAGTCTACTGGTCTCCCAAGCTTTTCTCACGGTCAGACCGGTGTGTCTGGTGTTGGTCGTACAGCTTCTGGTATCTCTATGCTTATGTCAGCTGCTAACGGTTCTATCCGTACAGTCATTAAGAACGTAGACGATTACTTGCTTGGGCCAATCGGTAAAGCATTCTTCTCATTCAACATGCAGTTTGACCACGATCCAGACATCAAGGGCGACCTAGAGGTTAAAGCTCGTGGGACTTCATCTCTCATGGCTAACGAAGTACGTAGTCAGCGTCTCCTGCAGTTCCTGCAAGTCGTACAGAACCCAGCCTTGGCTCCTTTTGCTAAGATGGACTTCATTATTCGTGAGATTGCTGAGTCTATGGACCTCGACCCAGACAAAGTAGCTAACTCTATTGGTGAAGCTGCTGTACAGGCTGAGATACTCAAGAAGTTCCAAGAACAGAACCCACCCCCAGCGCCTGAGGCGGACCCTAACGCTCCTCAGGCACCTACTGGTGGTGCTCCTGCTGGTGGTATGGGAACAGGTTCTGCCCCTGTACCAGGAGAGCAAGGTTTCTCAGGTAACACGGGTGAAGGTGGTGGGGGTGGTGAACTAGAAGCATCACTAACATCCTACTTAGGTAAGTAAGTCTTATGGACGCTAAACTATTAGCAACTATTATCGCCATCGCAAAGAAGGAATCGGGTGCTAAAGACCGTGACCTTTCTTTGCTTGAGCGTAAGGTAGAAGATAAGCTCAAAGAGTTCCATAAGCGTTCACCTATCCTAGACCTACCAAGCTTCGCTGTTAAGAATGGTTGTCTTTACTGTACTTGGTCTTCAGGTCTTGTCCTTGACTTCGGTAACGTTGTAGGGCCACAGGGTCCACAAGGTATCCAAGGTACCCAAGGTCCTCAAGGTGTTGTAGGTAAAGATGGTACTTCAGGTAAGGACGGTCTTAACGGTAAAGATGGGGAGAATGGCAAGGATGGTGCAGCCGCTGAAGCTGGCCGTGACGGTGTAGACGGTAAACAGGGCCTCACAGGCGCTGTAGGGCCCCTTGGAGAGTCAGGACAGGCCGGTAAGCAGGGTGTACCAGGGAAAGACGGTAAAGACGCTGAGAAAGGCGCTCAGGGCCTCCCAGGTTTAAACGGTTACGATGGTGTAGATGGAGTTAGTGTTGAGAAGGCTTGGGTAGACGGCAAATACCACTTGACATTACGTCTGGACTCTGGTAAAGTAATAGATGCAGGGTACGTCCGAGGCCCGGCTGGTGCAAGTGCTGGTAAAGGTGGACGAGTAACAGGTAGCTACTCTGGAGGTGGCTCCGGTTCTAACTTCTACGTTACTGGCGCTACTTATAATGAAGCTGGTGAACTAGTAATCACTAACTCTAATGGAAGCACCATAAACGCAGGATCACAAGCGCAGGCACTGTCAAAGACTGGTATAGCGGAGTTAGACTTCGGTGCAAGCAACAAGACAACATCTGTTGTTGTGGAAGGAGTGGGCCTTGTTGTACAAAACTCGGTAGTCCTAGCTTCGATGCGCGTAGAGGAAACAGAGGACCACCCTGTAGACGATTTACTAGTAGACCCTATTCGTGTAGCTATAAGTTCACTCGTAGTAGGAACAGGCTTCACGGTACATGGTACTATGGATAACGCAACAGCAAACGGAAAATACAAAGTCGAATGGGCTTTAGTTTAGGAAAATACAATGGCAGTAGAAATTAAATCAGGAAACGGCACAGATCTAGCAACAGTTGATTCGGTCAGCAAGGCGATTCGCGTTACAAAGTATGATAGCGCAGGGAATGAAATTGATACGTCAATTCCTGTAGCACTCCCATTGACTCCTGTTACGGTAGTTGACAACGACATCATCGACAGTTTCGACGCATCAGCTTATAAGTTTGTGTCGCTACAGCTTACAGGAACGTGGGTTGGTGAGGTTAAGTTCCAAGCGTCTGCTAATAACGGCACATGGTTTGATGTAGCCTCACAAAACGTCGGTGCTCTTTTAAGCCCTTACGTTATTTCAATGACGGCTACTGGGGGTGTGAAAATCCCTATTATGTTTAAGTATCTTAGGGTGCGTGTCACAGCTTACACATCAGGAACAATTGAAGGTGTTGCTTTCGGCCACAAGGAGGATAGTAACACAGGTCAAATCTCGTCTACAGGTGAGGTCACTATTGCGTCTAACCAGACGTTGAATAATGTTGCTCAACTAGGTGGTGTGGCTGTTTCTATGGGTGGTGGCGTCTCTGACGCGGGTACTTTACGAGTCTCCCTAGCTTCAAATGAACCCGTTGCCTTATCCGCGGGTGCTACTACTATTGGCAGTCTTGACAATTTAGCTAAGTTGGGCGGCGCAACAATCTCTATGGGGGGTGGTGTCTCTGACGTGGGTACTTTACGAGTCTCTCTAGCTTCAGATGAGCCCGTTACCTTAGCTGCTGGTGCTACCACTATTGGCAGTCTTGACAATTTAGCTAAGTTGGGCGGCGCAACAATCTCTATGGGGGGTGGTGTTGTTGATGCGGGGACGCAACGTGTAGTCCTTCCAGACAACCCCACACTCTTTACAGACTTCTATGTGACTGCTGTAGGCGCTGTAGACAACAACTCTCGCATGATCCAAACAGGAGCTTGTATCTTAAAAGCAGTGGTATTTACAAGCTATGCGGCGACTCCGCGACACATCAAACTTTATGACACGGCGACAACACCTACGGCGGGGGCAGGCGCACCCGTACTAGTTTTGACAAGGGCATCCTCTGGTAATAATTCGTATCCGCTGCCAGAAGGGGGTTTCCCGTTTGCTAACGGGATTGGTATGACGTTTGTTCAAGGTGCGGCTAACAATAACGCGACTGGCACTGCAACGGTTGATGGTAGCTTGACAGCTATCTTTACCTAACCTCCGGAGAGAGCTAATGGTTGAGACAACCCCTAGGACATCTACTAGTACGCAAATCAAACGACTAGTGAACGATCATGAACTCTGGTCTGCCTTCTGTGAAGAGCTAGATGGACGTATCGTATTCACTCAGAAGCAACTAGAGCAGCGTATTGAACCTGCCGAGCTACACCGCCTACAAGGTGAGATCAAACAGTTACGTAGCCTTAAACAACTACGTGATAAAATCAATGGTGCAAAGACGGAGACAACATTCTAATGGAAAAGATGTATAAAGACGGTGGTTTAGCTACAGATGGTATTGATGTTGACCCTGTGTCAGGCAACGATATCCCTATTGGCTCTAACGCTGAAGACGTTCGTGATAACGTAGACGCTAAACTATCTACAGGTGAGTACATTGTACCTGCTGACGTAGTTAAGTATCTCGGTGTTGCACAACTAGAGAAACTAGTTAATAAAGCTAAAGATGGTCTTGAAGACATGGCAGAGGACGGTCGTATTGGTGGTGAGCCTACCGAAGACGAGATGCCTATGAACCTCGACGGGTACGCTGCTGGTGGTACCGTTGAAGGAATTGACTACAACTCTATCTTTGACCGTATCAAGGCTGCAGCAGTTAAAGACCCTTCTATTACTAATATGATGAAGGCCAAGGGTATCTTTATCCAAGAGCCACAACCAAAAGGTGACCTACAGCAGGCAGCTATGTCGGGAGGTGCTGTCCCAGTTCAAGCAGCCCCACCGGCTCTAGAAGGTAAAGACATGCCAACAGCGTTCGCTGAAGGTGGTCTGGTCTACGGCCAAGGTCAGTACAGTCCAACTAACTACGGCAGCTCCTACAACCCTTACACGCACACCCCTGGCTTTTCTGGCGAGACTGGTATGACCGGTCAAGCACCTGGAGCGCCTTACCAACCCGCAGTAGCTGAAGAAGTACCAGTATGTCCTGAAGGTTACATGTGGGACCCTAAGATTAAGGTATGTATGCCAGTCGAGGCTACTGCTCCTACTTCTGACAGGGATGGAGGAGGGAGGGGTGCCCCTACTCAGCAACTACAGTCTAACCCTAACGCTTGGATGGAGAAGTACGACTATAGTAACCCAGAAACACTGTTCAATCAGTCTATGACTACACTTGGTTCTGGTCCTTCCGAAGGTACTGAAGAGGAAGAGTCAAGCTGGTTAGGTTCCCTTGGTGATGCAGCTAAAGGTCTACTCAGTGGTGGACTAGCTGGGGGTCTCATTGGTAAGTTTATGAATACCAATAAGTCAGCACAAGTAGCTGCTAACGCTATTACATTACGTTCTATGGGGCGTGAAGACCTTGCTGACCAACTGGAAGCTCAGAACAACACCTTTGTAGAGAATACAGGTCTTAGCCTAGTTCCTTCCGCGTGGCGCGACGGCGACAGATTAGCTGCGCGGGTTGAGGAAGAAAAGGGTGCCCTATGGTCAACTGATGCTACTCAACGGGTCAGCACTAACAACCAGAGTGCTAGTACTTCTCCTCAAAGTAGACCAGTGTACGACGTGGCATCTGGTCGAGACAACGATAGTCGGCCTAGCCGAGGCAGTACAGTACAGTTTGACAGGGGTAGTGATAGCGAAACTGAAGGCACACGGAGTGCTCGTGAAGACGCTAACGAGAGTGCAGCTGCCGCAGCAGGGGTTACAGATAACGCACCTACAACCTCCTCACGACCAAGTGTACGCCCTACACGCTCTTCGTCTGTTTCACAAGAAACAACTGATGCAAGAGAAAGTGCTGCTCGGGCTGCTGAACGAGACGGTACCGGTCTGAACAGAGGTGGACGTGCAACAGGTGGTCTTGTTGGACGCCCCCCTAAGTCAAAGGCTAAGCCTGCTAAGAAAGCACCAACAGGTAAACGTGGACTAGGCCGTAAGTAACAACTAACAACTCCTACAATAATCATAAATAATAAGGCTACTCAGCATAACGCTGGCCCCACCATAAAGGAAATACAATGTCTAACAACACAATGGCAGTCGAAGCAACCCCACCTACCGCTGGTTTTGCAAGTCGCGGCTCTAACTACTCAGCAAAGCAAGCTCGTCTGGATAAGGATGAGAAGGAGCTGGAAGAGTTGATGAAGGGCCGTACTGACGTACCTGAGGATACTGAAGAAGAAAACGGTACCGACGAAGAGGAAGCGGCAGAAGCACCTGAAGTTAAAGAGGATGCTGAGGAAGACGATTCCAATCTGAGCCGTGAAGAGAAGTCCTTTAAGAAACGGTATGGTGACCTTCGTCGTCATATGGCTGACAAGGAAAAGGAGTGGAAGGACAAGCTTGAAGTAGCTACTACTGAACAGTCTGACTCTATTCGTGCTCCTAAGTCAGACGAAGACATCGAAGCTTGGGCCCGTAAGTACCCTGACGTAGCTGCTATTGTGGAGACTATCGCTGACAAGAAGGCCGCTGCTCGCTTCTCTGCTGCTGAAGGTCGTTTTAAGGAGCTAGACGAGGCTAAGTATGAGGCTACCCGTACTAAGGCTGAGACAAGCATTCGTGAAGCCCACACTGACTTCGACGATCTCCGTGACGCCGATACGTTCCATGACTGGGTTGATGAGCAACCTAAGTGGGTTCGAGACGCTCTATACGAAAACTTAGACGACGCTGACAGTGTCATCCGTGTCCTTGACCTCTACAAAGTAGACAATGGCCTCACACCTTCAGCTAAGAAGGCTAAAGCTAAGGACGCAGCTAAGACTGTCAAACGCACTAGTCGGACAGCTATCGACACTAACGATGCGGGCTCTATGATTAAAGAGTCTGACGTAGCTAAGATGTCTGACAAACAGTTTGAGGACCGCTACGATGCGATCCAAGATGCAATGTCTTCCGGTAAGTTCGTCTATGACGTATCCGGTAAAGCTCGCTAATACCCCTATACTCGATATTAAGCCTTGACAGCAGGTATCGAGTATGGTAT
>TARA_R110000782_G_scaffold1002_2_pt1 | contig 10336 bp, 1 predicted proteins | sample TARA_R110000782 | Tara Oceans TARA_R110000782 (sample SAMEA4397859) | marine metagenome | biome: Polar Biome; feature: [SRF] surface water layer (ENVO:00010504); material: water (ENVO:00002006), including particulate matter (ENVO:01000060) such as... | depth 5 m
TAATCAAATGGTAAATGGTGAATACAATAAAAATATTGAGAAAGATAAAAGCAGTGGTGTATATGCTTATGGTTCTCCTGAAATTAGAAGTGAAGAAGCCATAGAAGATTTTAAATATAGATGGGGTGATATTATAGAACAAATTGAAGGGTTTAGTTTTGATAATGATGCTGATGATCCACAATGGAAGAAGTTTCAAGTTCTTGCTGAGGAAACTAGAAAAAAAGAACATGAAGAACAATTTGGAAGTTTAGATAGTTATGTTCCTTATTATTCTAAGGATGGCGTAAGTGGGTCTAAATTTGATGGAGTAGAAGGCCTTCATACTTTTAATACTCCACGTTTAAAACAAGTGATTCCAGAAAAAGTAGTTGAGACTAAAGATCCTGCAGATCCTAAAGACCCAATAGAACCAACTATTCCAGAAAACTATACACTACCTGATCCGGAATTTTGGTTGCAAGATCAAAATAATTTAATGGCTTTAGGTCAAGTAGATGATAATTTATATTTACCATGGGCACCAGATGCTGAAAGGGTTCAGTTAGCTCCAACATTTGATGATTGGAGAGCTCAAGTTAATGCAAATAATGCATCTGCAAGTACTATAGCACAAGCATTAGGGGCAGCAGGGGGACCACAAGCAGTGGCTAATTCAAATATACAAGGCCAAGCAATGGATGCTAATGCTAAAGCAATAGGTAGAGTTAACCGTAATAATATTGGAATTGCAAATCAGTATGGGGCTATGCAAGCTCAATATGATATGGCAATTGATGCGGAGAATGCAAAAAGAGATGTTGGTGTATATGACAATACTCAAAAAGCTTTACAAGCTGCAGATAATTTTAGAAATTGGAGAGTTGGTCAAAATGTTGCATTACAAAACACTGCTTTAACTAATAGAGCTAATACATATAACTTAAACAGTACATTTGATAATTTTGCTATTGACCCTACAACAGGAGGCCCAATAGGTTTTACAAATGCTAGAGCATTACAAAAGACAGGACAACCGCAAGATGCAGAAGCATTAAAAAAAGCATATTATAAAGACATATCAGATTTATCAAGAGAATTAGGACGCTCTCCTACAGAAGATGAAATTAAAGGATTTTATACATATACTAAACCTCAAGCATTTAATCCTGATATGGCGCGTGGCCCACAAGAAGTGGCCGCAAGGCAAGCTGGTTTAGGATATCCAACTGGAGCAAAAGGAAAAGAAATAAAAAGAATGGTAATGCCATTCTATACAGGAAAAATGGGTAATTAAACTTTAAAAGTGTTAATATTTACCTAGTTAAACTTAATAAATTTTAGTAATTTTACATTATGGCAACTTACGTACCAGGATCAGAAACATATTTACCGGATATTAAACCGTTTACACCAGACTATAAGTTTTTGTCTGCTGTACTTGATGTCAGACAAGATAAATATAATACCAATTGGCAAGCAACTAATAATGTATACAACAAAGTTGTATTTGCTGACATGTTACGTAAAGATACTAATGAGCAAAGAGAGCAGTATGTTAATAATTTAGCTCCTTCATTAGAAAAAATTTCAGGAATGGATTTATCTTTAGCACAAAATGCCCAATCAGCTAAAGCAGTGTTTGCACCTTTCTTTGAGGATAAGTTAATTGTTAAAGATATGGTTAAGACTGCTAACTATAGAAAAGAAATGAGTCATGCAGAACGGTTATTAGCATCTCCAGATCCAAATGTAAATGGTCAATATTGGAGAGATGGTGTTTCAGCATTGCAATATAGAATGGAAGATTTTATAAACATGGATGCTGATGCAGCAATAAACACTCCTTTGTATAAGTATGTCCCTAATGTAAACTTATTTAAATTATCTGAAGAAATATTAGGTGGGTTAGAACCACCTTTAAGTATAACATATGATGTGGAAAGTCCTACTGGTGAGTGGATTATTACTAAAAAGAATGGTGAAGCAGTTGTAGGGCCCGCTTTACAAATTTTAAGAAACCGTTTAGCTACTGATGGAAGAGTTATACAAGCTTATCAAACTAAAGCTTATGTGGCCGGTAGAGATTTTGCTGCAGCAGGAATGCAAGCAGGTGATTTTAATTCTGTAGAAGAAGGTCAAAATGCATGGGCACAAGCAACTATAAGTAATATAGAATTTAATAATGAGCAAAGACTTAAAGAAGGGGCACTTAACCTTGAAAACCAACGTGCTGTAAATGTTAGATGGAGTAATTACAAAAAACAATATGGTATTGTTCCGGGATCTACAGAAGATGAAATAATGACTGATCAGTTGACTGCTTATGAAGCAACTAAACTTGAACTGGAAAATCAGATGGAGGTTAAAAGAACAATTGACACCCCTTCTAATAATCTAGAAACTACATTAAATAGAGCTTATCAATTACTAATGATGACTAACATGAATTCTGACATGATTAAAGCTGCAGAAGCTTTTAGCATGAGAGACATGGAATCTACTATAAGAGAGAGTAAGTTTGAAATACAAAAAAGAAAGTTTGCAAATGATAAAGCATTGTTGCAAATGAAATTTGATAATGATGCAAAAATCAAAGCAGCTGAAGAAGCTGAAGAAGAGGAGGGTGCAGAACTAAGAGAAGTACTTAACCTAAACAGTTCAGAGATTAATCCACAAGCTGCTGAATTTCCAACAGATGCAGATGGTAATCTAAATTCAAACTCTGATGTACTAGCAACAAGTTATTATCAAGTACAAGAAGATGCGAGTGAACTAACCAGCCGTAAAATTAATGCAATATTAGAATCTTTAAGATTAACTAGGAATAATGGAGATAACGCAGACGGTACTTATACTATTAATCTTGAAGAAGGATCATTTACGGGTAGTACTGAAGAATTAGCTTATTTAATGAATAAAAAAAATAGCAGTGGCTCTTTTATTTATACGCAAAGAATTAATGAACTTTATGAACAACAAGCAAACATTGTATTACCTATAGATCCTGTAACAGGGAAAACTGAAGCATTTAAAACTAATCCATATTTAGAGCGTAATACGGAGTTTGGCGTTCTCCGCAATAATATGACGGTGCTTAACAACGATATAGTTTCTTCAGATATGTCACTTAAAGCAACGCTTGATTTATATAAAGAAAACTATGCTGTATCAGAAAGAGCTGTTAAAAATAGTAATGAAGATGTTAAAGGAATGATAGGACTTGGTATGCCTGGTTTATATAAAAAAGATTCAGATATACCAATGACTCAAGATGAATATGTTCAAGCTGTTATTGAAGGAGTAAAAAATAAAACAATAACAAATTATAATAGGTCTGGAATAGATGGCACAAATAATCCAAACTATATAGATTATGTGCCTGCTATGGGTAGTACCAGGGATGAGAATACTCCACGAAGAGCTCCAGAAGATGAAGGTTTGTTTGAAGCTTTTGGAGTTGGTGAACTTGATTTTGATGAGAAATTAGGGTTGGATGTTGACGAAGTAACAAAAGAAGCTAAAATAGCATATAATGCTCTTTATGAAGGTCTTAATAACCAGCTTATAACTGGAGGCAATGGGGGTACATATAAAAGCATGAAATATGGACGTACAGGTGAATATGAAGATGCTTACATTGGTTCTACTATAGGTGGTATCTTTAACGCTAAGGTTATGAAAGGTGGAGGATATGACCAAGTGGTGCATTATATAAATCAAAAAAATTCACTTGATGCAAAAGGTATAACACCAACTGTTTATTTTGGGCCAAACATGAATGATGATCAAATAGGACTTGCAAAAATTGGTTTAGATTTTATGGAAGAATTTCAATCAGATATAATATATTATGCAAATGATGATGGTGCATCTAAATCAAAGGTACCTTCAATTAAAATAGAATATGGGTCAACATTAGGGCCTGTTGATAAAGGCGGTGCAAAAACAACAGCGGGATATATTATTACACCAAGTCCAGAATATCTTAGAAGTAAATATCCAACCACAGGCTTGTCAGATGAAGAAAAAATACAACTAAAAACAAAAACTGATGTACTTGCAAATGGTTTTTCTATTGTTTATGATAAAGATCTAGATCTAAATCCATATAAAGAAAAAGCTTTTTTTGGCAATAATGTAGTTGCTAATGTAATGAGTACTGAAAATGGAATTTATACAGTTCCTGTAGTAATAAATGAAAACTCAGTTGGAAGTTATTCTATTCAAAAATCACCAACCAGTAATTCTTATATATTAAATACTAATCCAAGAGGATTTGACTCTGAAAATGGAAGATGGATTCAATATGAAAATGGGATGAGTCAAACTATTCCAATTATAAATAATAACTTTGCTATTTTGGATGAGTATAAAGCAATGGCAGAATCTGCTTTAATAGAAAGTGGTAATGAATCTATTGCTGCATTTAACAAGTATAGAAAACTAAATGGAGTTAAATAAATATAATAAAAATCAAACATAATTTATTAGTAAATGGAAGAGCAAGTACAAAATACAAGTTTAAATCAAACTAGTAAAAATAGTGAAGTGCCCAATCAAGAAATTGTTAAAGATTTACCTTATATACCTATTGAGGAAATGTTTAATACTCCTGAATATGATACCTATATAGACACAATAGATCTTGCAGAAATGCAACAACTTGATTTAGATGCAAGTAGTATAAATAAATATGCTCCAACTGCTACGGGGAATTTAGCTACAGCTGAACCTACATTTGCTACAACCACATTTGATCCATTATCACAAAAAAAAGCTCCAAGACCTGATAGCTCTGCTACTTCATTTGCAAGAAGAATGAATGAAGCCGGAAATGCAATCAATAAAAAATATATTGAATCTAACCAACCAGGAAGTTTTTTACCAAGTCCTATTGCTATAAACATTAAGAACAGTAATTTTGATAGATATTATGCATCTCCTAAATTTGCAGAGTTAGGTTTTTCTCCATATGCAAATAATGAAGAATATTATAATATGAATTCTACTGCAGCGGATGATCGTACTAGAATGTGGACGCAATTTAACAACCTAGTAGGAACTGGTTTTATGAGTGGTTATAGATCAATAGCTGATATGTTTGGTGGTAATCCCGGAGCACCAGATCTTGCTTCAGCTACAGAAATGGAAGATGCTATGAGAATAGGAAGCACTAGTAGAGAAGGTACTCGTGCTAGTTTTGATAATTTAGTGTTAAATTCAGGATATACTTTTGGGGTTATTGCAAGTGTAGCTCTTGAAGAAATGGTATTAGCTGGTGCAGCTGGAATCCAGGGTGGGTTAAATCCTGCATCAGACGCTATGCTACTATCTCGTACAGCAATTAATGCAGGCAGAATTAAAAAAGCATTTTCTGCTGGACTTAATTCATTTGGTTTAACGAGAGCTGCTAAGTATACAAGGGGTATGTTTAAACAAATGAATAATGTTGATAACGCCAAAGATTTTTATATTGGTGCTACTACTGCTGGAACTTTTGTTGGTAAAATGTTTTTTCCTGAAACCGTAGCTGCAATTAAAAATATTAAAAGTGTTAAGAATGGTGCTCAAAATATGAGCAATATGGCTAAAGCATCTAGTTCATTTGGAGGATTCTATAAAGATTTAAGATCTTTAAATTATGCATTGGCAGAATCTAAGCTTGAATCAGGAATGGTTTATAATCAAAGAATGGCTGATAATATTAGAATGCAAGTTTCTAAAAACAATGGTGGAAATGTAACACCTGAACAAATGGTTTTAATAGAAAATAATGCAAGCACAGCAGCTTTTGCAGCATTACAAATGAATGCACCATTAATCTTTTTAAGTAATCAACTTGTATTAGGTAATGCATTTGGCGGATTTAAAAGATCATTTTCAAAAATGGTAAATGATAATATTAAAGGTGTTAGTAGAAGAATTGTACAAACAAGCAAACGTTTTAAAGCAGATGGTACAATAGCTAGAGATGTATTTGAAGATGTAGGTTCTGGTCTAAAAGGAGGGTTTAAACGTATAAAAACTTTAGGTGTAAAAGGTGGTTTAAAAACAACAGCTGGTGCAGGTTTAAGATATTTTTCAGCAAATTTTGGAGAAGGCATACAAGAATTAAGTCAAGAAGCAATTACACATGGTGTTAATCATTATTATGCCGCGCTATTTAATTCTCCTTTATCAGGGGGTATAGATTTACAAAACGAATCTTTAAATTCTGCTATTAATTCACAATTTAGTGAACAAGGATTTGAAACTTTTATGTCCGGGTTTTTAATGGGTGGTATAGTTCAAGGGCCACAAAAAATATTTTTTCAAGGAGTTCCGTCTGTATATAAATTTGGTTTAAATCAAGCTGGTTTAGGTGTTGGTACTAAAAGCCAAAAAGAAGCATGGGCAGAATACAAAGGCAATAGAGAAAAGTTAATTAATACTGTATTAGAATCAAGAAATAAAAACTGGAATGAAAATATAGATAATGCTGGACTATTAATGGATCCCCGTAAACTTAATTTTTTAATTCAAAAAGAAGTAAATGGGAAAAAAACAATAGCAAACTATGATGAAAATGTATTTGACATGATTGATGCAGAAGATCTTGCTAAATTTCAACAAATACAAACAATGTTTGATACAGGAGGTACCAAAGCATACATAGATCAACTTGAAGGACTTATAAAACTTTCTAATGAAGATTTACTTGGTGCATTTCCTAATGAAAAAAAACGTATTGAAAATGGAAAATTAAAAAGAAGTTTTCAAAATGCAATTGACCAGGTTATTAAAAATGAAACTATTTATATTAGAGATAAAAATGATAATCCTAATCCAAATGATCCAAGTCAATTTAAAAAAGGATCAAGAGAATGGCAAAAAGCTACTTTAAAGTATAATGCATATGAGCATATGAGGTATCTTAAAATGTTTACTAAAGATGGATTCAATCAAGCTTTAAAAAGAATGAATAATATATATGAAGCTTTGGCATCTGAGCCAATGTTTGATAAAATGAATACAAGTGATTTAACAGTTTTATTAGATTTAGATAGTATAGATAGTGAATTATCTATGTTAAAAAAAGAAATAGATACATTAAGTACTGATACAAAAACTAATAAAAAAATTATAGCTGAAAAACAAGGGAAAAAAGATAGACTAGACGCAATTAAAAAAGTCTTAACTGACCCTAAAAATCTATCTAAAGAAGGTGTATATGATAGAAAAAACATAGGGCCTCTTAAAACTGTATTTGAAAATTATGTAAAATTCTTAGCTAAATCAAATGATTCTTTTGTAGATCAAAATGCAATTGATGATGTATTAAAAAAGATGGTTGATTACAAAGCTTTAAAAGGAAGAACAAAAGTATATTACAAAACTATTGAAGCATTTGCTAATCCTAATAAACTGGATGAAATACTTGAAAGAATATATGCATTGCAAGATAATCAAATAGATAACATAAAAGAAAATTATAAAAAAGTAATAGAAAATTATTTAAAGACTCATGAAATGAATGAGTTATTAAATCAAATAGCCAATATAGATGGGTATGAAATTATTCCTGATCCAGAACAAACACAATTATTTTTGGCAACAGGAGATGCAAGATTTCTTACAGCTTTTTATGTTCAAGATATAGGGTTGATTACACCTGATAGCAATCCTACTTTATATAATATTATTGAAGATTTAAAGAAAACTTATATTGGAATTCAAAATGAAGAAACAGCGGATGAAGAAGTATCAACTGAGGATGAAATAAATGAACAAATTAAAAATGAAATAGCTGATCTCTTAAAAAAAGAGGGGATAGATGAAACTTTACCTTTTTCAAATTCTGAAAAATATAATGAATTATTAGTTAATTTATATAATGAATATGCTCTTAAAGAAACTGCTTCTAATAAAAAAGTTTTAACACTTGACCAGTGGAAAAATACTGAACAAGCAGAAAATTTTAGAAATGCTTTTAATAGACTTAGACAAATATGGGTTGCAAATGATAAGTTAATAAATGAAAATGATCTCCTTACAGAAGAGGAAATACTTGATGACAATATATTTATTAATTGGTTATTGTCAGATGATGGTGTAGAAAATGATTTAGTTGCTGAAGTTCTATTAAAACTAGATGTTGATATTGCTGATATTACAGGGCAAAGTGAAGCAATGAACCCTGAAGGTGCTTTTTTAAATGGAAGCACTACTGAAAAAATAATAAAAAAAGCTGTATCATATGCAATAATTCAAGTACCAGTAAGAGAGGGGGATGGCACAGATAGTTTTAGATATAAAATATATGACAATAAAACTAAAAAAGAAATTGATTTTGATATACTTGCTAAATTCACAGATGACAATAATTTGTTTTCTTCTGTTAAAGATGCTGACGAAATATTAATACAACTAGAAGAAACTTTTGGTGATAAAGAATCATTCCAATTTGAAGGTATTACTTTAAAATATGGAATGATAGTATATGATAAAGACACAGGTGTAAAATATCAAATTTTAAGTAAATCAAAAGAAATTAATAATGGAGGTGATTTAATACTGCTTCCTTCAGATCAAATAGAATTATCTGATAAAGATAGAGTTGAGTTTTTTAAATCTGTTCCAGAGGGTTCTTTTAAATTAGGATATATATTGCAAGATATTGACTCAGCTTTAAAAAAATTAGGACCTAATGTGTCTAGATTAAATGTATCTGAACCAGTTACACCTTATGGTTATCAAAATAAAGGTGAAACATATCAAGAAGGTGTAGATAGATACAATGTTATTTTATCTGTATTAACAGAAGATGAAATTAAAAATCTTGAATTTGTTGTTTCACTAGATCCTTTAGGTGGTCAAAATAACGGATTGTATTCCTACAAAAATCAAGAATCTAATCCATCCATAGAAGAAATACGTTCTAAATATAGAATTGGAATTAAAACAAGTAACACAGTTACACAAGATAAAATTAATACGGAGCTTGAAAAAAGAGGTATTTCCTTATCCGCTGATCAAGATAATGTATTTGCTTTTATTAATGCAAATGGGTTTTTATTTAAAGATGCTAATGGAAAAGAACTTAATCCTTTAAACTTTACTGAAGAACAAGTAGATAATATATTTAGAACTCCAGATTATCTTAAAGGTGTAAGGTCTTCAGCTCAGTTATTAAAAGAAGCACAAGAAAATTTTGCTAGTAACAGAACTTTAACAGAAACTTTAGATGAATCTATGAAGGATGTTGCTGACGGTGAAAAAATTTCTATACCTATAAGCATATTACCAAACAGTATTTCACTTGTTATGACACCTGGTTCAACTGTTTATGATGATTCTGCTAAAGGATTAAATGATTTACATTATAGCACTGTTGATAATGAAGGTAATTATTTAATTTATAAACTATATACATTACCTAATACAAGAAATGGTAAAACTACTATAACTCCAATTACTAATCTTGAAGATGATGAACGAATAGCTTTACTTGAAAAAGTTGAAAAAGGTTTAACTGATCAAAAGTTATTTAATGATACAGATGGAGGAGAACTTCAAAATGGTAAAATTGATCCAACAACAGGAAAAATAATTAATGATGCTCTTAAAGCTGTTGTTTTATTACCTAATGGAAAATATGCATTGGTTAATTTAAAAGCTAGTGTTTTACCACAATCAGAACGTAACTCAATTTTTCTTAACTTTATAACAGAAGCTCAAAAGGCAATTGCCAATAAAAAAGAAATATTTGGTGGTCAAAAAGATAATTCTGCTAACATTGATGAGAAAGCTAAAGCAACAATAGCTTTACGTGATTTTAATAAAAAAGAAGCCGGTAAATTTTATATTAGTGCAACACCTGGATATTATTTATCTATGCAAGTTACTCCTTGGGGTAAAATTGAATTACAATTAACAAAAAATAATAAATCTATTTTTAAAGTACCTTTGGATACAAAAACAATACTTTCTACGGAGGAAGGGTTATCTAATGATAAGAAAATACAAAAGTTATTAAATGAATTTAATAAAAAAATTAAAGAAGAGGGATATAATAAGTTAGGAATAAATGAATTAACAAATAATAACTTTAGAAAATCATATGACAGAGATGCTCAAATAGAAGTATTGTTAGCAAAGACAGAAACAAAAGTTAAGAAAGAAGTTTCTTCACCAGGTACTGTTACATTGTTCACTGATTCATCTATTAACCAAGCAGATGTTAATATGAATGCAACTACAGCTGGAACAGTTACTCCAACTGAAAGTTTTACAGATGCTGAAGGCAATCCTATTCCTAAAGGTCCTGAGTTAACTACAGCTAGTACAACAATACAAACTAGTGAGGTTGAAGCTA
>TARA_R110000782_G_scaffold61538_3_pt1 | contig 10333 bp, 10 predicted proteins | sample TARA_R110000782 | Tara Oceans TARA_R110000782 (sample SAMEA4397859) | marine metagenome | biome: Polar Biome; feature: [SRF] surface water layer (ENVO:00010504); material: water (ENVO:00002006), including particulate matter (ENVO:01000060) such as... | depth 5 m
ATTGCTTTCAGCAGAGTATGTTTTCTTAGGTTAAAAGAAGACGTGCAAGAAGAGACCAGAGGTATTGCACAGATGATAGACGTAGAATGTGAGAAACTATTTCCTGTATCCTGGAAACAATTAATTAAACTCTCGTAGCTCAACTGGACAGAGCAACAGACTTCTAATCTGTAGGTTGCAGGTTCGAGTCCTGCCGAGAGTGCCAAAAATAAACTTGACACAGTTTAGCTAACCTGTTATAATTCCTCCATATAAAGAATGCTAATTGGTTCTTTATTTTCTTGCTAATAAAGGAGAGTACAATGCAAAGTAATACTTTTAATTTTCCATCTCATGTATGGAATGATTTCTTTCAGCAGTCAATAGGATTTGAAAGACTGCTCAACAAGATACAAACTAGTCATACTTATCGAAAAGATAATAGTTCTTATCCACCTTTTAATATTACAAAAACAGATAGCTCGTCTTATGAAATTTCTGTAGCTGTTGCAGGATTTAAAGCAGATGAAATAAAAATAACACAGCAAGATAATCTCTTGACTATTGTAGGAGAAGGTAAAAAAACTGATGATAAAGAATATCTTGTAAAAGGTATAGCTTCTCGATACTTTCAAAAAGGATTCTCTTTAAATGAGTATGCTGTTATAGATAAGGTAATCTTAAAAAATGGTATCCTATCCGTCAGTATTGAAATAAAAGTTCCTGAAGAACAGAAACCAAAAACATTTAATATTGAGGTATCTTAATGCACAAAACATATAACATTTATATAGGATATGATTCTAAAGAAGAGCTTGCTTATCAGATTCTCAAATGGAATCTAGAACGTATTGCTAAGTATACTTTAAATATAATTCCATTAAAGAAAGATATCCTAGAAAAGATTGGAGTATATTCTAGGCAGCATACAGAAATTAAAGGACAGAAGATAGATAAGGTTGATGGTAAACCTTTCTCCTCTGACTTTTCTTTTAGCCGTTTCTTAGTACCTGCTTTAAGCATGTATCAAGGATGGTCTTTGTATATGGATTGTGACATGTATCCGAGAAGTGATATATGTGAATTGTTTGATGAATACAATGATCCTTTCCATCCATTGTACTGTGTTAAACATGACTATACTCCTGATGATTCTACTAAAATGGACAATCAAAAACAAGAACAATACTATAGAAAAAACTGGTCAAGTTTAATGTTGTTTAATTGTGAGCATCCTCAAAATCAAATGCTTACTCCTTATGTAGTTAATACACAGACAGGAAATTATCTACATAAGTTTGGATGGTTGCCTGATAAGCCAGCAGATATTGGTTCTATTAAAGAAGAATGGAACTGGCTTGATGGACATTCTCCAGAAAAACTAGAGCCTAAGAACGTACACTTTACGACAGGTGGTCCTTGGTTTGCTAACTGGAAATGTAAACGTGAGATGGATGGTAAGTATGCAGCAGAGTGGAATAATGATGCTGTATATTTAGAAACAATAGGGTTTCTTGATAAAGACCTGATTAAATATTTTTTATAGGGAATAATAATAAACATGACTAACGTAAACTTTGTAACTTCCTTTAATGAAAGCTTGTTTGTAGATACTTCTTATAAGTTTTTGGAATCTGTTCTTGATAAATGGGAACCTTCAGTAAATCTTAATTGCTATACTCATGATGTAGATTTAAATAACTATGCAGTTCCTGATGTATCTAATATTAATTTTAAATCTCTACATGATGTTGAAGACTATTCTAATTTTCAAAAAACTTTTAAGAAACATAACGGTACTGAAGGACAAACAGTAGATTATAATTGGAAGCTTGATGCTTTACGTTGGTCACATAAAGTTTTTGCACTAACTGAATCTGCATTTAATCTAGTAGCTGATGGGGATAATCCTGGTTGGTTGATCTGGATTGATGCAGATTCTTATACCCTTAAAAGAATGACACATAAGGATATTCTTTCTCTTCTTCCCGAAGGAGCAGATGTAGTCTGTATAGAAAGAGAAGATAAAGAATATATTGAAGGAGCCTTTATAGCTTTTAATCTTAATAGTAAATCTGCTGTCGATCTCTTGGGAGATTTACGTGGAGCTTATATTGCAGGAGAAGTATTTAACTATCGAGAGTGGCACGACTCTTTTGTTTTTACCAGACTACTTACTCTTTATAAAGCACATGGTCTTAAAGTTTTAAACTTAGGACTGAATGCTGATACTAGTAATCTTACAGCGTTTGAACAATCTCCTTTGGCTTCTATGTTCTTACATTTTAAAGGAGCAAGTGCTGCATCTTTAAAAAATATTCGAGATGAGAAGGGAGAAAGATTTGTATCTTTACCTGAAGAGACCACACATGATATACTTCCTAGCCGTTATACTCTACTATCAGATATTATTAATCATTACAAACCAACAGGTACAGTAGTAGAAACAGGAACTTGGAATGGTGGTAGAGCTATTCAAATGGCAATGACCATGTTTGAATATACAGATAAAGTACACTACGTTGGTTATGATTTGTTTGAAGAGGCTACCCCACACACAGACGAAGAAGAGTTTAATGTTAAAGCTCATAATAAAATGCAAGCTGTTGAGAAAAGGTTTACAGACTTTGCTAATATCATGCTCAAACGTAAGTCTAAGTATTTTACTTTTGAACTTATCAAAGGTAACACCAGAGACACCATGAAGAAACAAGATGCTGACTTGGTATTGATGGGTGGAGGTAATAGTTTTACTACAGTAAACAATGAGTATGAAAAACTTAATCATAATAAATTAATTATATTTGATAATTTTTATATGACAGACAGTGCTGAGAAAAATGTAATAGAAAAGTATCAAGGTGTAAATAAAGTATTTGATTCTATTAAAGAAGTTAAAACTAAAAAGGGAAAAGAAGATGAAGAAGGATGGACTAACTTTGATGAAGATGATACTGGAGTAAGGAAACTTATTCTTCCTTCGTCAGATGATGTAAGAGGTGGTGGGGTTTCACACATATGCCTAATCCTTAATGATCCTGATCTGCCAGAAGTACCTAAGAAATTTAAACAAGTTCCCATCATTGTTAATCCCAGAGACTGTGTGTCTAAAGAATACATTAGAGATAATATTAAATCTAATTTGAAAGTTATCGAACATAATAGATTTATGAATCGAATTAGTCCACATAATAAAACAGCATTGATTGTATCAGGTGGTCCTTATCTTGATATTAAAGAATTAAAAGATACCATCAAGAAAAATCCAGGATGTAAAGTAGTATGTGTTAAGCATAGTTATAATAAACTTCTTACTAATGGTATTAAACCTTGGGCTTGTGTCTTGCTAGACCCTCGTCCCATTACTGGTAAAAGTACACATGGTATTACTCGTAAAGAATTGTTTAAAAAAGTTGATCCTTCTACAAAATTCTTTGTAGCTTCTATGACTGATCCTTCAGTTACCAAACATTTAATATCTAAGAAAGCTGATGTCTATGGATGGCACGCCTTTACTGAATCTCTTAGAGAAGAAGATGAACGAGGTGTACAGATTGTAAACAATCAAGTACATCTAGTCGATGAGCTAGGTATTCCACAAGGCTCTACTCTAATCACTGGAGGAACCTGTGCAGCAATGAGGTCTATTGGTATTATGAATACAATGGGATTCAGAGAGATGCATCTGTTTGGGTTTGACTGTTCAATGGAAAAACCTACTGATAAACAAATGAAAGAAACTACAGGTGCTGAAGATGAAGACCCTAAACCAAAGTACATGAAGGTTACTGTTAATGATAAAGATTTTTGGACTACAGGAGAACTACTAGCAATGGCACAAGACTGTGAACGTAGCTTTAGAGATGCTAACTCAGCTATTAATTTTACTTATCATGGTAAAGATACAATGGTTTCTGAGCTATGGAAAGTTATAGAATCAGAACGTCCACTTCCTAACTTTGAGGAGGTGTTCGATGATTAAATTATCTAGAGAAAACCCATCAGAAAGATACGAAGAACTTGTAGAAAAATATAAAACTATACATGATAAAGGTCTTGGTTATTTTAATGGCAAGAGTTTATTAAAATATATATCACATGTACAGCAAAAGCTTTTAGTACATGAGTGTAAATCTTTACTAGATTATGGTTCAGGTAAGGGTCTTCTCTATACAGATCAGTGTAGTGAAGTATATCCTTTACTCTCAGGAGGAAAGCCTATTAGTAGACCTCTTCAAGAACTTTGGAATTTAACTAAACATCAATGCTATGACCCTGCTTATGAAGAGCATTCAGTAAAACCTAAAGGAAAGTTTGATGCAGTTATTTCTATTGATGTTCTTGAACATGTAAATGAAGATGATCTTGAATGGGTTCTTAATGAAATATTTTCTTATTCAAGTAAGATGGTCTTCCTTAATGTAGCTTGCTTTAAAGCTGCTAAACATTTTGAAGACGGAGAGAATGTACATATCAGTGTATTCAATCCTGAATGGTGGTTCGTCTTGGTATCTGATATTATGAAAAGTTATCCTGGTATTACTACTTATCTACTATGTGAAAAAGTAGGACACCTATCAGACTATGTGATTAAAGGAGGAGAATAATATGCTAGGAATTGTAGACTCAGTTATAGGAGTAGCAGGAAAAGTCCTCGATAAGTTTGTTGAAGACAAAGACCTACGAGCTAAACTAGATGCTGAACTTAAAACACAACTTGTTAATCTTGATACTCTCCAAGCACAAACAAACCTAGAACAAGCCAAGCATCCTAGTGTGTTTGTATCAGGTAGTCGTCCTGCTATCATGTGGATATGTGCCTTTGCTTTAGGCTGGCAATTTATACTAGCTCCTATTTTTTCATGGGCCTTAATCATCTGGTATCCTGTTGTCACTCTACCTAGCCTACAAACTGAAGAGCTTACAGGACTGGTCATGGCTTTGCTAGGACTTGGTGGTATGAGGACAGCAGAAAAGTGGAAGGGTGTTGCTAGAAATAGTATGAAATAGTAGGGATATTTATTATGAAAGAAGGTAAAGTATGGGGAGCCACAGAGAATATATTTTCCAATAGTTCTTTTGAGTTTCATCGTATTAGTTTTAAAAAAGATAGTGAGTGTAGTAAACACAAGCACCAGTATAAATGGAATGGATTCTTTGTTGAACAAGGAACATTGCTTATAAGGGTATGGAAAAACTCTTATGATCTTGTAGATCAAACTGTTCTTAAAGCAGGAGATTTTACTAAAGTAAAGCCTGGAGAATACCATCAATTTAAAGGACTTGACGACGGTATAGCTTTTGAATTATACTGGTCTGAATTTAATCATGATGATATTGAAAGGGAATCGATTGGAAAAGGACCAAGAGGCTACGTTGAAGAAGATAACACCGCTACACACGAAGGATTGGTACATCAAATGGACAGCTTCATCAATCCTATTGATTGGAATGTTACTGACAAGCAATAATATTTTTCCTATTAACTTATTCTTTCATGTAGTAGGTTTATCAGGATGGTTGGCAGTAGCTTTTATGTGGAATGATAGAGCATTGATCATTGTTAATTCTGTATCAATAGCTATCTTAACAAATGGAATAATAAATTATTATGTCACTTAATGCTAAACAAGAAAAGTTTTCCCAAGCTTATGTCCTTCATCGTAATGCTACAGAGGCAGCTAAAGCAGCAGGATACTCAGATAAATCTGCAAACAATCAAGGATATAGATTGTTACAGATGAATGAAGTCGTTGAAAGAATTGCAGATTTAGAGAATGAGTTGGTTACTGATATTGATGTGGTAGATGAGCTTGAATCTCAATACGCATTTGCTGCTACGAATGGTCATACTAATAGTGCTATCAAGGCTCTTGAGTTATTGTCTAGAGTCAGAGGTGCTAAGTCAGATAGGACTACACATCTGTCTACAGAAACAATAGAGCATGAGATTGTAGGTTACATGGAAGCTCTGGGTAAAGATAAGATAGATGAGCTAATTAAGAAGTGTAAGTTTTAAACTTCTTATCATACTCGTCTTGCATACTACCTTCATATGCATTAGTATCTCCAGATAAATATTCTTCTGACCAAGGTCCACGTTCAGGCGCTCTTACTGCTCGTCCTCTAATCGTTCTCATTCCATCAGCTATGTAAGTATAGTTATCCTTTGTTTCAAAGTTATAGATAACTTGTTTCTTTAGATTCCCTTCAGCAGGTTCAACTCTTGTTACTTCAACTAAATTATTATCAGCTCCAAGAACTGTGTCGCCTATGTTTAACCATTGAACAATAGCTGCTGTTCCATCTCCCTTAATCATCCATTCAGTACCTGATACCATAGAATCATTTAGGTGCCATATTTCAGGATGGACATCGACAAGAAGAGATACAATTGGTTTAGCTTCTAATGGTGTATTCCAACGTCTTGTTTTTTTAGTCTCTGGATAAGACATGACCATACTACCTATTGTTAAATCTTCAATATTACAATAGGTATTATCTGCCATTAATATTTTAGTACCTGCCACCCAACATGATGGATCACCATCCCCGAAGCCACCTATATCACCTCCAATATCTCCACCACTGAATCCAATTTCAGGAACTCCAATATCTAACTCACCTGTATTATCTGCGAGCGATTGATTATCCTCATTGGTTGTGTCAGTAGACGGACCAAAGATAGCAGATTGTGAGGGGCTTCCTGTATTTGGATCGTCAAAGGCATCTTCCAATCCTCTATTAGCATCATTTAAACCAAAGTTTCCAGTTACATTAGTTGAATCTGCACCACCACTAAATGCATCATATATCATCTTTCCTAATTTAAATATCATAATAGGAATAGCTGCGGGAGGAAATAACATTATCAAACTGCTCTGTGCCAAGTCCCAGGAGGCATCTTCGATGCCATACTCTTTACCTTCAAGCTCTGCCTGTAATTTACTAGTAGCCAAGTTCACAAGCGGCGCCAAGCTGGATAGTCCCTTTGTCGCAAACTTAATGCCAGATGTGATAGTGCTCGCAACAATAGGAGGGACATAACCCTCTGGAGCAGTCTGAAACTGGCTTGTAAATTCGTCACTGATGGTATTAAACACACCTTGGATTCCGCTTTGATCCTTGCCCGTCGTCATCGTGTTAAGAGTGTCTGACATATTTTGAGACGTGTTAGGATTAGTTTGGCCCACAAACATTGGAGCACCAGCGGGATCATTGAAATTAAAACTTTGAGCAGAAGAGCCGTTAGAAAAAGAACTAGTTTCAGGCGAAGGACCAACAGAGGTTTGATTTATATTTAAAGATGATAACCCTGGAGCAAATTCGTCAGGAGAAGTTGATGGTAGTTGTCCTATATCAGTTGTAGTTTGAGGAATATTAGTCTTACCTATTTCTCTACCAAAAATATCACGCTCAGCTATCTGACCTATATTTAATTCTTCATTAGGTACTCCTCCTTCTTGCCTACGAAGAGGAATAAAGCCAGCTAGTCCAGTTTGATTAATTGGTTGAGTAAACATTACTTATAACTCCATACCCAAGGACGAGGGTGAGTATCAGATGACATATCATCTAGGTGTATAAACCTACGCTCATGGGAACCTCTCTGAGAGACTCCTATGCCTGTCATACCATGCTTTATAGCTAAGTATATAAGGTTATAGGCTACCTCTCCCATGGCTGATACATCAACAGCCCTACCATACACATGAGGAGAGTCTTTAACACCTCCGATAGCACTGTTGTGTGCAGGATGCCTATAAGCAGAGTTAATTATCATAGGTCTATCTAGTTCTTCTCGTATTTTAATTAACTTTTCCATGAATGAATCATCCATCTGACACTCATCAGTGCCTTGACATTTAAGTTCATCTATAGAAAAGTATTCATTTGTTATCATCTTTAACTCCTGTATCGGGATGGACTCCGTTGTGCATACCCATAAGTTTGTCTATATCTTTTTGAGCTTGTTCAATTTCTGTTTTCATTCTTTCTAGACTACGATGTAACTTCTCTCTATGTTCAGGAGAAAGTATAGTAGTCAACACAGTAATCTTATTTGCTGATACTTGTGTACTGATATTGTTCTTTTCTAGGTTATCAAAGAGATCATTAATATTCTTTTGCATTGCCTTAGAATCTTCATCAAGCTCGATACACTTCTGTCTAGTAACAACAAAGCTTGTTATAACACTAATCAGCATACCTCCCAGTGTTATCAGTAGTCTAGCATCTAGCTCCATTAATCTTCTTCTTTAATCTTAATTAATTTTGCGCCACGATAAGCTTCTAACCATCTTCTTTGTAACATGTCTCTTATATTATTAGGTACGCCTACTCTATTTAAAAGTCTAATAGATGATTCATTTAATGTAGGAACTTTTACAATACCTGAGGATTGTCCTGCGGTCATTTGTTCTTTTAAAGTAGCCATATCATAAAGTTTTTGATTAAGTTTTTTTATTCCCTTATTAGTTAGTATATTTTCAAAAAGCATTTGATCGTTAATTTGTTTAGTACTTCCATCTGTATCTACATACTCTACTTTTTTAGTATCCCATAATAATGTAGCTGCTTGTTGTTGAAGTCTAACTGAATGGTTTACTATTTTATCTAATTTTGTAATTAATTCTGGTATCTTTACTGAAGCACCTTTACCAAACTTATCTAGTTTTTTAACCTCGCTATTAAATTCTGAATTTTTTGCAGCTATTCCTCGTAATAAACCATTAAGAGAATTATTTAAACTAGAATTTAAATTATAAGTTACTCGTCGTTGACCGTATAAATTTCTAGCCATGCCGTCTGTAAATGTTTTAGGATAATCAAATCTACCGCCCATGTTTTCAATAGGTAAGTCTTCTTCAAAAGGATTAGCCTTATTAGCAAAAAATTCAAAAGCAGACATATTAGGATAATTTTTTAATCTCTCAGATTCTAATTCCTTACCTCGTTTAGTTATATCTCTAATTGTTGTTGGAATAAATAGTGATAATTGTTGTGTAATTTTCCAAACCTTATCCCCAGTAGACATATCTTCTGTAATTATTTTATTACCATACTGATCTACATTAGATGCTAGACTACTTAAAAGTTGAACTGAAAGAGATGGTCCCACAACAGGCAATAATAAATTTAATGCTTTAGGACTTAATATAAACTCATCAAAACTTTTAGGAGAGAGAGCATTTGATTTATCCATTAATGCATAAGCAGTAGAAAGTTTAGCCATAGTACTAGCAACAACATAAGGATTAGACATACCTGCATTAATAAATGTAGTAGTAATTCTTCCTTTTTTATCTAAAGTTAAAGGACGAAGAAACTGTAGTTGCTTTGATTGATCCCAAACTGGAAGAGTATAACCAATAAACTTCTCAGTATCAGGAGTTATTCCATGCTCTACTTGATTATACTGTGTAAATAGTCTTTCACCTGTGTACCCAGTAGCTGTTAGTCCAGCAAGTCTTTTTAAACCTGCTGCTTGTAAAGCTAGTCCTGCATTACGTCCTCCTTTAGAACCTGTGGCTAACATCTCTGTGCCTCTGGCTATATCCTTAAAAGCTATTTTAGGTATATTAGTAAGAGTTCTTAAAGATTCTACAAAGAAAGAAGGAAATACTCCTAAAGCACCTACTCTAGAAATACCTTTTACATAACGCCCTAACCTACTATATGTAGGCATTGTATCTTTAACTACTTCAGCAGCATATGTCTTTAAAGTAATATCTCCTGACTCGCCTTTAAGCTGTGGAAAAGCTGCTCTGTATCTTTCTATCTCTTTAAACCAAGAAGTTAATTTAAAAGCAGCATCTTCAGCACGATAAAGTTCTGCTGCTTTTTGTGCGCCTTTAGTCATAAGACCACGTTCAGTTCCTTTCATAAAAGAACCACCTACTAATTCATCTAAACCTTTTATAACTAATTCAGCAGAAACATTCTGTTCAATAATTCCTAACTCACGCGCTTCTTTTAAAACTTCATCGTTTATTTCTTTAGAACGACCTGTTCCTTTACGAACTAATCTTCCCAATCCTGGAGATACTTCAGCTAATTTAATAATATCAATTGGCGTCATAAAATGTCCATTAGCTGCCATCATAACAAAATTACCTTGAACATTGATTAGATGTGTAGCTTCTGAACCTACAGTATTAACTCCTGATACCCATGAGTTCATACCTGATAAAAATCGTGTAGCAGGGTTGTGAGAAAAATCAACATCAAGTCCTTTTTGTAAAGCTTTCTTATACTGAGGACTTGTAAATATTGCCTGTAAAGGATCAACATTTTTTTTACCATTTGCTCGTAAGTAACTGCTTCCTAAATCAGATAAGTCATTTGAAAATTT
>TARA_R110000782_G_scaffold73572_1_pt1 | contig 10332 bp, 6 predicted proteins | sample TARA_R110000782 | Tara Oceans TARA_R110000782 (sample SAMEA4397859) | marine metagenome | biome: Polar Biome; feature: [SRF] surface water layer (ENVO:00010504); material: water (ENVO:00002006), including particulate matter (ENVO:01000060) such as... | depth 5 m
TATCATCTAATTTAACATCATGGTCTGTCCTAAGTAAGTTATCTAAGTTTTGAAAAGAGAAATCATCTAATGTATAAACTCCGCCTGCTTGATTATTAACTAAAGCATTAAAAGATATAAATTCTGTCGCTTTTTCACCAGAAGGAAAAGGAGGTATTGTTATATTGAATCCTGTTGTTGTTGGTGTAATATTAGCTGTAGAATTAGAAGAAATCAAAGTTTGACCTACTAAGCCTGCTGCGATATCTGCTAATATATCATTATCTAAAGATAAATAATACGTAGTCTCATCGCCTGAAACTGATGGAGAAACATTTATTCCATTACCTGAACTTGCCACTACGGTAGTAGAAGAAGAACCTCCTAACCCTGTAATTAAGGTTGGACTAGTATCACTACAACTACAATCATCATTACAGTTCGCTACTTTTTTAATCTCCGAAACTAATAAATCTACCGCTGCGCTTTGACCACATTCAAAAGCTTGTCTTAATGATGATAAATGAGAAGTTGCTAATATATATTTCTCTAAAGCTATATCTGCTAGGGTTTTATTCCTACATCTTAAACCTAAGTATTCATTAAAAACTGAATTAATACAACAGAATACTTCACACAACCTAACGTCACATTTAATATCTAAATCTGTTGAATCTTTAAAGTAGTCAATAATTGATAACCCATCTCCGTAACTATATAAACCCTTAGTTACATAACTAAATTCATGATTTTTATCATAAAAAACACTAGTCCCCAGTTTCTTAGTGTGACCTATTTTAGGGTCTAAGCCTAAAACTTGAGGAAAAAATATTGAAGCTACTCTAGTTGTAAATCTAACTCCTGATGGACTAGATTCAGTTACTATAACATCTGATACATTAATAATTGTTGTATCAGAAATACGATCATAAGATACACCTGATACCGTATACTCTCCTGCGTTAGGGTTTGTTGATGGAGTTATAGTGAATTTATCACCTGGTCTAACAAAAGCTGATTTTTCTCCTGGTATTTTAAAATAATTAACCGTATCATCTATTGATGAGAACGCTTCATATAAAGAATAACTATCTGAAGGAGAAACACTTCCAACTAGATAATTAGTAGTATCCTCTGTATATAAGTAAGGAGATAAACAATCCACTACTGCTGTAATACCTACTTTAGGTTTTACATATTGAAAATCAAAAGTCTTTGAGTAGCTTCCTGTGTTAGGAGTAGCGAATCCGTCTTCTACCGAATAACTAAAACTATAAACTCCTATCTCAGGAGTGCCATCAACCAATAAAGGTATATTCATGTCTGAGTTAATCCTATCGGTAGATGCGTTATTCAGAACCGTTATAGGTTCTTCAGATACAGCTCCACTTGGAGATGTCATACTTATAGTCCCTATAATTCCTGTATACGGGGCATAACTAGTAACATCTGTAAAAACAAATTTAGGAGTACCTGAACCTAATAAGTATGAGATGTTTAATTTAACATTTGGTATAATTGCCATGTTCTTTTATAATTTATTTTATAAATATACACAAAAAAAAAGAGAGGCTTTTTACACCTCTCTCTCTCTAGTCATCACTTATAGTGTTAAATACTATTTCTTTTTTTTAGCGTCCTCTTTAGCTAGTGCTATTAATTCCTCTACAGCTTTCATCGTTCCTTTATCTTCCATTAAATGATGAACTGCTCCTTCGATACCTGAATCAGGCTCTCCTAATTGACCAATGTTATTAGCTACTAAAGTTCCTAAGTTGTTTTTAATCACTTTTAACTCCATACCTTCGTTAACTAATTTATAAGATTTAGTGTTAGGGTTTAGCTTTTTGTTTGAAGGCTTCTTACCATCTTCTACCAATCCTTTGATATCGTTAAATATCTCTCTAATATCTTGTTTAACCGTTACCATTTCTGCAAAAAACTCAAACTTATCTGAACTTCTTGGGACTGAAAGGATTCTACGTTTTCCTCCGATTTCAAAATACCACTCACTTCCTGCTCTATCAAAAGAAATAATATTATCTCTTAAAGCATAATGAAGAACGGTTTTCATTCTTAACATCTCTGAGTTAACTTCTTTTTCAAATCTATCAGCGTTATAATCGATCATTCTTCCGAATCTATCTTTAGCTAACATTATTGATTCTTCGTCATTAACGTTAATAGGAACTTGTAAAGCTAAACAGATACCTTCGATTTCTTCGATGGAATAGTTAGCTACAATATTATTTAATTTTTGTTTTTGATGTCTCTTGTTTAATCTTAATCTAGCTTCATGCTTACTAGCATCTGATCTAAATAAAGCTGACTTACCTACCATAGCTGTACCACTCTCATGGTTTGACTTATTGTAGTTACACACTTCTAAAAACTCAATTTTAGTTTTTTCCATTTCATTAACAGTCAATAAACCGTCAGTGAATTTGATTTTACCTCTACGAGTTTCAGCTTTAGCTGATTGCTCATCTACATAAATAGATGATTCTCCAATAGCAAATCTAATGTGTCTTAGTCCTGATTTTTCCTCTCCTGATTTTTTATCTGTCCATTCCATGTAAACTTCATCTTCTTCTGGAATATCAGCAGTAGCTGGATAGCCACCTTGAGGGTTTCTTTTTACTAGGTTGAAAATTCTATTACTAGTATTCCTAGCAGTCATTCCTGCTGGAGCTTTCTTTAATTCTGGCATTTTAATTTTAGTTTTAATTTATAAAAAGGGAGAGGTATTACCCTCTCCCTAGTGTATTATGCTTGCTTAATGTAAGCGAACTTGTTTAAAGCAAAAGTCTCTAAACCTTTCTTGTCAATGTAATTAACCTGGAAAGTATCCTGTCCATTAACTTGGAATTTATCAATGATAGATGATCTACGATCTCTAGCTCCTGACCTTGGGTCTTCTAAGAATCTAGTTCTTAAGTACTGAGTCTTAGCGTTATCCATCTTATCCATAGTCATTCCCATTGGGATTACCATAGCTTCGTTAGGGAAACCATATCCTTCAGCTCCTAAAGACTGTAAGTCATTAAAAGTGTTAAACACTTTCTTACCAAACTCGTATCCTCCGAAATTGAAAGCATCAAATTGGAAGTTAGCTTTTGCATTTTCGTCAAAAGTATAGTTACCATAAGTGATAGAACCTGAAGTTCTGTAATCAGCTAAAGTATCATCAATTTGCATTGATAAAGAGATACCTGGGCAAATCATGTTCTTCTTGTCTCCTTTTTGCTTATCTAAAGTTTCAACTAAAGCCTGAGCTTTTTGCTTATCCCATCCTGTTGTTGCAGAATAGTTAGATACATTACCCTCATCCAAGATAGAAGGAATTAAACCCTTAGTCATTGATACTGGATGCTCTGTACCAAAGTAGTCGCTATTTGCTAAAGTGCTGTTAGTTAAGGGCTTACCAAGTAGGAATGTTAATTCCATTTGAGACTTAAAGTTTTTATACTCTGCTGCCTCACCATGTAAATAATTAACATGACCTTTTTCACCATTCTTTCCTGTGAACTCTTGCCAGGTAACGATATTTCTAGCGTCTCCTGTAACTTCTGTTCCACCTCTGAAAGTTTGTAACTGGTTAGTTTTATATTCAACCTCTACTTGTCTTCCTGCTACCGCTATTGATCCTTCTCCATTAGCATTACCAATGATGATGATTTCTTGAGCTGCTGCCATGCTAGGGATTATATCACCTGCATCTAAAGGAATAGCTACGAAAGTACCTGTTGCTGCGTTAACATCAGTAACAGTTGCGTAAATAGAGTTATCTACTGTTGCTAAACCTGTTACTGGCTTAATCATTAAAGTTTCACCTTTTCTTGGTACTACTACGTTTTTACCTGCTACAGGGTTTGCTGGTGTTGACACAAGATAAGGAGAGCTATTATTGATAGTCTGCTGTGCGTCAGCTACCAAAGTAAAAGTAACTGCTTCTCCTGCTCCACCTGCTCCACCGTTAGTTGCTTTCAACTTAGGATAGATTCTTTTTTCCTCTGCGTGCTTGTATTCTAAAGCTGATACACCTTTTTCTGCACCAATCATAGACATCATACCGTCTAAAGTCTGATCCCCGAAAGGTTCTGTTAATTTTGAATCAATTGCAGGCTTGTCTAAATCCATTCCTGTTACCCAATTGTAAGTGTTTGGAGTTACTATTCCTCCTGCGTTATAACCTATTGGCATTGTAAAAAATTTTAAATGTTAAAAATTAAATACCTTGGGCTTTCCTATATCCGTCTTCTATTTCAGACATATAATTCTTGCCACTTGTACTAGTCGCTTGCTTCTTCGATTTATCAACAACGTTATTGATATCTTTAATCGCTTCAACCTTTCCGTTGTTGGTATTATTCTCAACAGCCGACTTTACTATTTCTCCTAAGAACTCTTGTGCTACAAATGAACTTGCCATTTCATTAAAAAGAATCTTTCCGTCACCGTTGAAATTCTCATGAAAACTATTAATCTTATTCATTTTGTTTTGAATCACTTGTTTCTGCTCTTCGTTTAATTCAAACTCATAATCATTTCCCTCTCCGAGGTTTATTTTGATAGAGTTGAAATCTTTCAACGATTCAGAAACTCCTGCTTCGTACATTCGTCCTAATTCTTCAAATTCTTGTTGTCTTTGTTTTAAAACTTCTTCTTGGTTTACAGCTTCTGGCTTCTCTAAAGTTGGTAAGCTATAAGCTTCATCTCCCTTTAGTGAATTAAGATACTCTTTCCCTGATTTCGCTAGTCTCTTCATTTCTGCTTCTAATGCGAAATGTGCGACCTGCTCTTCTTCATCCATTAAATCTATATCAGCATCTTTAAGTCTATCATACTTAAGTAACTGACCTTTGATTTCTGCTGCTGATAAACCGTCTTTAAGTTCTAATGACTTAACTAAAGCTTGTCTATCATCTAACGAATCAACATCTAATGACTGAATTTTAGCAATCTCGGAAACCTTATCCCATGATAAACCTCCATCAAGTAGTTTTTCTAAACGAGAGACGTTCTCCTCACCATAACGGTCAGATAAACTTTCTCCTTTCTTAGACTCTTCCAAAGAACGTATTTTACTCTCTAATGCTTCAAAAGATTCATATTTCTCTTTAAACGAATCTTCGAAGTTTTGTACTGATTCCCCTGTATTACCAGCATCTTCAGTGTTTTCTTCTATTTTTTCTACTTCAGCTTCAACACCTTCTGGTGTTTCAACTGCTTGCTCTTCAGTTTCTTGAGTACCTTCTTCAAGGTTTTCTGTAGCATCTTCTTTACTTACAGGCTCAAGACCCTGCGATCTTAAATAATCTTCTATTTGCATTTTAGTTCTAATTTGATGAGTACTAATATATTAAAAATATTTTAATCTAATTTTTTAGTGTCTCCAACCCCTGAAAAAACGGAGGGTTCTCTTACCCCCGATCCTAAAGAAGTGTCATCTAAATTATTCTGTTTAGCTCTGTCGATTTGTTGAAGCTTATGTTCGTTCTCAACCATTCCAGTTTCAGCTTTAGCCATTCCGTTGTACTGAGCTTTAACTTTTTCTAATTCCATTTTTAAGCTATACTCCATTTGCAACTCTTCCATCTTTTGTTGATGTTCCATTTGCTTTAACTGAGCTTCTGCTTGAGCTGCCGCTTGAGTTGCTTGCATTTGAGCTTGTGCATTTGCTTGTGAAGCAGCACTACTCTTTTTCATATCTTCCTCGGCTTTCTCTTTACGTCTTTTCTTGAGTAAATGTGTAGCCTTCTTTATATTAGTTTTAGATACATCTTTAATTTCCATACCGTCTTCTAGCTCGATACTTCCTGATGTAATTGCTTTTTCTATTAATTGTGTCAACTCTGCTAACTCCTCTGCATCTGGAAGTACGTCTATCTCAATACCTAACTCAGCTAAACTTAAATCTTTAGTTATTTCAATAACATCTACAACTTCTTTACCTAATGCTAACTCAAAACCTCTTAAACCATCTGCGATAGCTTTGTTTTGAACCATCATTGCGATATTGTCAGCCATTGATTTGAATACATATAGATAAGCCTCGTTAAGCGACCTTGTAGCGTTACGACTCATGTTAACAGCCATCTTCTGAACCCCAACTAAAGCTTTTGAAGAAGGAGTTGATCCATCTCTTGCTTCGTTAATACCTGTGATGTTTCTAATCATCTCAAGGTTATGGTTGTAGATACCTACAAAGTTTAAAGCGTTCGCGCTTAATCCGTTTGCTAATTCTTGGATTGGCTTTTGATTAATCTGACCTCCGAACTCTGAATCTTCTGAACGATAAGGCATATTACCTGTTTGATCAAAAATCTCTACAATCTCCATTGGATCTAAGAAATTCTCACCTCTACCTTTTAACACACCTTCTAGAGAACCTACATCTACTGCGATACCTGATGGTCTAGCTTTAATCATTGCTTGTTGCAACTTCAAGTAAGCTAAAATCATTTGATCGTCATGAGGAGTCATAGTTTCAACCATTGACTTGTTCTGCATATCATAGATACCAGGAGCTGTAATGTTGTATCTACTTTTAACCTCTGAACAATAAGCACCTGCCTTCTTTGGTCTGCTCATGTTTTCTTGAAGACCATATTTAAACACATAGTCACTTCCTACTACATATAAACCTTCATAAAAAACTTCTACTTTTTTTCTAATTACTTCTTTCTTCTTTTTAGAATACTTCTTAGGCTCGTAACCTGTTTTTTTCTTATTAAGGAAGTAATTACCTTTATTGATGTGTTTCTTTTCGTATGTATGCTCGTAGTTAGATGACCTAAACTCAAAGTCTACAACTTCTATGTAAAAATCCTTCTCTGAAGAACTACTAGAGCTTGGATTGTAGTAATACCTTCCATTCTCTTCTTGTAACGAGTTAGGAGGTAATTTTTGCTTACCTACCTTTGTCGCTATATCATAGTATGCTTTACCATCCATTTCATCCCCTACTAAAGCGCAGAAATCATGAAAGTTCATTTTAGTTACTTCTCCTGTATACTCTAAATCTCTGAAATAAGGGTCTTTAGTATAAGGAACAATTAAATTAGCAGGATCTACATATCTAATTCTAATATCATTATTATCATCAAAGTATTCCCTTACTGCACAAATCTTAATAACAATTAAATCTCGGATTACTCTTTCTTTGATTTCCTTATCGTAATTATTACTATTCATAACAAAAGAAATCGAAACTTCCATTGCTATCTCTACTGCTTGTTTTAATGTAGTTTCTATTAGGATATCTGCCTCCTCTTTATCTTTTGGGATTGGAATGCCTTTATCTACTAACGGAATACCTGTTTCCTGCTCCATCTTTTGAGAGAACTCAGCCATTAACATATTAGCGTAAATCTTATTCTTTTCTTCCTCAAACTTAGTCATAGAAGACTCATCCATAGCTTCTGCCTTAACCTTGAACTGCTGGTTAATCATTTCACCTACGATGATATTCACGAACTTAGGGATGCAAGACACCGATTGCCAATCAAGATTAACCCAAGACTGATCTCCGTTCAAGTCCATTAAGTCTTTAAACTTATTGACACTCTGAAGACCCTCTGCGGCTTTTCTTAGCTCTACAAACTTTGCAATCTTATTATATATGGAGAAATCTTCTGAAGAATATGTGCTATACATAGCTTTAACATATTTTAATCCGTACTTCTTTTCTCCTTTCTCTTCTTTTGAAAGAGTTTTGTCTGGGAAACTTATATTACTTTTCTTAGAATCTGTCATTCTCTTATAAAAATTTTCTTACAAAAACAAATATATGCAAAATGTTTTACATATTATTCTATCTCTTACGTTTATAGCTCTTTATATACCTTGATACTTCTCTTCCTGATTTAGCTGATTTAGTTCTTACGTATCTATCTTTTGCTAATAAACACAAAGCAGCACCTACAAATTCATCATAATCTGTCCACTTCTGAGGATTGAACTTTATCCAACATTTTAACAGCTTAGGAAAGAACACATTACCATAAGTTCCATCATCATAATTTAACCCTGTGTTCTTATATACATAAGTTTCAGTAGTTTCTACGGCTAAAGTTCTAGGTTGTTCCCCACTCATAGGAATACCTTTTTCTTTTTGACGCTTACTACTTTCTGTGTGAGTCATAGGGGGTCTATCCATTAAGTAATGACTAAATCCATTGTTCTCAAAGTAATTAACAATACCTGGTTTGTTGTTCTCCGCTAATAACTCTATCCCGTAAAACACAGACTGCTTAACCATGTCATCATAAAACATATCAGGGGTAGCTGGTCTATTTACGTACTCACTCACAAAACAATCACTTGTTTCTGAGTCCCAAGCGTTGTACTTTCTATAAACATAGCTTGCAGCATTCGACTTCTTACCATCTGTTGTAGTCTTATGATCAAATGGATCGACTCCTGATACTGCTTTTAAATAGTTACTAGGTTTGTACCCTCTTCTATCTGATACCAGTTTGTTTCTTTCTTCTACAGGGGGCATCCATAATACTGACCATCTTCCTGTTTCGGTTGGTTGCCATCCTACTTGTTTAGACTCTCTGTCTATCCATACGAAGTTTCCTTTTACTGTTTTATTACTAAGTGTGCCGCAATGGGATAACTGTTCGTTTAGTTTGATAATATCAAAAGGAGATAACTTACCCTCCTCTATAAATGCTTCATCTATAGTTAAAGGGTACTTGCGCTTCTCACCTGCTAACGTAGATCCTGACTTTCCTAACCTTTCTTTTGAAATATAACTTTTAGAACCTATTTCTATCATAGCTCCATCTATTCCTAGTATGGGTTTTTTAGGGTCTTCTACAATACTGTAACCGTAAGAATCAATAAACCCTTCCAACCCATGAGTGGCAGGCTTAAACCATCTTAATAGTCCTGAGATAGTCATATCTCTTCCTAACTTAACAGCTTCATGTATATCTGATTCATCCCAAAGGTTTTTAGCGGCTTGACCACCTTTATCCTCCATCTCTTCAGCAGTAGTTGTGTGTAAACTTTTACCTACGATGTTTCTACCTTGAACTAAACATTCACGAACAATATTCCATCGCTCTAAAACATCTACCTCTGTAGTTTTACCATATTCATCATCGTAGTAGTATTTTAACTTACTACCATCATAAGCATTATCTACAGCTGATAAATAATCGATCTGAGAGTTTAATACTTCCTTGTAAACTTTTTTACCTCCTTTAGAACTTCTTTTTGCTGGTTCTACAAACTTTAATATTTGACTAGGGTTTGTATCTCCTGAATCTTCTGGCTGTAGGTAAGGAGGTAACTTCTGCCATGATTTAACTAGTTTTCCAAATATAACCTTACCATCTTTTAATGTTTTAGACTGAATACCACCATTGGCATTATAGTTTAACGTAATTCTATTGTAAATAATAGAAGTAGCTTTCCCTGTCTTACCATCTCTACGATTAGTAACCTGCATCCATCCGTAACAATCTTTCTTTAATTGGCAATAACGCTCAATGTAAAAAAATGTAGCATCTGAATCCTTCCAATAAGGGATAACTCCATCAATTCTCCAAAACGCTAAATAGAAAAAGTGATCACCTGTTAAATATTCAATATTACCATGATTATAGAACCAATAACCATTAATCCTCCAATCCATTATCTGAACCAAGTAATCTGTAGCTTCTTCAATATCTAATTCTTCATATTGTAACTGCGTAAGAATTTCAGAAGGTATAGTCCATTTTTGCTTGTTAATAGGTAAATTCCAATTAGCTATATCTTTAGAGTTCTTAGGAGGTTCGGGTAGTTCGTATTCAAACTCCACTACATCACCTAATTTAACTTCGTGAGTACGCTGAAAACCCGAAGGTTTCATAGATCTTTTAGATAAAACAGCCATTATGATTTTTTAATTTTTCTCATAGACTCCTCGTAAGCTCCTGCCGCTTCTTGTTTACCTTTCTCTTCAGGTAACTCACCAATCTCTGCGTACATCTTATCTAATAAGGTTTGTAAATCATCTATCTCTTTACCAAACTTTAATCCTCTATCTAAAGCTTTATCATCTTTATCTGAAAGGTTATCTTCTTCGTCTGATACTTTAAAATTCATAAGTAATTTACTAGACTGCTCGACAAAGTTCTTTAACGATAGATAAGTTTTTACTTTTTGAGACTCTAGAGTAAAGTCTTTTAACTTTCCTTCTAGGTAATCCGCATACCTTGAGGCTTTTGAATCTATAATCTTTGGTCTTTTCATTTTAGTTTTAATTTACACTAATATAACAAAAAACCCCGTACTCTTTAGAATACAGGGTTTAACACATTATGAAAATTGAAAAGAAGAATTTATTATAGT
>TARA_R110000782_G_scaffold180734_1_pt1 | contig 10326 bp, 8 predicted proteins | sample TARA_R110000782 | Tara Oceans TARA_R110000782 (sample SAMEA4397859) | marine metagenome | biome: Polar Biome; feature: [SRF] surface water layer (ENVO:00010504); material: water (ENVO:00002006), including particulate matter (ENVO:01000060) such as... | depth 5 m
ATTGCTAGTACGTAGAAGTGTTCAGAGGTCTCTGTACCGAAGGTAAATGCTGAGTCTTCATCTCCTAGTACTAAATTACGGTATTGCCCGTAGATAGTAGAAGAAGGTGACTTGCCAGTTACATTGCTGTTATAGAGAAGTGATCCACTTCCTTTTTCATCTGCGTATGCTACAGAGAATTGAACTCTAGATCCTTGTATGTTAGATCCAGTGTTATATATATCGTAATAGTAGTCAGCAGAAGTTGCTCCTATTTGTGTTGATGAAGTAAAGAATGTCTCTAGTGTTGTTACATCACCAGTCCATACGGGTGTAGAAATTGATTCTGCACTTACTACAACATCTTCTTGGTCAAATCTTTTGTATGACATAATTAGTTAGTTTTAGTAATTGTTACTGGAATGGTTAGTCTTGCTCCTGATCCTCTTCCTATCACTGTTATTGTAGTGTTAAGAGATGTAGTTGAACCGAATAGAGTGTTAATTGATGTTGCTACTAAATTAATAGATGTTCCAAGTACTGTTTTGGATACGTTTGTTCCTACTGTTGTAGCTGTATTTAATCTATCTGCATCTTCTGTATTGACTCCTACACCTGTAAAGGCGTTAAGAACTCTAACGTCTGCAATGGTTGCAGTATATCCGTCTGTTTCAAATACAGTAGTGGCACCAAGGTAGTTAAGCGTTTCGGGGGTAATAGCTAGCGATGCTCCTTGATTAAGTGTAATAGATGAAAGACCTAAACTCAATACAGGTAGTTTTGATGTACCTCTAGGAAGAGTTGTAAGTTTATATTTCATTATTTGAGTCTCATCAGGAAATGCTTCTAGTAGTGGCATGTTTTCGATAGCTTCTCCGTAGAGTGCAGAACCTGAGGGATGTTGTGGATTGTATAAGGTGTAGTCAATCTCATCATCGCCTAGTGCGAATTGAGTGATTTTAAAAGAACCGTCCCCTCTAGCTAACAGCTCTCTTCCTTTTTTTGTTAAGATCGCATCCACTGTTACGATCGAATTGTCTAAATATCCCATTTTGTGTTATTGTGTTTTATATAAATATATGTTAATTAACTATTTTATTCAATTAAAGTAATTCTTGCGTTTTCATCTGATGTGTACACCTCACCTTTATCAATTGAGTATACTTTAGAGTCTACAGCTTTTACTAATTTATTCCCTTCTTCTATGTAGATAAAGCTTCCAGAAGATGGAAAGTTAGGAATTGTAAATTCTCCTCCAGCTAAAACTCTTTCTGCATTAAAGAATATAGATACAACATCTCTGTCTGATTGTGATATTGCTTTAATGGTAGATGTTGTTGCATCTTCTGTATGTACACTTCCTTGAAATTGTTTAAAAGAAAGTGCTGGGCTGTTGCTGGTGATTTCATTGGCAAGTACAAATTCAGCATGTCTATCTTTATTTAAATGATAGCTAGAACCTGCTCCAGTTGTTTTACCTCCTACGTATCTACCGCTTATAACTCCCATTTTAGTATACGAGCAGTTTTGAATTTCTGCTTTAGTAGCTGTTCCGGTTATAATAGCTTGAAGATTTGTTGGTATAGTTTGAGAAGAATATCTATCTACCCTTGCTGCTACAACGTTGAGCTTACTTCCTTCACTATTATTAATTATAGGGTTATAGTCACTGTTATAAAAATCTGTATCACTGTAAGGTAGTAGAACTAAGCTTGTATCTGTTTGTACAAATCCTAATCCAGGTACTTCTATAGGTAATGAATTAACAGCAAGATCTTCTACTTTATAATAGTAATAGTTAGTTCTCTTTTGTTTACCTATAATCTTACAGTCTACAGATGAAGATGCAAATGCGAATCGTACTTCATCAACCTGTCTTAATACTTCTCTTAAATCAGTTCCTTCTTGACTTTGAAATGGAACTGCAAGACCTTGAATAACATAAGGAGGTAGTGCTGTATTATCAACACCTGGGTCCACTACACTGCTACTGAAGAGTAAATTAATATTACCGTTTCCGTATGAATTAGGATCTGTCTCTTTAAATTCTTCTATTGTCATTTTTTAACTAAATCTACCGTAGATTGTTCTACCGTTTGTTTCTGTGTATGCTTTATCTACTGTTAATACAGTACTAGTTGATATAGCTGTTCCTCCTGTTGGTACATTAAACCATCCGTCAAAAACTTGAGGATAGACTGCAGTTGCTTCTAATACGTACGTACTGTATGTCTCAAAATCATGTTCAATCGTTAATGGTGTCCCAGCTATGGCTGTTCCTGTACCTGGGTATGTAACATCTAATTGTCCAGCTCCTGATGCGCTTATATGGTAAAGTGTATCTTCAAAATGAGCATAATACTTATTACCGTACTGTGCTTCATCTATATAATAAATAGTTAAGGCTGACTGATCTGTTACTAGAGTTGTACCGGAAGTATCTGTGTACCATCCTCTAAATATATTTCCGTATCCAGTGTTTGCAGTACCGCTCAAGAACTCATACTCGTCATATAGTACTGAGTAATTAACTGAGCTACTATTATTAGTTACTGCTACTGGGTAGCTAAAGCCTACTGTACCTGATCCTGAAGTGAATAACTGTGTATATTCACCTTGGTATGAACCTGTAAGTGAAATAATACATCCTGGAGGTAAAGGAACAGAGAGGTTAAAGGCAATTATCTGGTATGTTGTATTTGGTTGGTTTATCTTCTTAAAGGTATTTCTTTTAGATACCTCTCCGTCGGTTGATATTAATAATGACCCACTAAACTCTCCAGTAAACGTTGGTGATTCATCTGTTACGTTTCTAGTTACTTCTCCTATGGGTGAGATTACACTAGAGCTATGGTTAGTAGTGTACTTGTAAGTTGACATTTCATCAAATGATCCACCTTGACCTCCTTTAATAGATGCAATAGCAATAGAAGATGTGAGTGTTAAGTCTTCCCAAGATACTTTAACTTGTTTAGCTTTGCTTCTAGCTAACTTATGAGATTTAATTATCACACCAGTATCTACTTTAGCACGAGCAGGAACGAAATCTTTTATCAATCTGAATATTGAACTATCAAAAAAGTTTAATAGGCGTATTAACCCTCTTGGAGTCTTAGAATGAGCTATTACATCATTCCATCTAAAGTCAGCTGCCTCCCAGTTTTTTTGAATATCTTCCCAGTTGTAAGCGTCATTAACTATTCCCTCACCTAACATAGTTAACTCGGGGTACCCTTCTGAGTATCTCTCTCTAGGGTCTCCTATGTAGTCATCCATGTTAAAACTGCTGGATACTTTTAAGTCAATAAACTCATCTGTACCTCTTGATATATTAAAACCTACTTCTATATGAGGTAAATCATCTGTATATTTTTTCTCTGGTTTAATTATAGAAGTATACCTAGAAAGAGTGCTTCCTGTAACGATGCTTCCTGTATTATCGTTTCTTAGTTTATGAGAAGCACTAAGGAATATTTCTGAACCTGTTGGGTACATACTACTTGTAGAAGAAAATTCAGGTCCATAGAATCTATCTTGATCTATCTGACTTCCTCCAAAAGTTTTTATACTGAGTATCTCTCTTGGAATACCGAAGCAGTTTATAAGGGCTCGTAATCCTCTTTCTGTACCTTTAGTTTTATTAATTAAAGATAAGTTATGGTATATCCTTTTATATACTTCTTTTTCGTAATTATTCTTTGCAACAGGTTGCATATATTCTAAAGCTGTACTCCCACTATTAAGTGAAGCGGAGGTTGCAATAGAGGTAGAGACTATTCTCTCCCCATCCGTAGAAGGGTTCTCTCCTATGAACATAGCAAACAGGTTATCTATGTTCTGATTGCTGTTATATAGCTTAGTACCAAAGGATTCGATTGCATCTCTTACTAAGTCTTTACTCACACCAAAGTTTAACCTATGGTCTGTATCGTACTTATCTGAGACTGCTCTAAAGTAAACCCAAAGATTGTCAAAGTGATGAGCAATCATGTGAGTAAACATTAGGTACTGTTCATTGTTAACATCCTCCCTAATGTATGTAGGTATCGTATTTGTTAAAATATCGAAGTTAGTTACATCATATAGGTTACCTTTCTCAACATTTGTATCAAACCAAGATGATGCTGAAGGATGAGTAGATGCTAAATTAATATGTGGTTTCTTTGTAGTAGATTTAGGCCATGCTGTTGAACCACTTTCAAAATATAAGTATCGATCATAGTGATCAAAATTATCTACTATACCTTTTATTAAGTTTTCATAATGAATTACACTTCCTGTATTAGAGGTCAAATATTTGTTTAGGCTTCCAGAAGGAGTAGCTGCTGCAATATTTAATGTACCAATAGAAGATTCATAAGACTCTATTAATTGTAATTTATAATGAAAGTTTCTTACTCTTTCTTCTGCTGATGAGTAATGTATAAAGTTTTCAAGTTTATTATGATCAATAGCTATTTGAGCACTTTTTTCACTAAAAAGAGAATATAGTTCAAAGTAAGAATTTGAGACTGGGTAGCTAAATAATTCGTTATAATTTAAAAACTCTGTTGGTTGATTATTATCATTTGCGAATTCTACTCCAAAGTTAGGTCCTTTTAACTTAGGTACTTTGAGGTCATCTTCAGTTACTGTCGCAGAAATTTCATAGAGTATATCATCAGAGATACTTTCTTCTACTGAGAACTTCTCTTGGGCTGCTAGTGTAACTGCTTCGTAAAGTTTAAATACAACTGCTGTTCCGTTTGGAGTTTCTTCTGTATCTATATTAAGACCTGTAGCTAGTTTTCCTTCACCAAAGTTTAATTGAAACTCTGAGAAGTGATTAGGATTGCTTAATTGTTCCTTTACTTTATCAGTATAGTTTACTATTTGTTCATCAGTCAGCTCTGTAGATAGTGCTCTGATTTCTGTACCATCAGGTGAGATAGAATCAATAAATAATGTACCTCCTATTTGAGCTTCAGAAAATAAGTTATTAGTGAATCTATAAAGTAGTCTTACATCTCCAGTATCGTAACCCAGTGTCTTTATATCCCCTTCTGGGTTTAATGTAAGTATAGATGCTCCTGATTTACCTGCACTTTGGGCATTTAAGGATAGAGTGTAGTCTAGGAATCTAGGTATATAGTCTAATAGAGTATTGTCTACACCGTACACGCTCAACTCAACATTACTATCTTGAGGGGTGAATAGATTGTTTATCTCAAAGGTACCAATAAGGTTTTGTTCCTTCTTAGTAATCTTAGAGGGCCTATTAAGGCTTTCTAATTCTAGCTGCTCTATGTTATATTTAAACTCTGCCACTAGCTAGGGGTGTTTGCTTGGATTAATTGCTCTTGGTAATCTAAAATCTGGGCTCTTAATTGAGAGATTTCATCTAATAAGGGCTGAATGTCTTCTGTGTCTTTATCGTAGTCGACTATCTCTAGACTTCTTTTGATAAGGTATTGGTGTGATTCTGTTTCTCCTTCCGGTTCTATTTCGTAATATAAGTTTTCGTAATCTTGAAAAAAGTCTGCTACAGTTCTTTCAACCTCTACCTCGGGTGCTTGAGCAAAAGTTTTAAATTGTCTGTCTATTACTTTTTCGAAATTATCTTTAGTAAATACAGTTTTTTTAATTTGTATATCCTTAGACATTTTTTACGACTTTAAATGTATTATTCTGATCTATAATAAAAGTGCTATTATCTATAGTAGTTTTTACTAGCAACCTATAGTATCTATCTGGCTGAAGCATGTTCATTTCTAAATCAAAATAACTACTTACGCCGTCGGTGCTAATTTTAGTATATTGTTCGTCAAAGTCAATTATCATCTCTTCACTAAACTCATCTTTTATGGCCCATTGAGAAGTACTTGGAAGAGCGTATTCTGTTAGATATATAGAGGAGGTTGAGAAAGAGCGTACAGGGTGTTTAGGTCTAGAAGATATTCTAAATCTAACATTATCAGTAGTGCTGTAGCTTTCTTTTCCGTTTTTAATAGTGATAGTAGCATTATCTGTACTAAGTGTTGCTAATGATCCAGTAACAAAAGTAGAGTCATCCCATTTAAATTCTAAATAAGGTTTAAATATAGTAGATGTATTACTACTGAAGTATTTTAAGTTTATAGACTGTGTAGTATAGTTTTCATAGGAGTCTTGAATTTTAAGTAACATTCCATTGTTAGCAATACTTCCGCTGTATACTCCATTTACTATACTCGTTACATCTATATTTAGATCATGATTAGTTTTTAAAGTATGTAGTTGAGAACTTGTTGGTGAGACTAAATAATCACCGCCTAAAGCTGTCCACTGTGTTACTGTAGTGTCTTTGAACTTCCAAGATACACCAGTTCTATTTACAGGTTTATCGTTAAGTCTACCTGTTCCGTTAAACCAGGAACTTGAAACTGGATTTACATGTACACTGTATTCTTCTGGTATCTCACTGGCGTTAGCTATATATAGGTTTAAGCTAGCGCTATAGTTTCCTGTTACTCTCTGGTTAAGGGTACTGTTAATTTCAGTAGAATTGAATTGAATCAAACTCCTTTTAGATCTTCCGACACCATTAAGATCAGGGTAACCTCCTATTTCTAGGATTTGATCTAAACCTGCATTTCCGTATAGTCCTGCAAGTGTAGGTTCCGACCATATAGTCGCGTCTTTTTCTGGATATATTCTATATACTGCCATGTTATAGTGTTGTTACTCTACCCTCGATATCAACATCTGGGTATTTAATTTCAAATATACATGGATCGTAAGATGGGTATACTACGTTGTCTTGTGTAGCTCCTTCTGTATCGTATCCATATAGGGAATAGTTACCACCATTTTTATTAGTGACTCTTATCTTCTTAACTGTTTGTACTCCTTTAATTTGATCTAATATAGTAAATAGATTAGATAGGTTAATAGGTTGGTTTATATTCCAGTTTTTAGTATCAAAATATACTTTAACAGCATTTGTACAGTTAAGTAGTATATCTCTTGAGGCATAATTAGGTAGAGTTAGTATCTCAAATTGAACTCCTATATTAACTATAAATGCATCTTTTATATCTACTGCATCTGTCAAAAGCATGTACTGTGATAAATATAATTTTAAATTAGATTTTAGTGCTCTACTAGCAGGTATTAACTTACCTTCATTATCATATGCTAAAGTGTATAGAGATAGAGCTAAAGGATTAACATCTGTCATGCTAGTTGCATTTGCTAGATTTTCTTTAGTCACATATGCTTTTGCGATACTTCCAAATTGAGGAGGTAGTGAGAGTGCTCTTACTGTATAATCCTGTAGGGTTACAGCTCGTTTTTGTTCTGAAAAAGATCTTAGTGAATTCTGTCTTAACTCTTCTACTGTATCTCCATCTTTTCCTCCTGAAGCTGCTTTAAGGTTATTAAAGGTTAAAGTATCTAGGTATGTAGAATCAGTTGCTGTTGCTACAATAGCGCTCTTTTCAGTTATAGCGTTTGCTGGTGCATTTGCTGCTATACCTCCTCCAGTTATATACTTGATAGTTAAGGTTGTGTTAGATGGGGCTAAACCGTAAGTTCTAGAGAACATAAAGTTAGAAGGGTCGTAAGCAACATCTATCCTATCAACTATATTCTGTGTTGTATACTTCTGTATTGATGTTGGGTCTGGTAGAAATTCTTTATCTTCTGCTAAAGATACACCGGCTCCGAATTGTATCTGAAGGACTCCTTTTGATGTAAATCTAGTTACATACCTACGTGGTACTGTTTTTAATTTAAGTATAGAAGGTACCTGGTTATTATCTACCCTATTGTTTACCTCTTCTACAAATACCGTATCTTGTCCTAAAAAAGGAACTTCAGTCCAATCTTTTCCGTCGCTATCAGTTATAGAAAGTACACTTATTATATTATCGTCTTCTACTTCAATAGTTTTATATTTCTCAGCTGTTTCAAATGTCTCACTTACTGTATTAATCTCTCCGGAATAAGCTGTGATAGTTTTAGTTAGTTCAAATACTGTAGGTACTCCATTGGCAGTTGATACAATTGTAACGTCTGTAGGATCGTATGAGCTAGAGTATTTAAAGTCTACTGCCTGATTAGTAAGGAAACTAGTGTTACCTGTCGTAGAGGCTTTAACTATAGAGTTTTCGTTTACTTTTAGAGCTTGGTTCCAGTTAGGTGTTCCATTAGAAGCAGCTACTTGCTGAGTTACTGTTAGCTCAACTTCTGCTGAAGATGTAACTCTAGGGCGATAGCCCATCATATAGGCTAGCGTGTATAGGTTTTGAGGATTTTGAGCGTGCTGTAAGAAGGTTTCCTGTAGCTGAGTGTCTTGATAAAAGGAAAGAACATCTCCTACATAGGCTGCCATCTCGATAAACATAGTACCGGGAGCAGTATCAGAAAAATCGTTGTAAGTGTCGGGGAAGTAGTTTTTAGCTAATTCAACTAACTCCTGTTTAAAGTCGCCGAATTCTCTTCCGATGTATTTTATATCTCTTTCTTCAGCCATTATTGTTCAAAATTTAGGACTACTTCGTCCTCTATATTAGTATCTTCTACTTGGTATTTCATACTGAATTGTACTGTGTTAGTATCTGGCAATCCCATTGTCTCTATTTTACTTGCTTTGACTCTTGGAAAATATATTGCTAAATCCTGTCTAATTTTTTGATCTATTTCTTGTACCTTATCTTCAGTTAGTTGATCGAAAAGAAGAGCTTGTAATCCATTACCAAATCCTACATTAAGAAATCTTTCTCCTTTAGATGTTAGGAAGTAGTTAATTAAATTTGTTTTTATGGCATCTCTTGTCTGGTAGGTTGAGTTGAATACAGCTGTACCGGAGAAAGGAAGTTTAATACCTACCGCCTTTCTTGGTTGTAAATCTAGTGGATCTATTTTAACTGTATTAATTGCCATTTATATTTGCCCGTTACTTTTTATTTTCATTGATGCATCTAGTACTGCTTTTGCTTTTGCAGGATCGAATCCTGGTATATCTGCAAAGTTCACTCCGATTTGAGGACTTGCTAGTCCCATCTTATTTGCCATACCTGATGCAAAGTTAGGTGCTTTCGGTGAATCGTAATTACCTATACTTTTGTATTCTGAGTCATTCATATTAGCTTTTGTATGTGCTAACATTTCATCTAGAGACTTTCTACCGGTTGTTGGAGGTTCAGACCATTTAAGGTTACTGTCCTTCGGTTTAGGGGTCTCAGTCATAGTGTTTGTCGGAGTAGAAGCTATTTTCACAGCTTCATTCATTACTTCTTGTAACTCCTCCTTCACTGCTGCCCTTACTTCTTCCCGTATAATCTTACGTAGTTGGTCGAGTTTCATATATATAAATAGTTTAGTTAAGAAAGTTGGTTGTCTATTCTGAATTTAATTTCGTCTATTAGTACTTTTGCATCGGAACTAAAGGATTTAGGGCCTGTCATTACGATTCCTCCGTTAGCATTTTTAGCTTCGGCATATCTTCTCGGTGCTATTGAGGGAGAAGAGGGGTCTGTTATAATTGATATAGTTAAAAGTTCTCCGTTTAGACCAGTATGAAAGAAGTTGCTATCTTTTTTCTGCTCAGCAACAGGTACTGTTTTAAAGGTATCAAGTAATTTTCTTATATCTTCTTTTGCTGATTTGGATATATTACTATTATCAAGTTTAGCTAAGTCTCCTAATAGGTTACTTTTAGCAGAACTTTCAGCAGTTCTTGTTGATTCTGAAGTATCTCCTTCTCCGGTAAGTCTTGAAGCGCTTAGTCTTATCCAAAAAGAGGATGGTGGTTGATTATTTAAAGTAGAGGTGTGATCTACTACACAAATATATCTAATTCTTTTATGAGAGACTTTATCGTTTTCGTAGTATAGTTGACCTACATTCCATTTACCCCTATTGGCACTTCTTCTACCATCGGATGTTCCGTATCTATCTACATCAGCTAATAACTTAGGCCCTAAGGTGGAAAATATAAGTCTACCTCGCTGATCGTATAGTCCTATGTTTTTTAACTCTTCTTCTGTTACTATACCTGCTGCTAACTGGTTATTTAGTGCTCTTTCTATTTCACAGGCACGTAATGCACTGTCTGCTTTATCTAATATGCCGGTAAGGGTTTTTAAATTAAGTGATGGCATTTTTACTACTAAAGTTATGGTTGTAATTGTAGTCTCTGTTTGTTTTATGAGTTCCTTAATGAGATGTAATATATCAGCATACTTAGTTGTAATATTAATAGGTAAACCTATTCCGGGGGGAACTGCTTGGGGGATAGGCAGTAGGAGTATTAACTTTAGAGCTGCTTTTAACCCACTGATTGGTGGTTTGAGAGCTCTTGGTATAGCTCTAAATTTAGCCATT
>TARA_R110000782_G_scaffold54637_6_pt1 | contig 10325 bp, 7 predicted proteins | sample TARA_R110000782 | Tara Oceans TARA_R110000782 (sample SAMEA4397859) | marine metagenome | biome: Polar Biome; feature: [SRF] surface water layer (ENVO:00010504); material: water (ENVO:00002006), including particulate matter (ENVO:01000060) such as... | depth 5 m
GCCGCCCCGGACCCATCCCGTATCGACCGGATGGCGGCCGCCCGATGATTACCGGTCTTTCCGAACACCGCCGAGCCGGCCACCAACAGGTCGAATCCCGCCGCGATCGCTTGCGGCGCTGTTTGCGGCGAAATCCCCCCATCGATCTCCAGACGCTGATCTCGGCGCAACGCCGCCTTGATCATCTCCGCCTTTGGGAGGACCTCCGGCATGAAAGACTGGCCCCCGAATCCGGGGTGGACGCTCATCACCAACACGAGATCAACGAGGTCCACGAACGGCATGACCCGTTCGGCCGGCGTGCCCGGGTTCAAGGCGATGCCCGCACGCTTCCCTGCGCCGTGGATCCGCTTGATCAGTTCGCGCGCGTCCGAACCTTCCCGCACCTCGATATGGAACGAGATCGCGTCCGCCCCCGCCTCGATGAACGGGTCGACATACGCGTCCGGATCGGTCACCATGAGATGGACATCGAGGAAGGTGTCCGGCAGCGACTTCCGCGCCGCGGCGCACACCGCCGGACCCATGGACAAGTTCGGGACGAAGTGGCCGTCCATGATGTCCACGTGGAGCAGGTCGGCACCGGCGGCGAGCGCGTCCTCGCAGTCCGAACCGAGGTTCGCGAAATCGGCGGCCAGGATCGAGGGCGCCACGAGCGGGAGGGACGGAGGGGCGGCAAACGGGTCGATCATGGCCCAACTCTAGAGGGCCGGGGGGGCCCGAACGCCCCCGCCCCGACACCCCGTACCATGCTGGCCAAGACGGAGACCGACCGCATGACCTCACCCGACGCCACGCCCGATGCCGCCGCGCTCGCTTCGATCGGACAGGAGCACCTGCTCCGCCACGCCGACACCCTCGATGCGGCCCGCAAGGCCGCGTTCCTTGAACAGCTCGCGGGGCTCGACCCGAGGGAAATTGCCCCCTTGATTGAGCGGTACGTCCGTGGTGGGGAGATCGCGCTGGTCCCTTCGGATCTGCAGCCGGCCCCGTTCGTCGCCCTGGATGATCCCTCCCGCGAACCCGCCCGCCACACCGGGGAGGCGTTGATCCGCGCGGGCAAGGTCGGCTGCTTCACCGTCGCCGGCGGCCAAGGGTCCCGCCTGGGCTACGACGGCCCCAAGGGCTGCTATCCCACGTCGTGCGTGACCGGCAAGCCGTTGTTCCAGATCTTCGCCGAGGGGATCCTCGGGGCCCAGAACCGCCACGAGGTCACGATCCCGTGGTACATCATGACCAGCCCGCTCAACCACGCGGCAACCGTCGCATACTTCGCCGAGCACAAGCACTTCGGCCTCGACCCGGCCGCGGTCCGCATGTTCCCGCAGGGGGTGATGCCCAGTTTCGACAAGGCGTCCGCGCGCATGCTCCTGGCCGAGCCCGGTGTGCTGGCGACGAACCCCGACGGGCACGGCGGCGCGTTCCGCGCCCTGCGCGTCTCCGGCGCGTTGGAGGACATGCAGTCCCGGGGGGTGGAGCACCTCTCCTACTTCCAGGTGGACAACCCGCACGCTCGCCCGGTCGACCCCGTCTTCCTCGGCCTGCACGCTTCTTCTCCGGATTCCTCCGGCCAGTTCAGCTCGAAGATGGTCGCCAAGGCCTCGTGGGACGAAAAAGTCGGGGTGTTCTGCCGGGCGGACGGGCGGACACGCGTGATCGAGTACTCCGACCTGCCGGTCGGGGAGGCCAAGGAAACCGACGCCGCCGGAAGGCTCCGGTTCAACGCGGGCTCGATCGCCATCCATGCGATCGGTGTGCCGTTCATCGAGCAGGTGTCGGGCGAGGCCGAGTTCTCGCTGCCCTTCCACCGGGCGGTCAAGAAGGTCGCTCACGTGGATCCGCAAACCCACGCTCCGGTCGACCCGTCGGAGCCGAACGCGGTCAAGCTTGAGCGGTTCGTGTTCGACGCGATCCCGATGGCCGAGAAGTCGATCGTGGTCGAGGCCGACCGCGTCGAGGAGTTCGCGCCGGTCAAGAACGCCACCGGGGCCGACAGCATCGAGTCGAGCAAGCTGCTGCAGACCGAGCGTGCGGCCCTCTGGCTGGAGGCCTGCGGCGTCGCCGTTCCGCGTCGCGCGGACGGAACCGTGGACGCCGCGATCGAGATCTCGCCGCTGACCGCCCAGAGCGCCGAGCAGCTCGCCGAGACCGATCTGCCCGATCGCATCGAGCCGGGCGCCGAGGTCGTGCTCTGATGGAACCGCGTTTCGCGCAGCTGCCGCGCTCGCTCGCCGAGCGCGCCGAAACCACGACCCTCGGAGAGGGCGTCCCTGCCCTGATCGCGCTGCCGGAGGGCGACGGGCCCGTGCCGTTCGTGCTGTGGATGCACGGTCGAACCGTGTCGAAGGAGCTCGACCCTGGCCGGTACCTCCGCTGGATCCGGGCCGGCATCGGCGCGGTCGCGCTCGACCTGCCCGGGCACGGGGCCCGGTTCGCGGAAGACTCGCACCGCCCCGAGCAGACACCCGCGGTCGTGGCCCGCATGGTCGCGGAGATCGACGCGGTGATGGATTCGATCCGCGCCCATCACCCGCGCCTGGACGCCGGCCGGGCGGCGATCGGCGGGATGTCCGCGGGCGGGATGGCGACCCTGCGCCGGCTGTGCAACCCGCACCCCTTCGTCGCGGCCACGGTCGAGGGCACCAGCGGCGACCTGCACGCCCTGTATTTTTCGGACACCGCCGCGCGCGACGGGCACTGGCCCGTCCGCCACGACCCCGCCCTGATCGATCCCATCGACCCGAGCAAGCAACTCGACGGTTTCCGGCCCATCCCCCTTCTGGCTCTGCACAACGAGGGCGACGCGATGGTGCCCGTTTCGATCCAGCGGGCTTTCCTGGCCCGGCTCGGCGATCACTACAGCGCGGGGGGGGCCGATCCGGGCCTGATCGAGTTGCACACCTTCTCCGACACCGGCGCCCCGATGGAGCACGCCGGCTTCGGACGCCACGCCAACGACGCCAAGAACCTCCAGCTCGCCTTTCTCGGGCGGGTCCTTCTCGATGCGCAGGGCTGACCACGCCCGGATAGGCTGCACGCCATGGCCTGGCCCCCGCCCTTCCGGTCGCTCGACAACCCCCGCGCGGTCTTCTCGTGGGGTGTGTACGACCTGGCCAACCAGTCGTTCCAGCTGCTGATCAACACGCTGCTCTTCCCGCTGTTCGTGACCGGCGTCGTCGTGTCCGGCAAGGAACGCGGCGACGCGGCCTGGTTCATGATGAGCGCCGCGAGCCTCGGGCTGATCGTCCTGCTCTCGCCCGTCCTGGGCGCGATGGCCGACCAGCGCGCCTGGAAGCGGGAGTTGCTGCTCGCCACGGGGCTGATCTGCTCCGTGCTGACGTTCGCGCTGGGGTTCATCCAGCCGGGGCAGGTGGCCCTCGCGTTCGGGCTGTACCTGACCGCCGCGGTGGCGTGCGGCCTGGGAGAGAACTTCCTCGGCTCGTTCCTGCCCGAGATCTCGACGCCCCGCACCGTCGGGAGGGTCTCGGCGATCGGCTGGACGATGAGCTACGTCGGGGCGCTGGCCCTCCTGGGCATCACCGCGGTCTTTACCATTGTCTCCGACCGGACCGAGCCGGGGCAGATGCGCCCGCTGCTCTGCTTCGCGGGCGTGTGGTTCGCCGTTGGCATGCTTCCGGCCGTGATCTGGCTGCGCGAGAAGGCCGTCCCCGCACCGGTGGGCGCGGCAACCATCGTCACCGGTGCGTTCGCCCGACTGGCGGCCAGCGCCAGAGAGACCGCCCGATACCGCCAGCTCGCGCGGTTCTTCCTCGCGTTCGCCGTGTACAGCGCCGGCACGATGACCATGATCTACGGTCTCGGGCTCATCGGAGACCGGCTCGGCTTCCGGCTGAGCGAGCTGATCCTGATGGCGGCGATCATCGCGGTGACCGCCGGCGCGTCGGCCGCCGCGGCGGGGCGCGTGCAGGACTCGTTCGGGCACGTGCGCACCATCTCGGTGTTCCTGGCGCTGTGGGTGATCGCCAGCCTGGCGATGGCCGCGGCCGAGTTCGTCAACCCCCCGCCCGCGGCCTACTGGCTGGTGTCCTGCATGATCGGCGTCGCGCTGGGCGGGATCGGGACCGCATCCCGCGCCATCGTCGGGGCCTTCACCCCGACCCACCGGGCGGGCGAGTTCTTCGGGCTCTGGGGGATGATCTACAAGGGCGCGGGCATGATCGGCGTCGGGCTCTTCGGGCTGATCGGCAAGGTCGCGGGCCAGCCGGGCGCGCTGCTCGTTGTCGCGGGGATGTTCGGCCTGGGCTGGCTGCTCCTGCTCCGGGTGGATGAGAAAGAAGGGATCCACGCGGCCGAAGTCGCCGAACCCGCCACGTTGCCATCCGTTCCGGCAGCCCCCGCCGGCCCTCCGGCCGATCCCCATCGCGAATAGGCTTGACCATGATCCAGCCCGCCTCCTCGACGCCCACGCCGCCCGCCAGGCTCTCCGCGGTTCCCGACCTGAAGGGACGCTTCGGGGCCTTCGGCGGCACCTACGTGCCCGAGACGCTCGTCGCGGCCCTCCAGCAGCTCGAGCAGCTCTACGTCCAGGTCCAGCAGGATGCCCAGTTCTGGGACCGGCTCGCGGACCTGAACCGCTCCTTCGTCGGCCGCCCCACCCCGCTCTACCAGGCCAAGGGTCTCTCCCGGCGGGCGCGAGCACGCACGAACAACAAGGATCTCGGCGCCAACATCTGGCTCAAGCGCGAGGACCTGGCCCACACCGGGGCGCACAAGATCAACAACACCCTGGGCCAGGCCCTGCTGGCCAAGAAGATGGGCAAGAAGCGGATCATCGCCGAGACCGGGGCCGGCCAGCACGGCGTGGCGTCGGCGACCGCCGCCGCCCAGCTCGGGCTCAAGTGCGACGTGTACATGGGCTCGGAGGACATCCGGCGACAGAACCTCAACGTCGTCCGCATGCGGATGCTCGGCGCCCGGGTGATCCCGGTCGATTCGGGTTCGCGCACGCTCAAGGACGCGACCAACGAGGCCATGCGCGACTGGATGGGTTCGGTGGACACCACCCATTACATCATCGGCTCCGTGGTCGGCCCCCACCCCTTCCCGATGATCGTGCGGGATTTTCAGTCCATCATCGGACGCGAGACCAAGGCGCAGGCGCTGCGCCACTTCGGTCGCATGCCGGAGGCCATCGTGGCCTGCGTCGGCGGCGGCTCGAACGCGGCGGGCATTTTCTATCCGTTCGTCGACGAGGCGGACGTCCGCCTGATCGGCGTCGAAGCCGGCGGGCGTTCCCGCGAACCCGGCCAGCACGCCGCCCCCCTCTCGCACGGCAAACCGGGCGTGCTGCACGGATCGCTGTCCTACGTCCTCCAGAACGAGCACGGCCAGACCGCCGACGTCCACTCCTGCTCGGCCGGCCTGGACTACCCGGGTGTCGGGCCCGAGCACAGCTACTGGAAGGACTCTGGCCGGGTGACGTACACCGCCGTCTCCGACGAGGTCGCGCTCGACGCGTTCCTGTGGTGCGCCAGGGACGAGGGCATCATCCCCGCGCTCGAGACGGCGCACGCGGTGGCGGGCGGGCTGGACATCGCGGCGCAGATGCCCAAGGACACCAACCTGGTCATCAACCTCTCCGGGCGCGGCGACAAGGACGTGTCCGAGGCGGCCCGCCTTTTGGGCGACCGCGTCGACCCGGCGTCCTGATCCGATCGGCGATCGCGCGGAGGCGACGCACCGACCCGGCCGGATCGGCTTGTGTTGCTTCCCTCATGGAACAGAACGCGCCAGCAGGCTCAGCGGGCAGAACGCATGGGGCGAGTGGGCCGTCCGACGATCGCGCCGATCCGGCGCGTGATCCGACGCAGGGACGTCGTGCCCACCAGGCTCACCCCGAGCACGGAATGCAGCCGCAGCTTGAGCCGCAAGCGGCGCAGCGCCGGGTCGTCCGGCTCGATCCGCAGGGCCTGGCGCACCCAGTAACGGGCCCGCACCCAGCGGTGCTCACGCAGGTGGGCGAGCGCGAGGTTGTGCATCGCCGGCACGAACCGCGGCTGCAGTGCTAAAGCTCTTCGGGCCTCGTCGATGCCGTCCGTCGTCCTGCCGACCTCGAGCAGCGCCACGCTCATCCCGTGATGCCCGCGGTGATTGCCCGGCTGACGGACCAGGAGTTCCCGGTACGCCTTGATCGCATCGGCCGGCACGCCGCTGTCGAGCATCAGCCGGCCCAGCTCCTCGAACTCCGACGCGGTCGCCTTCGCGTCCGCGGACGCCTCGCGGAACTCACGGCGCAGCAGGTCCCGCACGCGGGGCAGGTCCTCCTCGCGTCCGCGGTCGAGCATCACCTTGGCCAGTCGCCTGCGAGCGCCGGGATAAGAAGGGTCGAGCCGGAGCACGACGTCGTACTGCACCAGCGCGTCCGCGGTGCGGCCTTCGCGCTCGGCCAACTCGCCCAGCAGGTGGTGGGCGTCGGGGTGGTCCGGCTCGATTTCGAGCACGCGCCGGAACTTCTCGCCCGACTCGGACAGCCGGTGCATGTCCATGAGCAGCTCGCCCAGGTCCAACAGCGTGTCCACGTCGCCGGGGTCGTCCCGCAGCTCGCGCACGTACAACTGCCGCGCCCGCTCCAATCGGCCGGAGTCGGCGTACGCACGGGCCAACCTGGCACGGACGCGGGGCAGATCCGGGTCGAGCCTGGCGGCCTCGCGCAGGCACCAGACCGACCGCTCGTGGTCGCCCCGGGCGGACAGCACGGTGGCCATGGACGCGTAGAGCTCGGCGTGCTCGGGATCGATCTGCTGGCCGAGGTAGAAGGCCTCTTCCGCCTCGTCGTTCCGCCCGAGTTCGGCCAGGGCCTCGACCCGGTGGACGAACGGGGCCACGCTCATGGGCTCGATCTCGCCGGCCCGGTCGAGCCAGCGGAGGGAGGCCTCGTACTGCCCGGCCCGCAGCAGGTTGACCCCGACCAGCAGGGCGCTGTTGGCGTCGCGGTCGGAATCGGCCGAATGCAGCTCGAAGCAGCGTTCGAAGGCCGAGGCCGCGTCCGCGTGGCGTCCGGCGGCCTCGAGGGTCAATCCGAGGTTGAAATGCCACTCGGCCTGGTAGGGATTCAGAAAAAGAGCGCGACGGAGCTCGGTTTCCGCCTCATCCCAGCGACCGGCATCGTACAGTTCGTGGGCGCGCTCGACATGATGTTCTGCGTCCATCCAGTCATTCATGCCGCACCACCACGGGGACTCCGCCCCCAGTTCATCCGCCACACAGACCGATCCTAACCGGCCCGCAGCATGCACGCAATGAGACGAGCCCAATCCCGACGGAAAGTCTTTCGGTCAAACGGGCCGCTTGGTCCGACAATCCTGGCCCTGGCGATCGCCTCCGCCGTGCCCACCCCCCCCGCCTCCGGAATTCCCCAGCCAGCCGCCGCCGACCCGACCCCCCCGGTTTCCGGTCCGACCGACACCGACAACGCCCAGACCGCGACCGAGCGGGCGTTGAGCGCCTTCCGGGCCGATCCCGCCGCCGGCGAAGCCGAGCTGATCCGCCTGCTCCGCAGCCCGGACACCGCCGAGGCGGTTCTGACCGGCCTGGCCGACCTGGAGCGTCTGCCGGTCCTGATCTGGCGACCGGTTTCGACGACCACCACGTCCGAGTTCCCGGTCTCCACCCGTCTGCTGGCCGTTCGCCTGCTCCCTCGGTTCGGCAGCCGCGACGCGGCCACCCGCCTGATCACCCTGCTCGATGACGACACCCCCGGCCTGTCGCAGGCGGCCCGGCAGGCGCTGCGCGACATGACCGGCCTCGGCGAGGGCTGGACCAACGAGGAGTGGAAAGCGTGGGGCTCGCAGGCCGCCGCGTGGTCGGACCGCGCATGGACGAGCGCCATCACGACGCGGCTGGCCGCCAAAGCCCGCACGCTGACAGACCGCCAGCGGGCCCTCGGGGACGAGGTCGTGGCGCTGTACCGCCGGCTGCACGTCGAGCTCGACGCCGCGGGACGGACCACCCTGCTGGCCGAACTGATCCGCGACGATCGGGCCTCCCTGCGCGATCTGGGATTCGAACTGGCCGGCCGGGACCTGTCCGCCAGGACCCAGCTCGGGCCGGAAGTCGCCGCGGCGGCCACCGCCCGGCTGAGCCACCCGGACGCCGCGACGCGGGCCCGCGCAGCCACGCTCGTGACCCGGCTGGTGCCTCCGGACGCCATGATCAACCTGACACGGGCCCTGCAGACCGAGACCGTCCCTGCTGCCGCGGAGCCCATGCTGCTCGGCATCGCCCGTTGGCCCAACGAGGCGGCGATCGTGCCCACCGCGGACTGGCTCGAACGCGAGGACGCCCCATTCGGAGCGGTGGCCACCGCGCTCTGGTCTCTGGCACAGGCCGACCTGCTCGGCGATCCGGCCTTGCGGGACCGTGTGCTCGCGGCGCTCCGCGGGCGGGACACGGCCCGCGGCGGCGAGCCGGCCCTCAAACTGCTCGTGCGGCTCGGGGACGCGAGCGACCTCGCTCGGGTCGCGGCCCTGCTCGATTCCGAAGAAGACCCGCTGCGCAACGCCGCCGCCGGGGCGCTGGCGGAGTCGCCCGCCGGGGCGGCCCGATTGATCGAGGCCGCGGGAAGCGAGCCGCGCCTGTTCACACCCGCCGCGCGGGCGATCAGCGGCCACATGCCCACCGCGGACGGCCTCCGCCAACTCGCCGGCCTGCCGGCCATCGATCCGGCGGTCCGCGATGCCGCGATCGTCGATCTGGCGTCGCGTTTGCGAGCCGACGACCTCGCGAAGGCCGCGACCCAGGCGGGGTTGCCCGACCAACTCCGCGAGCGGGTGCTCGCCCGTTTGGCCGAGCCGGACCGCGATCGGACCCCTGGCGTGCTCGACGGCCTGCTGCTCCTGGCCGAAACACGCCTGAGCCTCGGGCGCCCCGCCGACGCCCTGACGCTCCTGCGAAGCATCGACCCCTCCGTGCTCGGGGAATCCCAGTCCCGGACCCGCGCGCGTCTGGTGCTCAACGCCACCATCGCCGCGGGCGATGTCGAGGGTGCCGGGTCGCTGGCGAATCTGACGCTTGATGACTGGGTGGGCGCGTGGCGCCGGCTCCCGGAGACGTCCGACCTGCGGCGCCCGGTGGCCGACGCGATCGCCAAGAAGTTCGCGGGAGCCGTGACGCCGGAACTGCGTGCCGAACTCGGGCTCGGTCCGGCCCGGCCGGCACCGGAGCCAGGGGACGATTCATCATCGGAACTCGCGACGCAGCCCGACGACACCGACGCGGGCTAAGCCCGGTCCGCTGCGGGTGGCACGGTTGAAACTCTGACAAATCCGATCGCCGTCAGTCTTGGCGGGATGCCTCGCCGTGCGCCCTGCGGAACCGACGCAGCACCCCGGTGAATCGGGCCGTTGCCGTCGGTACCACCACCACGGGCGGGACGCCGACGCGATCCGGGGCGGCCCGGTTGGGCAACGCGGCCAACGCTTCTTCCGGCGACTCGAAGCCTTCCATCGGGTCCAGCGCCGCATCGAGCCACGGCTCCCACGCCTTGGCGCCGCGACCGGCGATGCGGGCGATGCCCGAAGGGGCGACGTCCTGACGCAGGCCGGTGAGCAACCACGCGGCCATGGCCGCGATCGCCCGGACCTCGTCCGCCGCGGTGCAGAAGCCGCGATTGATGCGGTCGGCCCCGGGGAGCCCGTAGAGTTCGATCCGGACCGAGCCCCGCCGGTCCACCTGGACGCGTTCGGGTTCGATGGGTCCGCCGGTCAGGCCGGCACCCCGGGCCGCGGATACGGCTTCCAGCAGGTGCTCGACGCAGCGGGCCACTTCGGGGGCTTCCAGGCGTCCGCTCCGCCGCTCGACCAGATCGGACAGGGTCACAAGCCCCTCCTGATTGCCGGTGTAGGGCGTGACCAGGCAGAGCCGGTCCTGCTCGTCGAAGCTGTACGCGGAGACCTCAAGCAGGTGCGGGTGGGTGATCCCCGCCATCGGCTCGATGGAGGCCAGCAGGCGACGGCGTTCGGACGCGTCGTGCACCGCCGGGTGGCGGTAGACGAGGTGGTCGGTGTCGGCCCGCTCGTGCAACGCGATGAATCGCTCCCAGCCCATCAGGGCCCCGAGCGGGTGGATCAGTCTGAAGGGTCCAAATCGGTTCACAGCGGCTCGGGATGGAACGGCGGGCCCTCGGGGGTCGGCCGTGAAGGGACAATCTGGGGACGCGCCGGGACGGGCCCTCGCGTGGGACGATGATACGCCCGAAACCGGCGAGACGATGCGTCACCGCTATCTCGGCCGCCCGGGCTGGTTCCGTCCAACGAACGCCTGGGGGGCTCGGCAGGCGGGTCCGAACGCCCCGTCGAGCCCGCAAC
>TARA_R110000782_G_scaffold111828_1_pt1 | contig 10284 bp, 24 predicted proteins | sample TARA_R110000782 | Tara Oceans TARA_R110000782 (sample SAMEA4397859) | marine metagenome | biome: Polar Biome; feature: [SRF] surface water layer (ENVO:00010504); material: water (ENVO:00002006), including particulate matter (ENVO:01000060) such as... | depth 5 m
CCTAGTTGAAAGAATGCTTTTTTACCGTCCCAGCGTCCTAGTTTAACAGCGGGCAAGTAACGTGCATAAGGAATCTCATACTTGAACATGTTGGATAACTTCTTGCGAGTGTCCAAGTCTAGTCCTTCGATCTTACAGTTGACTTCATCTTTAACGTGTAGTATTGCAGGCTTCATATATCTTTTCCGCTATCTGTTTATGACCTTGTTCTAGTGGATGTCCGCCAGGTCCATGCGGTGTATCATATGCCCATTCAACAAATCCATGATTGGGCCATCCCACAAATTTTGTTGTATCAACGAGTTTTATGTATTCTTCGTTAGGATTGTAACGTTCTTGATTGTCAAACGTATTACACATTATATACTCTATGCTGTGATTTTGCAAGAAACTTTGTAGTAGGATAACTTGTCTTAGCCAGCGACGATATTCGTGTACATCATTATTGTACCTAGTAATATATTTAATTAAATCGTGTCTGTATTTTAGTTTAGGATCTTCATCAAATACACGATTACTACATCCGGGCCATGCATCATATACACCCCATTCATCTGCATGCTCTTGTCTACCGCAACTTGTCCAAGCAACTATTACTAGTTTAGGCTTGTGCTTTGCAACCGCTTGGATAGTTTTTTTAACCATAAACTCATTGCCAACTCCAGGTGTACCATCATTAATTAATTGGTAACCAAGGCGATCAGCAACTAACCTAGGCCAGGCTTGTGTTGCTGGATTGGGTAATTCTTGTCCGTATGTAAAACTGTCACCAACGGTGTATATCATTCTTCAGGTCCTGGATTTTCACTTAAATCATTTGTTTTATCTTCTTCGTATCCCATTGCTGGATTTAAACTGTCAGCATCAGGTAAAGGAGGTCTTTTTTGTGTGGCATTAGGCCATATTTCGCTAAACTTGCGATTTATTTCCAACCAGTATTCCAAGTTTTCATCCATATCACTGTCTGGTTGAATTGCTTCTGCTGGACATTCAGGCTCACAAACACCACAGTCTATACATTCATCTGGATGTATTACTATTGTGTTTTCACCTATGTAAAAGCAGTCAACAGGACAAACTTCAACGCAGTCAGTATATCTACAGTTTATGCATTTTTCATTTACTATATATGTCATGGAATAATCATATTTATATTATAACATAAAACAAGCGGGCAGTCTATTTCTAAACTGCCCGCCCTATGAACCGCGATTGGAGGAGAGAGGAGAGAGGAGCCGCGGTTCTATTCGTCAAATTTTTAACAACCGTTTTTACAAACGTTTCATACAAGTGCTTTCTGCAAGAGCACGCCAGTTATGAGGACTAATTTTCATAAGATCAGCAACCTTAAGTGCCATACGCAAACTAACTTCGCGGAACTTATTACAGTTCTCAGTCATAAAGTCTACTATCTCGGCTTCCTGTTGCATGTCCATGCTGTAGTCCTTAAACAGGTCACCAACTGCCGCAATCTGTTTTACACGCAGGATCTTATCACGCATAGTGTCTAATGTGAGATCCAAGTAGTGACAGCGAGACTGCAATGCCTCAAGATGATCTTGTAGTCGCTTGCTTTTAACATTCTCAAACTTAATGTTAGTGATAAAGCAAGCACTGCCTTTAAACTCAAACTTATCTGGAATACCTTCATTACGCAACTTATTAGACTCTGCATTCCAGTATATCATACGCTTCTTGCCACTATCAAGTGCAGCCTTAAGAATGTTCAGTGCGAGGTCATCCATCAATACACTGTCACAGTCATCAAACACAAGCACGTTGCCTTTGTCACTGTATTCATATAGTTTAGCGTAAAGTCCTAGTGCAGTCATTGCACCTTTAACGACTTCGTATTTACGCTTTTTATTAGTCATATCTCCGAAAAGCGAACTCTTGTTAAGTTCTTCTTCTACACCGTAACTCTTACCAACACCCGGAGGTCCTGTAACAATTAGCGCACGGATGTCACTTGCTACAAGCGACTTAGTCATTTGATCAAGTATCTCAAAACGCTGGCTTATCTCGCCCATGCGTTCCTTGTCTTGTGCTTCTGTAAATTTAGATGAGGCAGCAACTTCGACTTTAACGTTTTCTTGTTTGTTGAAAACATCTTGTCCGACAAAATCAAGTTGATCCTGAGTTGTTTTAATGCGAACTTTTGAAAATTCTGCACCAAACACACTTGACCCATCAACTGTGATGTATCCGCCGTTTGCGCCAAACTGAAAATTCTTAATAACAGGGAAAACAGTATTCTCTACTGTGCGGTTCCTGTACTCTCCGCTTTTTACTAGAACGTATGACATGTCTCTCTCCAAATCATTTACTTAACTTACTCTTATATAATAACACCTGTGCATTATATGTCAACCTTTTTTAATGCACTTTCCCAAAGATTTCTCGCATCATCATCATTATCAAAGCCAAAATCACTAGCACGATCCATACTCGGACTGTAGTAAACTTCTTTGCGAATACCAAATTTCTTAATAACAGCGGCAATTGAATCTTCGGTGTATGTTTGTACACAGAACGTCATATCATCTAATACAACATCCATGCCAATATTTCCATACCTTGCAAACACATATGTTATCATTATGCTTTTACTATTCCTAACTCTCTATAACAATACTGCACACATTTTGCTTGCGCACGACAATCTTCTAGTGCATTGTGCGCGGCAAAGTTCATTGCTTTGCGAGGATCTTTGGGCATAAGTTGAAACAGTGTTCTACTATCACGTAGATTCCAAAAGTTCCAAGGCTTATTGTGTCCTTTGCTTTTAAGCAATGTTTCTAATATAGTCATGTCAAAGCCATATCCTTGTGCCCATATAACATCTACACCTACTACCCAACGCTGTAAATCACGGATAAATTCATCTACACTAACACGATCTTCATCGCCCAATGCTTCTTGCCAAATCTCTTCCAGCTGTGTGCCCCACCATTCAATGGTGCCTTCGTCTACTGTGCGTCCTATAGCAGTTTGTTCATCTACATCAATACGATGATACATATCCGCATAGGGTTGTGCATCTGTAAGCGGATCAAACTTAATTGCACCCACAGTAAGTATTACTGTATCTGGACTAGTTCCCAGCGTTTCTAAGTCTATCATTCCATGTATAGCCATTTATTTTACCTCGTACAGTGGGCAACTTGGATCCAAGTAGTGCCGCCTGTTTGCTAGTAGCCTGTCCTTAAGGTCACCATAATTAGGTATTCCTTGTTCAAGCACTGTTCTATTAGTGTTTACCAAGTAATCTATTCTGTTATCATCGTCCACTGTATCATAACTATGATCAAATACATCATCAAATACATCAAACCCCATGTTGCGAATTTCTTGCACATGCCCACGATTGCTTACATATAATGCAGGATGTAATGAAACAAAACACTGTGTGGTTTTTTCTGTTATAAAATCATAGGGCAAATCGTATCTAGTTTCAGTTACAACACTAAATTCACAACGGTTGTACACTGGTTGTAGTTGTAGTAAATTCTGTGCATTGCCCCATGCGCCTGATCTATTATTATAGTCCTGTGTTGTCCAATCATCTGGATGGTCATATATATTCCAGCCAAATGCTTTGTAACTAATAAGTCTACTGGGCATGTGTTCTAATAATTTTACAGTTTTATCTCTGTGCAGTCTGCGATTCATATTTAAACACAAAAATATAAAATCCTTATCTTCATTAAATGTAAATTTACTTGGAATATCTGATTCTTTATACAGCCCTCTGCGCTGTTCGTAATGAAATCGAGGATAGTATACAAAGTTTAGTTCCGGATAAATCTCACTAATATTTTTATGCCATACATAAAAAATAACTTGCTCAATATCCTCTAGATAATGTTCTTTATATTTTTCAAGTTCTAATACTTTACCATCTCTAAATGTTAAATCGTCCTGCAGCCATATATGCGCAGGCAATCCGTATGTGCGTATGGGCCAGCCAGTGTTTGGATTATGTAAACTAGTAAGTGTTTCGTTTTTACCTCTTAATTGTTTTAATCCCTGCGGCGGAGGTATATCTTCTAAACTAAACATTTCGCAAACTACGCAGTGCGCCTTCTACTCTAGTTGGATACTTGCCTAAGAAAGTACCTGCTTCTAGGTCACCTTTATTAATATATTCCTTGTGCCAGTGTTCAATATCATCCCAGCGTTCTAGCATAGTCTTGCCCATATTATCAAAGAACATATCGGTAAAAATAGGATCGTCTTGTTTGTAATAAGCATACGACGCCATCAAATAGTATGGTACCATCATGTTTAGATTTTCCATAAACAATAGTGCAGCATGTTGATCGTAGTTTACCTTGCCCATAAGTCTAACAAATCCATTCTTAGTTCGTCAATCATCTGGTCACCTAATTGATCAAAGAAGTAATCTCTATTATAGTTAATTAATCCTTGTAGATCTTCAAATATTTTCTGCATCTCTACTGCACTCATGCGTTCTTTTGTAAAGTGCCAGTTGCTATCCACCATGTCCTTCATACGAACAACATTGTTTAGGTCATCATATGCTTCATCAAAAATGTAGTTGTATGTTTGAAATCCATAATGACGAATGTTCTCCAGTGCATACTGATGCGCACACATTAAAAACGGATGTCCTGCTACAATAGCATTAAAAGTTTTTTCAGTTATGATACCAAATTCTTCTGTGTATTGGCTTTCGCTAACAATTGTAAACAGTGCAGTGTTATAGTTCTTGCGCATTGCTAATAGGTTAGCAAGATTATCATAAGTGTCATCATACTCTTGAACACTTAAATTAGGATATGCAAGTTCTATACCCTTTGTTTGCAAACTTACATTACCGATTTCTAACAAGCTATCTAGTGCCGCGCGATGTGGTTTATATATACGTTGCGGGCAAACAAAGTTGTACTCAAAGTCTTTGTGTTCTCTGCCAAACGCTTCACGCAATACATCTTCTGCGCCTTTATAACTACACCAAGTTTCGTATTGATGACTGCTAAATTCAATTAATTGAAAACTGTCCTTGGGCCAATCCTTTTTAATACCCAAGGGCCATATTAATACAATAATCTTTTCCATGGGAAAGTTATTTTTTAAGAAATGCTGATGCAGTTTAGTAAGTTCTCCCGGAACTTTGTGATCCTCATAACGAGTTAACATGTCCTGCAAATTAATTACTAAACGATACTGTGGATCCTCAAAATTACAAAACTCTGTGCTAGTAGGAACATTTACATCCCAACCAAAGTCTGTAATAGGATACGCCAGAGCAGCATCTAATACTTCTGCTCTGGGGAAAACTTCTCTAACAATATTAGTCCAATGTTTCACTAAAACGTTCTTCCACACCTTTAATATGTTTACATTTACGATATGCTGGACAGTTACAATCAAACCCATAGTTGGTCATTTCAACTGTATACACATCACCCTTGCTGCCAGTAACGGGCCATTGGACACCCACGAATGGGTGTCCTTGTGTGTCAATTATATCACTCTCGTGACTAAACATTATGCAAATGTCTCGGTTGATTCGTCAACCTTGCCAAGGATCATTGACTTGTCCAAGCGTGTGCGTGTTGAACCAAATGGTGTATTACCATAGTTCTGTACTTCAATAGTCTTGCGGTTAACTTTAGTTACAATACCAACCTTTTGCAATCCACCATACTCCCAAGCAATCTTGTCGCCTTTGATAATACCAGCGCCTTTGCGCTTGCCAAGGAATGTTACATGTGAATTGTACTGCTGAGCCAATACATGCATATCTGATGTATCAGTAATCTTACGCATTGCATCTAATGCATTCTGAAGTTCTGGTGAATAGTTCATTTGTTTCTCTCCAAACATTTAACTTACTATTAACAATAACACATATATAGGATGTGTCAACCTTTATTTGCTACCAGTGCCACTGAACTTTAGTGGTTCTGATTTATAAGGCTGATCACATGTTACACTTTTAAGTGTTACAGTATAGCCTTCTTTAAACATGCTCTGAAAACTTTTAAGACCACGTCCGTGAATTAAACCTTTGTAATTTTCTAAAAACTTTTCACACTTGGCTTGTGTTTCAAAATGCTTACTGTACACATTAATAATCTCGTCCTGTGCTCCGCCTTCTGGAGTCACAATTGCAAGATTGAATAATAACATCCATTTCATTTTTGCCTCCCTATATCCTACTTGCCCAGTATTCTTCCCAGGCTTCACTACAACAGTCTTCGATTTCTGCAACACACCAGTGTGGCACAAGATTCTTTTGTTTGACAGCCTCAGCCATTACATCAGTTAGATGTTCACAATTTCCAATTGCTTGTTCAATAACATCGAACATCTTTTCTTCACCATCAAAAACGTAACTTGACATTCCCATTTCCATCTCCTTAAAAACAACTTACTATTAAACATAGCATGGATACAGGATATGTCAACCTATTACTTGATTGAATTTATCCCAAGTAAAATCTGTTTGCCTAGGAGATTCAGGGAAATTTAACTGCCAGGCTTGATCTATTGTTATCGGTGTACTTGTAACAGTTTTTGTATTATAAAATCTAAAAAAATTACATTCATAATCAGTATACTGAAGAAGATATTTTTCAATATAGTCGCACTCAAATCCAAATCTTTGAAACATTGCAATATACCAAGAAATGTTTGGTCTGTGTTTAACTAAACTTTTAGAAATTTCCCAAGCACTTTTTGGCTGAGGACTTTCAATTCCAGCATTGGCATGTAATAATATATATTCAGGATTACAATTAGTAAGTTCTTCAATAATAGCCTGTCCATTGTATTCAAGTTCGAAGTTACTATTTCCACAAATAACAATCACATCATAATTTTGAGAAATTTGATCAATTACAGTTATGTCAGGAAAATATTCATGTGCAAACTTGCGCATGTTTACATCTAAAATTCTAGCAGAAGCAGGCTTTGCACCCCAGGCACGAAAAATATCTGCCGGAAATCCATTAAGACCGTAGTAATCTAATACATGCTTGTCTTTAAACACACTGCGATGCTTGCTGAGCAAATCAAGATGTCTATTATTGAAATTTAATTGATCATCATTCGGATTCATTTTCAGGCACTTCTCCTGTGATACTGTACATTTTTTTCATAATCAATTGTACATCTGCGGCTGTTCTAAACCGTGTAACAGTATCACCTCGATCAGTAATACCCGGCAATTCTACCATGTGTTCTTTGTAGAACACTGCACATTCAAACTTGTCTTTGTGATTAACTTCATCCACAATGCTTAGTTTGTAGTCTGGTCCAAAGTTAAGAATTTTTTGATTCGGTAGCATTGTCATCTAAACGCTCCTCAAATGTAAGTTTTATAAGATCAAGTTCACCATCTACAGTACGAGTTTTAACATAGCCGCCATTAACCAAGGTTTCCAGAGTGATCACAACACCTTTACCAATACCGTAACGGCTACCAATCCAAAATCCAAATCCAGTACCTACGATGTATGCAATAGCAAACCAATATACTGGTTCCATTTTTTCTCTCCATACATTTCTACAACACGAGCGTTATAGTCTGTTTCATTGTTTGCTAAGTTTGCTAGATGCAGACGCCAAATACGTCGTGCATCTTCATTCTTACAGTTAAGAAGCACACTGGCAATCCGTTCTGCACGTTTTTGCTGTTTATATTCACTAAACGGTCCCATTATAGTTCCTCCACAATACCTAGCACTTCAGCAGCACCTAGTGCATATGCACTCCATACTAACATCATGCCCGGAAACTCAAAAATAGGATATTCCGCCATAAATGTTCCTGCTTGCCATAACATAAAAACACCAATTAAACGTAGTCCGCTTTTTACAAGACTAATGTAAAAATGTTTCTTGCTCGGATCAACTGGTTCCATTATCTTTCTCCATCATTCTAAGTACCCAATGCAGTTCTTTAGCGCATTTGTTGTACCATTGTGCATCATGCGAATCATGACACTTGTTTGATTCATCTATCAACTGTTTCATACGAACTTTTATATATGCAACAGGATCTTTTGCTTTGCCTCGCCTCATATAAACAAAAACGCTAGTAGTCCTAGCCCAAGTATCCAGGGCCAAAGTTTCCAGCCCAAGCGAACACTTGCAACAACTACTGTAACAACTAGGGCAATTGTAAAACCAAATGCAAGCAAATGAATAAACACATCCAATTTGTCATATAGCAATTCAAACGTGCCAGCGTCTGTCAATTTAATTTCCATTATTGCCTCGCAAAAACCCATTTGACAGGATTAAAAGCCTCACGCACTTTAAAAATTGTTGCATCTCTATTCAACTTTTTAGCAAACTTTACTGCATCATCTACAGTGTTAAACTTGCGATTAGGAATAGTGCCTACTCCACATAGAAATACTTCATACATTATGCTGCCTCTTTCAGTAACATCTTGTGAAACGTTTGTGCTAAAGGAGTAAAACCAAAGTCAGCAACTACACTACAATTGCCCTCTGCATCTGCAATAATGTTACCAACACTAATGCTTGTCATCTTTTCAAATCGTGTAATACGATCCTCAGGACCAATGTTTCCAACTTCAAACACATGATCTAGATCATCAGCAACAACTTCTGCTACCTTAGTAAAACAATCATGCATTATACCAGTGCGAATATCACCGTCCAACATTGCTTCTTTGTAGGCTTTTGCCTTTGGATGACAATCCCAACCTTCTTTGTTGATAAGATCACTAAGGTGTTTGTCAATAACAATTTGGAAAACTGTGAAAATCTGTGGCATGTATCTAACTCCTCAAAAACAACTTACTATTAAACATAGCACACTATACGGATATGTCAACCTTTTCCAGCGATTATTCTTCGCCTTCTGCTTTAGCAGTCTTTTCTGCTTGCTCTTTGGTCGGACGACCTGGGCCGCGCTTCCAAATGTTTGTTACTAATCCTTCTGTACGAGCATTTTTTTCGCAAACAGTAATCTTGCCGCCTTTAGCAAGATATTCTGCAATTGCTTCATCATATGCTGCTCGCTCTTTTTTATCCATTGCCATCATGTTAGTCTCCTATAGGTAAAGTGGACCTGTCCACTGGATTGTGTAGCCACCATCTAAGATGTTACCACGTGCTTGGTTGCGAGCAGGAGCATTATATCCTGCTGCCTTAAGGATGTCGCCTTTGCGAAACTTGTTATCTTTATCAGTGTTAACAACAAATCCCCAAACGCTTCCGCCTTCAGTAAAGATTTTAATATACTTATTACCTTCTTTAAAGTCAATGCGTGACTTAAAGCGATCAAACATATCCTTTTGCACTTTGCTACAAGTGTCTGCATTCCGTGCTGCACAACGTCCCTGCCAGTTAGCATAATCCTTAACAATATCTTGGATCAATTTTTTAATTTCGTGTTGCATTGTTCTCTCCTCAATTTCAACTTACTATATTAATATAGCACCTATTTGAAAAGTGTCAACCTATTTTCTTAATTAAAACATCATCTCTACTATCCACTGGACATGGAACACCAGGAGCATTAGGATCGGTTTCAATTCCGTCATACACAAATGGAAGTTCTGCTATCTCTACTGGATATTTTTTAGTAATTTCTAACAATTTATTAGTGCGTTGGTGATCTTGCTCAGTGTGCCCATGTAGTCTTGTAATACAATAACCACCTTTAACAAGATTTCGCATGCTCCATTCAAAGGCTGTTAATCGTGGGCAAGGATTATTAATCCCAATACGAGTAAAACTATCCACATCACAGTAAACAAATGCGCAATCAAAATCTTCTAAATCGAATATACTACGCTCTAAACAGCGAGGATGATTAGCAAAGTTCCAGAGATCCATGCCAATTGCCTTATCACCAAATTTGCTATATAAAACTTCTAGAGCCAGACTATAAGCAGCACCCAACATAACTACTTTTCCATCGGGTAAATCTATATGATTAAAAATATTTCTACAGTAATGTACAGTTTTAGTGTTCCAACTAATGTTTGCGTCAGCATGCCGATTTATCCAATATTCTTTAGTAAATGTCATTGATGTCTCTTTCCAAAGTTTGTATCATAAGGATCAGGTTTTCCGTGAAAAACTACGATACTGCACATATCTGGCACAATATCTTCTTCTTCGGGTTGTATATAGTCATCCGGATAATTCAGTTTAGGGCCACCTGTTTTTGCACCGCCATGCTGTATTTCCCACTTGTAACTCATAGCCCATTCCCTGGGCCACCACGCACTATCTGTGCGCTCTTTAAGATAAGCAGTAACATAGTCCTGATC
>TARA_R110000782_G_scaffold20398_2_pt1 | contig 10271 bp, 6 predicted proteins | sample TARA_R110000782 | Tara Oceans TARA_R110000782 (sample SAMEA4397859) | marine metagenome | biome: Polar Biome; feature: [SRF] surface water layer (ENVO:00010504); material: water (ENVO:00002006), including particulate matter (ENVO:01000060) such as... | depth 5 m
CCGCAGTGGTTTCGGGAGGGCGTCGGCTCAAGTGCGGGAGGGGGGCTTGCGGATCGGTCGTGTGACCGGGGACCCTCGTTCGTTGATCCGGTCTGGCTCACGGACTTTGTTCGCTCGTCCAGTATTTTGCTTCTCAGGGAACGCCGGGATTGCTAATCTACCCCACCGATCCTTGGGGGAACTCTGGACATAACACTCCGAAAAGGTGACTGATGGATGTAAGACGCGCCTGCATGATTGTGACCTTGTGTGTCGGGACGGTAGCGGTTGTCACCAAAGTCGCGAGCGCGGCGGGTGACGGGTATTCGCCGTTTCCCGCCTTCGTCGATATCCCTTTCGCCAACCAACATACCCGCGGTGCGTGGCTTCGCGCCGGCACGGACTCCGGCTTGGCGTGTTTCGCATTTGAGAACCACTCGGACATCATTCAGTTCGGCTGGCTCGGGGCCGATCTGGCGGTGACGGCCGGGCAGTACTTCGATCTCAACGCGACCCGGATCGATTCTTGGTCCATCGCGGACCTTGACTCGGACGGCGACCACGATCTGGTGCTGATGACCGAGTCGCCGCACCAGGCCGTTGTCATCCTGCAGCATGACGGTTCATTCGAGATTGCCGCCACGGTGGTGTCCCCGGTGACCAGCGGGAATACGAGCGCGGCGGCGGGTGACTTCAACGGGGATGGCCTTGTCGACGTCGCGTTCGCGAGTTCGGGTCGGCTCAACGTGTTTCTTGCGACCGCTCCCTGGATCTACGGGACCTGGCTCGAGTTGTCGGACAATCTCATCTGGCGGAACATGCGCGTAGCGCCGTTCGACTCTGTCCCGGGGGACGAGATCATCGTGCTGGCGGGCAACCGCGTGCTCTGCTACTCGTTCGCGGGCGGCACGCCGAGCCTGCTGACCTCGCCGGCGCTCACGATCACTCCTGAGTTCGTGCACGTCGGTGACCTCCGTGGTCAGGGCGTGCAGGAGATTCTGGTCGCGGACCAGCAATCTTCGTCGGTCAAGATCAGCACGCTGGTTCTGGAACAGTCGGCGCTGGTGGTCTCTGCTTCGGGCACGTTTGGCCCGAACCTGTTCGCGGGCTTCGCCGTGGCCGACGTCGACGGGGACGGCCGCGCCGACTTCCTCGCGAGTTCGCGGATTTTCTACGGATGCGAGACGGATGCCGGAACCGTTCCATTGGAGACCCAGGCAGAAGCCACTGCGACCGCGTGGGACCAGGTCATGGACGTCGACGGCGACGGCCTGAACGACCTTTCTAGCCGGAGCACCTCTTCGTTTTACCTGACGCTTGGCGATGGAAAGCGTTTTGCAACCACTGCCCTTGTAAACGACCAATCACCCGCCGGCGAGGTTTGGCTGGAACCGTTCCATCCGGACGACCCGCTTGCACCGGGCGTGTTCTCGACCGGCGTAGACGGCAGAACGCCGGTCTCGCTGAGAGTTCAGGAGGTTGGGGACCAAGCAAGATTCGCGGTGGAGCCTGATCCGCGCGTCCGATTGGATGATGCTTCGCTGGTCCGCTTTGAAGATATCAACGGCGATGGCGTCTCGGACCTGTTGGGTGAAGGCGATCCGATCGGCAGTGGTCGATCCAACTATCTTTTCTGGGCCCTCGGCGATGGTGACGGCGGCTACGGCGTGCAGGTCAGCCGCGAGATCGGGTTCGATAGCTCGTTGCCGGCGGTGTTCGATACGAACGGAGACGGTATCAACGATATCGTACGGATTTCGTACGACGCGATTTTGATCTGGGAAGGGCATCCCAGCGGAAATCTTGGGCCGGAGGTCCGGGTGACCATTCCCTATCGGAACGCCACAAGCGAGTTCAGGGATATGGACGGGGACGGGCATATCGATCTGGTTCGTTTCCCGAATGGATTCGATCCTATCCAAACTATCTACAGCGTCCTCAGTGATCCGACGCCCGACGTGCGGGAGATCGACAGCCCGACGCGGATCAGGGGATCCGGCGACCGTGTGTATCCGGCAGTCGATTTCAACGGGGACGGCATCGTCGATTTCGTGGTGCCCACCCAGAACGGACTGGCGTACTCGATGAGTAACGGATTCCGGTCCTACGGACCCTTCACCGAGATCGCACTCTTCCAAGGGTTCGGGACCAACGGAAGACTCTACCTCAGAGCAGGAGATCTCGACGGCGATACCTACCCGGATCTCGTCTTCTTCGCGCCGAACGGCTGCGCGATCCTTGGTCCTACCGCGACCCGTACGCTGGCGGTCCGTGCTTTGGTCCAGGGTGTGGGCGGGCTGGGCCTGCTTCACGACATCGATGATGACGGCGACCTCGACATCGTCCGTTCATCGCAGGCCCGCTCCGTTGTCTACCTCAATCCGGGCGTGGACCGGTGCCTCGCTGACTACACCATCGACGGCACGCTCAACTTTTATGACATCGCTCTGTTTCTCACCGACCTGAGAGACGGCAATCGATTCGCAGACATGACCCGCGACGGCGTGCTCAACTTCTTCGATCTCGCGGCGTTCATCGCCGCGTTCAACCAGGGGTGCGACGAATGAACCGAATCGTTTCTTCCGCCGCCGCGGCGTTCATTCTGGCCGTGCCGAGCGTCGGTGTCCGCGCGGCCGATCCGGGCTATCCGGGATTTAATCACGAGTTCGGCCTGACTGTGGACCCGGCGTCCGGCGGGGTGATCATTAACATCGGACGGGCTGGCCAGATCGGGGTCGTGCTGTTCGAAGGCGACCTCCTGCGTGTGTACCACCGTTCGGACGGCGGCGACTACGCCAGCAATCAATCGATTCCCATCACCTCGACCTGGCAACGACGCATCGTGGCGGAGGACCTCAACGGGGACGGCCTGGACGACCTGATCCTGCTCAACGGCTTCCCGGTCACTGCGCTCTTTGTTTTGCTTCAGACCGAGAATGGTTCGTTCCTGCACGCCCCGCAGAGCCCGATGGCCACCCCCATCGAAACCGAAGGCTTCGCTGCCGGGGATTTTGATGGGGACGGCATCGTCGACCTCGCCACGGCGAGCGACGCCGGCCCGGTGCTCTACCGGGGCCTCGGAGCGGGCAGGTACGCGTTTCCCCAGCCGATCACCGCGGACTTCCCGTTGTCCGGCACCGGTCTTGCGACAGGGAAGGAGGACAACGGACCGGATCAGCTTGTCATCTACTCGCAGTCAACCCCGAACACGCCGGCGGTTGTGATCTCGATGCAGGGGCCCGGTGGCCAGTTCACCGTGCGGCAGAGCGTCCCGGCGGGCAACGGGATCCGGTTGCTCGATTTCCGCGATTTCGAGGGTGACGGCGACAAGGACATGCTCATCATGCAAGCGTCGCAGATCCGGCTTGCGGAGAACACGACGGGCGGATTCGTCCTGCGCAGCCCTGTCTCGATCCCTTCGACCTCTGGTGAGACCACCGGATTTTTCGACGATCTGGATGCGGACGGCGTGCTCGACGCGGTGCTCTCGCGATCCGATGGTCCGGTGCTGATGTTCGGCGATATCGACGATCCGGCTTCCCGATTCACGAGCCCGAAGTGGCTCGGCTCGACGAGGGCTGACATCTCGCCCGCGCGGGACCTGACGGGCGATGGACTCAAGGACATTTTCGTTTCCACCGTGAGTTCCTTTCATCTGTACAGGAACGACGGGGCGCGCTTCGAGAAGACCACGTACCGCCACGCCACGGGGTTTGTCCTGATCCGCGATACGTTTCTTGCGCCATGGTCCGCCGAAGGACCGCCGGTGCTTTTGATTAACGACGAGCAACTGACGAAGCTGCGTTCGGTCACCTTCACGCCCGACGGCGACGGCGTGGTGGGCACGGACGCGATCGATCCGCTGCTCGAAGCCCGCGGCGATTCGTATCTGTTCGCCGACCTGAACGGTGACGGCCTCGAGGACTTCGTCTGGAACACGCCCGCTACCGGGAACGGAACGGCGACGGTGTCGTACCGGCTCGCGACAGGACCGGGCGCGTTCTTCACGAAACTGAACGTTCCGAGCACATTCTACCGCGTGCGTTCGTGGCAGAAACTGGACATCAACGCCGACGGCGCCGACGACCTCGTCCTCGCGGGAGAGTTGCCCAACCAGTTCGAAGTCATGTTCGGCACGCCCGGCGTTGGGTTGGGCCCCGCAAACGCGATCCCCATGCCGGAAGTGGTCCAGTCCCTCGGCTGCGGAGACTTCGACGGCGACGGATTCGACGACATCGCGGTGTTTGTGGGCACCGACGTATTGAGGCTCCACGGCCGCGCGATCGGCGTTCCCGTCGAGACGGCACGCTCGCGCGTCCCCGCGTCCGGGTGGCCCCACACCCTCGATCGGATCATCGGCACCGGCGACCTGAACGGCGACGGACTCGACGACCTGGTCTTCTTTGGTAACTCAACGCCTACTTCCAGTACTCAGATTCAGATCGTTCATGCGCTTCCCGGCCGCGGATTCTCGCCGGTGAGTCAGTCGGCGGGCGCCTACGGAAGTCCCGAGGCGGTCCGGGTGATCGATCTCAACGGGGACGGAAGGCCAGAGGTCATCGCGGTGGACGAAGAGTTCATCGAGGTGATCGGCACGGGGCGGGACGGGCTGCCCAAGGTTGTAGACCGGCTGCTCGCCCGCACCGATGACATCATTCCGACCTTCGCAGACATTAATCTGGACGGCGTATTGGACGTCGTTCAGTCCACCCGGACCAGAGTGATCGTTCATTTCGCCACAACCGGTGCCCCTTGCCCGGGCGATCTCGACCCCAACGGTCGAATGGACTGGTTCGATATCGCGACCTGGATCCAGCATCTGCACGACGGAAACCTCCGCGGCGACCTGGACGGCAACGGCCTCATCAACTACTTTGACCTCGTGATGGTGCTCGATTCCTTCGCGACCGGGTGCCCCGACCTCTGACCGGCCGGCACTGAGCTGGAAGCTCGGCTTGGCCTGTGCGCGCCTCGATCATAACGGGCAGCCGGCGTTGTAGAGATTGATGAACTCAATGATATCAAAGATGTTGAACCGGCCGTCGTCGAACAGGTTCGCGAGCTGGCTCTGCTGGTTGTAGAGATCGATGAAGTGCACGATGTCGAAGATGTTGAGCGTGCCGAAGGGGGCCGCGATGTCGGCGGGGCAGGCGATCAGCCAGCGGTCCTGCAGGTCGATCACGCCGTCGCCGTTGAGGTCGCGCAGGTCAAAGGTAGGGCCGAAGGCGGGAATGACCACGCGCCCGTCGATCGTGCCGTCCAGGGCGTCCTCGTTCTCGATGGCCGCGACGATCAGGCCCGCGTCGGTCTCGGTGACCAAATCGTCGTCGTCGAGATCGCCGAAGGTCTCGTCGAAGCCGGTATCGGTCCAGACGAACAGGGCACCCGGTTCTGGCACGGCGTAGGCCGTGCCGATGAGCGCGTGGACGAACCACTCACGCGGGCGTTGGTAGTCTTCCAGATCGCGTCCGCGCCACGGGTCGGTCAGCTCCTCCAGCGGGCCGTTGACGAACTCCGCCCCTTCGATGAGGTCGTCGATCGCCTCGAACATCGATGTCTGGTTGAGCAGGCTGAAGTCCAGCGGCTGGGCGGCCTGGCCGGCGAGCGAACCAGCGCCCTGGTTCGTGATGGCGTAGACCAGCGTGACGGTGGTCACGTCGTCGTTGATGTCGTGGGAGAAACGCAGGTCGACCACCGGGTCCCACAGGCCGAAGTCCGAGCCGCCGAAGAGGGCGCTCTCGGGCTCGAAGGCCTGGAACCGCTCGAAGAACCGGCCTCGAACGATCCAGGTCTCGCCGGCGTCGAACACGCCGTCCATGTCCCCTGACTCGCTCACGACGACCGGGGCGAAGCAGCCGCACATCGCCAGGGCGAACTCGCCGCCGGTGCGCTCGAACTGGGGTCCGGTGTAGATGTTCGAGTCCACGTCCCCGGCGTCGCGGACAATCCGGTCCGAGATCGAACCGAGCGGACTGAGGCCGAACCGGCCCACGTTGGCCAGGTAGCGGTTCTGCGCCAGCGGCATGAACTCGCCGCCCGAGTTCTTCTGGTCGTCGACGTCGAGTTCGATGTAGCCGAACAGGGGTCGCTCTCCGAACCGGTATGGGTCGTACGCGAAGCCGCCCAGCCCCAGCGGCCCGGGCGGGCAGACCACCCCCGCCAGTTCCACGTCCATGCGGAACAGATCGGCCGGGCCGGTGACCTCCGATCCGTTGTACGGGTCGGTCGGAGCGGTGGGGGACTGCCAGCCGCGCAGACGCACCCCGAGCAGGTCGATCGGCGAGAAACCCGGCCCGAGCGCGCCGTCGTTACCCGCATCGGTGCGTCGGATCACCGCGTCCCCCGCGGGGTCGGTCCACACCCCCGTGCCGACGCTGCCCGCGGCGGCCGCTGCGAGGATGAACGAGATGGCGACCGCGGGCTGTCTCATCGCTGGGCGATCTCCTCGACGAGACGTTCGAGGCCGTACCGCTCGACGCGGTAGCGGAAGCTCGAACGCTGCATCCCGATGAGCCGGGCGGCCTTGGACACGTTGCCGCGGGTGTGCTCGAGGGCCTGGACCATCAGTTGCTTCTCGACCTCGTCCGCGGTGTGCCGGCCGCGCTCGAAGTCGAAGACCAGCCCGCCCGCGTCCGCGCCGCCGGGGCGGGCCTCCGCGAGCGGCTTGGCCCGGCCCGGTTCCAGGCCCAGGTCGGACGGGCCGATCTCGTCTCCGTCGGACAGCATGGCCGCGCGCTGCACGGCATTGAACAGTTCGCGCACGTTGCCGTCCCAACGGTGGGCGCGGACGGCGGCCTCGGCGGCCGGGGTGAACCGCGCCGGGTCGCGGCCGTACTCGGCCCGCAGGCGATCGAGCATCGAGCGTGCGAGGATCACGGCGTCGTCGCCCCGGTCGCGCAGCGGGGGGATCTCGATCGTGAACGCGTTGAGCCGGAACAGCAGGTCCTCGCGGAACCGTCCCTCCCGGACCCCGGTCCGCAGGTCCTGGTTGGTCGCGGCGAGGACACGCACGCGGACCGACCGCTCCTTGGTCGCCCCCACCCGGCGCACGCGCCCGTGCTCGAGCACCGTGAGGAGCTTGGCCTGCAACTCCAGCGGGAGATCGCCGATCTCGTCGAGGAAGATCGTGCCCCCGTCGGCCATCTCGAAGAGCCCCTCGCGGGCCTCCTTGGCGTCGGTGAAGGCGCCCTTCTCGTGGCCGAACAGCTCGCCCTCGATCAGCGTGCCCGGCAGGGCCGAGCAGTTCACGTGCACGAACGGCCCGTCGGGCTCGCGTGACTGTTCGTGGATGTGTCGGGCGATGACGCCCTTGCCCGCGCCGGTCTCACCCAGAATCAGGATCGTCGGCAGCGCCCCGCCCGAGGCCGATCCGAGTTCCTCCGCCCGATTGACGACGGGCATCGACGCCAGGCGTTCGGCCAGGGTGAGGGCCTTCTTCCACGCCGGGCTCTCGCCGAGCGGGCGTCGGTCCGCGCGTCCGACCTCCTCGAGCCGTTCATAGAGCCGCAGGCGGCGGCGTTGATCGCGCAGCTCCAGCAGCCGGTCCACGATCAGGATCAGTTCCTGCAGTCGTACCGGCTTCTGCAGGTAGTCGTCGGCCCCGAGCTTCATCGCGCGCACCGCGTCATCGACGGTCCCGAAGGCGGTGACCACGATCACGCCGCCCGCAAACCCCTCCGACCGGACCCGCTCGACAAAATCGATCCCGGATTCCGAACCGAGGTGCACGTCGGTCACGACCATGTCGTAGGCCCGGGCTCCGAAGAGACCGTCCGCCTCGGCGACGGCCCCGGCCTCATCCACCGCGTGCCCCTCCTTCTTCAGGGCTCGCGCCACGGTGAAGCGCAGATCCTCGTCGTCCTCGATGAGCAGAATACTGGCCACAATCCTCGCCTCTGACGGCCAGATGTGGCCGACGCTTTTCCTACCCGTCCCCGGCGCCGGTCGGCAGTCGGAGCTCAAACGCGGTCCCGACGCCCGAATCGGCGTCCACGGGGGATCGCACGGTGATCGTGCCCCCGTGCTGGTCCGCGACCCGTTTGACCAGTGCAAGCCCGATGCCAGTGCCGCCTTGCCTCGTTGTAAAGTATGGTCTGAAGATCGCGGCACGCAAGTCCTCCGGCACGCCCGGCCCCGAATCGACCACGCGGACGGACCAATAACCACCCCCGCAGCCGCCCTCGATGCGCACCTCGGACCCGTGGGGCCCGAACTCCACGGCGTTGCTCACCAGCGCCGTCAGCGCGTGCTCGAGGTGGGCCGGATCGCCCACCGCCTCCTCCGGCAGCCCGTCGAGATCGGCCCGGATCGTCAGCCCGCGTGCTCTGGCCGCGTCCACGTGCGACTCGACCACCGATCCGACAATCGCCCGCGGCGAGAACGGCCTCGGGTCCAGCTCGATCGGGCTCGACGCACGGAGCATCTCCGAGAGCCAGCCCTCGAACCGGTCCACCGACGACATGATGCGGTCCTGCACCCCGATCAAATCCGAGCCCGGCTCCAACTCCGAGCGGGTGGTCTCGGCCAGGTTGCGGATGCCCGCCAGCGGGGTCCGCAGGTTGTGGACGATGCGTCGGGCCATCTCGCCCATGGCGGCCATCCGCTCGCGCTCGACCCGCTCGTCCTGCATGGCCTTGATCAGCCCGGCCATCTCGTTGAACTCGTCCCCCAGCCGCCCAAACTCGTCCCGGGCCGTGACCGGGATGCGATGCTCGAAGTCGCCCCGGCCGAGCCGCTCCGCCCCCTCCCGCAGGATCTCCAGCGGCACCAGCACCCACCTGCGGATAAGCATCGACATCAGCACCGCGATCGCGCCCGCGCCCGTCACGGACACGATCAGGATGATCAGCACCAGCGCCCGCAGCCGGTCGCCGTGCCCGACCGCCAGCTCCGCGTCGTCGAGGATCCGCCCCTCGATCCGCTCGATCAGCTCGTGGCGGGCATCGATCATCGCGACGAGCGCACCCTGCTGCTCGGCTCCGGCCTGCGGCATCGCCGCGGCCGCGGCACGCCGGATCTCGTCGCTCCGCGACCGCAGGTTCCGTATGTTCGAGATGCCCGATCGCACCCGCACGGTCGGCAGGCCCTCGAGCCGGTCCAACGCCCCGTCGATCTCGTCGGCCAACGCGTCGAACGCCTCCGGGTCGGGCGCCCACCCCCCCTGGTCCAGCCGGCCGTCCCCCAGCAACGCCGCCTGCCTCTCGCCGGACCGCTTGATGTCGTGCAGCCCGTTCATGACCGCCTGGATGCTCTCCAAGGGCCAGCTCAGCTCCCGGCGCAGGAACAGCAGCCCCCAGACCGAGGCACCGACGTTGACCACCAGCACCGCGCCCAGCAGCAGCATCACCAGACCGAACTTCAGGCGAAGACTCATCCGCGACTAGCGTACCGGCTGGAAGCCCCAACGCCACCCCCGCTCGTCCAGCGGGTTGCCGGACGAGGCCACGTGCCCGTCGAGAAAGGCCGCGTTCAACGCGCCGCGGTGACGCATCGCGGGGAACCAGTACCGGTCGTCGGCGAACGGGCCCTGAGAGTCGAGCGAGGGCCCCGAGTAGATCGGCGGCACACCGATTTCGAACGCCCGCGTGCCGTCCACGTCGAAGAGCAGCGGCACGTCGCTGCGGCTGACCATATCCGGACGCAGCCTAACGCTCACCGCGCGGACCCGGCCCCGGTCGTCAATCACCTCGGCCCGGTCCAGCCGCAGGTTAAAACCGTACGACACGCTCTGCGGCGGGCCGACCGCGCCGTTGCTGCACGCCAGATTCCGGCGCAGCACCAGAGGCGCGCGAACGCTCGGGCACCGCATCGGGTCGTTGCCCTGCACGTCCGGCAGGCTGATCTCGCTGACGTCGTCGCCCCATCGCCAGAACTCGTCCACCCCGTACTGGCTCTCCTGGAACGTCTCAAGGCGGAAGTCCCGCCGCCCGGAGTCGTCGCCGCGGTCGCCGTGGAGCGATTCATCGGCGAACAGCTGGAAATCGAAGGCGACGGCCCGCATCGACATCTGGCATCGGAACCCGCGCGCCGTGGCGATCGCTCCCCCGATCGCGGGGGCCAGAATGCCCAGCAACGCCGCGATGATCGCGACGACGACGAGCAGTTCGACGAGCGTAAACCCTTGTTGGCGCGAGCGGATCAGCACGATCGGGTCCCTTCGATCGTTTTCATGATAACGCCCGCGTTCGCGAACGTGGGGCCTCCGTTTCGCATTCGTGCGGAAAAATGGCCCACGGTGTCCGTTGGCCAGAGTTCTGGCCACTCCCACCCACTCCCACCCTCACGGGCGGGCG
>TARA_R110000782_G_scaffold270443_1_pt1 | contig 10260 bp, 7 predicted proteins | sample TARA_R110000782 | Tara Oceans TARA_R110000782 (sample SAMEA4397859) | marine metagenome | biome: Polar Biome; feature: [SRF] surface water layer (ENVO:00010504); material: water (ENVO:00002006), including particulate matter (ENVO:01000060) such as... | depth 5 m
ACAGCCTACCTCTGACTGCCGCCAATCTTTGCAACAGAGCCCTCCAGACGCATGGTCTGTCCCGCCACATCCTGATCGCCGGTGCTGACGCGGGCATAGCCCAGAATATCGCCCATGCCGTGCGTCTCCCAAACGGTCGTTCTCTGGACGCTATGAAGGGCGACCGCTTTGCCCAATCCATGTCCGTCCACATACTATGTCTCTTTACTCATGGCTGTCCATAGGCACAGATGACCTTTTGTGGACGGGAATCGGCATGACGAAGCGCAAGCATCAACTCCTGACCGAGAGCGAGCGCGACCAGATCCTCGCCATCCCGACTGATCGCGACCACTTGGCACGGCTCTACACCTTCGAGCCTTCGGATATCGAGATCATCGGCGCGCGACGGGAGCAACGGAACCAGTTGGGCGTCGCGCTGCAACTCGCGCTCTTGCGGCACCCGGGCATCACGCTTGCGCAGTTGATACAGGACAGGGGAGCGATACCCCATGATCTCGCCGCCTTCGTCGCGGAGCAACTTGGACTGCACGTAACCGACCTGGCCAACTATGCGGCGCGAGATCAGACAATGACGGATCATGCCCGTGTGTTGGCGGTGCGCTTGGGACTTCGGGGGGCGACCCGCGCCGATATTCCCTTCATGATCGAAGCGGCCGCGAAAACGGCATGGGCGACCGACAAGGGGATGACGATCGCGACCGGCGTCGCCACCGCCCTTCGCGAGGTCCGGATTCTGTTGCCGTCCATCTCCACCATCGAACGCGCCAGCAGCGCGGGACGTGCGCGTGCCCGTAAGCAGGCCGCCTATGCCCTGATCGCCGATCTCAGCGCCGAACAGGTCCACGCCCTCGACCAGCTCTTTGACGACGCCGACGGCATGAGCCAGCTTGCTTTGCTCAAGACCATTCCCGTCGCGGCCAAACCCGATCACATCCGCCAGATTCTCGACCGCCTGTGGCAAGTGCGGAAGATCGGCATTTCTCCCGACGTAGCTGGCCGCATCCATGGGGACCGATTTCGGCAATATGTCAGGGAAGGCCGCGCTTCGCCTGCCTATATGATCGAGCGATATATCCCCTCCCGCCGGCGCGCCACGCTTGTTGCTTTCCTGCTCGACCTCGAAGAACGGCTGACTGACAGCGCTCTGGAGATGGCGGACAAGCTGATCGGCAGCATCTTCACCCGCGCGAAGAACGCCCAGGCGCGCAGCTATGCCACCACGTCGAAGAACGTCGCGCGGCTGATGCTGATCTTTCGCAGGACGATCGACGCACTCACCGATGCAGTCGATACCGGCGAAGATCCGATAGAGGCCCTGGACGCTTCGGTCGGGTAGAACACCCTCCTGAAGGCCAGACCAGAAGTAGCGACGATCGCGGAAACCGCGAGCCTCGACCCGTTGACGGTCGCGGCCGATCGCTATGCGACGTTGCGTAAGTTCGCCCCTGATCTGCTTGAAGCGCTCCAGTTCAGGGCGGGAAAGGGCAGCGCGAAGACGATCGCCGCTGTCGAGATGCTGCGCGACCTCAACAGGTCGGGCAAACGCGATCTGCCTCCCGACGCTCCGATGCCCTTCCGCAAGGAATGGCGGAAAATCGTTGTTGGCGATGACGGCAAGATCAACCGGAGGCTTTGGGAGATCGCAACGATCGCGCATCTGCGCAACAAATTGCGGTCCGGGGATGTCTGGGTGGAGCGATCGGCGGGATACCGCCGGTTCGACAGCTACCTGCTCAGCGATCCGAAGGCCAAGCCGATCGTATCGGCTCTTGGCCTGCCACCCACAGCCAGCGAATGGCTCGAACAGCGGGGCCGCGAACTGGACTGGCGGCTGAAGAAATTCGCCCAGCGCCTGAAGCGCGACGCTCTGGAAGGTGTGCGGTTCCGCGACGGCCGCCTCCAGATATCGCCGATACGCACGATCGCGACACCCGATGCCGAAGTACTGGCTGACCGGCTCGATGCCATGATGCCACGCATCCGCATCACCGAGCTGCTGCATGAGGTGGCGCAGGAAACCGGCTTTCTCGCAGCGTTCACCAACCTGCGCACCGGCGAGGCGTGCCCCAATGAAAACGCGCTGCTCGCCACGATCCTCGCCGACGCAACCAATCTCGGCCTGTCGCGCATGGCGGCCGCGAGCCAGGGCGTCACGCGCGATCAGCTCCTGTGGACCCATGACGCCTATATCCGCGATGACAGCTACCGAGCGGCGCTGGCCGTCCTCATCAACGCGCACCACCGCCTGCCATTTTCGCGGGTCTGGGGCGACGGCGCCACGTCCAGCTCCGCATGGTTCCCGACTGACCGAAGCGCTTCCACGACGACGCTCGTCAGCGCGAGGCCGAATGGAGCTTTCGATACGGCGCCAATATAGGACATCCGATCAAGTCTTTCCTCCTGCTCGCGGCAGGGTGACTAACCTGCCTCTATAGCTCTATAATGCTCCCAAGCAGCCGCCTGACCATCTAGACTAGCCAGCGTGTCACGCTGGCGGCCAATACGCGCCATCAGTGCTTTGGGGTCATTGAGGTCTCTGGTCCTCTACGATCATGTCTGCTGCTTTTTCGCCGATCATGATGCAAGTGGCGTTCGTATTGCCGTTGATGATCGTTGGCATGATCGAGGCATCAGCCACGCGAACATTTTGCAGCCCTCGAACCTTGAGACGAGTGTCGACAACCGCCAGCGCGTCGGTTCCCATCTTGCACGTGCCGACCGGGTGATAAGAATGATTCACATGTTCAGTGAGGTAAGCGTCAATTTCTTGATCTTCATTCAGCTTGTGGGTGGGGTAGAGCGGTCGCTTGACCACGTCATTCATCGTCTCTGAGAAAAGAATGTCCTGCGTTATCTTGAAGGCGTTTCGTAACGCGGTTCGATCGTCAGGATGGCTCAGAAGATTGAGGTCGATGAGGGGATCGGACAGAGCGGAACTATCGCGAAGGCGCACTGCACCTCTGCTCTTGGGATGACCGATATTGATGAGAACCGTGAAGCCCCATTTCGTCATCAAACGATAGTCGCGTGCGTGGTCGCGATAGGCTAGCGGAATCACGTGGAGTTGGAAGTCCGGGCGGTCCCGATCGGGATCGGAGCGCAGGAACCCTCCTGCGGCAGTCGGCGGATTGCCCAGCCAGCTGCCTTTGCGCACGATATAGTGCAGAAGATCCTTTGTGCTCTTGATCAATCCCAATGGATTGAGCGCAATGCCAATGCGCTTGCGCGTCTCGAAGATCATCATGACGTCGGGATGATCATGCAGATTCTGCCCGACGCCATTTATTTCTTGAACGACTTCTATGCCATGCCGGTCGAGCTCGGCGCGCGGGCCAACACCAGAAAGCATCAGAATTTGGGGCGAATTGAACGTACCGCTGCTGACGATGACTTCCTTCTGGACATCCACCCGCCGCACTTCGCCGTCCTGCACGAACTCTACCGCGACTGCCCTATTACCATCGAAGACGATCCGCTGCGCGCGCGCATTTACTTCGACCCGGACGTTGGACCGGACGAGCATCGGGTCGATATAGCAGCGCTTCACACCGGCCCGCCGGCCGTCCTTGACGGTGAATTGGTAGACACCGATCCCTTCCTGGGTATCGCCGTTGAAATCCTCGTTCTGTGGATGACCAAGCGATGCAGCGGCCTCGATAAAGGCGCCATAGGCTTTGAAGGAAGCATCGCCGTTGGACACGTGAAGCGGACCGAAGGCGCCATGATATTGACTGTCGCCCCGGACATTGCGCTCCGCCTTTCTGAAGTAAGGCAGAACGTCGTTGTACGACCAACCTTGGTTGCCGAGGTCGTGCCAATTGTCGAAATCGGATCGGTCGCCACGGATGTAAACCATGCCATTCATCCCGCTCGACCCGCCCAGCATCTTACCGCGAGGATTATAGAGGCGGCGGCCATTCAGCGCCGTGACTGGCTCGGTATTGTAGCGCCAGTTGAGCGTGTTGATCGCAAAATCCTGGATCAGTGCCGCAAAGGCACCTGGTGTTGAAACGAGCGGCGAATTACCCGATCCGCCAGCCTCGAGTAGGCATACCGTCGTTTTCGGATCTTCCGACAAACGACTGGCGATCACGCCTCCGGACGAGCCGCCCCCGATAATGACATAGTCTGGCATATATATTGTCTCCGCAGAGATCTGGACCGACCGAGCGCTCGGCCATAGCTCCTGCCTGGTGCCGACCGGCTGGTGCTACCTAGGAAGATCGTGCCGACGCGAATGAGCCGCACGACGAACTGCGCGCGCTCTCAAGAAGCGAGAATGCGCTGATTACCGAGACCGAAATGAGATTTCGGATTGAAAATGTACTGAAGATTTCCATGGCCTCTCCCGGCGGATTTATCCTTGTCAGGGGATTTTCGCTCGATCCCGGTTCGCCAGTTTACGGTCGATGTCACCGTCGAACTTGGAAAATCCGGCCCGCGAATTTGACTTCGCTTGGCCCCGGTCGCTGCGAGAAGAGAGGACGTCACACGGCGGGAGTGGTGGGATTCGCGGTGTCTCCGAGCGAGCATCGCGGATGCTCGCCGGCGCTTGAGTCCGCCCGGGTTCCTTTGGACCGCAAGGCGACAAGCTTTTCCAAATGAACTCCCGCTCGGCGCTGCTGGATACTGACCCTCCAGGCCGTTCCCCGGTCGCAATTCTTGACGGCGCAAAGCTACAAATAATGCAGCCCGGTTTCTCCAAGCGCCAGCGCTGCCCTCCGAATAATCTCGCCCAGAGAACACGCAATAACGCATGTCTAGGGAGGATTGATTGAGACATCCGAACATGAGGAGCCTGCTCGCGGGGAGTGCGATCGGCCTTTTCGCCACTGCATACCCGATGAGCGCAGCGTGCGCTCAGACTGCCACGAACGCGCCCGCGTCATCGGTGGCATCGGGTGTCGGTGCCACGAAGGATGACAGCTCTCGACCGGGAGGCTCGACCGAAGGTGCCTTGGAGGACATCGTCGTCACGGCGCGTAAGCGGAGCGAGAATCTTCGCGATGTGCCGGTCGCGCTTACGGCAGTCTCGGGTGACACCCTCACGCATCGCAACATCACGCAGATGGTCGACCTTGTGACCACACTCCCTAACCTAACTGTCTCCTACGGTACCATCCAGCCTCGGACATTTATCCGCGGCTTTGGCTCGGGCGATAATCTCTCCTTCGATCAATCGGTCGGAAAATTCGTCGACAACGTGTCTTATGGGCGGGACCAAGACAGTCGCATTCCCTTGTTCGACCTGGAAAGAGTCGAAGTGCTGCGTGGACCTCAGGTGCTGCTGTTCGGCAATAGCGCGACGGCCGGCGCTCTCAACATCACGACGCGAAAGCCCGGCGACCGATTCGAGGCGGATGGCTCGATCGGCTATGAATTCAACAACAACGAGACGAATGTACAGGGTGGTGCAACACTCCCGGTTGCCGAGGGCGTCAGCCTGCGGGTTGCCGGCTTGCTGCAGCATCTCGACAAGGGCTGGATACACAACAATGTGACCGGCTTCGACAGTCCGCGCACGCGCAATTATGCTGGCCGCGCGATCTTGCGCATCGAGCCCAGCTCCGATCTCCAGATACAACTGAAGGCCGAATATGACCGGCTCCTCGATGAGGGCGAGAACATCCAGGTCTACAAGCAGTCCTTGGCGGTGCCGGGCCTCTTCGATGACACGAAGCTGGATGGGCGGACCTCAAACTCGAACGCCGGCCCGCCTTATTTCCAGCAAGGCTACGCCTATCTGCGAAACCAGACCTATCAGGCCGACATCAACTATCACGTCCTTGGCGGACAGTTGATCTCGACCAGCAGCTATCGAAACTACATGTCGTCCACGTCAGGCGACGGCGATGGCCTGGCCGCTGACATCTTCAACGCGTTTATCTTCAACCGCTATCGGCAGTTTGCGCAGGAACTACGTTTCGAGGGCACGTCGGGCGATTTCGATTACACGTTGGGAGGCTATTATCAGCACGACGAGATGCGTGCCTTCACGTTGATCGAGTTCAATCTGGCGCCTCTGGGGGTCCCTGTTCCACCCTTCGCACGCTATCTGAGCTTCGATCAGGACACTGATGCCTGGTCGGGCTTCGCAAACCTGCGCTGGCGGATCACGCCAAAGCTCAAGGTGGAAGCTGGCTTTCGCTATACCGACACACGAAAGGACGTGAACCAGCTGCTTGCGACGGCCAATATTATTCCCTCGCTTCCCAGAAACACGAAGCGGGTCACGGTCGCGCAACAGATAAATCCGGCGCTTGATCCGGTTCAGCTGGCGGTCCTGGGTGTCTTGCCGCATGACTACCGCGGCATTCAACAGAATGACGGTTATTTTCAGCCGCAGGTCATCGTACAATATGAGATCGCACCGGCGAACATGGTCTATGCCAAGTTCGTCAGCGGGTCGAAGGCCGGCGGCGTCGACGCGATCTCCCCTGCTTCCAATCCGAACGCGACCAAGTTCGGTCCGGAGAAAGCGACGTCCTTCGAGCTTGGCGCCAAGGGCCGGCTCGCGAGCGGCCACCTCGATTATGCGCTCACCATCTTCTCAACGACGTTCAAGGACTTGCAGCTTTCGGTCTTTGACAACGTCTCGTCGTTTCTCGTGTCGAATGTCGGCAAGGCGCGGACGCGCGGTGTCGAGCTCGAGCTCAACTGGGCCCCGGCACCCCGCCTGCGTATCGATTTCAACGGTGCCTATCTCGATGCCAGATATCTGAGCTTTCCTGGCGCGACATGCACCAACGAGCAGTCGTTGATTGCCGGCCCGACCTGCACCCAGGACCTCTCCGGCGCGCCGACGTCCTATGCGTCGAAATGGTCGGGTAACCTTGGGATCGCCTATGAGCAGCCCCTCGGCGGCGATTACCGCCTCGCCGGCCGGATCGATGTATCGGCACGGTCTTCCTATGATGCAGGCAGCACGAATTCGCCGGATGAGCGCCAGAAGGGCTATGCCCAGCTCGATGCGAACCTCGACCTCAGCCCGAATTCCAGCAGCTGGACGATCTCGCTGTTCGGAAGGAACCTGACCGACAAGCGCTATCTGAGCTTCGCTCTGCCGACCATTCCAGCGACCTTCGGCGAGATGGGAACATATTCGCGCGGGCGACAGCTTGGCGTTCGCCTGAGCGGTCGCTTCTAGACGCGCCGGGCAATCTTCACCCCGAACCAGCAATTCTGCGAGGCACTCCGATGACGTCCATTTTGTCGCAGCCGCGATATTCCGATACAGCCAGTGCGTTCATCGCCTCGCCGAAGCGTCTCCTGATAGACGGGGAATGGCAGTCCTCCTCAGGCGAGAAGTTCGTACCGGTCTACGATCCGTCGAGTGGTATCGAGATTGGGGCGATCGTCGATGCCAGCGATGCGGATGTCGATCGGGCCGTCGGCGCGGCGCGCGCGGCGTTCGATGACGGCCGATGGAGCGGCCAGTCTCCTTACTATCGGGAGATGACGATCCGAAGGCTGGCCGATCTGATCGAGGCGAACGCCACCGAGTTCGCTGAGCTGGAAGCGATCGACAATGGGAAGTCGATCACCGCCGCATCGCAGATGGACGTTCCCGGCGCGATCGCGCAGCTACGCTATATGGCAGGCTGGGCATCACGTCTCGATGGAGAGAGCGTCGAGCCGTTGCTCGCGCCATCCGGCGCTTTCCATGGTTACACACGGCGCGAGCCGATCGGCGTCGCGGCCCTGATCGTGCCCTGGAACTTTCCGCTTTTCTTCGCCGCCCTAAAGCTTGCGCCGGCACTGGCTGCGGGCTGTACGACCGTTCTCAAGCCGGCCGAACAGACAAGTCTGACGACCTTGCGGTTCGCCGAGCTGGTGCTTGAGGCCGGCTTCCCGGCAGGCGTGATCAACATCGTGACGGGCGCTGGCAGTGGCGCCGGCGCGGCGCTGGTGCGACATCCCGAGGTCGACAAGATCAGTTTCACCGGGTCGACCTCGGTAGGCAAGATGATCGCGCACTCGGCCGCCGACAGCCTCAAGCGCGTGACGCTCGAACTTGGGGGCAAGTCGCCTGTGATCGTCTTGCCCGACACCGATCTCGGACAGGCAGCTCAGGGCGTGGCGGGAGGCGTTTTTTTCAACTCTGGCCAGATTTGCACAGCGGGCTCGCGCGTCTTCGCCCATCGGGACGTGTTCGACGCGCTGGTGGAAGGGATAGCCGACGCAGCGCGGGGGATTCGTCTCGGTCCTTCGCTTGCGCCGGATACGCAGATGGGACCGCTGGTGTCGGCGCGGCAGCGCGATACCGTCATGGGTTTCATCGAGAGCGCATCGACTGAAGGTGCCTCGGTCGTTGCAGGAGGCGGTCAGCTCGCCGATCAGGGCTATTATGTGTCGCCCACGATCATCGCTGACGTCTCACCCGAGATGCGCGTGATGCGTGAAGAGATCTTCGGGCCAGTGGTTTGCGTGTCGCGCTTCGATGATCTCGACGCCGTGGTGAAGAGCGCGAACGCCACGCGCTACGGGCTGGCGGCGTCGGTCTGGACCCGCGACATCAGTGCAATGCATAGGCTGGCGCGATCAATCAAGGCGGGCACGGTCTGGGGAAACTGTCATAACGCCATCGATCCTGCCGTGCCGTTCGGGGGATACAAGGAGTCCGGGCTCGGCCGCGAACACGGGCGGGAGGGGGTGCTCGCCTATACCGAAACCAAATCGGTTCTCGTGGCTCTGTAGGTTTAGAGGGAGCGAAGACAATGGTCGGTAGGGCGGAAGCAATTGGTGGGCGGGGCCTCTCCGCGGCGGTAAGAGCCTTTTGCATCGTTCCTCTGGCCACCGGTATCGGCGACATCGCCCAAGGCGCGAAGTTTCTCGCGACCGCCGGCGCCGCGCTCCCATCCGCCGCGCTTTCCGATCCAACACTGAACAGCCAGCTGATGTTCGCCGGAGCGATCTGGCTCGGCTACGCGCCGCTCATCTGGTATGCCAGCCGCGATCTGCGTGAGCGGCTCTTGCTCCTGCGTTTGCTCTTCGGCTTCGTGTTTCTGAGTGGCCTCGCACGGACCCTGGCCTATCTTCGGTATGGGTCGCCAGGTTTCGTTCTCACCGCGGCGATAGCGATCGAGTTGGTGGTGCCGCCGGTGATCATGTTTTGGACCGCAATTGCGGACGCCCGGCTACGAAACAGGTCAGCTTGAGGGGCGGCCGCGCCAGAGGGGCAAGGTTCCGCGCAGCGCCGAATGCCGATATTCCCGCGCTGAGACTCCAAATTTGCGACGGAACGAACGGCTGAAATAGCTGAGATCGTCAAACCCGACGTCGTAAGCGATGTCAGTGATGCGGGCGCTTAGGGAAGGATCGCTCAATCGGCGACTGGCTTCGTCGAGCCGTGCGTCAGCAATGTATTTGTGACACGAGGTTCCTTGGCTGCGGAAGACGCGTTGGAGGCTCTTGGCTGAAAGCCGCAGTTTTTCACAAATATAGCTTGGACGCAGAGCCGGATCTTCGAGATTGGATTCAACAAATCTCTGTACCGAGGTCCAGCTGTCGTCGCGACGCCGGTCGGTCTCAAATTCGGCGGAATAGCAGGTCAGAATGGTGTCGCCCAGAACGCGAGCGGCGAGCGGATCGTCGGCCTCTGTCTGGAACCTCTCGAGCTGCTGCAACAATCCTATCGCATAGCTTCTCATGAGGATCGCGGAGGATCGATGCGCCGCGATACGGTAATTGATCATATCGCCGATCGGCGGGGATGAGCGACGCATACGCGCTTCGAGCATCTGCTTCGAAAAGATGAGGCAGAGATGCTCGTTATCGTCGTCGAACTCATATTGGTGCGCCGCTGCACCGTCGCAAAGCACGACATCACCCGGGCCGATTGTGATCATCCGATCGTCGAGGCGTATCGCGGCATGCCCCTCCTTCTGCACCTTCAACAGGTAGAAGTCGCGGAAAGCCTCCGCGGCATATTTGACGCTGCATGCCTTGGACGCAAACCGCAGAAGTGCAAGGTTGCTGAACAACGTCCAGGTGAATTCCGTTGTTTTGGCTCGTACCGGCGGCGTCTCGATGTCCAGATCACTGGCCAGTTGTGACGCAAAAAGCGATCGGTGGCCGACGCGGATATGATTAGCTCGTGGAACCAGCAGCCCTCCGCCCAGACCTGGCGCGTCAGAAGTTGCCGTTGAATGTCCCACTTCGTCTCTCCACGATAATGGGGCGCTCCTCTTGTTGTGCCAAAGGATTTCGCCCGGCGGCTCTGTTGCAAAGATTGGCGGCAGTCAGAGGTAGGCTGTC
>TARA_R110000782_G_scaffold1131_6_pt1 | contig 10240 bp, 7 predicted proteins | sample TARA_R110000782 | Tara Oceans TARA_R110000782 (sample SAMEA4397859) | marine metagenome | biome: Polar Biome; feature: [SRF] surface water layer (ENVO:00010504); material: water (ENVO:00002006), including particulate matter (ENVO:01000060) such as... | depth 5 m
ACATTGTTTTCTAATACACTACCTTCAATAATACCATTCTGTAAAAACATTCCCTGTAATACAGCTATACTATTAACATCTGCAGGTTCACTCTCTTCAACGGTTAAACCTTGAATAGCGGTTGGATTCCATATAGGTAGTTCAATTGAGCCTTGATTTACAACGGCCGTATTTGGTAGTGCTTCTATAAACGATATGAATTGGTTGTTAGAAAACCTAGTACCTTGACCAATTAATATAGTGTCATCGCTTACTCTATTTTCTGGATCTGTTAATGATTCGAATGCACCTTCATTAAAAAATGTTCCTTGAGCAATTAACGTAGTCTTGTCACTGATGCGAGCTGTTAACTGGGTGTTAGGGTCTTGTGTTTTTAAAATTTGACTAACACTAACTTGCTCTTGAGTTGTTGTTGTATTTTGTGTTGCATCAATTGCAGCTGTCAGAAACGGAGAAATGGTTAAATATCCCGTATATAAATCTGACAAGAAGTACTGAGCTAAGTGTGTTGTTTTTGCTGTGTTTGGTTGATCTAAGCGATCTGCTAAACTAATGCTTGAAGCAAATTGTGAACGTATACGTGGTGAAGTGAGTTGAGGTGAATCAGCTAATTTTTTTAATATTACACTCTCCTTTGGTTGTTGAGGTAGTAATTCTTTTAATGGTGTTCCTAGTTTGGCTGGTTGAGATTTTGTGGTCTTACCAAAATCTTTATCATAAATACTTCCTTTTAACTTGTCGGTTAAGCTGATTGTTTTAAATGGCTGAATCCCTTTTCTATCTTCCATGTTATGATACTCCTGATGTTGATACTGCTAATCCTATAACATCTCCTACCTTCTGTCCATCCATATTTATTACACCTGGTGTTTTGAACGCTGTCTTTAATGCTCTCACCTCTTCAATGAGTAGATCCATCTTACTATCTTCACGCGAAGACTCTACGTTTGATCCTCCACCTAAGTCAAAGTTGATTGAGTTTCCTAATGCTATTAATATTGGAGCTACTAACGATAATCCTATTAGTCCCATAATTGTTGGTAATGTGAACAACCCTGCTGTTGCAAATGCTGCCAATCCAGCAGCCATTCCAAATAACGCTACACCCATCATTAACATGGCTGGAAGTAGGGCTACGATGGATGAAATAGATGTTGCAACTCCTACAAATGCTTGATCAATGCTTGGCATTATTGCAGCTATTACCTCTAACCCTCCAGCCGCCAACATTACTCCTGTTCCTAAAATCATCATTCCTAAGCCCAATGCAACTAATGCAGGTGCTCCAAAGATCGCTGCGATTGCCAATACAATTAATGAACCTGCAAATGCTAGCATTCCAACAGCTGCTAATCCAAGTGCTGGGCCTAGCAGAAACAGTCCTAATATAGCTTCTGGTGACAGGGCTTCTAACATAGTTACGAATCCATCTGCTATAGCTTGAATGATTGGTGGAATTGCTCCCATTACTCCAACTATTACACCACCGAATGCTTCGATTGCTGGTGTTGCTATATTTAATGCGATTGCGAATGGAATCATAGCTAATCCTAATGTTCCTATTAATGCTATTGCTAAAAACGGCATTCCAGTTGCGGCTGCCGTTCCTAACGCAGTTAATCCAACTCCCAATGCAGTTAACCCCGCAGCTGCTGCAGCCCCAAGTAGTGCAATTCCTCCTAAGAATATCAATGATGGTATTGCTAACGCAGCTGCTACTGCAAATGCTCCTAATCCGAGTGAACCCATAAAGGTTGTTGCCATAGCGTTTAATCCTACTGCTAATGACATGAGATTCGTTGATAAATTTTTTAAACTAACCTTTCCTATAAATAATAAGAATGGAATTGATAGTATAGATGGTACTGCTGCTAATCCAAAAACAGCCAATGCTGCTGAACCTACAAATGTAGATGCCATACTATTAAGACCTGATGCTAATCCTTTAAAATTAGATTCTAATTTATTTAAGCTAATCTTACCCATAAATAATAAGAATGGTATTGATGGGAGTGCTAGTATAAATGCAGGTCCTGCTGCCGCAACATTTAAAATACCTGCGAACACTCCACTTTCGCCCATAGCTTTTAAACCTTCAGCTATTGATGTGAATCCTCCTTCACTATCCGAACCACTCCCTCCGAGTTCCGCTCCTTCTTCTAATGCTCCTTCTGCTGCATCTGAAGCCATATCGACAGCTCCACCTGCTGCATCTGAAGCCACATCGACAGCTGCACCTGCGCCTTCTGCTGCACCGCCGCCTATAAATTCATTAGCTTTCTTCCAAGCTATGTGTGCTTTTTCTGCGATCCAGTGAGCTGCAGATCTAGCATATCCTAGTGCTTTTACAGCGTTTTCGCTCACAAGAAACTCAATACCTGCCAGTATGAGAACTCCATTGTTCTTGAGTACACTACCTATTTTTGCTGTTAATTCTAGAGCGTGTCCAGCAGCTTCGGATGCTTGTGATGCATTTTCGTCTGCATACTTACCTTTATTCTGTTCAGCATCCATTGCCTTCTTTATCTCATCCACAGTCATCCCAGCTGCCTCTGCTGCTTTTTGTTGCTCAAGCACATTCATCGAATTGAATTCAGCTTGACCTCCCAACTGCTTGACGACCTCTTTTGCTGCCGCAAGAGAATTACCTTCTAGAGCTAATTGTCGAGCTTTGTCTAAGTTTATCTCCTTGCCTAGTAATACAGAAGCTTCCATTTGTGCTTCTATGCTACTCTCAAAATCAAGAAGACCTGATGCTGCGTTAGCTGCTGTATCCATGCTAATACCAATCTTCTGTGCTTCCACAGCTATCTTTGCAAACTCCTTAGAACCACCTTTGGTAAACTTATGCATGTCCTTGGTGTTTGCAGCCATTTCTTTAGTAAGCTTGCCTGGTGCAATGCCGTTTGCTTTAGCAAGCTCGTTTGTGAACTCTAAAGTTTCTGCTGCTACTTCAGTAGACTCTCCAGACATTTGAGATAGCTGTGCTGTTAGCTTAGCTGCTTCTGTTCCACTGATTCCCATCTCATGAGCAACTGATCCAATATTGTCAATAGTTTCAGCACTTACATTGTTAATGGTTCCGAACTCTTCTGTCAATCCTTGTACAGCCCCTTTAGTGTCAGACAGTCCTATCATTGAATTCAAAGAGAAAGACTTCATTGAACCTTCTAGTGCTTGTCCAGCTGACATTCCACTCTCTCTAAGGTCTTCAAATCCTTTGTATGCTTCTTTTGCAGTTTTAGCTACTTTGTTTAATACCAAAGCTCCAAATACTGCTGGATCTTTTGCTATCTCTTTTGCTGTAGCAGCTGCTCTTTTTAAGCTCTTGCCCCAACTATCAGTGTTGTCTCTAATGTCGAGAAGTTCTGCAGCAATTGATTCTTCCATCTCAATCTGATCCTCAAGCTCTTGAGTAATGTCTTGCTGCTCTTTTAAATTATTTACTAAATCATTGTACTGCTCTTTGGTTACTGAGCCTTGCTGTACCATCAATTGATAGGTAGATGCAGCACTCAATGCCTCCCCTCTAAGTCCTGTGTTTTTAGCTACTTGAAGTTTTACTATGTCTTGTTGAGCTTTAACTTGAGACTCTGCTATACTCTTTAAAGAGTCGGCAGCATTTTGTTCATTTGCTTTTTCAGCACCATACTTTATAGCAGCTTGCAACCTCTGTTCATCTGTAGCTGCAAGAGATATTTCTAGATTAAACCTTTCTTGTATTTGATTTTTAATTCCTTTATGAGCTTCTTGAGTTTTGTCTGCTGACTTTAGAAAGGTCTCAGACAATTTACCCATCCTCTGTAATGCATCTCCGGATTTACCAAGTTCTGCACTCATTGATTGCATGGCACCAGCAAGATCCCTTCCACGATTTGAAAGTTGTTCAAACGTCTTTTCAGTCTTCTGCACTTTAGCGAGAATCTGTGTTAACAAGCTGTCTACAGCTTCAACGTTTTTCTTATCTGGTCCTTTTTCTTTTGCCATGTGTTATTACTGTGGATGCTAGAAACGGTACGCACTCTTAGCTCTCATCCTTCCTGATGCTAAATCCTCTAAAAACCTTCGATCTCTTTTCATTAAGTCATAAACCTTTCCTTCAAACTCCTTATTTGATAAACCGAAGTCTTTAGCCATTCGTTTAAGTTTTGGGTCTTTGTGTAATGCTTTTTCCAAAGCACCTTTACGCTTTTGTAGTATGCCTTGTCCCCACCTCTCTGCTCCACTTATAAGCCAACTGAATATTTCATTCATAAGGGTTTCGTCCTTTGAGTCCTTACCCTTCTTTTTCTTTAAGTCTTTGGCAAGCTTCTTTACGTGAGGAGATGTAGTTGTGGCTGGATATTGGTAGTCTGCTTTCTTGCTAGTAGCTGTATGAATAGCTGTTAACACCTTATCTACTATATAGTCTGCCTCCGCTTGCTTATTCTCTTTGGTGACTTCATTAATTTTATGTCGAATTAATTCGCGTAGTTTTTTCTCTCTTGGTCCCATTCTTATTGCTTTCTTATAAATAGTTTGGAATAATAAAAAAAGCCACCCTTATTAGGATGGCTCACCACTATCTTCGTGATTGGCTTTTGATTTTATCAACCTCAGCCTGTTCTGTTTTATTTTCTTTTTCCTTAATTTCAGCCAACTTACGGTAGTAATAACTTCGTATGTGTACCGGTAATTGGTAGAGTTCTGTCCATGACCAGCCCATTTTTCCATAGTACATGAGTTCAAAAAGCTGATCGTATAGGCGGGCCTTATAGCTAGACCCCAGGCCAAAAAAACCCGACGTCAATCGGAAGTTTCATGTTAGACGCCTCATGACCACAATGTGGACATTCAAAATATATTGTAGTATCGATATCTGGTGTTACTGCTTTTAGGTGTTTACGTAACGCTAATGAGTCTCTCGAGAGCATGCTATCTACATAATTGTTGATAAAACCTCTATCATCATTACCATCCACTTCAACAATAACTTGTTTTAGTCTTGTTGTCAAATCCCTATCAACTCCCGATGCTTTAGATCTTTTCTTGTTTGCCTTTGCTGCTGCTTCAATAGCTTTTTCGTCACCATGTGTAAGCATCTTTAGTGTCAATTCACTTTTAGAGGCAGGTAAGCTAAATTTGTGAGTTGCAGAACCTTCTGTAAATAGAGTCCAATCAATCTCTTTTTCTTGAAACTGCTGTAGATCTATAACGTGTGTACTCTTCTCACCACAATCTGGACATGTAATGTCTACCTCATAATCCTCTCCGTATGCTAGAATTCTAGCTGCAATGAAGATTGCGTTCTTGTCAACTGTAAGTAAGTCGTTGTAATTAATTTTTGTTATAATCAATGATTGTAACAGCTTATCTATTACTACTCCCTGCTTAATAAGGTTTTGTGATGCAAGGATATCCTCCTCCTTTGCAGTCATATACTTCATCTCGATCTGACCAGACCTTAATGGATGACCTTCTGGATAGAACATGCCCTTACTAGGGAGTGCAATCACCTCTGAGGGTATGTTTATTGATTCACCTTTAGTGAATTCTTCTGGTGCGCCAGTGTTAACATGGTTACTCATAACCATCTCTTTTAACTCTTTGTCGCTTAATTGGGGTTGATTCTTTGGATAATCGTCGTTTACAACTTTGCTCATTTTGTTTTAATTTAGTAACTAATACCTTTACATATAAATAGGCATAAAATAAAAAAAGCCAACTTTTACAGTTGGCCTCTTTTATGGATAAGGGTATTTTTTTAAAATTCTAATACTGCGTAGTCGATTCCTAATGTAAGTGCAATCTCAACTGGTGTTTCAGTAGACCAATCCATGTCTCCGAATTGAGCAGTTTTGATATAAGCACCCCAAACCTTCCAGTTTTCAATCTTATCACCCACCGGGCCTAGTACGAATATATCAAAGTTCTTTTTGTAAAAGTCAGCATATCCATCTCTACCAGTTACCGATTCGTGTGATGTTCGAACCCATTCCATTACAGCTTGTGCTCCGGAAGGTACGATTGCATCATACATGGTAATTGTGATGTCGCCCCATTTACACTTACCTTTCATCTTTCTGATAATGTTGATGTGGTCGAGTACAACTTCTCCACACTCTAATTGGGGTCGAGATACTTTTTTACATAAGTAAGATGGAAGACCATCAACTTCGAGGATGAATCTGTTCTGCACCTTGGGCTCGTAGTTGGTGTAGAACATTTTGTCGTTTTCTATTAAGTTTGCCATAGTTATTCTTTATTATAAATAGTCTGTGTACTAATTTTATGCGTTATCAAATGTTGCTCCAGTTGGTAAAACATTGAAGTCAAGTACGATGAATTCTGCAGCTTTAGCTGGTTGAATAAATATCTGACCGACCATTTGATTTCTATCTATAACGTCTGGAGTATTGTTTGTTTCGTCCATTATCACTCTATAAGCAAATAATCCTTGTCTTGATTTTACTGTCTCTAAGTAAGGAGTTACAATGTTTAAGAATCTCTGACGAGTTTCAGTTGTGTTGTTTTCGAATACTAAGAATCTTGAAGAGCTTGCAATAAACTTTTTCAATGCGATTAACAATCTTCGAACATTTACTCTATCAAGTGCACTTGGCTGAGCTTGTAGTGTTTTCTGACCCCATACACATACTCCTTGGTTAGGGAATGTTGCGATTGGGTTGATTCTGTTCTCATAAAGATCGTCTCTATCTGATTGTTGAAGTTTTCTTTCAATGTCAATTGCTTCACTAATTCCACCTCTGTTCAATCCAGCTGGTGCGAACCATTCGTATGCTACATTGTCAGAGTTAGCGTATACTCTTGGAAGTACTACTGACGGTGGAACCCATACTGGTTTGTTTCGATCAGTATCTAGGATCTTAACCCATGGCCAATAAACTCCTGCAAAGCTTGAATCTATTGATCCGTTAGCTACTGCAGAGACTGCAGCTCCTATTGTGCTTCCTTGTACTACACAATCAAGTAGTGTAAAACAATCACCTCTATCTTCTGCTACTTCGATCATCTTGTTAGTGATTGAAGAGTGATCAGCTATTGTAGCTCCAGGTGCAACAATTAAGTTAACATCCAATTCGTCTGGATTGTTTACTGTGTTTAATGCTTTAATATAAGCCTTTGCTCCTGCTGAATTTGCTGTTGTACAATCCATTCCAAACAAGTTGCCTGGTAAGATGTTAGCTCCAGTCTTCTTTTCTAATGCTGGATCATCTCCGTCAAATCCACCTTGAAGTCCAACTGTGAATTTCAAGAAGTTTGAAATATCAACTCCAGCAAATGTGGATCCTGATATACTTGCTCCTGCAATTATAGATGAGTTAGCATCTACTGCTGATGCACTTACGTATATAAACGCATCATCTAAATTAAAGTCGTTCGAAGTTCCCACTCCTGTATTGCCGTCTGCTTTTGCACCTTGTGGTATTGGCTTAAGAAACTGGCTTGCGTCATTTGTTGCAGCAAAGTCGTGTCCGTAATATTTCTTTTTGTTAAATGTTCCGTTTATTACTGTATTTGAGGTAATGAAGGAAGCGGTAGGTACATTAACGACTAGTCCAAATCCACCTTCTCCCAATAGACCAGCTATTGGTTGTACATATGCATCAAATCCAAATGGCTTGACAGTTGGTGATATTGCTTTGTTTTTTACATCATCTACAGCATCTACATAAACATATTGTGATATGTTGTCGTAATCTCCATTAGTAGTAACAAGTCCAGCGTCGGTCACTGAATTGAACTTATCTCCTATTCTTCTGGAGATAAAGTTAGATGAGTCTGGATCTAAGCTTAGGTTAGAAAAAGACTCCAATACTACCGGGCGTTTATCTGTGTCACTGTACTCTCTTATTAAGAGTGTAAAAGAACCATAATCACTAGCTGGATTACTACCTGGTAATGTAGTATTGATTACACTAATTTTAAGTGAAGTGTTTGTGTCTGTTCCATCAGCTATTGTTTTGATCTTGAAAAGATCTAACTTAGCTCCACCAATTGTTTGTGATGTAATGTATGGAGTTGCAGCTGGTTGCGGTGTACCTGCATCTGAGCTTGAAAAGTCTACTAATGCATTTGCTGATCCAGTTTCAAAATATAAATGAGTAGTTTTTCCCAATACACTTTTTGCGAAGTTATCAAAGTATGTGTAAACATATCCCTTCTTAGCACCCTGCGGTGATTCTCCTAGTACATTTTTAAAGCTACTTACGTTTTGAGGGTCACCAGAAGCGGTTAATGCTTGAGTTGATACTCCTGAGCCACTTAGTGTAAAACCAAATGATCCAGTGATTGACAATACATTACCAATCTGCGTTGGAAAGGTTGAAACATCAAATCCGTTATTAGTTGATGCTCCAGTTGTTGTGTTCTTTGTTGGTAATATAGACCCAATTAAGAACTTTTCACCAAGTGATCCAGAGGCAATTATATAAACTGCTTTTGCATTGTATCCACCTTCCTGCAATACTCTTACTACAGTTACAGTAGACGCTGCATTCAAGTAGCTCTTAACAGCATAAGGCACATAAGTGTCTTCGCTTAGTCCTCCGAACTTTGCAATGAATTCATCAAAATTTTCTACAATTGTAGGAACAAAGGCAGGGCCTTTTTTAGTAGGTCCTACGATAGCTGCTCCAATGGCAGCAATTCCAGCGGGTAGAAAGGAAAGATCCTTTTCGTTTGTAAATACGCCTGGGCTAACAATTTTCTCGGCCATAGTGATATTATATTATAATTTCTTTGTTTTTAATAAATATGTCAATTATAACCCGAAACCTTATTTTTATGTCTTAATTCGGTGTAAATTCTCCAGTACTCATGTCCAAGGAACCTACTCCGTATTTTTCATTCAAATTATCTGCCAATCCTTTTTCTCGTTCGTTGATTTCTTGAACACTATTGCTTAGCGATTCTTCATTGTCGTTAAGCTTTTTCAAATAATCCTCGCTAGACTTTTTTGCTAGTTTTAGTTGAACAAGTTGAACACCTATTTGTGTGTATTCATCTTGAATGGCTTTGATGCTTTGCATCTCTTCGTCTGTAATTTTCATAACTATATTTCTTTATTATAAATATGCAGTTTTTTTTGTTAAGTAGTATATGTTATATCAAATTTCTACATGCTGCGCATCATCCTCTACAGATTGCTATTACACCTGATAGAGTTCCTCTAGTATATTGACGGTATCCATCACCATTAGCATAATAACCGTCGAGTGCCTCTGTCCCACCACAACTATCGGAGTATAAGTTTCCGTTTGTTTCATCGTGGTAATATACTGCAGTTACTCCGTCTGCATAATTAGAGCATGCGTTAGATGGAGATCGATAGTGGAATCCAAATGTGATTTGAGTACAGGTAGGTCCTGCAGCGGGTTTGTCTTTTCCTGCTATCTTGGTTACATCACCTTTTTCTTTAGGTCCGATTTTAGTTATTAATTCAATTGCAACACCAGATATTTTAGTAACATCAGCCATATATTTATTCCTTATTTTAAATATGGTTTATAGTTCGACCCATGTTCCATCGGGTTTGAAAGTAATTAGGCTGAAACTGGTGGTAGAAGCATGGATGTAATGACCTACAATTCTAACTACATCGTTTTCTCCTGATGGGGCAGTATTGGTTATTGATCCTGCTGTTGTATCAACATATAGAGGGTTTCCAATACTACCAGCTGTAATATAAGGTGAAAGAATTGTCACGACACCATCTAGTAAAACATCAATAAGGTTTCCAGCGGTGACAGTATTAAGTGCGATTCCTAATAGACTTGTTGAGGTAGAGGTAGCATCGGCGTCAGCTAAACCCATCCTTCCATTTGATGCTTTATACACTAGTTGACCGGCGTTTATGTTTTCACTCGTAGCTTGACCTGTAAGAACTTGACCGATGGATGAACTGACTACCATTGCTAAAGAAATTGCTGAAGTTGATCCACCTGCTAATGCAAATGTTGAGTTTGGGAGTGCTGCGGCACCAGATAAGGACTTTTCAGCAAATACTGTTCCACTTGCACTTATATTAGCTGATGCTGTTATATGATTGAATAATACATTAGCTTCCGTTGCAACATCTTGACCAATTGCTATATCGTTTGCGTTTGCAGTTACACCGGTACCACCAATTACGTTTAAGGTTCGATTAGCTGCTATTGTGCCACCTCCAGTTAGACCAGTACCTGCTATAACACTTACAGCGGAGTGATCAATATGTTCATTTGCAACAAAATTTGCT
>TARA_R110000782_G_scaffold32249_1_pt1 | contig 10240 bp, 7 predicted proteins | sample TARA_R110000782 | Tara Oceans TARA_R110000782 (sample SAMEA4397859) | marine metagenome | biome: Polar Biome; feature: [SRF] surface water layer (ENVO:00010504); material: water (ENVO:00002006), including particulate matter (ENVO:01000060) such as... | depth 5 m
GTTCTCACCACCAGCTAGGACAATCTGTGCAACCATTTGCTTAGTCTGAGCATCTACGTTCTTAGCATCGTAGTCTACTAGCTTTTCAAACAGGGTATCAATAGTGGCGAACTCAGTCTGCATCTGTTTGAACAACTCTTTACCAGCTGCGTCTGTAGGTTCTGAGAAACCTTTCTGTGCTTTCATAACTAGGAAACCGTCCTGTAAACGACGAAGGGTTTCTAGGTCTAGGTCTTTATTACCTTGCTCTACACCCAAGCCTTGAAGTACAGCATCCTTAAAGTTACGGATAGTTTTAAGGTTACCTTCAAAACCAGCTGTAAAGTCCATAGCACCTTGGGCAGCTGCGATAGCTGAAGCTTGGTTACCTAAAACATGATTAGCAATAGCAAGCCGTGCAGCCTCTGCTTCAGTGATAGGTTTACCACTTGCCTTAGCCTTGTTCATTTCAATAGCAATCTGTCCCTGTTGTAGGATAGTCTCTTGTGCTGTGAACGAGGTTATTGCTAAGTCTTGAGGGCTAGGTGGGGTAGTGAATATATTCCGACCAAGCTTCTGAGAGACAAGAGCCTCTTGGTTTTCATTAAGATCCATCTCAGCTAGACTTGACCCATACTTTTCAGCAATAGCATCTGGGCTTAGACCCGTAGTGTTTACATCATAGTCGATCTGCTTCATTGTAGTAGAAAAGACAGTCTTAGCTGCTGCTGTTGCTGCTGCTTTATTTGCGGCTACACCTTCACGTTGCTTTAAATCGTTAATTTGAAAAAGGTTCTGACCAATGCTAGACAATGCTGCCAGAGGTGAGGGTGTTTTTACAGATTGTTCAAAGGCTGCTGCCCCTGATACGTCCTGTTGTGGTGTGAAGGCCATTATTGTTCTCCTTGTGCGGCACGGGCAGTTGCTTTAGAAGCAATGGACTGGCCTTGTGATTTCTTAATTAGGTCAACTAGACGTTCTGCTGAAGCAACAGAGGAGTGTAGTTTAAATTGATTTTCTACAGAGAACCCACCGTCTTCGATAAGGTTCATAACGTCATTGAAGTATTCTTTACCTTGTTCAACCTTAGCAGGGTCTCCTGTTTGAATCAAGGCAATACCTTTGTCAGCCCAAGTTGTGATACGACGACGAGCATCCTTAAACTTAGTGTCGTCTTTGTAGGATATGTCCTTAGCATCGTAATGGTTGAGAACTCGCATAGGTGTGGCACCAGAAACAAGAGCCATCTTTAAACCAAAGCTTACTTCACTGTCTGAGAATGTTCCAGCCAATCCTCTACGTTTACTACGGTACTCACCAGTTTCGATCAACTCTACGATCTTAGAGTACATGTCTGCCGACTTGACATTTCGTGTTAGTACTTTGAAAGTGTCAGCTGTGAGACGATTGTGACCACCAGTTAGGGTTTGTGTTAGAACTTTAGCTGTTTCAAGAATGTCGGTAGCAATCGTACCAGACGGGCCAGCTACTGCACCAATCACGTCACCTTGTAAGATGTCTGAGTACGTCTGAACCAGACCAGCTGCGGGTGCTAAACGTACACCAAGAGATACATCTGTTCCAGCTAGTTGAGAGAGACCGTAGTCGAACAAACCAAACTTTAAAAAGTTAAGGCGTTCGATTGTTGCACCGTCCTCTGGATCTTGACCAAGGTTAGCCAATGCTGCTGACATACGAGGTGTCAAACCCATACCCCGTGTACCAAACATGATTGTGTTTGCAGCAAATAGGCGTCTACGTTCCTTACCTGTCAAGTCACGACCAATAAGTACGTTGTCTAGGTAACGGACAGTGTAAGACATCCACTGTGTAGCCAACCCAGCCAAAGCATTCTCTTGGTACTGGCCCTTTTGTCCAGAAGTCATACGGAAAGTAAGGATTTGCTCACGGTTGGAGACAGCCTCACGACCAGCATCAGAGAATACGTCATCCCCTGCTGTTTTAGCCTTCTGTTCAAGGATTGCAGTAGCAGTTGCGGCAATACGTCCCATTAAATCGCCGTATTTGTATGGAGTTAGACCAGCTTCGAGGCCAGCTTCCATAGCTCTTGCTGCACGAGAGTGACGTTGCTTCTTAAATGCCTCACCTTGACGTTCCAAAGTGTTGCTACCTACTACATCACGACCTGTCTCACGCATGAAACGAATTGTGTCTAGTATTTCTTCTCTTGACATCCCAGACCAGCCGTTCTTGAACAGACGATCAAGGTCTTTCTTAATACCAGCATCTGATTTCTGCAACAACATGGCAATAACAGGTGTGGCACCAGCTGCTTTTGTTCCGTTGAAGCCAGCCATAGCTATAACTTGACCAACATGAGAGGCGTTAAGCACAAATTGGCTAGGTTCAAAGAAGCCCATCTTAAGTTGGAAAGCTAAAGCACGGGCCTTACCTGCACCCTTGTCGATCCAGTCTTCACTCTTGATTGTGTCACCTTTAATCAAGGGACCAACGATAGGGGTTTTAGAAAGTTTATCAATTACTTTGGTGTCGTAGATGAATTGGTTGAACTGGTCTGCAAAGTGAGCTAACCGATCACCACGTTCTTGTAGGTTTAGACGACGAAGAAGAACTGCCTGTTGTGCAAACATGTCAGCATCTACGTTATCCTCTTGTTTTACTTTAGCCTGACGGAGATACGCAGCTGGGTCGTTAGGTTCCACACCACTGGCGAACGTAGCATTTCCTCTGCCTTTAGCTTTCTTAACCCAGCCTAGGAGTGCTGCCTGTGTCACCTTGTGATGTGAGTAGCTGTAAATATCAGAAGACATTTGCTCCATGATGTTGTCAATAGGTGATGCGTTAGAAACTCGTGCCCCACCGTACGTCATAAGAGGGGTGTCACCACGTTTACGGGCTACCTTAGCAGACTGAGAATCCCCAACCTTCATACCCAACATAGACGGGTCGAAATCCGTTTCAGCCTTAGGCTTACGAACTTCCTCATCTCGTAGTTTGGAGACGAACTTCTGTTTGAAAGGCATCTTGTGTTTAGCAGCAATATCTTTTAGGTCTTTAAACGTAGTGATGTTCAAATTCCAGTCGTTGTTCTTAGCTAGGACTGCGGCAAACTCATCCGCCTCTACTTTAGAAAGGTTTAGGTCTGCTATGTTAGTCTTGCCGTACTTAAGCATCAAAGGTTCGAGGGTGTCTATTAGGGTGTTCAGTTCTTTAACAGCCCTTGCTCCCTCTTTCTTGCTGTACGCACCGATGAATGTTCGGAAGTTCTCACCAAAAGATTTACCACCAACCAATGTTACTTCATCCAAGGTACCAATAAAGTTTGTGACAGTCTCGTTGTTACGTGAGCCACCTACATTGTAACCTAGTACGTCAGACTTCTGAGCCGTACGAACGTCAGCAACGTCAGTCACATAGATGTACTTGTCACCGTTAGCTGCTGTGAAAGGTTCGTCTAGTTTGTAGACAGTACGTTCACCAACTACAGCTGCTTTAACCTTGCCTGTCAGTGGGCTGAACACAAAGTCAGTTGTCGTCAAGGTGTCAGTAGCAACCTCTACACCAATAGCTTCGAAGCCGTCGATAACTTCTACACTCCAACCGCCACGGCTGATAACATTCTTAAGCAACTCTGTTGCCTTGATGTTCCATGATGTGTTGTTGAAGTCAGTGATTGCACGGTAAGCTTCTAGCTCTTTGTCAGAAGGCAGTGTTCCGTTTAACCGTTTGTAATCAAAGGAAAACTCTGCGTCACTAGGTGCTTTACGAGCCACTGCTAGGTTAGATTGGTTGTCACCGATAGGACTATCACGGTAGTTAAGAAGAACTTTGTTTACGTTACCAAACTCTTCTTTGCTCAACTGACGGACAGACTTGTTCATGTTGTCTGAGATCTTGCTCACACGGTTGATAAGAGATTCAGCATTGTTAAACATAAAGCCTAACTTGCTACCCAGAGTGGACTGACCTGCGGAGACAATACCAGCAACGGCACGTTTAAGAAAGTTTTCCTCAACAGTAACGTCAGCAATCTCATCTGCAAGTTTGCTTGTGTCGATAGCCTCAACGTACTTGAGATACCAGCCACGTTTACCTTCATTCAGACCGAAAGTATCTACTGCATCCTCACCATCCCGTTTGACAGGGGTGTAACGAGGATCATTACGTGCAGCCTTTAGTGCCTCTGCTTTGGTGGCAAAAGGAGTACCAGTCTCTGACTTACCGAGTAGGGCTGTGAAGTCTGCAAGGTCTGAACCTTTGGTGATGATACGGGCAACCTTAACAAAGGCCGCATTCTTGTTAGCAGCTAGACGTTTAGCAACCTCACCAGCCTCTTTTGCCAAGGCTTCTCTTGAGAATGTACGACCTAGTACACCAGTCTCAGCAATCTTTTCAATCTTGTTAAACAGCATAGAGGCTGTAGTGCCTTGCTCAACCGTACTCAGGTGTGGAGTAAGGTCAGAAGGTATTTCAACAGGGTCTAAGGAGGAAGGACCAGCCTTACCAGCCGTAGGCGTAGAGGGGGCTTTGTTGTTCATCTGTGCTACGACTACCTTAGCACCCTCAACCTCACCCTTAACGGCTGTGACAGCCTCTGAGGGGGTCTTAGCCTTCATAACCTTCTTTAATATCTCAAGGTCGGTAGCAATCTCAATACCTTTGTCGATACCTTTACCTGCAAGACGACCAACACCCTTAGCTACGAGCTTAGTTGAACCAAGTGTAGCTAACTCTGCTAACCCTAGGAACATGTTGAAGTCTGCGTTAGGATCAGTACCAAAGTTATCTAGGTAAGTCTCTGCATCTTTGTTACCTTCAAACTCACGAAGGTTAAACAAACCTCTGTTTTCTAGATCGTCAAACTTCTCATTGAAAGCAGCAGCTGCATCTTCAGCAGGTAGACGTAGGAAGGAAGCATACTCAGCACTAGCCTTTTGGTCGGCCTTAAAGATACCAGCAAACAAACCGTACGTGACCTCACGGGCAAACTCACCAGTACCAGCTACTACCCACTTAAAGTAGGACGGGTCGTTCTTTTCCATACGTTTAGCAAGCATCTGCTTTGCCATCTCATAGTTGGAGAACATACGTAGGGCTACTGGGTTAGTGCCGTCATCATCCGCAAGCAAGATACTCTTAAAGATAAACTCAGTAGGAGTTACAGCTGCTTTCTTACGATCTAGGTAGTCTTGTGCCAGACGGCCAGCATCCTCAACAGGGACGTTAGCTTTGTACAGGGTGTCGAGGAAACTAGACATGTCAGGAAATTCAACAGCCAAGTTGTCGTAAGACATATCACCGTCGATACGAGCCTGTTGAATTTCTTCTGGGTCAGCACCAGTAATGACAGATAACTCTTCGACCTTCGTCTCCTCAAGAGGAGAACTAGGATCAATCGGGTCAGCAATATCAAGGTCTAGTGTTTCTGTCTCTTCTGTTAAGTCTTCAAAGGAGGCGAACTGATTTTCCATTTAGGGTAGCTTCCTTACTTAAGTTGCTGTTTGCGGTGTTGGAGCTTTAGTTGGTATCACCTTAGCAATCGAAGAACTATACTGAGCAGCCGAGAAACCAAGTTGAGCAATGTCTCCGTACAAGCTTGCTTTCTGTCCTAGCTCTGTGATTTGTTGACTAAGCCCACTCATCTGACTACCGTAACCTAGCTCACCACCAAGGTTGGAACGTGCAGAACCTACACCACCAGCAAGGCCTGAACTTGATGCAGTACCTGTAGCTTGAGCAGTAGCCCTTGCCCTTGCACTAGCCAAGATATTACCACGAATAGCAGCACGGCGTGACCGTTTAGCTTGTACCTTCTGTTGAGCAACCTGAGCCTTAGCTTGTTTCTTTTGAGCATTAGCAGAGGCTACTGTAGCACCTACAGCTACTGTGGCACCTACGATAGCTACACCTGTAGCTAGTGCTGCACCCGCAGTGGCACCTACTGCTAAACCAATGGATGTAAAGACTGGCATATTAAAATTCCTTCATGTAGTGGGTTTCAGCTTTCACGTAACCCTTTTTTTCATAGTACTTAGAGAGATCTGAAACTCTTTCAAGGTAAGCCATACCGATAAACTTAATACCGTGGTCTACTGCCCATTCCTCATAAGCTTTCATAAGTCGAAAACCTGCGGAAGTATTCCGATGGTCTTTGTTTACAAACCAAGCAATGTCTGTCGAAACTTTGTCAGAGGAGAACAAGGGTTCCATAACTTGACAAACGATAAAACCCACTACGTCTCCGTCTATCTCAGCTACAAAAGTTTCGATCTCCTCCATAGGTAGAGTTTGTAAGAACAAAGCCTGTGTTTTCTTTGCATCCCATGAGTACGGTAGTTTTGACTCTTTATGGAATTGTTTGAATAGCATAAGGCAGTCAAGGAGATCATCCTCAACTGCTTTACGTATGTTAATACCCGTTGTTTTTAGCACCAATTACCTCATAGCCTACTAAGTGAAAGTCTTTACCCTCTGCACTATCAAACCTAATTTTCATAGAACGTCCTCTACCTCGTACCTTAGACTTGGTAACAATAGTGTCAGTTGGATAGCCGATAGTACTTAAGTTATCTGAGTCTACAACAGGGACATTTTTAAGACGATAGATTTCCCTAGGAGTACCTGTAAGTTTATACAAGTTCCAAGACACAGACATCAAGCAACTAGATGGGTTGATGAAGTCGTAACCTATTCCGTTAAAGGTGTAACCATCCTCTGTTACCCGCATGTACGTTGTTACGTACGGGGCAGTCTTGAAAGTAGTCATGTCACCCATGAAATCATAACCAGCTTCTGCAAAACTCTTGTAGTTTGCTTCATCCCAGTCAAGGTAGTTAGCACCGTTGAAGGTAGCAAAGGTCATCTTACCCGTTGCCCCGTCACGAACTAGAACCTTGATCTCACTGTCGCCTTGTAGGAAGTCTCTGTAGAGTGTAGCTACTACATTGTCAGAACCGTTGATGATGTCATCTAAACCGTTAACAACTTCTGTCTCAGTAGATGTGGAACCTAGTCCTGAGTAGTAAGACATACCCATTACATAACTTGTCGCAGTATCTTGATCCTCAATACGCCAAGGATAAAAGGCTTGCAAGTTCAGATCTAAAACCAAGATGTTGTTATACTTGTAATCAATAGCTTCGTCGTTGTCAGGGTAGAACCAGTAGACCCTTTGGTTGATACGGTCATACTCAACAATTACTTGAGCTTTCTTTTCATTGGAAATCTTATTCCAGAAAGATTGAATTGTTTGGATTGTTAGGTTCTGTGCAGTAGGTGTTGAAAGGTTACCCTCTTGCTTAATGGCGTAGATACCAGTCTTACTCCACCAGATAGGAACACCGCCACCGATAGTAAAGGTACTCTCGTTTACAATACCTGTATCGGCTATCTTTGTAATGGCATACTCAGTAGCACGGAACACGTTGTCAACACCAGCAACTGCCCATACACCGTTCTCAGCAAAGACTAGAAGAGAGGCACCTAGTACGTATAGCATACGAATGTTATGAGCATCAGGGATGTTAACCACACCACCGTCAGTGTCTAGTAGGTCACTAATGATCTCTGAGGTAGGGTCATACACCTGATAGCAGTTACCTACGTCAGCCATACGTTCTGTGAGACGTGAGAAATAAACCTTACCACTGTTCTTGGCAGAGTCCAGACCAGCAAAGAAGACACGTCCAGCATAAGCTGCAACTGTACGGAATCGAGCAGTCTCTACTTCGGCTGTTAGACCTTCACGTTGTTTGTTGAATACGTCTAGTACGAAGTGACCATTAGAAGCCAGAGAGGAACCAGTATAGACCTCACTCCATTCTGTTTGACTAAAGGAACCGTTAGCATCTTTACCTGCGTACCAAGCATGAGTAAGGGGGTTGCTGTAAGTAGCTGGACCACCACCTTGACCCCAACCTACGTTCTTAGCATCGTAGGTACGTTCAGTAGAGGAACCAGAAGAGAAATAAAGGTTTGTTACTTCGTTGTCTGAACCTTGCCACTCGAAGTCACGTTCTTTAAAGTTAATGACTGTGGTACTAAAGGTCTTAGCAACTGCATCAAACTCTACATGGAATGTTTCAATAGCTGCGGAAGCAACAACAAGTTGACCATTCAGAGAGGTAACTTGAATACGTTCTTCAGAAGGGGAAAGGTTGTTATTAGCAGAGAAGGTGTTAAGGTTTAATGAGTTAGCAAACTTGTTGCCAGACAGAGGCTCTAAAGCTTTCTCATAGAAGTAAACCGTTGCTCCTACTTGTACGACCAGAAACTCAAGGTTGGCTTGACCAGCTACGTTATACCAGTCTAGTGTGTGGACCAGTGAACCCTCAGGTACTACAATGTCTGACAGAACATGGTCGGCTTCATAGGTAAGGGCTTTACGACGACGACGAGTACCGTCTAAAGAGAGGGCACAATTCAGTTCATCAACGGAAGCATTCTCAGGAAAGGTAAGTTCAGAAGCCTCAGTAATGAGACCTTTGACAAACGTGTTAACCGTTCTTTGAATCAGGCTTTGGGCCATTTAGTTTTTCCTTTTCAGCAGCACGTTTGTTGGCACGATCATTCACTGCTTTACGTTGAGTAACTGGTTTATTCTTTAGGTGAAGTAGAACTGCTTTCAATGCACCAGCACTACCTGTCCAACTACCTTGTAAACCTTCGGGTGCTTTGGAACCACCTTCGTACTTAACTGCGTAAAACTTAAAGCCGTTATCAGGCTTGTAGACGATCAAGGCTCTTTCAGTCTTAGAGCTTTCTATCTTAGTTTCAAAACCGTCTTTATTCTTGGTTACTTTAACGTCTTCCATAATGGTTCTTAGGCTTTCCTACATTTGCTCTGTGCATGTCATTCTGCACATAACTCTTCTGACGACGAGCAGCTTGTTCAACCTTGGGATCAGACCCAGATTTAAAGAGTGACATTGCTGTTGATTTAGATTCAGCCAACAAGAAAGGGAACATTGTGGCATCAATGTCAGGGACAAAGCCATCAGATGTTGTGTCGAATGTTGGGTACTTAACGCCGTAACCACGGGTCTTAGATGATTGTAGTGTAGCCTCAATAGAAGACTTGTAGCTATCAAACACAATGTGTTCATCGTTGAACGTAGTGTAGTAGCTAGGGAATACATCGTTACGAATAAGGAGAGTGCTACCTGCTTCTACGTCAGGAACTTTAACTACGTTACCTGCTTCACTGTCACGTCCATCTGATACAGAGAAGAACTCATCAGGAGAGATGTACTTCATGCGTTCATACTTAACACCACCTGAGACTTCAGAGATGTTGTAGTCGATAAACTCTATATTCTTTACACGGGTAGGGAACTGAAAGTGAGTAGGTCTAGCAGACTGAGACAAAGAGTCTAGCTTTATAATCTGAGCTAACTCAGGGATAAACCGAGAGGCAATCATGTTGTAGTACGAGGCTTTAATAACCTGCACTACTTGCTCTGCTTCGTTGCTGTCTGAGATGCTGTTAACCTCTTCCGAGTCCATGTCGGAGAGGATGTTCTGCACCATTTCTAATAGTGTCATTTTCATGTTATGCACTCATTCCAATAATGGAGACATAGATGTTTGCGTAGTTTACGTCTACGTTGTCTGTATCGGCTTTAGTTTTAATTTCAATATAGTCATTCTGGTTTAATGTCGTAACACTTGTAACACTAATAGAACCCCAAGTACCTGTAGCAATACTACGGATAGTTCGTGACCCTACAATCTCAGTACCGTTCTTAAACAAAGCCCACTCTACACTCTTTGTTGGTCCAGAGGACTGAGTAGAGGACATAGTTAAATTGATTAAACCTGTTACAGAAGTCGGGTCGTCGTATGAGAAACGTAGGTTAGGTGAAGTAACAACAGTAAAACCAGTTACGTGTGAATCAGAGATAGTCGGAGAAAGAAACTTCTCAACGGTATCAGTATCAAGAGAGTAAGCATAAGGAGTTGAAGAACTAAAGGTTGTTGTCGCACCTAGGTGTCGGTGGATGTGTTGCCAGTTACCACTACCAGAACCATTAGCTACATACACTTCACCAGAGGCAGCTGTTGATGTACCTTTAGGTTCGTGCAATGCACTACCTGTTAGTGATGAGTGTTCTACGTTAGCCATGATAGTTATCCTTGCTGGATGGAAGTGTTAAGACTATTATACACAGAGTCTCAAAACTTGTCAAGTAGAAAGTAGTAACAGGAGGAGATTTCTCCCCTCCCGTTGTAGTTCAGTTACGCAAGAGGCGCAGTCATAACAGTGACCAAGTTCTCTGGA
>TARA_R110000782_G_scaffold52021_5_pt1 | contig 10237 bp, 11 predicted proteins | sample TARA_R110000782 | Tara Oceans TARA_R110000782 (sample SAMEA4397859) | marine metagenome | biome: Polar Biome; feature: [SRF] surface water layer (ENVO:00010504); material: water (ENVO:00002006), including particulate matter (ENVO:01000060) such as... | depth 5 m
CCACAACAAGCTCCTGGTTGGGTAGATCAGGTTCTAGTTACATCTGGAACAGTAGGCGACTATTATTCAGATTCCGTTTCTGCAACAAACGTCAGCTTCTGGTCATACAGTGGGGCCTTGCCGTCAGGAACACAGTTTTCAAACGGGTCTATTTTTGGGAATCTTACAACTCCAGGAAGCTTTAGCTTTACAATTACAGCGTCAAACAATTCTGGACAGCAGACTCAGAGGTCGTTTACAATTAACGTAGAGTCAGCACTTTTAAATGGTGGGAATAGAATGACAGGTTCATCGAGCTCAACGCCTATTACACTTTACAAAAGGTATGATGGAAGCTCGTGGATAGACCTTACATTTTCTAAAAGGTTTAACGGCAGTTCTTGGGAAGATATCTAAATTACCCAGGGAATTGGCTAAGTATGCCTCTAGCCTTTTTGTGTGTAGTCCATGCACCCCAGTTGGATCCACCGCCAGACATCTTAAAAGCAACCTTGGCATTTACTAGTGGGGTAAAGAGATCTTCATTCTTTTCTAGACCATACTTCTCAAGTCTTGCGGGACCAAGGCTGTCAATCATGTTGATCTGAAACAGTCCATAGGAGTTATCGCCAGTGTCTCTGTTTCTGTTGTGAGCATATATTCTAGAAGTTGACTCCGACCTTACAACAGCCCAAGCCATTCGTAATCCGTTACCAGAAAACCCAGCTTGCCTTAGTACGGCAATGAGATCATCATCAGAAAGAGCTATGGCTTGCATGTTGGGCTCTAACCAAGGGGAAACTAGTTCTATTGTGGGCAGAGCTCTCTTAAAGCGTGTATCTTCAATTGAAACCTGAATGATATTGAGAGAGTGGGTGGGGACTTCTAGTCTTTGTGTTTCTGGGGTATCTGCGATAGTCGAAAGGTTTCCTAGCATTGCACACTCTGTAACTGCAAGAAGAAGTATTCCTGTAACTGCGGCTGTCTTTAAATAATTCGTTTTACTTATTACCATTTTATCCTCCTAAAAGGAAAAGCACCCTTTGAGGGGGTGCCGTCGTTTATTCCTACCATTATACCATCTAATTCCAAAAAAGTATATGCTATACTTGGTGTATGGCCACAAGAAATTCAGGATCAGGATACTCTGTCGGAGCTATCCCACCACAAGTTGCATGGACAGTAGTCCGTGGAGACACAGCTGCATTTAAAATTTATGTAACAGATGATGCACAGGCTCCTCTCTATATTCCAGACTGGACAATTGCCATGGAGATAAAGAGACCTACAGAGGCTGCAAATTCTGGGGTAATTACTGCAGCAGCAACAGCAGTCCTGACCCTGGTACCAATCCAAGACGCAGACGACCTTCCAGGAGAGTTTACAGTGTCTTTGGCCTCAGTAGAGTCAGAACTTCTGGAAACGGGAGACATCTTTGACGTAGAGCTCAGCACAGCCGCAAATGCAAAAGTTTGGACTGTTGCTCAAGGTAACATCATAGTCATCGAGGATGTAACTAACTAATGTCTCAATCAGTAATCAAGGCAGTACCTGATTACAAGGTTGTATCCATAAAGTCCGATAGCTCATTTACCTCTAAGATATCTAGCCCGTCCACTAACTCGAGCATCGTAAAGGCAACAGCTGGAAACACAGTTGTCTCTATAACAACTGAGAAAACATTCAGTTCTTCTGTATCTCAGACAAATAACCTTGCAAATATCGTAAATGTACTGCCATTTCGGATAAGGTTTATAAACGTTGGAATTATGACCTATAGTGCCGACAACCCCGCCCCCATAGGGATCGCGATCATTGGCTTCAGCAATTATATTTTATAATCTTTAAAATACCCTCTATAATTGTACTATGTCAAAAACAACTATCCCGTACATCAAGACGCGCTTCGAAACCGGAGACCGTCCCGAGCAAGCAGATTATGAAGATCTGATTGATACTATGTCCGCTCAAGCTACCGACTTGGGGACATCTGGAAATAACGAAAACACCATCTCTGGACTTGAAAATCCAACAGTGATTGATAGCTTTGACGCTACCACCTGGAGAATGGTTAAGTACATCATTTCCATCTCTAAGGTCTCCTCAGGAGACAATAAGTTTTACGCAACAGAACTAACTATCTTAGTTGACGGCACTAACGTGAATGTCAGCGAGTACGGAACAATAGACAATGATGGGAATATGGGCACCATTGATGTTTCTAGGACTGGAGACACTGTAGCAGTTACAGTCACTCCAGATGCAATTATTAAGCCAGTGACTGTGCGATATGCTCGCATCGGTCTTAAAGCTTAGCTATAAAATAGGAGAAATACAATGGCAACAGTAAACAAGAACTTTAAGGTCAAACATGGTCTTATTGTTGAGGGCACAACAGCAACAGTAAACGCATTCGACATTTTGACAAAGAGCTCCGCAGATGTTGATTACATTATTGCACAAGTTGGCGGCTCAGGCGCGTCAACCAATACCCCAGACTCTCTAGTACTTCGCGATTCAAGCGGAGACTTTGCTGCAGGAACTATTACTGCAGAAACAGGTTTCTCTGGAGACCTAGTCGGTGACGTAACTGGTAACGTAACAGGTAACGCAAGTACAGCTACAGTTCTTGGAACTGCACGTACAATCTCCGTAAGTGGAGATGCAACTGGTACCGTAAGCTTCGACGGATCTGCAAACGCAGATATCGTTGTTACTCTAGACACTTCATTTGCTACAGACCTAGAAGTAGCCTCCGCTGCAGACGCAGCAGAGACAGCAGCTAACTCGTACACTGATGGTCGCGAGACCGCTATCACCTCTGCTTACCAGGGGTACGCAGACCAGGCCGAGACTGACGCAAACACCTACACTGACGGAGAGATTTCTACTCTTCAGGGATCGCTACAAACCTACGCCGACACAGCAGAGTCTGATGCAAACGCATACACAGACAGCCTTGTTGGTGACGCATCCGTAGATGGAACTTCTGGAAACACAGTTACAGACCGTGTTGCCCAGGCCGTTGCAGACCTAGTTGCCACCGCACCAGAAGCACTTGACACTCTAAACGAGTTGGCAGCTGCTCTTGGCGACGACGCTGACTTTGCAACAACTGTTAGCGCATCTATTGGAGAAAAGGTAGCTAAGGCTGGAGACACCATGACTGGTGCTCTAACTCTATCTGGCGCTCCAACACTATCAGGTCACGCCTCAACTAAGGCATATGTAGACGCCGCTCAGGCAGCTGCAGAGTCTTACGCAGATGGTATCGAGACAACTCTTAATGGAACTATCGATGCTCTAACAACTGACGACGTTGCTGAGGGCTCAAACGAGTACTACACAACTGCAAAGGGACAGACAGATGCTGCATCACTTCTAACTGGTGCATCTCTAACTAACATCACAATTACTGGAAGCGGTGCTGGTCTAACCATCACAGCCGAAAACGGTGTTGCTGACTCTACAACTGCAGATCTAACCGAAGACCCATCAGCTACTGGAACATCTGGCACAATGTACTTCACAGATGCTCGTGCACAGACAGCTGTAGCTTCAGACATTGCAACTGCAAAGAGCGAAGCTGTTTCAACAGCCTCGAGCGATGCAACAACCAAGGCAAATGCAGCTCAAACTGGTGCCGAAGGTTATGCAGATACCCTAGTAGCACTTGGTGACGCAGCAGCAGCTCCAACTTATCTTGCAATAGACGTAAACTCCGTTGCTCTACAGGTTGCGGCTACCCAGACAGTAACAACTGCCAGCCAGGTTGTAGGTTACTCATGGAGCGTTGGAGACTACAAGTCTGCAGAAGTAATTGTCAAGATCTCAGATGGCACAGATACCGAAGTTTCAAAGGTACTGTTGACTCTGGACTCAGCTAACAACGTTGCAATCACTGAGTACGGAAACGTACAAACCAATGGATCTCTTGCAACAGTTACCGCTGGAATTGACGGCACAACCGCACAGATTCTAGTTACAACTGCTAACAACAACAGCACTGTAGTTGTCAGCGGCACATTAATGGTATAATTAACAAATAAGGAAGGGGCAGAAATAAATGGCTATATCGCACAAAGACTTTAAGGTCAAGAATGGAATACAGGTATCCGGTGATGCGTCTGTAGCAGGAACAATTTCTGCAGCAGATCCAACAGCTTCGGGGCACGTAGTAACAAAGTCTTACTTTGAAGCAAACTTGGGAAGCATTCCAACTGCTGCCCTTGCCCCTTCCTCACCATCAAATGGACAGCTCTGGTTCAATACCGTAACAGAGCGAGTAAACGTTTACTTTAGCGGTATTTGGATGACTATTGCAACTATTACAGATGCAGAAGTACTTCAAGACCACATCCACGATACATCTATCGATGGAAATGGCATGATCGCAACAGTATTTGTAAACGCAGGAGAGCTGGGAAGTCCCCAGTCTCTCTCTGTTGATGCTGGTAACTCATCCACTACGGATTGGGAAGAAACATACAATGGTGGAGTAGTCACAGACAACTTTAACTAGTTTTAAAAAGTAGTATATAATTATAATAGTGTGGTGAAGAGCCCGAGGAGAATGAGAACTATGGCAACAAGAATGCAACAGCGTAGAGGTACAGCGTCGGAATGGACGTCTGAAAACCCAGTACTAGCTTCAGGAGAATTTGGCTTCGAGACCGACACATCTAAGTTTAAGATCGGTGACGGAATCAATGTTTGGAACTCTCTTAATCACTTTACAGATGCAGCAGCCCTACTAGGAGCAGCCCCAGAAGCTCTAGACACTCTTGCCGAGTTGGCTGCAGCGGTAAACAATGACCCAGACTTTTACACTACGGTAGTTGCAAACGCATCAGCCATATCTACAAACTCGACTGACATTGCTACTAACGCCTCAGACATTTCAACCACAACTTCAGACATGATCGCGGGAGACCAAACTCTAGAGGACATGATTGATGCACTAGAGCTTTCCGTAACCAACGCTATTTCTCAAGCAAATACTGCTACAGACGAAGCTCTAACAGCACAAGAGAATGGATTAAACTCCAGCATTGATGCAGTTAGCTCCACAGCCAGCTCAGCACTTGCTTTGGCAGGTAGCGCAAACGACAAGGCTAACGCCAACATTACAGCCCTTGTATCAGAGCAGACTACTAGAATCCAAGAAGACGCGGATAACTCTGCAGAGACTGCGGCTGTTCAGGTTAACCTAGACACAGAGGTATCAAGCAGGATCTCTGCAGACTCTACACTAACCACAGCAATTTCTGACGAAGCTTCTTCAAGAGCCCTTGCCCTATCTACGCACAACGCTGACACCACCTCGGTTCACGGCATTGCAGACACATCAGTCCTAGCAACAAACACTGATGTATCAAATGCTCAGTCAGCAGCAGAAGGTTATGCAGATGGTCTTGCAGGTAACTACGACCCAACTGGAACTGGCGCTTCGGCACAGTCAGCAGCTCAGTCATTCGCCACCTCTGAAGTTACAAACCAAAACTTAGTAACAACTAACGTTCACGGTATCGTAGACACCTCATTGCTAGTAACCACTGCAGGAGCAACCTTTACAGGAAAGCTAACTCTAGACGGAACCCCAACACAGGCTTACCACGCTGTTACTAAGGAGTATGCAGATTCCATCAGCGAAGGACTAAGCATTCACAAGGCTGTACTTGCAGCGACTGACGGAAACATTGATCTATCATCATTCACTGGTGCTATTGATGGTGTAACCATAGCTGACACAGACCGTGTCCTTGTTAAGTCCCAGACAGATGCTGCAGAAAACGGTATCTATGTTTACGACTCTTCAGCTTCCTCATTCTCAAGAGCAGAAGACTTCGACTCTCCTCAGGAGATTCAGGGTGGAGACTTTGTCTTCGTTCTAGGTGGAACGCTTTACGACAACACCGGATGGGTACAGGTAACAGACGTTATCATTACTATCGGAACTGACGCAATAGAGTTCAGCCAGTTCTCTGGTGTTGGATCTGTTACTGCAGGTGCCAACATTGAAATAGCTGGCACACAGATCTCTCTAGTTGCCGACCCAACACTTACAAACGCAACCATCACAAACCTAGACATTACAGACTTGGTCTTTGCTGACGGAAGCCAAACAGGTGCAGGAGTTCTTTCAATCACACCTATCTCACAGAAGACTGCAAGCTACGCGCTAGCAGCAACTTCAGAGAAAGACTCAGTAATTGAAATCCTAAGTGGTAGTGCAACAACCGTTACCATTCCAGCAGAGAGCAGCGTAAACTTCCCAGTAGGGTCCACCTTGGATATCTTACAGGCTGGAACTGGACAGGTTACTATTGCAGGAGCTAGCGGAGTTACCGTAAACTCTACACCAGGGCTAAAGCTCAGGGCTCAGTGGTCATCCGTAACGCTATTGAAGCGTGCGTCCGACAGCTGGATTGTCTTCGGCGACACAGCACTATAAATACTAGAAAAAACAAGACAGGAGATTAGTTAGCATGGCAATTGGAAAAAATCTGGGTGCAAACTCACAGAGCTCAAATGACTTCTTAGAACCCCTAGCACCAACTGGGGTCTCAGGGTCTAACGTCGGTACTTCACGTGCCTTCAATGACGGAGCGGTAACAGTTTCGTTCTCTTTGCCTGCTAACTCTCCGGCGGCAACCTCATTCGTGGTAACTGCCTCCACTGGTGAGACAGGTACAGGAGCTTCGTCTCCTGTTACCGTAACTGGATTAGACTCTTCGTCTACACCAACATTTACCGTAGTTGCATCCAACTCTGACGGTGCAGGGCCAGCTTCTGCTGCTTCTGCAGCCGTAACAGTCACGACAGTTCCAGGAACACCTTCCGAACCGTCTGTAAGCTCCCCAATTCCAACTGCTGACCAAAACATAGCAGGAACAGAGACAGACACTGTTTCTTGGACAGCACCTGTTGCTGGAGGATCTTCCATTACTGGCTACACTTGGACGTCCTCTGATGGAAAAACCGGAACAACGACAGGAACTTCTGTAAGCGTTGACCAAGAAGGTGACAGCGCACAGACCTACCAGGTTAGAGCGGAAAACTCAAATGGTAACGGTTCGTATTCGGCAAACTCGGGAAGCATAACAACATTTAGCTTTACGCCATTTGCTTTTGCTCCATTTAACGCTTTTGGCTTTGTTCCGTTTAGCTTTATTCCGTTTAGCTTTACTCCGTTTAGCTTTGTGCCATTCAACGCATTTAGCTTTACACCATTCAACTTCTCACCATTTAGCTTTACACCATTCAACTTCTCACCAAGATAACCGGGATAGTTGTATGCTATAATATTTGTATTATAGAAATGGAGACACGTTGAAGAGTGCAAGCAGGTCAACACAACCTCACAGGTTCTTTGAGCACACGCTAAACAATGATCTCGAGGCCTTGGCTAAAGAGCTTACGGACAGATATAACCAAATTCAATCTGCAGAGATCTGGGGGGTAACTCCCGTCGGAGACTCAGATATTTGGAAAGAGTCTAATAGCGTATCCACTATGAAATGGCAGCAGTATAACGTCTTTCAGTTTCACATTCCAGGAATACGCAAGCTTTACAACGCAGTATCGGATATGGTAAAAGAAGCTTGCGAATATTACGATGTAGACTTTGACGCACAGGACTTCATGTTGCAGGGATGGTTTAACATAAATCATGCAAAGACTGGCAAGCTAGATTGGCATGACCACGCACCCACAGGAGCACCATTCTTTCACGGGTACTATGCAGTAAATGCAGAGCCTTCACAGACCCACTACTACACCTTTGACGAGCACAAGATCAATGAAAACAAAAACAACAGGGCAATCCTGTCCGAGATGGGTCATGTCCATGCTCAAGGAGATTGGGATTGGGACGGTCCTAGAATTACAGTAGCATACGATATTGTTCCATTCAGCATGATCCTAGAAGAAGCCCAAGACCAAGAGCAGCACTGGGTACCATTACGATGAAGAATTTTATTTGCAAGCTAAGAGGGCATAGCATTACAACAGCACAATGCCCCGTAACTTTTGTTAAAGCTTCTACGTGCAATGTCTGCGGACCTCTTGAGAAGCACGAAACTAATAAAATGTCCTTCAACTAATGCTATAATAGGTTAGATATCTATTAGGAGAACTAACGTTGACAGTTCAAAGAATTACCCTTAGGCGTGGTACCGCTGCACAGTGGACGTCTGCAAACCCTGCCCTTGAGTTTGGAGAACTCGGCGTAGAGGTTAGACCAGATGGATCTACCGGATTTAAGATGGGCGACAGTACAACTGCCTGGAATGACCTCCCATACTTTGAAAGCGGTAGTTTTGCAGACTACCTTCTCTCCAGCTCTGTGGGGGCCGTCAGCGGAGTTGCAGCCCTAGATGTTAATGGTCAGGTACCCTCAACTCAGTTAGCCAATGCAACCTCTCATACCAACTCTGCTTTATCAGTTCACAGCCTAGATACAACTGGTGTTCATGGAATTCCAGACACATCTTTGCTGGCAACTATCGAGTACGTAGACAACGTCGCTACTGGAATTGTAACAAAACCAGCCGTCGAAGCAGCTACAACAGCATCTCTTAATACTACTTACACTAATGGAACTTTGGGTGTAGGGGCTCTCTTAACTTCTAATACTAATGGAGTCTGGCCTGGCCTTGATGACGTCACCACTGGCTGGAAACTTTTAGATGGGGTCCTAGTAAAAGACCAAGCATATTCTTCAGAAAATGGAAGATACGTAGTCCATGACCTTGGATCAGCTAGCACACCGTGGGTATTGCGCAGGTGTAGCCTTTGCGACACTCCAAGTGAAATACCAGGAATGTATATGTTTGTAAAGGGTGGAACCTTAAACTCTGGAGCAGGATACGTAGCCATTGTTTCTTCACCATCCACGTTTGTTGTCGGTACTGACAGCATCAACATGACGCAGTTTGCCGGAGGAATCTCTATCACTGCTGGTCCAGGAATTACCGTCAATGGAACTCAAATTTCTATTAACGAAGCTACTGTTGCAAAGCTAGCTTCACCAACATTTACTGGCACATTAGTTGCAGCAGCAATCACAGCAACTAGCGTAGCAGCGACAACTCTTTCTGGAGCCTTGACTGGCACGGCAACCAACGCATCTAAGATTAACAATAGACAGCTCTTTGTTCAGGCTAATGCACCATCTAGCGGAATGGTTTCTGGAGATATCTGGATTAAGACTAGCTAGGGGCCAAAGTGGCATCAGTAGCTATATACGTTGACAGCATCGGGAATACCTCAGCCAGCGGACGCGTAAACTTCTTCAACGCTAGTCCCAGCATTGGAAGCGCGGGTTGCGTAGGCGTGTGGTTAGATGCCGACACTTACATAAGCTCTAGATCTGGAGATCAAAATGGCCTAGTAACTTTGATTTGGAACGTCTCTAACCTAAAGCCTGGAAAACCATACTCCATAGATGCTGTTGGCCACCCCCTAGCCACAAAAGATTTCTTTACTGCCCTATTTCAGAACGACTCTAGATCTGCAAGTTCCGTATCGTTCAACACAACTACCATATCTGACAAAGTAGGTGAAAAATGCCAAGCGTAGCTATATATGTAGACAGCATTGGAGAAACTACTGCCAGCGGTAGGATGAACATCTATAACGCTAGCCCAACATTTAAAAGCGCATCAGATGGAACGACATCCGTTAAGGCTTATGGGCACATATTTAAGAATTTATATACAAAGATTGCTGGCGGCACCGCCGACCCAAATCAACTGAATTCCGTAGCTTGGAGCATGTCGGGCCTCAGCCCAGCAACATCATACGACCTAGATGCTTATATTACCAGATCAAGCACACCGCCAGGTAATTTCTTTGACTCTGGCTCGGATGCTGTATACGCAACCTCTGTAAATTTCACCACAACAGCTCCTGAACCATCCTGGTATGACAATACAATAACCACAACTGGAAGGGTCGGTTACTACTACAGTAGCTCAATCGGCGCGTCTAATACAGACAGCTACGCCTGGAGTGGACTACCACCTGGAATAAATCCTTCTGGAGGGTCGTCTATCGTTGGTTATCCAACCTCTAGCGGAAACTACAGCGTAAGCTATTCTGCAACAGGGCCAGGAGGAACCATTTATGGAAGCTCTAACATAAATGTAGCAATTGCATATCCAAGCTGGACAGACCAGTCCGTATCAACAAGCATGAGGTCTGGCACTAGCTACGGTGACGCAGTGTCTGCCAATAATGTAAGTTATTACGGTTC
>TARA_R110000782_G_scaffold190021_3_pt1 | contig 10180 bp, 7 predicted proteins | sample TARA_R110000782 | Tara Oceans TARA_R110000782 (sample SAMEA4397859) | marine metagenome | biome: Polar Biome; feature: [SRF] surface water layer (ENVO:00010504); material: water (ENVO:00002006), including particulate matter (ENVO:01000060) such as... | depth 5 m
GTTATTCGTCAAAAGTTTATTCAAGAAGTCAGAAGAAAGCTCAGAGCCTAATAAGGTTTTTAGCTCCATTGATGACTTACCACAATGGAATTGGACAATGGTCCATAAGACTGGAAACTTAGCTTATATTAAGAAGCTAAATAATTACCGAAAGATTAAAGAAGATAATTCATTAGTACTTGAGCAGCTTTGGTTAGCTATTTATGACGAATATTTAGAAGAGTTTGGACTATCTAAAGAATATAAAGAACTTTTAGAGAAGAAAAAAGAAATTGCAAGGTTAAAGAATGAATTTATAATGACTGATGATAGGGCATTATTAAACTTTATTAAGATAGAGGAATTAGAATTAGAGGCTACATTTGACAAAACCGAAGGAATGAGCTTTGAAAGTGTTGTAGTTGGGATTGAAAGAGTTCAAAAAATTCACATAGATATTAAGAAGATAACAGTATTTGAATATAACAATTATTTAAGAACTTTAAAAGATACGAAAGATGGCGAGTAATACAATTAAGGGTGCTGGGGATGTTTACGAAAAAGACCTTTATGGGGATTTAGCAAAGAGTGCTAAAGAGGCTTTGCCGTTAATGGAAAAGTTGAATGAAGTATTAAAAACCACTACCAAAAGTAATTTAAAGTTAATTGAAGCGGAGGCTGAAGATGTTGAAGGACTTAAAAAAGTTAATGAAGGAGTAAGAAAAATAAATAAATCATTTGAGCAAAAAATAAAGTTAGACAAAGAAAGACTAAAATTAGAGGCTAAAATAAAAGCTGGAAGAACAAAACAACAACAAGATAATGCCGTTTTAAAAGTACAATTACAAGCAGAAAACAAAGCAAGAAAAGATTTAGCTAAAGAAACGCTGGGTCTATTAAACGCTTACGATAAAGAAAGCAAAAGATTAAACACTTTAAGAAAGGATTATAAATCTTTATTAGTACAACAAAAAAAAGGTGTAAAGCTAAACAAAGCACAAGAGAAGAGTCTAAGAGAATTAGGTAAGGAGGTTAAAGAATTAGATAAAAACCTTAAAGATGTAGATGCAGAGGCTGGACAATTTCAAAGAGAAGTTGGAAATTATGGGAAAGCTACCGAAACCGCTAAAAAGGGTATTAGCTCTTTAAGTGGTTTTCTTATAGGGACTTTTGTAGGGTCTCTTAATAAGTCAAGAGATACATCCAGAGATTTAAAAGCAGGTATTGAAAGGCTTGGGAATGTTGTTAAAGTCTTTGCCACCTCAACAATAGAGTTATTTAAGAATAAATTAATACCAACATTTAACAACTTTTTCTTAAGTATAAAAAGTTTTGGATTGGAAACGGCTTTATTTTTTACAGATTTACTTCCAAAAAGTATAAATGTATTTGGAAAAGAAATACAGATACAGACAGATAAGACAATTAAAAAAGTTAAAAACCTTAAAGAAGAAATATCTGCAATAGAAAAAGAGATAGCTAAAAACAAAAAAACAATAGACGAAAGTGCTAATGGATTTGAAAATTTTGCGGATAAATTAGAAAAAACAGATTCAAACATTGTCAAGATGTTAAAGGCTGAAGATGACTTAATAAATAAAACAGCACTATTAAATAAAGAAATAGAAATACTTGTTGGTCAAGAAGCTGTACTTGAGGCTCAAATAGGGAATAGTACGGTATCTTTTAAAGATAGGGCATTATTAATAGAGGATTTAATAAAGGTTCAAGACAAAAGGCTTTCAAAAGAAAAAGAAATAGCAGAGGCTGAACAATCAATAGCCGTATTGGCTATAAAAAATGATTTAATTAGAAGGGGTTTGAGCGGTAAGTTTAGTGATGAACAAATAAAATCGTTATCATTTCTTAAAGACCAAGCTGCTGCGGATGCAATAGGTTTAGAAAACCTAAGTAGTTTAACTGTTGCGGTTTCAAAATTACAAGAAATAAAAAATACAGCAGCATTACAAGAAATAGAAAATAATAAAGAAAGGCTTGAAAATGCAAGGGATTTATTTGAGCAAGAATTAGATTTTACTTTAGATATTGGGGATAGACAAAAAACAGTTAACGAAATACAAATACAAAACGATAAAAATGTTTTAGAAAGTAGACAAAAATTACAAGATGATACTGTTGAACTTTTAGATAGTAGTTTTAATGAACAAGTAAAGCTAACAGAGAATTTTATTAAACAGTCTTTAGTTATAAATAAAGGCTTGACAGATGAAGAAGCTGCTAAAAAGGTTTTAGAATTAAATTTAGAAAAGTTAGTTTTATTAAAAGATGAAAAAGAGATAAGAAAACAATTATTTACTGCTGGAATTTCTGATGAAATAACGCAGAACAGAATTAAAGAGATAATAGTTGAACGTAAACAGGTTCTTCAAGATGTGAAAGATACACAAGAGGTTTTAAACGAATCAGAGCAGGATAGTTTAGATATTAAAAAAGACATTGCTGCACAAGAAGATGCGTTATCTAAAATAGTAATTGGAAACGCTAAAGATTCAGAAAATGCCAAAGCAACGCTAATTGATTTAGATGCTAAAAGAGAACAAGATAATATAGACAATTTAACAAGGCGATTAGCATTAGAGAAAAAAGGTTCTATTGCGTTTTTAACTATTGAAAAAGAGTTGAATGATGCTTTATTAGACCAACAAAAAAATAGGTTAGAGAAAGAGGATGCAAATAGAGAAAAGGGATTAGCTAAGGAGAAAAAAGATGCGGAGCAAAGGGTTGCTATCCAACAAGCTCTACTTAGTAAGTTAGCGGAAGCATCAGCTAAAGCAAGTCAGAAAAAAATTGATGACTTAGACGAACAATTAGAAGCTTCAAAAGAGAATCAAGATAGGCTTAGAGAATTAGCGGCAAAAGGTTCTTTGGATGCTCAAAAAAGTATTTCGGTTGAAGCAAAAAAACAAGCTGATTTAAAAAGAGCTAAGGACAAAGAAGAAAGAAAACAAGAGCTTGTTTCTGCTGGTTTTAAAATCTTTAGTGCATTGTTAGACCAAGGAAAGAATCCAGCCGCTGCGACTTTAGAAACGGCAGCATTATTAGGTGCGTTACCAGCTATTATCGAAGCAATACCAGCCTTTTACGAAGGTACTGAGTCAACTGGAACGGTTAAAAACGCTTTAGACTCTAATGGTGGTCGTATGGCTATGCTGCATGATAATGAGCGTGTAATGACTGAGAAACAAAACAATAAGATGGGCGGAATTGGTAACGATGAAGCTGCTAATATTATTGAGAAGTACAACATGGGAGAACTATTTAATTATAACACTCCAGACGTTGGCAATAACTTAATGAGTAGTATTAATCTAAATGGATTAAATAAGGGCTTAGAACGCAAGATAGACACCTTAAACGAGAGTATTAAAGCAATTAAGATACCAGAAACAACGGTTAAATCTGATGAGCTAAGAAATATGCTAATAATAACAAAGAAGTTAGGTAATAAAACCGAAACAGAAAGAAGTAAACTTCATTAATGAGTGATTTAAGTATAAACACAGAACAAAAATACCTTCTTAATGGAACGCAATATAATGCTCCAGAAGGGTGGGAAGACACCGTTATTGAAGCGAATTATATTGATGACAATACACAACCATCTTTAAAGGTTTCAGATTTTACTTTTCCATTAGAAGCAAGAAATGCTGTAAAGAATTGGTTTAATGGACCTATTGGAGGTTTTGAAGGTATGCCATTTGAATTGATACTTTACAACAACCAATCGCAACAAGTTAGTTTTAAGGCGTTCTTAGATTTTTATTCTAATTATGAAGAGTTGCTTGAGGATGGTAGGGTAAATGTTAGCACTTTAAAAGAAGACGGTATTGATGACCTTTATAGCAAATTAGAGGCGTTGACTTATGGGTACTTAGAAGAAATTGGAAAGGTTGGACAAGGCAATTATATTGATGTAGATTATGTAGTTGAAAAGAAATTCAACATGTTCGAAATATTGATGTCTTCGGTTGTTTTATTTCTAATGATTAAGGAAACAAAAGAGGCAATAATTAAAACGGCTGATAATTTTGCTAAACTATCAACTTCTACAATACCAGTCCCAGGAGTTGGACCAACTGGTCCTACGCTTTCCGTTAATGTTCCAGCTATTGTATACGCATCGCTTTCTTTACTCCTTCAAATAGCGTACACCATTGTGATTATTATTGCAGTAATTAATTTAGCAAGGGATTTATTTAACACTTTAATACCTCAAAAAAGAAAACACAAAGCAATATTATTAAAAACGGCTTTATCGGTAGCGGCTCAACATTTAGGTTACACTTTAGAAGCTCCAGCACAAGTTTTTGACAATTTACATTATTTACCAAGTAACCCAAGATTGGATGAAAAGAAAATTGATGGATTTATAAACAGTACGAGAGGAACGCCAACTGGGATTCCTAATGTAATGGATTACGGCTATAATTGTTCTGATATGTTCAATTTAGCAAAGAAATTAATACGAGGTAAGATAGCTTTAATTAATGGCGTTATTCATCTTAGACCGATGAACGACCCCTTTTGGCTTCAGCAATCAGCTTGGAGTTTACCAGATGTTTTAATTGAATCTAAGAAGTATAATTTAAGCGACTTAAAAGCTACTAAGGTAATTCAATTTAAAATTGATTCTAACGATGAATGGACTATTGACAATTATAAAGGTACTGCATACGAAATCCATACCGACCCAATAACTGTAATTAATAAGAAGGGAATACTTTTGAAGGGTATTGATGAAGTTAATTTCAATGTTGCTTTAGGTAATAGAAAAGACAAATTAAATTCTATTGAAAAGCTATTAAAGGCTTTGGCTGGTGTTGTCGATTCAACTACTGGAGTACTTGGAGGTGGTACAAATTTAGCTGCTTCAGCTACATCTAAATTAGGCGTATTAAAACAGACTAATAACTGGCACTCAGTACCAAAATTATTACCGTTAAACGGTGGGAGGTTACCTATTAATCATAGAAACTTATTTAACGCTAAAAAGTTGTATGATGACTATTTAGATTACGATAGTTTTGTTAATGATGGCTTTAAAAGACAAAGGGCAGTCTATAATAATGTGGAAATTCCATTTGGAATTGAAGACTTTAAATTATTAACAATAAATCCTTACTTTATTTTTAACGGTAATACGGCAAAAATGATTAACTTTGTGTGGACAACTGGACAAGATAGAGCAACAGTATCATTTTGGGTGGAAGAAGTTTATACGAGAAACCTAAAAGAAACCTTTATAGAAGCGACATAATGGAAGACGTGCAAAAATTAGTGGAGAAAATGGCTGAAGACTACAAAGGTTTGTTAGCTAAATCTGAGGGAGAAATGAATAAGAATATTGAGTTGTTAGAAAAGGATGGAAAAGCTTCTCATGTGAAATTTATTAAAGATACTATTGCAGATGCTAAAGCTGGTAAGTCTATTGACGTTAACCAGATTATAGAAACTTTTAACAATTTAAAATAATGGGTGTAGAAGTTTTAGTTATTTCGCAAAAATACTTTAATGAGTATGCCAACGGTGTAAATTTCACAGATAATTTAGGTGATTATACTAATAATTTCACTGGTTCTGTAATGGAGAATCAGATGGTTAGAATGGTTTTAGATATTAACTGGCGTTCAGATGCTTCCGTATCTAATAAATTTACCAAAACTGATTCCATGATTACAAGGGCAACAGGAAACTGGTCTGATGATGGGTTTAGTACTGGTGATATTTTAGATATTATTGCATATAAAGATGCTGGAAATCCTCCAGTTTTTACAACTTATGGACCATTCTACCCAATAACGGCAACGTCTATAAATGGTAGTGTAATGATTCTTGATACTAATTTGGCAATGCCGAATGGAGATTATGAGTTCTTTACAATTAAGGGTGTAAGTAATTTATCAGCTTTAATACATAAATTTTCTTTAATTGAAAATTCAGACCCTTTTGGAACTCAAAACTTAATAACTGGCAGCGATTCAGCTTACTATGGAAGTAATATGATTGAAGGCGGTGCATGGGTAAACTTTCAAGGGCTTGGACAAAATAAAGACTGGGAAGACGGTAGCTTTAGAGCGAGAAAAATATATAGTCCTTTGTGGAGACATGAAAGGTTTGAGATAGAACACCGTTTATTAATACCGTTTTATTCTGAAGGAGATAATTTAGCTTTGTTGCCACCTTATTTAGACGGCTTAAACTCTTTAAAATACGTGTTTGAGGCTGGTTTTAGAACCGTTTTAAACAATCCAAACACTCAAAAGTCTATTGCTATTGATTCCCAACTGGGAAGCGTTGGTGGATTTAATGAGAACTTTAACGGCTTTGATAATAATTATAATATCCAACAGATAACCTATTCAGATGCACAATCTGGAGCAAGTGCAGACGGTTTATTAATAGCAGGGAAAACAAAAGTAGATATAACTGTACGCAAAGACGTTGGTCTTATATCTGGAGTAACAAGATATGGTGTTTATGTTGCTTATAAGGCTGAACAAACAGATTATGAAAATACTACATTAACAGATTTTAAACAGAATTTCATTTATGATAGGTCGTTAAATAGTACGAGTTTACCAGCTAATGGCGGCAATGTATTTATTACAGACAATACAGCTCAAAGTCTTGGAACATTTATGCAAATAACTTTTTATGTTGAATATACTGATTTTGCAACTAAAGTATTTTTATCCAATAAATTAAATGCCAATACTGCTGAATTTGTTATCGGTGTGAGTATAGGAGATGACACTTTACCAAGTGGTAATTCTGATAGAGTAATGTTGTTAGCTGCTGATGGAACTTACGATGAAAGTCCAGACATAGAAGGCTTAATGGATGTTAATTTATTCGATATCTACCCACATAATAAACAAATAGCTTTAAGCAATGGTTATTCAGATATGATAGCTTGGAATGAAGATGGTTTGGCAATAGATTTTGCATTTGATTTAGACCTTAATAAAAATGCTATTATTAACTCTTTAGACTTTAAATTAATAGCACAAAACCCAACCACAACAGATATATTCGAATTAGACTCTTTTAATTATCCAATAGCTGGAGCAGTTGTTAGTAGTGGGGTTCAACAATTAAATGTAGCAACAAATAGAGGTTATATTTTAGAAAATAGCGACCAATTTAATGATGTAACTATTAATGTTGGAGCTAATGTAGGCGGTTTACAGTCTTACAACGGAAGGTTTGCACAGAAAGTAAGTTGGCAAGAGTGGATAGAAAACTTAGATGTTAACACCGTTTTTTATGATAATGGAGAACCGTTTAATAACTTCAATGATAAGTCAAGTAATTACTCTGCTCTAAATGGATATGAAGTTAAATTAGCAATTTCGGCTAATCTTTTTGGTACGAATAGTTTTGGAACAAGTGGCTTAACAGATTATTTATTTCTTAGCCCATCTTTAAAGATATTTGATTATCAAAAAGACGGTAACGTAACACCTATTTGGAGCGGCGTTATTGAAACTTTTAATCCATTAACATCTTCTAACTTAAACGGTGCAATTTTAACTGGACAAAACACTTTATTCAGAACAACTTGGACTAATGTAGCTGGTGCTGTTACTTCTTTAGACGGCATTTGGGGGATTAATAGAATAGAAATAAGTAATCAATTAGGATTTGATATTACAGAACTAAGTTCAATAAATACACCAGCAACAAATCAATTATTAATACCTTCTACTGGAACGTTATTAGACATTTCTTTATCTGGTGGAAACGTTGTTATGGATTGTTTAATTGATGGTTCGTTAGCTTCTTCTGGAGTTAATTATAACCTTTCTTCAAGAATAAATGAAGGTTATGAGCCACCATTTTTAAAAGTAACAAGCCCAAGCGGAACACAAAAAGATACAAGCGGCGTAATTGATTCTAAAAATTCTTCAATATGATAATAACACAACTTCAGAATCTAAGCCCTTATACTTTTGTTTCCGGTAATGCCAAAAAAGAATTAGGTGCTGCATTACCATCAATTCCAGTAACTGAAATAAACGATGTTTGTGTCTGCGACTTTGTACAATGCCAATATATTGAAAAGGTTTTTGCAAGTCAAGCACCAGATAATGAATGGCATAAAAACGACAAGAACGAGTTTTTGTTTAGACGTTTTGTAGCAGCTGATACGGTAGCTATTGAATTATATAAAGATGATATTAAGATTGAAGACTTAGACAATAATGCTTTTGGAACTTTCTACAATGGTTTTAGCGGTGGTACAAGTGAACAACAGATGTACGTTGGATTCTTAATAGATTGGGAATTAGTCCAAGCAACTTATGGAAATGGATTTTTTCAAATAAAAGCACAATTATCTATAATTGGTAACGCTTCGACTTTTGAAAGTAGACTATTTAATTTGTTGCAATACGATAGTCGTTCAGCAGACAAAACGGTAAGAATTGAAAGTTACCAAGATGGTAACATTTTAGGAAGTAGTTTTGATTTTACTGGTTTAAATTGGTATTCAAGTTTAAGAATACCGGGAACTTTTGGTAATCCAAGCCCTGTTTTAGAAACCGATAATTATATTAATAGCAATCACGAAACAAGACAGATAACTGCTAAGAATAGCAGAGAATGGGCGTTAACAACTGGGTTAATTAATTACGAAGTAGCAAGTAAAATTCTTTATAATAAATTACTTGCTAATAAGGTTTTAATCACTGATTACTTAATCAAAGCTGAAAGCATCTTTAGACGTGTTGATGTTATTGTAACCGAAGTAGATAAGCCAGAGATTAAAGGAATACCAGACAGAGCCTATACAATGAAATTCAAGGACAGAAAAGATATTTTCAAAAAACGAAACTTTTAAATAATAAATTATGAGCTTACAGATAAACCAATACACAAAAACAAGAACAAAATTAACTTCCCAAGCGGATGATTTAATGGACTTAGATTCTACCGAAGATGCTGGAAGCACATTTGAATCGGCAAAAATTAAAGTATCTGAATTTATCGGTTATGTTGCTGGACAATTACCAGCGGTTGCCATGTATGCAGTAGATGGAACATTAGCCTCAAATAGAACTATTACAGCGTTAACAAGATTCACTAAATGGGTAGGCGGTAATATTGTTGTAAAGATGGCGGATGCTGTTAATAATTACGGTTTTAAAATTGAAGATAATACTGGAGCTGAAACGGCAAGTTTGGGTTATGACCAAACTACTTCAAGTGCTGAATTAGAATTAAAGAGTTCTGGTTCAACTTTTCTTAACGCAAAAGATTCTATTATAGACTTCAATAATTCTATGATTTATGGAAACACTGTAAATGTAGGAATTAATACAGATGAAGCTGAATTATCTGCACAATTAGAGGTAAGAAGCGAAAACAAAGGTTTTCTAAAACCAAGATTAACGACTACTCAAAGAGATGCTATTTCTCGCCCTGTTGCTGGGTTAGAAATCTATAATTCTACTACGGCTAAAATGAATTTTTACAATGGCGATTCTTGGGAAGTAATAACAAGTGCTTAATGACTGATAAACAAATAATTAGCGAGATTAAAGAGTACTTCTGTATTGAGGAATTTGTTAGCAAACCAGTATTTGATAAGTATGGAGAAAAGGCTTGGCAATTCCTATCGATTAGAATGCTTCACACAATGCTTATAATACGCAAAGAATTAGGATTAAGCATTACTATTAATAATTGGAAATGGGGTGGTAAATTCAGTCAAAGAGGGCTTAGAGAAAACACCAGCCAAATAGTAATGGGCAAAAATAGATTGGGTAAAATTTATCTATCTGCCCATGTATTAGGTAGAGCGGTTGATTTTGATGTTAAAGGAATGGAGGCTTATAAAGTTCGATTATGGTTAAAAGATAATTACGATAAACTGCCTTACAGCATAAGATTGGAGAACGAAATGAATGGAAAACAAATTAGCTGGGTGCATTTAGATACCTATTCTAATATTAATAATCCAAAGGTTTATTTATTTAACGTATGAGCGACAAAACAAAAAATATAGTATCAAATTTATTAGGAATAGCTGTTTTTATATTCTCAATATATTCACTAGTTTACAATTCTTTGGAGCTAATAAGTTTTTCAGTATTATCTATAATTGGATTAGGTTTATTCTTTTTCAAAGCCTCAAAATCAAGGGATTGGATAAGCAAGGTAATAGATAGTAAGATTA
>TARA_R110000782_G_scaffold38816_1_pt1 | contig 10177 bp, 14 predicted proteins | sample TARA_R110000782 | Tara Oceans TARA_R110000782 (sample SAMEA4397859) | marine metagenome | biome: Polar Biome; feature: [SRF] surface water layer (ENVO:00010504); material: water (ENVO:00002006), including particulate matter (ENVO:01000060) such as... | depth 5 m
AGTAGATTTTCAGTAGCAGTTGTGCTGATCTTTTGATGCGAACCGAAAGACTTGACAGTAACCGATCCTGTGATCGCTGGATTAGCCATTAGAACACTCCTAGTGCGATCATTGCCGCAAGATGATGGTTAGCCGACAAATCGACAGCCGCCGTCGTTTGCGAAGTAGCATCATTAAAATCGATTCCAGCGGCTTTTATGGTCCCGATGGTCCCGCTTACCACTTCCGACGATACGGAGGCGTCGGGAACAAACATGAATTTGCTGTCCGTGTCGTCGAAGCCCATAAAGGCAAGTTTTGCAGCAGACCCATTGTGGTACTGAAGTACGAGACCGCGATCCTTATTATCGTCTGCGTCAGGAGCCGCACCATCGTCCCCGCCACCGAGGTTCATAATCGGGTCTTTTACCGTGGTAACGGTAGAATTAAAGGTGGTGGTTGTACCTGACACACTTAGATTACCAGCGACGGTCAGGTGACCAGCCGCCGCTATGGTGCTGGAAGCCACTGTGGAGTGAGGGGTCATCGTCAGTTGCGTGACGTATGAGCCAGAGATCTTTGATCCCCAGGTCATGACGCCGCCGTCAGCGACCTGCCAAAGCCAGTTGTCTGCTACATCGTCGGCCTCGTCAGCGTAGTAGTGGATTTTTAACGCAGCGCCCTCGACATTTGCACCAATCTGGAGGGCGTCGCCACCCGACTCATCGTAACCAATCTTTACGTCGCTGTTTGAACCAGCCACCAAGAACTTGTTATCCGCTATAGCGACATCGCCAGTGGCGGTCAGGTTAGCAACACCTGACACGTTGTTGCTGTCGTCTACGATAACGGCAGAGTTCTGTAGGGTCGCGCCGCCTGCGCCGTTAAACCTAGGGACCGCATTGTCTGTGGGGCTGCTAACCGCAGCTATTATGCTCGACGCATCCAGCGCAGCAGCCTGGAAACTAGACCCGCCATAAATGTTTAAGGCCGAGGTCGACGTGTTGAAGTACAGGTCGCCCGTGGCTAACGAGCTACCGTCAGTCCGTGTGGATGGATTGGAACTAGCCGCACCGATGTACACGTCCGAGAAATTTGTTACGTCCGCGACGTTGGTCGCCACGGTTGAAACCGCGCTGCTGATTCCAGCGAGTGTCGTGATGTTCGCTGATAGCCCAGCCACGGTGGCTATGTTGTTCGTGCCAGCTATCTGACCAGCCACGGTTTGCAGGTTGGCGCTATCGCCAGCCACCGTAGCCACGTCAGGCATGTTGCTTGATACGCTGCTTACTGCGGCGTTGATGCTAGATACTGTCTCCACATGACCAGCCGTCACAGCAGTAGCCACGGTGGTTACGTCCGCCGTAACGGCAGCTACAGTCGTTATGTTTGCCGCGACGCCAGCTACGGTACTGATGTTGTTTGTCGGGGTGATCTGCCCAGCGACGGTGGCGACATTGGTGCTATGCGTGGTGCCAAGCAGCGTAACGATTGCGTTGCTGCCGTCACAGTAGATGTATTCTTTGGAGTCCTGCGGGATTTCAACCGCCGTGCCGCTGCTGGTTTTTAGACTTAGCGTAAAGCTGCCGCTCGTGTTGTTGAAAACAAAATAGGTCTTCTGAACATTCGGGATAATGACGTTGATGTTGCCAGTCAGCGCGCCTGTCAGTTGCAGGACGGCGTGGCGGCTCTCGTCAGTGGTGAAGTTCGTAGATGTTAGGGTAACATCCGCACTGCCAGCAACTGATTTGCTAAGAACGCCCGATAGAGCTTCTTCGACCAGCGTAAAGTTTGTGTCAGTGTATGTACCCCACTGCCCGTCGTTGGCACCAGTTTCCTGGTCACGTAATCTTAGAGATGATGTAGCTGAATCTGCCATGTTTCATTACACCGCTGGTACAACGTCGTTAGTAACCTGCTGCCTTGCATACCGCTTATTCAAACCCTGCAAGGCCCGTTCGTAATACTGAGAATACATAGTAGCAGCCTCTGGATATTTTACGTAAACAGATCCCTCAACAAGGCAAGCGTACAGTAACAGATTGTAGGCGTTGTCCGTGAAGAAATTGGTTGTATTGCTTGACGAGAGCCTAGCAAGTTGAGCCACAAAGCCTATTTCGTAGGCATAATTTGAATCAGGCTTGGCAGCTAAAATAAAGTTCGCAGCGTCATAGTCAGCAAAATACTTGGGCGTGTCCGTGGCTGACGTGCTGGAGTAGAACTCCTTCACAAAACTTAGCTCACGCCGTTCTAGCTGCACGTAGGCGCTTCCACTGGTAATCTGGAAGTACCGTATGCCTCTTTCTGTTGTTGGCTTCGCTATTGTTTCAGTGCCGCTTGTCAGCGTACCCGTGGCCTTGCTGAAGAAAGCGTCTTCTGACACTTCGTCTATGAGGCGATCCTCGGCATTGTTAATTAGCGTATCAAGCTGACCAGAAAGCTCAGTCGTGCTGTTATCAAGCCAATCAACAATGTCCGTCTTTAATATGGCGTAAGTGCTCATATCAGACCCCCTCTGACCCAGAACCGTTACCCTGACCAGAAGTGCTTGGGAACAGTGTCGAGAGGCTGGTTACGGACTCAGTAGCAAACCCGTCTGTGGGCCTGGGAGCACGTAGCGCTTGCGGGTCATGTATATTGCTGGCCGAAGAAAGCTGTGGGTGCTTAGCCTCAAAGGCGTCGGGAGCCACACGCAATCCATTCCACGTGGTGCGTAATTTTTTATAGGGGACTCGCCTCCCCGAGATGTCGCAATAGCCGTTTGCGTATTTACCCTGTGCGTACCGCAAAGCCAGTTCCCGCTAAATTTGGCGTTAAGTACAATGATGTCCGCTCTTCGTCTTCTTCAATCGCACGAAGGACTTCTTCATCGTAACGCTGTTTAAACAAGCTTACGCGGGGAACTTCTAGGGCTGGAAGCTTTTCAGCCAGCAAGAAGGCAAGGCCCGTTGTGACGGCGGGTAAAAACTTCACTGGGATATCCAGAGTGTTTGTATATTCACCCACGTCTTGGATTCTATTATAGGCAAAATAGTTAACCGTGTACACCGCGTCGGGGGTTGGATAAAGAAACAGCGTTGCCGCGTCGCGTTCTCTGTCAAGATAGTAGTGACTAGGGCGCGCTTCCGTAGACTTGTTAGGCAGGCCCGCATATTCAGACTGCGTGTAACGAGCCATGGAGATTTCCGACCCTGTCGTTCCTCCAGCCAGAACGTGCATGTCCATGACGTCGAGGATAGACGTAGCCAGGACGTAAGTCTCGTCAGACGCTACCGTGCTAAAGGTTGTTTGAGATCGTTTAAACAGGTGCAGGTCTCTATTCCCAAGATCCTGCAACAGAAGGTTTAAGCTTCTTCGAGCACTACGAAGCTGGTAGCCCGTGGGCGTGACAATGCCGCACCGCTCGTAAGCCTCAAGGATAAGCTCATCGACAGACAGGTTAAACGTATTTGTACCAGAAGAAGCCATAATAAAGGTTTACCCTTTCGAGACTTCCAAGACTACAGTGTACGTGTCTAAGTTCGTGTGGCCTCTGGTTGTGAACAGAATGTCGCCATCCTTCCCACCACCAGCGTTGTTCTGGAGCCCGCCAAAAGAGCTAAAGTCCAAGAAGCCCGCGCCGTCAGACGTTAGCGTGATGGCGTGAACATTAGCCGTGGCGTTCCACAGAAGGTCAACGTCCATTCCAGACACGGACCACCAGCACTTCATAATTTTAATGTTGGTCGACTTAGCGCCGTTGGTCATGGCTCCCAGCGCACTCGCGTCCACCTTGACCACCGCCGCTTCACCAGATCCGTCAGACAAATTCGTAAAGCGTAAGACCGCTTTCTTCACGCCGTCCTGTAGGGTGGTAGAGGTTACCGCGTCAGCCATCTACGCTCTCCCATACCTGGGCTTGCGCTTGGCTGGCTTGGCCTTGGTCATTTTCCCGCCAGTTTTTTTCGCAAACTTTTCGGCCTCTTCTTTTTCTTTTTGCCCGTACCCGAATTTCTTCTTCTTTCCCGAGGGCGTCTTTACTGTCGGCATAACAATCCTCCAAACTAATGGGTGGCGCTGAGTTTAAACAGCACCACCCATATTAATCAAGCGTCCGTGGTAGCAGTGATATTGGTGTTCAAACCAACTTCACCGTCCAAGTTCACAATAGAAATCGGCTGGAAGAACTGCATGTCCGCACCGACGAAAGCTTCGGTGATATTTGCAGCATTATCAGCAATGCGGGCGTAGATATTAGGCCCAACGTTACCAGTCGTCGTCGCCACCGCAGAGAAGATCACGTCGTCAGCATTGCGAGTACGAGCGTAGTTCGCGCTGTTGCTGCCACCGCCGACGGTCAGGTTAACCGCAGCCGTGGTGACGTTTTCGATGCAGGCAGTGCCGAAGTTACCGTCAACCCAGAAGTTTTTGACCGTCGTGTTGTCGCCGCCGACTAGCTGGAGCGCGGATTCCGCACCAGCGGCTGCTGCTCCGCGATGCACCCAACCGTCGATCAGCATGCGATCAGCGTTGGCGTCCGCCACGATGAAGTCAGTCGCCTGACCAGTCACGTCACGGGTTTCGCAGTTGAGCATGCTGAAGTCTGAAGCGTTGACATCGATGGGACCAGTCAGAGCGTCAATGCCACCTGTGAACAGGAAGTTCTGAATGGTGACGCCAGCAGCGTCTACATCCATGTCGGCACCAACGGCAGTGGTGAAGTTCACCGTCGGACGATCTGGACCATTACCCAGGCCAATAATCGTAACACCCGCAACGTCCAGAGCAAGACCAGCAGCGGCAATAACCGTTTCGGTATGACCAGCTTTTACGATGATGACGTCAGCATTGCTGGCTGTGCATTTGCCAACCGCGTAGTCAAGCGTCGAAAAGGGACGATTGTGGGTGCCGTCATTGTTGTTACTGCCAGCGCCCGAGTCCACGAAGAAAAGGTTTCCCCCGTACGTGTTTAAAACGGGAAGGCCACGAATAGCCACACCGTTTGCAAATCCATTTGGATAGTTACTGAAAGGCATTTTAAATTCTCCAGTTCAAGCGGGATTGGTATCCCAAGCTCCAGTGAGGAGCCGAACAAGTAGGTGGGGTAGCTGTAGTACTGGCTACCCCACCAGCTTAATTGCAACTAGGCACCCTGTGACGAAAACACGGCCCGCCAGTCAGAAAAGCCAAAAGCATAACGCTCACGCGCTTTGAACTTCATTGACCCAGAGTCGAAGTCACCATCGGTGCTCGTCTGCATCGCAGTCCGCTCAAAGTACTTAAGGCCGTCTGGGGCGTCAGTTAAGACATGCCATGAGTCCGTGTCGCTGATGTGCGGGCTGAACTCATAACCGTCTGGGAACATCCCAGTGGACTTAATCGCGTTCAAGTCATTGTCCGCAGTTGAGCTACGAAGGTCGGATTTCAGAATCCGTTCCGCAACAAACTGGTTTTCAATCGGAATCAACAACATGCGCGGGTTAACGGCGATGGGAAGATCGCGGTCGTCCGTGAAGTTGTGGATCGCAATAACCGCATTTTCAAGAGCGGTTTCCGAAAGGTCGACTTGAGTGGCAGGCGTGTTGCTTGCGGTCGTTCCAGAAGCAAGGGGGTGAGAAGCGTTAGACAAGCTAACACCGTCGCCGCCTTTAAAGCTGGAAGAGAACGCATTGTTGAACACATTCATAGCCTTCACCTGCTTGGTGTGAGCCATGGAACGTGCAAGCGCCTTAGTGTAACGAGCGCCCATCTGCTCATAGAGATTGTCTTCCATGGCTTCCTCCGTGAGGGAGTAGGCCAAAACAATCGACTCCATCGTGTACCTACTAGTGTAGGACTCGCGAGCAGAATCAAAGGTTACGGAAGCACCTTCAGCCTTGGTCGGGGCAGCGCCAAAACCAACGAGCAGGACTTCCTCTTCAAACGCGCGCTCTGACGAATTTTTGTCAAACACACGCTCGTGCATGTTGTCGTAACGTCCATACTCCATTCCAAAAAGAGCATGAAGGCCAGGGACCAACGATTTAGCGTGGTCACTACGAGTAATTACAGCCATCAGTCACTCTCCTTAGATGCCAGCAGTGTGATGAGCAAGGAATGGTTCGTTGACATAAACTTCAACTTCCACCTGATCACCATTTGCTGAGCCGTATGCATTACCAGGACGGTTCACTACACGAAGGATCTTAAATCCAGCCACCGAGTTCGAGGCGTCGGAGGTGTCAAGCATGTCACCACTAAGACCAGTTACAGTGGAACCAGTACCCGCAACGTGATTGGCGCAACCGCCTTGATCAGCCAGGGTTAGGAAGTCACTGTCTCCGTCGTCGAATACCGAATACGCAACCATAGGATCGTCAATGACAAGAGCAACCACGTTGGTGGCTCCTGAAACCGCTCCAGGCCAATATTTAGTAAAGACAACTTCACCGTCTGATTTCGCATAACTCACGCCCTGGAAAACACCAAGGATAACATTACCAGCAGCCGCCAGTTCAATCGTGCCTGCGGCTACAAATTTTACGGGATCGCCCGTATAAATTGCAGTGGCATAGTCGATTGCGATGGAATATTCGTTAGTACGAATTTGCCCACCTGACAGGTGCCGAAGGGGTTTAAACCCATGTGCAGCCATTTTAGATCACCTTTTATTTAGGCGGGATCTCAAGCCTGACTACTCGTCAAATTGAAGACCACCACCAGTTGACACACGACTCTTGCGGTCAATGGTGATTGGCATACGCGGGTCTTGCTCTCGGAAGAGGCTGCTATCAACGGCTGACTGCAAACGATCGGTTTTAGAATCTACGTACCTACGCTTTGCCGCTAGCCCTTCTTCAGTCCATTTCATCAATACAAGGTCGCCTACGCCCACAACACCAGAAAACCGCCCTTCGGAATGCACGGCTCCAACAAACTCTGGATGTTCTTCTCCTCGGACAGGCTCCCAACCTTCTCGACGTCTTAACGATAAGTTTTTATCGTCATCAACACCCATTAGGCTGATGCGAACCCACCTATGAACAATCCCAGGCTTGGCTTTAGGTGCATCCAACTGATTCGGCGGGACATACTGAAGTTCCCGTTTTTCATGAGCGCGGGTATTAGCCCCGCGAGAAGCGTGTCGTTCTGGCATAATGATCACTCCACGTAACGAGCATATTCTTTGGGCGGTATGTTTAACCGCTTACAGACGTCAAGTTGTGCTTGCGTCAACTTAACTGTCCGCTTACTGACGCCTCTCGACACGCCAGCCACTGGCGACGATCTTGATTGTTTTTGTGCAGAAAACTTTTGAGGGAAGTTTTCCCGCAAGCGTTTATCAAGCTCACCGTAGTATTCATTGCTACTTGTATCATAACCCTCAGAAGAAACCAAGCGGTTATGAATTGCATAGGCAGCGCCCGTCATGGCTTCGTCTTGACCGAACCAATCATTCTTTCGAGCCCAATCCACCGCCTTGGGTTCTGGGGTAGGCTGCTGCGGCTGCTGTTGTTGTTGTTGCTGTTGCCTAGGACGCTGCTGAACAGACTGTTCCCAGCGTTCCTGTTCCTGACGCTGGCGCTTAAAGTCAGAGCCCTGGTTGTTTAAACGCGACAGCCTGTCCTGTACGTCAAACATCTTTGACGTGTCGCCCGCATTGTAAGCGTCGTCATAGTCTGTTTGCAGAGACTTGCGCTGCGCTTCAAGCGCAGACTCGCCAGACGTAAGAGCGTTTGCCTGCGACTGAGAGTAAGCCTGCTGAAGTTTGATGTAGCGTTCTTCAACCGCAGCAGCAGACCGCTCCGCTTCATGGCGCTTGGCGACTTCCTGCGAGATACGTTTCTGTACCCTACTGGAATATTCTTCCGATTCTTCCGCAGGAGGACTAGCTTCCTGATCTGGGGTTACTACTTCAATGTCGTCTGCATCGTCGTCAGCAACGGAGTCAGACAGTTCAACTTCATCACGATTTTCCATTACCATGACACGGAGTCCCTATCTTTGATAATAGCTTGGATCTCGTCGTCATTCAAAATGCGTATGGGGTGACCGTGAACGTGAAACCTAACCCCAGAGTATTTTGAAAAAGTGACCACACTCCCTGGTTCACACCAGTCTTCAAACTCATTCATATCCTCTCGGCTATAACAAAGATCACCAAGAGAAACGACCGTGCCAAACATGCACACGCCGCGTTGCTGATCCAGTACTGACTCAGGGATGTATATGCCGCCTTTAGTCGTCTCGACCTGCGGCTCGTCTGCTACAAGAATCCTGTAGCCTGATGGCGAAACTGCTTGATTGATTTTTTCAACAAGCGCGGCATCAATCTTCGTCGATGTCTCCACGTATATTCTCCAATTCTGCGAGTACTTTATCGCAGGCCGCTACAGCCCCCGATGTCTTGGTGTACTCGTCCCAGTTAGCGCAGCGACCGTTTCCTGCGTAATCGACATACCTATGGCGAACGTCTACAACAAGCTTTATAGCGTCGTCAATCGTCTTCATAAGTTTCGTACCTGTCCTTTACTTCGTCGTTAACAAACGTTTCCATGATCTTGGAACACAAAACGAGGTCGCCCAACTCCACCTGTGTGGAGGCAAGCTTTATCGTGCCGTCTTTGAAAACAACCGCACCGACTATAGACTTTATGCTGTCAGCGTCTCGGCCTAGAAGCTCGACGAGCCAACTTACTGAGCACGGGTCCTTTTCTGGGAACCGTACTACGTTCGTCGGCTCGTCTGGGTCGACGGGGTTTTCGCCCATAGCCACCCTTTAACTGTTTAGGCATTCCAGACCGCGTCATTACCATAGCGTTTAAACTACGCGACGTCGTCTATGAGTGCTGCCACTATGAGGTTCGCGCTGGCATCGCCAGTATCAGCGATGTCGCTAGATATAGCGTGTATATTTGCAACAGTAGTGTTCGGCAGGCGACCAAACCAAGTCTGGCTCGGGCCAATGAACACACCATCCACAAGATCGTTAGCAGCGGTGCCGCCATCAAAACACACATAAACACCATCGGCTGACGAGGTGTTTTGAATAAACAGAAACTTAACCTTGTCCCCAGTGTGAACCGCTGTCGGTGCAGTATCGTCATCAACTGCGGTGTAGTCTAAGAAAGACCCCGCGATCAGATCCGTCGAGGTGGCGGTGCAACTGGTGAACTTATAGTACCACTTGTCATTCACGTCGTCAGGAGATACCGTCATGCTGCCAGTGATCGTCTTGGCAATCTCGTCAGGCAAGAGTGTGGCGCTTACGGTAATTGTGGCGGCGTCAGCCATTGTTTAGCTCCTTATAAGAACGGACGCATTATCGCGTAGATTTTGCCCCTTTGCAACGCCATTTTTTGCGCGACAAATTGTTTGGGCTGTTTGGATCGTTGGCTTTCTTAGCAGACTTTCCACCTTTAGCCAGCATTTCCTTCTTTATACCCTGAGACCTAGCGCAGTACGAGTCACCCTTAGACGTCCCAGGTCTTATGCGGTCACCGCCGCCTTTGGCACTACCAGACTGACCGTAAGACACCTTTCGGCTACGTCCCGTCGACGGGTTTTTTACGACTTTTACAAAACGCTTACCCTTGGCTGGCGTCTTGCTAGGCATCACTGCAACCGCTGCTTGGAAATGTTCATCGCAGCGGCGGCTACGCGGGCCTGCTGGTCAGAAAGCTTAACCTGCGCGTCAAGCTCTGCTTTTTCAGCTTCAAGGACACGGTCAAGCTCGTCGTCATTAATATCGGCTTGCAGCTTGGACTGCCGCAAGGCGACGTCTGTTTGCGCCTTGTAAGCTTTAATATCCGCTTCCTGCTTGTCTATTGCAACTTGCTGCATTGCAATCTGCACCTGCGGGTTCTGCATTAGCTGCTCGTTCTGCTGCGCCTGCTGTAGCTGTTGCTGCTGCTGTGCTAGCTGCTGCGCCGCCATAGCCTGCATGCGGGCTATTTCGTTTTCTATTTCAACGGGGATTTCCGTGTATTCGCTGATGTCCGTTGGCTTGGTTGGGTTGTAGTCAGGAGCCGAAGGCAGACGCTGCTGCGTCATCGACTCGATCTGCTGCCTGTACGTGTGAGCCATGTGTTCTGCTATGTGCGCGTTGACCAGCGGGGACAGCTTAGCAAATGTAGCTTTGTCACCCTGCATGGACATTAGAAAAGACTGATGCGTGGCAATGTGCGACTGGTGGTCCTGATCAGCAAACGCTTTCGCGGGCTTGCCATGCATAAACGAA
>TARA_R110000782_G_scaffold39680_5_pt1 | contig 10156 bp, 9 predicted proteins | sample TARA_R110000782 | Tara Oceans TARA_R110000782 (sample SAMEA4397859) | marine metagenome | biome: Polar Biome; feature: [SRF] surface water layer (ENVO:00010504); material: water (ENVO:00002006), including particulate matter (ENVO:01000060) such as... | depth 5 m
AACGAAGAAGTATCCACGTCAGCAGGTGTTGACCAGTTGTTACCGATAATGGTAGCAGTGCATCTTGGTGTATCGACATATTTGATGTCAACTGCGCCTGGCACGACCAATCTTGGGCCGCCGGTCTTTTGCCATTGTGTACCAAATTGGTATATCAGCAAGGGATCCGACGGATCAGGATGCCATGTATAATCAAACTCGTGTATGTCGGCCCATGCAGATTTGGACCGAGGCACTATGGATTCTGTGCGGTAATGTGTTTCTGTGTAGCCTTGCGATGGCACTAAGTATGTCTCACCGTCTTTTTGCCACTGGCTGGGCCACGCGTGTCGTTGGTGCGATTGCCATGGTACTGGTTCCCAAAGAAAATCAAATTTTGAATAGTCAGATAAGTAGTTCACAAACCAGAAGAACCTGGTGCGGCTGCGTTGCTGTGCTTGTTCAATGGTATCTACTGCCTGCTCGTGAGCAAACAAATTAGGCTTAGTTCCGGAATAAAATACATCAAACATGATAAGAATAGACGAGATTTATAGTAATATTTTTTGGCCTTGGCTGCAGAAAAATAAGCCAAGTACGAGATTGTTTTTTTGTGATCCACCAGGAAGAACTGACCCTGATGCTTTATTTAACTACGGCAATGACGCCTACACAGAAATTGACTATGTTTGGATGCATGACCAAGAACCGTGTTGGGTTGACGAATACAGTGCGCTGTTTGACACAGTGATCAACCGTAACAAAGATTTGCATGTTGAACCCGGCGGTCATATTGTTGTCAGCGAACATGGAGAATATGTAGATCGTCTTTGCCAAAAATACGGCTGGCAAAAGCATTACTACTTTTATCACGGCTGGGCTTGTCAGGACTGGTTCCGGGGATACGACAAAGCATTTTTAATTCCCAGAGCAAGAGAGCGTACACCAAGTCGAACTTTTATGAGTCCAAACCGTATCGTAGGCGGTAAGCGAGATCATCGTGTTTTGTTTTTATACCATATATTCAAACAGCAACTAGAGCACAATCATATCAGTGCGCCTAGAATTTGCCAATACGAAAATGTTGACATCAGTCTGATAGCTAACAAGTATTGTAACATATATCCGGATATTTCACAAGTGTTTAGTCAAGCATCTTTGCCCAGACTGTTCGTTGGCGAAGAGTCCCAACAAATGACCAGCTGCTGGTTAACCAACTTCAACGAAGCACAGGATAGTTTGGTATACGTGCCAACCGAAACTGTATACTTTGGGCGGCGTACTCATATAACCGAAAAGACATTCAAAGCAATTGCATTAGAAATGCCATTTGTGCTGGTTGCAGCGGCCGGAAGCCTAGAATACCTACGTAGTTACGGGTTCAAAACATTCAGCAGTGTGTTTGACGAAAGCTACGATGAAGAAATTGACGATATACTGCGTGTGGAAAAAGTTGCCAAGTTGCTAAAGCAGTTGGATAGTCTTTCGCCAGCAGATCGTCAGGCTGTGCATGATGCATGTTTGCCAATGGTGGAGCACAACTACAATCATTTTTACCACGGTGGATTCACAGATGTACTATGGACCGAACTGACCAACATGTTAAGCGGACTGAGCACCGTGATCCGTAAATAGAATCATTACTTAACCTTAAAGAAATTATACAAGCATGTTAAATCTCGTTTATGATCGCTGCCAAGTCGGGCGACCTTTCCCAAACTTAGCACCACTTACTGACTCTACCAATGGCTACATTGGCGTCGGCGACGAGTATCCATTTATTACCCCGATTCGCTTGTACTATTATGCGCAAGATCACGGACTGCCTATCAACATCAGTTACATGAATCAACCGCTGCCAGACCGTGCGTTTTATCCAGTGGGCATAGCATGGTTTGATTTTAGTGTAGACTACTTTGGGCTGATGAGCGATCAGGTTAAACAGTATCTGCGCGATGCCAAGATGCGTGTATTATTTTACTATCACGAAGGCGATAACCCTTTCCATCAAAAAGCCAGATTAGAAGAGCTGTGCAGGAATCACAATTTACCGGGCAATTGCTATGTCTTTGTTTCTGGTAATACCAAAGCAGACGAGATTGAAAACTTTGTTTACTTTGCCGACCATGAGTTATTTTACTGGCGCAGCGCAGTTGTGTGGAACGATATTCCGCAACTGGGATGCGAGCCTCATTTATTACGGCGGGAGAGAGATTTTACTTTTTTAAGTCGTGTGCACAAATGGAGTCGTTCAACGATAGCAGCACACCTGCATCGACAAGGGTTACTCAATACCAGTTACTGGAGTTACGGCGATGTTGACATCGGTGATCGTTACGAGGATAATCCGATAGCACTAGAAAACTTCCCAGGCCTGGCAGAGTATATGCAGCTTTTCCTTGCAAGAGGACCGTATCGCTGCGACGAATTAACGCCTACTGAACATAATTGCCATTGGATGTTTGTTCCAGAACACTTTAATAACAGCTATTGCCACTTGGTGCTGGAAACATTCTTTGATGCTGACGGATCCAATGGGTGTTTTATCAGTGAAAAAGTGTTCAAGCCAATGCGGCATGCACAACCGTTTATTGTACTTGGTACTCCTTACACACTGTCAACTCTGAAACAACTGGGATACAGAACATTCGACGAGCAAATAGACAACCGTTATGACGTAGTCGAAGATAACAGTGAACGTTTTAAACTATGCGTCGAAGCAGTGACCAAAGTAAAGAACCAGGACATGCACGCCTGGTACCAACGTTGTTTACCTGATATAATTTACAACAGAGAACGATTTATTTCTAGTACCGATAAACTGCAACGACTAGAAGAACTGCTCAAGAGCATACTGTAACATTATATAGTTTCTCGAACCGGTTGGCATCTGTGCGATCATTTACAACCGGTTCGCCTCTGATGTTCAAGCTGGTATTGAGCAGCATCGGGCAACCTGTTAACGCAAACCATTTTTCCAATAGCAAGCGGATACCGCTGCTGTCGTTCGGCACAGTTTGTACACGACTGGTTCCGTCATGATGCACAATAGCTGGATACACGTCAGGATGCTTGCAGTGAGCAATCGTTTGCATATACGGGCTGGTGCTAAATCCTTTGGGCATATCAAAGTATTGATCAGCCATTTCTTCAAGAATAACAGGGGCAAACGGACGGAACTGCTGCCTGCGCTTGATTTCGTTTACTTTGTCTTTGATGTCAGGTCCTCTAGGGTCTGCGAGCAAACTTCGGTTACCAAGTGCCCTGGGACCAAACTCTGCCCGGCCGCTAGCCACACCAACGATGCGATCCCGTAGTAGCACATCAATGGTAGCATCAACAGGATAAGCACCAGGAATGCAGTCACCGAGAAAAGCGTTATTCCAGTCAAGGCGACCGCCATAAGCCATTGCGGCAGCGCCAAGACTGCTTCCGCTGTCGCCGGGACTCGGCATGATCCAGATGTTGTCAAAGTACTTTCCTAGATTTCTATTCGCGCTGCAGTTCAGTGCAACACCGCCCATGTATACTAAATTATCGCTCCACTTGAAGTTAGCAGCACGTTGCATAATATTGTACACTAGTTTCTCACAAAGTTCCTGAGCCATTGCTGCTAGGTCGTTGTCAGACGTGCCGGCCATAAACATCTCATCTAGCCCAAGATGCATATTGGTCTTGAATAGTATTTCTTTCTCGTCCTGCACTAGATAGTGTTTCAGCACCACACTCTGCCCAGGTTGACCATATGCAGCCATGCCCATTGTGATGTACTCTTCGTCCATTGGATGCAGGCCAATGCGTTGCGTGATAGCGCTGTAGAACATGCCAATGGAATGCGGATAACGTCGTGTCCACAGACGAGTATATTTTGCTTTGCCCGAGCTGCTGTATTCGGCACCCCAGATAGTCACCGTGTCCAACTCGCCGATTGCATCTATTACAACAACCGTGGCTCTGTCAAAAGGGCTGGTTTGGAATCCTGCAGCAGCGTGGGACTGGTGATGTCCTGAATAGTAGTGCCGCGCCCCCAATAGAGACTGTCGATTCTGGCCAGGTGATAAATGTCTACGCAAATACTGACCAACAGTAAAAGAGCCAAGATCAAATGCTTCATTGTATTGTCCCGAGTATGCCTGCTGTAGTTTTTTAACCCACGGTCGTTCGTAGTACGCCACTGTGCCAGGTGCGCCATGATGTAATGCAGCAGCTATCAGTGCATCATTCACGTGTGCATCATTCTTGCGCTTGCTGTATCTTTCGGCATGCCCTGCAAACAGTATATTTCCTTTGCTGTCCAGCATGCTGACAGCAGCGTCGTGGAAGCCCGCGCTGATTCCTAATATGTTTTGTGATTTCATATGCTATTCTTTTTGTGTTGGGCAACGCAGATCATCGCAGTAGACTGCGCGATATCATTGGTCAATTTGATAACAGTGGCAAAGCAGTTGGCAACCCCAACTGCTTTGCCTATTATTTGTAAATAAAAGGATCGCGTTTACGCAACTCTTTAAGTTTTTTACGATATCGTATTTCTAAGCGAATACGGTTATATAAGTTTTTAATCCATTTCATAGTGTTTTCCTTGATGAGTAGTCGTAACCGGGGCGCATCATGTCAATCTGTTTTTGTTTATAATCGGCATCTGTCCAGCAGTAGTCAAATGTACTGCTAACTCCGTTTAGTTCTATCTTGTATATATCAGAATGCGAGCCTAGCATATCCCAAATTGTTTGATAATCAGTGGTCCCGAAGCTTTCTGACAGTGCGACCTGGCCAATGGGCAAATACCCCAGACTCAGCGCAGGGTCCATTGGGTCACGGCCGTTGTTAACTAGCCATTGGCGGAATCGATCTTGTTCTTCGGCATGCCACGGACGGTTACCTGAATAGGTAACATCGTTGCCCCATTCGACATCAAACTCTCCGCTGTAATACTTTAGCTCGGTCACTGCAGAACACACTGCGTCTGTCAGCACAGGCGCATGCTCGTCGCGGAATACCTCGAACAGTGTCTTTCCTATTTGTGCCCAATGCATGTACACTCCGCCTAGTACACGGTCGTACCCATTGGTGACAAAACCGTCTCTGTGTTGATCTTTAAGATCGTAACGCGGAGCAGCTAAAAATGTAGTGATCTGGCTGGGACGAGTCCAATAAGGGTTGTTGATCAACTTGCGCTGACTAAGGATCAGTGTTTCCATTTCATGACAAGTGTTGTTCAATTGCCGTATAGCATACTTGGTTTCGTAATCAGCTCGGTAATAATAGTCACTTAGCTGATTAACAGTTCCTTGCAGCGTTTCAAAATGAAGATGCAGACGATTAAACACTACCTGATTAGGGCCGTTGTCGTTGTAGTCATACCCTATACAGTCTGCTGGCACCAACACTTCTTCTATTTTGTAGTCGTCAAAGAAGTTGTTTATCACTGCAGCAGCAGCATTTGCTTCGTCGCACAAGTACTCCAGTGTGCGGGCAGTTTTAGGAAACCCCATAAAGCAAAAGTTCTTCTCTAAGAGATTGTCCGCTTGCACTAATTGCTTTAATGCAACCATCCAGTCAGCAGCCAATGCATTGTCAGCAGGTACTATAGTGTAATCAATTTGATCACTGTGCTGCAACGGATTACGTAATACAATTTTAACTGTCAATTTGATTCCACCATGTTAATATCTCAGGACGTGCCGCGAGTATGTCGGCCATTGTAAACTTGTCGTTACGAATTTGCTCCAACTTCAATACACGGCGCTTGCCAGCGACAAGACCTTGTTGCCATGTGTCGGGCCATTGTTCTGAAAAGACCGGGCGAGATTTTAGTTGCACAAGTATATTATGCATTTCTCCCGAACAAGTAGTTATCAGCTCGTCTAACCAAGGATCTAGCAATTCGCGTGGCAGCGCCAATGGGCTCATAACAATGTCCGGAGTAAAGCTGAACACTACCTTGGCTAAGATGTCGCTGTTGGTTTCTTGTGCAAGTCGCACAACATTTGCAACTTCGAACATGCCCGGCAGGGTGAGCGTAAAATCGATTCGAACCTGGCGGCGATTAGTTCTTGCCGCAACTGCTCTGTCGTAGTTATTGCGCCACTCAGCGTAGTTGAGACCTGTTCTAATGTATTCACCAATTTGGCCTGTACCGTCGAGGCTTGCGCAGATCTGCCAGTCGCGGATTTTGCTAAGAATGCTATCAAAGAGATCAACCCCGCGATAATTGACACGAGACAAATTAGTGTTATATCTAGCATAAATTCGCGGACCGTCCCCCAGCTCGACTATTCGTTGCATGTATCGCCAGTGTTGTTCGTACATCAAGGGCTCTCCGCCGACCCAATATACTTCTTCTATTCTGTGCTCTTCCACTGCCAACGCAAACTCTGCTTCGACTTGCTGATCCTGAAACGCCGCGATGTCCTTTCTAATTTCAGGACGCATCCAATTATTCTTTGGATTTGCCCAGTGAATCATGTCATGCTGACGTTGCTCGCTTTCCCACGAACTAGATAGCATATCACCACACATTCGGCATTTGAAATTACATAAGTTGCTAAACCTATAATCCCAGCTAACAGGTAGCATACTTGTCGCGCCGTCTGCATCGGTGGTTTCCCTAATGCTTTCGTACTTATGGCCGAACATTGACCAAAAATAGCTACGGTAAACGGAAGTGTTCAACAGTTTATCATTGCATACTTCGCACTCCGGCAGTGTTTCTCCTGCCATCATGCGACGACGAACACTCTTCATGTGATCACTGTTCCAGTGTTGGTCCAGTGTAAGCGGAGTATATTTGCCGGATCCAGCACTGGTGTCGATATACTGTTCAAAGCTTTGTGCAGGTTCTCGACTTGCACAGCATAGTCTGCGTTCAGTTTGTGGACTCAGATATGTGTGCGTCCAAGGCGCCATGCACAGTGTGGCGGGTTTGTCTTTTGGAAATTCCATAATCAAATTATAAATTGTTTTGTATACTCTTTAAAGAACTGCCGTCGAGGCAGTAAAAATTCTTTCATCTCGTCCTGGCTGTTGACCAGTGGCCAGTCTCCGTATAGATGCTTGCAAATGCCATTGCCCCATCCTAGCCAATGTACACTGTCGAAGTTGTCGTAGTGTTCCAACGGGTTTGTGCAAGTTGTTTTATATTCATTTATAGCATCTAAGCATACAGTGTTATTTTTAGTGTAGTTAATATTATACTGGTCCAGGATACTGTACAATGTTTGAATAAATCTAGTTGGGTTAACAAAAATATCATCCCACGATAAATCTGTGCGCTCTTCTAAGAAGAATAATTTTGAAGATGCTTCGCTGGCTAGCAAATCAAAATACGAAGTAACATTGGTTGCCTCTAAGATATGTTGTTGATGAATTCTTAGTTTATCAACAACATTCAGATAGATGTTAAACAGCCCTTGCCCGTTAAGGAATATAACTGATTTATCACTTACACTGTGTGTTAACAATATATTGGCTGACTTAGTGTGAGAATGGTAGTTCTTTTCCACAGTCTGTGGTGTATGATCTATTGATGCTAACTTGTTAACTAGATTTGATAGCCAATTTCCCCCTGCGCCGCCAGGAAATGAAATTGTTATGGCCGACATGTTAGTTATATCCAATCAAATTGGCCAATTCCGGCGCAACAGTAGCCAAACTCTGGCCGCGGCGACTATCTAATTCTTTCATTTTTTCTAGCATTTCACTGCCGTCTAGGCTTGAGCCATTGTTCATGAACTCTGCTGCACTGACGAACTCTTTAAGTATTTTAGCAGGAACTTTTGCTGTTGTCAATCGTTGTGTTATTACCAATTTAGCAGCAGCGGGCAATGTGCTGATACTAAAGTAGTAAGCATCATGCATCATGTTCCAATAAATGAAATCAAACTGCTGCTGTGCTATCCAATTGGCCACTGTTTCGAGATAGTACACATTGAACACATTAATAGTGCAGCAAGCTTGCAGTGTAATATTAATGTTGCGGCTACGCAGTTGGCGGAATCGTTCTGTGTTGGCAACTACTTCTGACCAGACAGCATTGCTACGCTGGTATTCAAATCGTTCTTCAACATCGTCAATGCTCAGTGCAATTTCAACATGCTTGAAATGTTTCCAAATTGCTTCGCCTTCTTCGGGATACTGCGTGCCATTGGTATTGTAGTGTATCTCTACTTGCGCGGCGCGCCCTGTGTCCACTAGACGTTGTAGCAATTGAAAATGCTCTTTGATCATGAACGGTTCGCCGCCGGTGAACTCGATATACCGGATATTGTCAAGGTGCTGTTCTAAGTCTTGCCAGAACTCTGAGCTCTTTCTAGGCCACGCGCCATCTTTCAGCATTTGGTAAGCAAAGCTGCTGCCGGTATCTTGTTTACGGCTGAACTTGATTTCTTCTGCTGCAAATTGACTGCTGCTCCATGATCCGCATATACGACATTTAAGATTGCAAATGTTGCCCAGTTTCAAGTCCAGAAACATCAGCGGCATAGCATCGGCAGTCCATGACACATTTGCATCAATCATATGCTTGAGTCTGTCCAGTGTGTGCATACGCTTGCTGGTACGCCCTGACTGTTCTTCGTCCCAGCAACGGCGGCAGTTGTCTGGCTTTTTGCCGTCCAGAAAGTCTTGCCGCAGTGTTTGCATTGCTGTGCTGCGTTGTATTGTCGCCAAGCTGGCGTCGGCCAGCTTGTACTTGTTTCCGTTATCGTCGGTAATCTCGTCTATTGCTAAACAGCACGGACGCACAGTTCCAATCGGGCTTGCTTCCAAGCTGACCCAGGGCAGCACACAAAAGGTCGGGTGTGGTATATTCATTTAAGTGCTTTCAGTTCAGGTATTACGTCTAGAATATTTTCTTTTCTGATAGCATCCAACTCATTGGTCTTGCGCCAAAAAGTATCTAACAGCCGGGTATTGTCTGTACTGTTCATAAACGTAATAGCACTTTCAAATCCCACAGTGGCACGATTTAGTCTATCCAATGGACGCAGCCATTCCAAGTGCTGTTCGTACTTTTGTTGTATCTGTTGTTTATACTCTGCTGGTGCAATGTCCAGTCGTAGATACGCGGGATCCTGTAGTATATTTACGTTAAGGTCCTGGGGCCTGATAAGACCTTTTGCTACCCAGTCTCGATGAAAGTCTGGAAGATGCATTGCATTCATAATGCTCAACGTAGGGCTAATATAAAAGTCTACTTTGGGACAGACCAACATCATTTCACGTCGGTTTGCTTCCACTGTGTCCCACTTGGTGCCTTTTCTGATATACTCTCCTTGTGGGCCAGATGCATCCAAGCTTGCGCCCACTGCAACACTGTCAAATTTGCGCCAGTAATCGAACACTGTGCGATCTTTCAGCTTGGTCTGGGTGAAGTTGGTGTTGTATATAAGTCTAACATCAAAACGTCCGCGGCGTTCTAGTTCTTCTAGAATCAAGTAGTGCTCTTCCATCATCAGTGGTTCGCCGCCGGCAAAGTAAATTTGTTCAACGTGATCAATATGTTCAATCAGCTGTTCCCACATGTCAGTGGCAAATCTTCCTGCATAGTTCAACGGCTTGTTTTTAATTGCCCAAGCAGGCCCGGCCAGCACGGTTTGATCTTTGTACCAACTGCTGCTGAAGATATGTCCGCAACTTCTACAACTGAGATTGCACAAGTTACTAAAGCGTAGATCCCAGTAGGTCATTTCAAACTGTTCTGTTTGTCCAGTTGCGTCTGTTGCAGCAACACGACCAACGTGATGCCCGTGATGCTTGTTGGCGCTTTTGCGACCGCTGAAGAAGCCGGACTCTTCTTGTTCGTAGCATCTACCACAGGCAGGGTTCGCTGTTTCTGTCAGCATATCTACTCGCAGTTTCTTTTGCTCCGGGCTGTTCCAGATTTCAGAAAGAGTATTTGTTTTGCAGTTTCCTACTTGTCCCACACCCATTTCGGCATGACAGCAAGGGTATGCTTCACCAGTCGGGTATGCATGCAAGTGGATCCATGGGTAGATGCAAAATGTTTTAGAATCTTTAATTAAAAATTCTTCACGCGGAGTTAGCTCCGTGGGTTTTGCCAAGTCAGATGAATTGTAATTGTAAGACATTATAGTGAATTATACCATTGTTTTAAGTAAGGAAATGTTTCAGCAAAGTCTTTGCCTCTGCGAACATCGTACTGACTGAAGAACTC
>TARA_R110000782_G_scaffold83589_1_pt1 | contig 10153 bp, 1 predicted proteins | sample TARA_R110000782 | Tara Oceans TARA_R110000782 (sample SAMEA4397859) | marine metagenome | biome: Polar Biome; feature: [SRF] surface water layer (ENVO:00010504); material: water (ENVO:00002006), including particulate matter (ENVO:01000060) such as... | depth 5 m
TGATTTTTTTAGTCCTTTTTTTACCCAACCTTTCCAGCATCCTGGTGCTTTTTTCTTTGCCATAGTTTAAAATTTAGGTAATGATATAGTTGGTAGTGATATAGTTGGAGGACTTATCGTTAATCCTCCTTTTCTTTTCTTAGGTTTACTTGGTTTAAATTGTTGAGGTCCAATTTCCCATTCGCTCCACCCCGCAAATCTAGCTATACGTTGCCACATTTCCATTTCATCAGTCATTACTCCTTGCATGTTTGTAATTTTCTTTACTATTCTATCTGCTGGAAAGTTTGTTGCAGCAGAAATAACATTAGCACCAGCTAAATACGCTGGATTTTTAGGATCCATCATGCTCATATATTTCATATCATCAGCATCCCAAGTCATTGATTTACCTGCTGATAGTAACTTTCTAACTTTACTATCAATTGGAGGTAGAAAATCAAATACTTCTAAAGCAGCGGCTTCATATTTAGGTCTTGATTTCTCAGATTCAGATTTAATTTTTAAAAGTACATTTTTAATAGTAGATACAGCCGCACCTCCAATTCCCATACCTCTTAGTATAGAATCAGCCATACCATTAGCTATTCTAGCATTTTTCAAATCTTCTTTTTTAGGGTCTGGATTGTCTTCCCAAATATTTGTAAATAAAGCATTTTGTAAAGCATTAAACATTAAATTCTGTACAAAACCATAATACATAACTTTTGAAAGATTAGATTTATAATCCCCTCTACCATTAGCTAAATCTTTTATAGCGCTTTTCTGTAGTCTTGCATACTGCATAGGCGTATTAGCAAATGCTAAAACTAATCTACCAAGCGTGCTTGATTGTTCCATACTAATCTTACTTACATTAGCTGACTGCTGAGATATTTCTGATATTTCTTTAAAATCTATAAATGCTTTTTCCTTGGCTTGTTTTTCAGATAATCCTTGTTTTTTATAAGTGTTTATTCTATTTCTAAAAAAACTAGCGCCACCCGACGCTATAGCAAAGCTATCAGCAATCCTAGTAAACATAAAACCTTTAGATAGTAAATAGTTTATAGCTCCTTTTGCACTATTAGTAGACGACTTAGCGGCATCAGCAATTTCTGACTCACTTACATTAAGTTTTAAACCGTTACGTCTATCGACCAAGTAATCAGAATTCATTATTTCCATGAAATCTTTCCAATACTGAGGTTGATTAGCTAAGGCTTTACCAGCTTTTAAAGGATTGTTATCTGTCCAGTTAATATAATTTAAAGAAGATAGCGTTTGAAGTACCGCTGACCTAGAATTTAAGAACATTGTAACGCCATTCGCGTTGTTGATCCAATCTAAAGCTCTATTCTCTAGAGCATTAGCTGAAGGCTTTCTGTTAACACCAGTTTTCATTCTACCTAACATGTTTTCTAAAGCTACTCTATACTTACTACCATACACAGCCTCTAGTTTATTTAAATTTTCTTTAGAATATATCTTACTAACATTTTCTGTGTAACCTGTTGCTTCTAAATACTTAGCTCTACCACCTCTATTTAGTCCAGTTCTAAGATCCGTAGCTATACTACCTGCTAACCATTCTTTAGGAGGAGCTGGATAACCTTCACCTTTGCTTAATTCTATTAATTGTTCTGAAAAAGCATTTAACTCTGGATTTTTTTCTATAATTTCACTAAGCTCTTTAAGATCTCTTTTAGATAATCCTTCTACTTTCATACCTTGTTTATTCCACGTATGAACTCTTATAGCTTGTTCAAAAGTAAAACCTTCAATTGCTTGTTTTCTTAAATCTTTAGGAACTACTTTAAGTTGTTTCTTTAAAGCTTTAAAACCAGAGTTTAAAGTAATCCTATCTGCTGTTAAAGCAGCTTCGGCTTTATTAAAAGGTTCTATAATATTGTTTTTGTACCATTTTCTATGTGCATCACCTTTTTTACCTTTACCTAATGTAACGTCTATAAGCCCGTTTAAATCAGCTGCAGAGTCTGGAATAAATAATTGCCATTTCCTTTTTTTTGCTCCAACACTTTTAGCTCTAATATCAGAATATGTTTTTCGCCCTTCAACTCCACTACTTTGTTCTATTATATTATTAAATTCTTTACTTAAGTCTTTAGAAGCAAAAGTATCTTTTATTTCTTTAGCAGTTTGCTTATCTTTTTTAGCAAGATCCATTATGATCTCAGCATTATTATTTCCTTTTACTCCAGCTTTTTTAGCAATTTTTACATTATTATCAAACACTTCTTTAGCTGTTTTTTTATTGTTTAATGCTTGTTTTAGTATTACCTTGTTTGTAGCTGAAGGATTTTCAACATATTTTGCTAGTTGATCTTTTAAAAAGTTTAATCCTAGTTCTCTAGTTTTAGCACCAATTTCTTGAGCAGCTTCTCTAACAACTTTATCATATAAAGTTTCTTTAAAACCACTTTCAACTGTTCTATAGTTTTTAAGATTTTCTAAATTAGCAGTCATTCTAGCTATCCCTGCTGTGTTAGTTGTACCTCCAAACTTATCAATTTCATTTAAAAATTCTTTAGTAGAAATAATCCCACTAAAATCATTCATTATTTTTTTACCATCTTTAATCCATCTTCCTTCTATAATAGCCATTGTAGCTTGCATAGATTGCTCTAGCGAAGATTTTACATGCTCTAATTTCATTTGTTTTGAAGACTGGCCTTTATATAGTACGGCCACTATAGGAACAAACTGTCTATTGTAACCTTTTATTAAATTACTATTTTTTGAAGCTATATTTAATAAAACCTGAGCTCTTTCTACAAACCGTTGTTTAGTTGGCGCAGAGTATAACCATTCTTGTTTTATACTTTCTAGTGCAAAATATAAATTTGTTTTTTGTTTATTGTCATTAGGATTTATAGCTTCTTTTAATTTTTCTATTTTTTGTTTTTCAGTAAGTTTATCCCAAGAATCTAAAACTCTTTTCTTTTGAACTCCTTCACCCATAAAAACAGCGTCTCTAAGTTTATCTAAAATTTTTGTTACGTTTTTACCTGTTCCAAAAGCTTTTAATAAATTTTCTTTTTGATTTTTAGGTAAAGAATAAGCAGCTTCTAAAGTAGTTCCTTTTTCGTATTTGTAAGTTTTACTACGTGAATCAGCTTTTGGTTTCTCTCCCATACCTGAGGCTCTAAAACTAAGAGCAAAAGATGCCTCTAAAGTGCCTCCAGTTCCTAGTATTTCAGTTATCCATTTAGGAAACACAGTTGCTAAACCATCTTTTCCATAAATTCCTCCTCTACGAACTCCATCTTTACCTACAGTTCCTTCTAAAAATGTTTTTATCTCCGGTACATCAAACCATTCGAATAGTTTTTCCCTTACTTTCACCTTTTCACCCTTTTTATTGATAACTGTCTTAGTTTCACCTACTTGTCCAAACATACCAACACCTACTCCTTCTGTTAGTATTTCATTTTTTGATATTTTACCAAATGGTGTTTCAATAAATTCAGGCATGTTTTTAACCATACTTTTAAAAGTAGGATTAGATTTTTTTAAAGCTTTTACTTTGCCTTGGTAATATTTTAGAGTAAAATTATTTATAATATTTTCAAATTCAGGATATTCTTTATAAAATTTTTCTTTATCTTTTAAGAAAAGTCCAACACCTTTTTCAAATCTTTTAGCTTGTAAATCGCTCGCGCTTTTAATTCCTTCATTACCAGCAAAATCCATAAACTTAGAAGCTAAACCAGGTGATTTACCATCTGCTATTTTTTCTAAGATATTTTTTAACTGTGGATCATTTCTTAGCAACTCACTACCTAGTCTTCTTATGGACTGATTAGTCATTGCTTTACCAATTTCTTGTCTTAGTCGTTCTAATCTAGGATTTAATTGATCATTTATTCTTTCTAGTTTTCCATCTTTATTAGTTCTTCTATTAATATAATTTTTCCATTTAGCTAAATCAAAAGGTTGTTTAACTTGTCTTGATAAACCAGCTTTAGATTTACCTAGCAAAGCATTAGATCTTGTATCAGACTTTACGTAAAACGCATCTAACAAAGCTTGTTTAACACCTGTTGATTTACCACTAGACATCACACCTTCGGGTAAGGCATTGTATAACATCTTAGCATTTTGAGGCATGCTAATAAACTGTTTAGTAAGCTTTTTATCTATTATAGATTCTAATTCATTAACTACCTTCTTATAATTTAAATCTTTAACATTTTGCTTAAATGTATATTCTTTTGAAAAAGGTGCAGAGATGCTTAAATTAAAATTTTTCTCTATAATGCTGTTAACTTCTTTTTCAACCCCAAGTTTTTTAGATAAATCAATTAGTTTAGATACTCTGCTAGATTCAAAAGTGCTACTTTCAGGAGCAACTAACTCTTTCATTCCTTCAGAACTTAAAGACTTTGATATTTTATTGTAGTTAGGGCTATCTTGATAAAACTCTATTAATCTTTTGTTTATTACACCAGGTGTGTTAAGATAAGCGCTAATGCTTTCATATGGCTCCCCTTTTTCATTTACAAGTTTATTTTGATCAAACTTTTCTATCAAATTTCTTAAACCTCGTTTTTCAGCAGTAGTAAATTCTAAGGCTATATCTTGTATTTCTTGTCTAGACATCCCTTCTAGACCTTGCAATCTTCTTTCTATTTCATTAGTCCATTCGTAAGACATCTCGGTAACAAGCTTGTTTCTTTCTTCTTTGTTAATTGATTTATCTTTCCAAAATTGTTTGTTTTCTTGGTAAACTATATCTGTTTGCTGAAAGATTTGTTTTGAAGCTGCTGGTATTTTAGCATCTTTCTGTTTAGCTAATTTATCAGTTAAAGCTTTATCTTTTAAATATTGTCTTTCAAAACCTAATATATCTATTTTGTCTAATCTTGTTAAAGTTTTAAAAGCGGTTTCAATTCCTTGACTATTTCCAAACCTAACATCTTGACCAAGCTTAGCTAAAAGCCTAACTACATCTCCTGCTGTCTTAGGTGGAGTTGCTTGTTTTGCAAATCCATTAGCTTTAGCCCAGTCTATAACTTCTGTTTTAACTTGTTTTAAAAATGTATTAGCAAGCTTAGGGTTACTATAGTAAAATTCAGGATTGGATGCAAATTCAGCTATATAAGAAAAAACTTCTTTAGCCTTTAAAGCTTTACCTTCCTTGGTTCTCAAATCTAAACCTCTAGATTGTCCTTTACTATAATTTTGTCCAACAGCACCTTCTATTTCTTTACCAGTTTTAGGTAGTCCAGTAGCATCTACAGGAAAAGAAAAATCTTTAAATACATCTCCTAAACTTTTAGAAAAAGTCATTTCAACGTTAGGATTAGCATTAAAAAAAGTTTCCATAGCTAAGTGAGTGAACTCATGGATAGCTGAACCTGCTGTATATTGATCTTTATTTATAAAGATTTTATCTCTATTTTTACCTGTGCCTGCTTGATATAAAGCTTTTTCAGTTCCAACCATCCCGGCTTTCTGCTTTTTGTTTTCATTGTTCACAAAAACAACGTCAAACCCTTTATATGCTTCCCCGTTTTTTGATTTTAACGTTTGCTTCATTACTTGAGCAATAGGCGAGACTACAAGTTCATTGAAATTTGCCTCAAAATTTTTGTTTTTAGGATTAAGCTTTTCTCCATGAGCTTCCGTTGTAAACAATTGAAACATAGCATTTTCTGCACTTAATAAACTATCATGTCTTGCTTTATCTTTCTTAGAAAGCTTTTCATAAGATTCTGTATAATTAAAAGGAGCGTTTGGTTCAGTCATTGTTTTACCATCAACTTCAATTAATTTTTTACCATCAATTCCAACTTTCTTTTTATAACCAACAAGATCATATCTTTTTTGCCTCATGTCGTTAACTCTTTGCAACTTGTACTGAGTACTCATTAAGTCAGTTCCTTTTAAAGAATGAACTCCTGTTATACCAAAAATAGCAGTATTAGTTATAAATCGTTTTTGAGCAACATCTGAGTCCCCAAAAAGATCTTGAAAAACATCAGAAAACTCTGTATTATTAGAAAACAAATCTTCGACAGCAGCTTCTGTTAATGCGGCTGTATCCATAGATATAGCTCCTATTGGACCACCTTTGATGACCTTTTGATATGCCCCGTCCATCCATTTAAATTTATTAGTAAAAGGAGTAAAGCCTTTTGTTGCCGCACCTAAACCATAAAATGTAGCTCCACCACCAGGTTTCATATCAAAAGCTAATTGCATTTTTGCTTCTTCAGTTATACCTAAAGATAAATGATATTTTAATTTATCAAATGTATTTTTTCCTTTTGACCATTTAGCTAACTTGTCTGCAAAGCCAATAGCTCTAAAAGCCCCTCCAACCGAAGCGCTTAAAACTCCCATTTCTATTATCATTGGAGCAAACTCTCCTACCCCTTGACTAATGTCTTCACTCCAGGTTTTTGAAATGTTTTCTTCTTGTTCAGCTGTTAACTCTATTTTATCTACATTGCCCCCAACAACCTCATCGCTTGCATTGTATTCGTTTTTGGCTCTATCAAAACTATCTAGCATACTTCTAACAAAACCATCTTCATTACCAGTAAGTGCTTTTTCTGCTTCTTTTTTTGTGTATCCACCCCATGATTGTAAAATATTAGATCCACTTTCAGCAACAAAATTTTCACCAAACCAATTTTTTTCTAATTTCCCAACGTCTACATTTAGTTTAGCTAAACGATACATACCTCTAGCCTCTGCTAAAGCCGTATCATATTGTTCTTCAAAAGCTAGTATTTTACCAATATTAGCTTCAGACATGTATTTTTTAGTATCAGATCTATCCAACCATCCTTCAAAATTTCTTGAATCAAAACCTAACTGCTTTAATTGCCAAGCTGAAACATCAAAATTTCCTTCTTCATCTGTTTTATAACCTGAACTTCTTAACTTTCTTAATAAAGGAGACATTTCAGTATACTTTCTAAAGTCTTCATCTTTACCTTTCCTACGCTCCGAAAGCATATCAGATTCTTTTAGCTTAAACTTTTCGTCTATACCTAGCTGTTGTATTTTTTGTAAATTAAAAACTTTTTCATCAAGCAGTCTGTTAGCATGCTCTTGAGGAGAAGTCTTTATATCAGTTCTAGAACCAGCTTCAAGTAAAGTTAATCCTGATGTTTCTGTTTGTTTTTCAACAATTAATCTAGTGTTTGTAGCATCATCTGGATCGTTTTCTATAGTCGTAATGCTTGAGTCAATACCTAGCATTTGATCTTTACCAGTACCAACTCTTCTGGTAACTTCTTTTTGACCTAATCCTTTTATACCATTATTTACTATACCTATTTCTCTTAAATTTCTATTTTTTTGAAGGTTTAATAGTTTTTGATTATTAGGTGTTAAATCGTCGGCCGACAACTTTAAATCAATTTCTCTATTACTTTTATCTAATCTTTTTAGATCATCTTCAAATTTGACTTTCTTTTGTTCATTAGAGCTGTAACTATTAAATACTGTTTCTTTAAAAGCAGTACTAAACTCACTACTTGGCATGTCAAACTCTAAAGTAGAATTGTCTAGTTCAGATTGAGCTTGCTTAGCGGAATCAAACAAAACATCTTCATACATACCCGCATATATAGTTTCAAATGATCCTAACGTTAATTTAGGCTTACCTTGATCGGTTAGGTTTTGATTCAAAGTGTTGTAAACTTGTTCTCGTATACCTTCTTGTTCTTCCGGTTTATAGTCGGTTCTTAGTTTAGGTAATATAGCATTACCAGACTCATCGATTGATTGATCTCCATATATAAGTTTGTCATCTCCTTGTAGTATGTTTGTTAAAATACCTGACATATCCGTTACAATATCTAGAGTTTGTTCTTGTGAGGCAAGTGTGCCAGCAGGTATAAAATCATCATTAGTTGAATTTAAATATTGATTTTCATACACTCCAAAAACAGGATTATTTTCAGGGATTGTTATTGCGCCTCTTGATTCATCAAAAATATCTCTTTGGATACCTGTCGTAGCTTTGCTTCTTTCAACTAAAGCCATAAACTCTGAGTAAGCATTAGGATTTTTAGAATCTCCACTAATTCCAAGTCCACTTTGTGAAACATCTTGTTGTTCGTTGTAATCAGTGTTTAAAATAATTTTTGTCCAATCAGTGTCTCCAGGGATTTTAACTTTTATAGCATCTGTTCCTCCTATAGCTTCTTCTATAAGCATGTCAGGATATAATGCTTGAAGACCAGCTCTAGTGTTAGTTCCTCCAACTAATTCTTCTTCTTCTATATTATCAAATTGTAATTGAGTTATCTTAGGTTTAACTACAGGATTTAGCTTTTTGCTTTCTTTAGTATTTTTTCTTATTTCATCTAAAGAAACACCTTCTAATTCGTTACCAAATTGTTTTGGAGATATTGGAAATTCCAAAGAACCAGCTTCCAAATTGGATTCCCCATCTGGCACTACTGTTCCTGATGCTGCAGTCGTACCTGTCCCCGCAACACCGTTTGAAAAATCCTCTGTTTGAGTTTTAAGCTTAGCTTTAGGATGTTCTTTAATCCATTCGTCTTTTTCGCTTTGCTCCCAAGATGATATGTTATATTCTTTACCATCAATTATATATATTTCCATATTTTATTTTTTTGGTTTACCCTTAGCTTCCCAAGCCTTAGGGCTTAAAGTTCCTCCAGCTTCCATGTAAGCATCATGTGCTGTTTTATTAGCTGCTTTATTAGCTCTTTGAGAAGCATTTAACTGATTAATTGTTCTAGTTTTTTGACTTAATTTTCCATATTTATCCAATATAGTTAACATAGAGCTTTTATTATTAGGGTCGTAGCTTGGAAGGAAAGTTGTCTTACCGTTACTTGATAAAAATATTTTATCTTTAGAATCACTAATTTCCGTAAGATATACTTCGTCATAAACTCTACCGTCACTATCAGTTACTTTCAATCTAGGATCATCAATATTAGCATTTTTATCAACTTGCGTTTTTATACTTGATACTGCGTCAACTTTTTTCAATATCTTTAATCCCTTTCCTTCAAGCCATTTTGTATCAGCGTCTATATTTTTTTGTTCATCTCCAAAAACTGTAAGATTTGAAACCTCAGTTTGAAGTTCTTGTGCAAGTAGTTCATCCGCAGACGTTGTTGTAGTGGTGGTTGATTCACTAACATCTTTTGGAGCTGTTCCTTTATAATAGATAGAATCACCAATTTCAATCTCAACACCTTGTTCTTTGTAATAAGCAACATCAGCTGCATTTGCCCCATCAACTTTTTTACCATCTGCATTAACATGGCTAACTAAAGTCATTTGTGATAAAGCTGTTTTTGCTAATCTTTCTTGAATAGCTTCAGCAATTTTAGTAGGATCATAAACGCCATCGGTTTTCATTTCCTCAACATCACTCACGTCAAGTCTACCTGTTATATACTGGTTTATATCCTTAATTGATGCGGTTAAAACACCTTTAGCTGCGCTCTGTGCAACAACCCATGAAGGACTAGTTTTTCCTATAAAATGATCTGGATTAACATATCTTTGTCTTGACTCTTGTTCAACACCATCATTTTGTCCTGATCTACGAAAAGAATTAAATTGATCAGTTAAAAATGCACTATCTGGAATGCCTTTTTCAGTAGTGGTCGAAGTGTCTTCAAAAATTGCTTTTGCATCAGGAGCTGCCATGGTTTTTCTAGTAAAACCTTCTCCAAAATTCTTTTTAGTATAGGTTTTTTCAAAAACAAACTTGCCATCTTTTTCTATTATTCCATTATCTTTTTTATGTTTTTCCCAATCTTCATCATTCATAGCCATTCTAGCAAATTCTGGATTGTCTTCTAAGAATTTAGCATTATCTGTAGGGATTAAAGTACTAATAGTTGCATCTCCTATACCTTTATCATCATAACCAGTTTTTTTAGTCATTTTACCATTATAAATGTTAGCAGGTGTGTTATCTAAGGCAGACAAACTAAACTGACTAGTAAGTCTCTCAGTAACGTTGTCACCTACATAATCCCATTCTGTTCCGTAGTTTTGAATATTAAATCCACCAGTTCGTATTCCACCTTCTTTAGTTCCGTATCTTTCAGTAATTTCACTTTGAAATAACCCACCAAGTTCCCCCATACTAGTGTTATATGTATTAAACTTGTCACTAACTAGTTTGTTTTTAGCACGTTCT
>TARA_R110000782_G_scaffold2298_5_pt1 | contig 10139 bp, 9 predicted proteins | sample TARA_R110000782 | Tara Oceans TARA_R110000782 (sample SAMEA4397859) | marine metagenome | biome: Polar Biome; feature: [SRF] surface water layer (ENVO:00010504); material: water (ENVO:00002006), including particulate matter (ENVO:01000060) such as... | depth 5 m
AATGAAGTTAACTTACTTAACGCAAAACTACTTTACACTAACAAAATTTTCAAAGCAAAAAACTTAACTGAAAGTAAAAAAGTTAAGGTATTAAAAGCATTTGACAATGCAAAGGATGTAAAACATGCAAAAACTATTTTTGAAACATTAGAGACAGGTCTTATGGACAAGTCAATTAATGAATCAAGATTTAAAGGTTCAGCATCGAAAGCTAGTGGTTTAGAACCAAAAGCGACGTCAACAAAACAACCGATTATAGAGTCAAATGATGTGTATAACCGTATGCGTAAGCTAGCCGGTTTAATTTAAAATAATTATTAACAAAACTTAAAACTATTTATTATGAGCTTAAATACTCTTTTAGAAAGCGCTAACCCATATCAGTCTTTACAGTCTGATGCAGCTAGATTAGCTGGTAAGTGGGAAAAAACAGGTTTGTTAGAAGGTTTAGGTGGTTCCCATAAAAATAACATGGGTATCATTCTTGAAAACCAAGCTAAACAACTTGTAGTAGAATCATCACAGACAGGTGGTGGTGCTGCATCATCAGGTACATTCTCAAGCCAAACTGCCGTTAACATCGGTGGTCAATGGGCAGGAGTTGCTTTACCATTAGTAAGAAAAGTATTTGGTCAAATTGCAGCAAAGGAATTTGTTTCAGTTCAACCAATGAACTTACCTTCTGGTCTAGTATTTTACCTAGATTTCCAATACGGAAACAACAAATCTCCATTTGGAGCTGGTCAATCATTATATGGTAATGAATCAGCTGATGGAGCAGAGGCACCATTTGGTAACACAAATGCAGGTGGTCTTTACGGAGCAGGTAGATTTGGATATTCTATTCAAAATACATCTTCTTTCGTAGCTATCGATACTGTTGCACAAGCAACATGGGCAGATTTTAATTATGATTCAGATTATTCTGCTTCATTCTCAACTTACTTCAAATTATCTTACTTAAAATCAGGATTCGGAAACGGAGATTTCGCAGGAGTTCAAGGATTCCAATTATTCTCAGGATCTGATGCAGGTGGTACAGCAATCGTACCTTCTGAATTAGTAGTAACAGGATCTGCAGGTAAGCAATTATCAGCATTTACATCAGTAGACAGCACAAAAGTACATTTTGTTGCTTTAAAAGCTGACATGAACGCTGCTGCAGTTGCAGCTGAAGAAAGTGCAATTATCTTCCAAATCCAACCAACTGATCAATACAGAGGTGACTTTGAAGCTGGAAACAGCAAACCAAACTCTTGGAATGATTCAGGATCTAATGGAAACAGCGGATGTTGTCCTCCACAAGTAATTCCAGAAATCAACATTCAGATGAAATCATCTGCAATAGTTGCTAAAACTAGAAAACTTAAAGCAGTTTGGACGCCAGAATTTGCACAGGATTTAAATGCATACCATGCATTAGATGCTGAAGCAGAATTAACTTCAATCTTAAGTGAATACATTTCTTTAGAGATCGATTTAGAGATCTTAAGTATGTTGATCGAAGGAGCTGGAGCTGGAACTGAAAACTGGTCAGCAGTTAACAATACTTCTATAAGTACTGCAGGTGCTGTATCTGATTTAGGATTCTACAACTCACAAGGACAATGGTTCCAAACATTAGGAACTAAAATCCAGAAATTGAGTAATATCATTCACCAGAAAACTCTTAGAGGTGGTGCTAACTTCTTAGTATGTTCTCCAACTGTAGGTACAATTTTGGAAAGTATTCCAGGATTCGCTGCTGACACAGATGGCGATGCTGCTAAAGCTAGCTACGCATTTGGTGTACAAAAAGTAGGTTCAATTAATGGACGTTACAAAGTATACAAAAACCCTTACATGACTGAAAACAAAATCCTATTAGGATTTAGAGGTTCTCAGTTCTTGGAAAGTGGTGCTGTATTTGCTCCGTACATTCCGTTAATCATGACTCCACTAGTATACGATCCAAACACTTTCACACCAAGAAAAGGATTGTTAACTAGATACGCTAAGAAAATGGTAAGACCAGAATTTTATGGTACTATCAATATTTCAGGATTAAATACTCTATAATAAGAGATTAAATCTTACTTAGTAACTTAGTAAAATTAGCCCGAACTCACGTTCGGGCTTTTTTTTCTCATATTTATAATAAAATACTGAACTATGAATGTACCAATATATGATGGTTGTCCGATTTGGAACGATAACGCAGTGCCTTTTGGATTTTATAACACAGATGTTACTTTTCAAACAGATGCAATAAAGGTAACTAAATTTGTTACCTCTAGGTTAGGTTATCCTTTAGTAGATATTGAACTCCAATCGAGCTCTATATTTACCGCTTTTGAAGAAGCAGTTACCACGTATGGTAATGAATTATACGCATATAAAATACGGGATAATCAATTATCTCTAGAAGGGCTTACCACTGGGTCAAGCTTAAATCAAGCGCTTATAACACCGAGTTTTGAGCCAATAGTTAGACTAACAGAACAATATGGAGAAGAAGCAGGTAGTGGAGGTAATGTACCTTACTATTCAGGTTCATTCCAATTAACAGCAAGTGTTCAAGATTATGATTTTGAAGTGTTTATGACTGGTAGTGGATTAACAGGGTCTGATTATATACATGGTTTAGAAGTTAAAAGAGTATACTATGAACCTAAATTTCCAGCATCAGCAAGATATTTAGATCCTTATAATGGATTTGGATTTGGAGGAGCAGTAGCAGCTGGTATTGTTGGGTTTGGAGGATTTGGTCAAGGGATGGGCTATTTAATGGCTCCGTTAAATTATGACTTACAAGTAATACAACAAATAGAAATGAATGAAATGGTTAGAATGTCTAACTATTCATTTAGAGTACATGATAATAAATTAAGAATATTTCCTATACCAAATTTTGATGGGAATATGATATCCGGTTCTTCTTTACTTATAGGACGAAGTTTAAATTTAACTCAACGTCCAAATGTAACCTTTGCAGGAAATGTTACATCATCTTTAATAACTTTAAACACATCAACAGGAACTGGAGAAGATGCTACAGCTATAATTTATGGTGATAATGGAACAAATAATGCTTACCAAATTAAAGTAGTAAATTCTGGGAGCAATTACACATCAGGAGATGTAATAACAATTGCTCAAGCTGATATAGATGCTTCAAGCGCTAACATTAGCAATGCAGCAGGTAATATAAAAATTACACTAAGAGATCAGGATATAACTGCTATATGCGGTGGAGGAACTTTATGGTTTGATTATATTTTAAGAGATGAAAGAATAAATAGTGCAGTTAAACAAACTCCATCTAGAGTTACAAATGTATCAAATGCACCTTATGAAAATCCAACATATGAGTTTATTAATTCAGTTGGTAGACAGTGGATATTTGAGTATACACTAGCACTTTCAAAAGAAATGTTAGGATATGTAAGAGGTAAATACAGCAGTATACCTATACCAAATGCCGAAGTTAATTTAAATCAAGGTGATTTAATTTCAGCCGCAACTGCCGAAAAAGCAACATTAATAGAAAGATTAAGAACATACCTTGATGAAACATCAAGGCAATCATTATTAAATAGAAGAGCATCTGAAGCTGAATCCAAAATGGTTGAGTTACAACAAGTGCCCTACACAATTTTTATAGCATAATATGGCAATGTTTACAAGACAAAGGGATTGGTCCCTTATGAGACACTTAAATAGAGAAGTAATGGGTAACATTATTACTCAACAGTGTGCCGTATACCAATTTCAACTAGAAGAAACCAAAGTTAATATCTATGGCGAAGCAGCTGAAGAAAAATATTATAATGGTCCTTTCTTATTTAATACTTTAATAAATCGTTCAAACCAAGAATATGGTGAGAATGTAGAAGGTATTCAATTTAATCAACCCATTGAGTTTTATTTCTTAAGAGATGATTTAGTTGAAAAAGACGTGGTACCTCGAGTAGGAGATATTATATTATTCGAAGAAGGATACTATGGAGTACAAAGTACAGTAGCTAACCAATATTGGGGAGGCAAAAACCCAGACTATCCAAATAATGATTCTGATGGTAATCCTAACCCTCTTAACCCAGGATTAGAAGAATTTGGAAATAATATTTCAATTCTAGTATCAACTTACTATATACCTGCTGATAAAGTAGCTATTTCACCATATCAAGAAAGATTCTAATGGCAAAACCAAGAAAACCAATACCAAAATCTCAACTTACTTTAAGCACGAATAAACATCAAGCTTTTAGGGGTATAGAGGAACAAGGAATTCAGACTAATCCAAACAATGCTGAAATACCTAATAATCCTAACTATACGGAAACTGGTATACAACATAATAGATCAGCTCAAATGAGCTTTAAAGACGATGACACTAAACAGTTTTCAGTTGGTGTTAAAGATATAGATGAAGCTGTATTTTATTATTTTGAAAATAAAATTAAACCTTTTGTATTCCAAAATGGAGCTAGAAGGGAAGTACCAGTAATATATGGTGCTCCTGAAAGGTGGAAATCATTTCAACGTGATGGGTACTATAGAGATAAAAAAGGTGCTATTATGTTGCCTATTATTGTAATTAAAAGAGATTCTATTACAAAAGATAGAACAGTAGCAAATAAATTAGATGCTAATATGCCCAACTTAACAGGTGTAGTTTCAAAACAATTTAGTTCAAAAAACTTTTATAGTAATTTTGCAACTTTAAATAATAGAATACCGGTTAACAAATTTCATGTAGTAGCACAACCAGATTATGTAACTATGGAATATAGTTGTTTAGTTCAATGTTATTATATGGAACAATTAAACAAAATTATAGAAGCATGCGAGTATGGATCAGATGCCTATTGGGGTAACCCTGAAAGATATATGTTTAGATCATTTATAGATTCCTTTAATACAGCAACTGAATTAACAATTAATAAAGATAGATTGGTTACTGGAACTTTTAATATTAGATTACGTGGATATTTAATTCCGGATACAATCCAAAAAGAATTAAATTCAACTAAAATGTATAATTCAAAAGCAAAAGTTACAATTAAGACAGAAACAGTTACTAATGTAGAAGGAGCAGGCATACCAACTCAAAACCCTACAACAGATCATAGAAGCAGAAATTAATTTTAACAAATAATAACATATTTATAATAAATTAAAAACCAAAAATAATGGCGACTAAAAAGTTATCAGAAAACGAGTTACAAAAATTAAACGATTTTCAGTCAAGAAACAATGATCTTGTAGTACAGGCTGGAGCAGCAGAGCTAAGAATTGATGCTCTAAGAAGAGAAAAAAAAGAACTTTTAGATAAGTTTCAAATATTGCAGAAAGAACAAAGTGAATTTGGTCAAGGAATGCAAAAGAAGTATGGTGATGGTAACCTAGATTTAGAAAAAGGAGAATTCACCGCAGCAAAATAAATTTTTGAATACTTTTCTAATATTTATAATAAAACAATATTAAATATAATATAAGACAATGGCAGAAACATTAATATCTCCAGGTGTATTAGCAAGAGAAAACGATCAATCCTTCATTGGATCACCACCAATTACATTTGGTGCTGCAATAATTGGCCCAGCAATTCAAGGTCCAGTTGGGATTCCAACGGCGGTTTCTTCATTCTCGCAATACGAAGCTATATTCGGGGGCTCAGTAGAAAGTGGCTCACAATATTACTCATACCTAAACTCGGCAGCAGCATCCAACTATTTTCAACAAGGTGGTGAATCATTACTAGTTACTAGAGTAGTTAGTGGATCTCAAGGATGGACAGAAGCTTCATCTTCGGTTGACAATTCTGCACCTTCAACAGGTGGTGAATTAACTTTAAATATTAATCACGTAAAATCAATTGGTGTAAATGGAATTACAGGAGCATCAGCTGGAACACATTCCTTAGGAACAGTTACAGGTGGTACTGGAAACAGCACAGCAGGTAGTTTTACTATAGATGCAAATAATGTAATTTCAAGTATTATATTTACTGCAGGACAAGCATTTACTGTAGGTGATACACTTACATTTCAAGGATCAGAAGCAGCAGGATCAGGAACTTGTACTATAGTATTAAAAGCAGCTGATATTCAAACTCAACCAGCATTTACTTTAAAAACAATTTCTGAAGGAGCTATAGCAAATAACTTCCAAGCAGGACTTGATAGTGCAAATGGAACATTAGATAGTGGTAGTAGAAATAATGTTAGATGGGAAGTTACAGGTGCTAATACAGGATCAGGTCAATTTTCACTATCTATTAGACGTGGTAATGATACATCAACACAAAAAGCAGTATTAGAACAATATAATAATTTATCAATGGACCCAACAGCTGCAAATTATGTAGCAAAAGTTATTGGTAATACTTACTATACAGTAGAACAAGATGGAGTTGATTACTATGTTAAATCAAATGGTGATTATCCAAACAGTAGTGCTTATGTATTTGTAAGTGCAGTTAATTCACCAACACCACAATATTTTGATAATAATGGAAAAGCTAAAACAGCATTTTTCCCAAGTATCCCAATATTAGGGTCAGGTTCATTCCAAGGTGGAGATGGTACAAACATTAATACCGACAATTCACCCGTGAAATTTAATGAAAAAATCACGGATACTAACATTCAAGGGTTAGTTGCAGCAGAGTATACACAATCATTAAATTTATTGTCAAATACCGATGCTTACAGCTTTAATGTAATAACAGCACCAGGTTTAATAAATTCACTTTCCGCACACTCTTCAGTAGTATCTCAGATGGTAGCATTAGCACAATCTAGAACTGACTGTGTAGCAATAGTTGATTTAGTACCTTATAATAGTACAGTAAATACTGTAGTAACACAAGCAACAGCATTTGATAGTTCTTATGCAGCTACTTATTGGCCTTGGTTACAATCGATTGATGCGAATGCTCAATACGTTTGGTCGCCAGCTTCTGTGTTTATACCGGGAGTATACGCATTTACAGATGCTTCATCGGACCCATGGTTCGCTCCAGCAGGTCTAATTAGAGGCGCGTTAGGTAACGTAGTTAAAGCAGAAAGAAAATTAACATCAGGTAACAGAGATAACTTATATGAAGCAAATGTTAATCCAATAGCAACATTCCCAGGAAGTGGAGTTGTAGTATTTGGACAAAAAACATTACAGAAAAAAGCAAGTGCTTTAGATAGAGTAAATGTACGTAGATTATTAATAGCATTAAAATCTTATATAGTACAAGTATCAGATAACTTAGTATTTGAGCAAAATTCAATAAGTACAAGAAATAGCTTCTTATCACAAGTTAACCCGTACTTAGAATCAGTACAACAAAGACAAGGATTATACGCGTTTAAAGTTGTAATGGATGCTACAAATAACACACCAGATGTAATCGATAGAAACGAGCTAGTAGGTCAAATTTACCTACAACCAACTAAAACAGCAGAATTTATTTTATTAGATTTCAATGTTTTACCAACTGGAGCAACATTTCCATCATAAAAATTAAAAAACGAAATATTTATAATAAAATAAATAAAATAATAAAATGGCAGTATTAGACCCAAACGAAATATTTTTCACAGCTTTTGAGCCAAAACAAAAGAATAGATTTATTCTTTATGTAGATGGAATCCCGTCTTACCAAATTAAGGGTATGGGAGCTGTAACACTAACACAAGGTACAGTAGCTTTAAATCATATAAACGTTCAAAGATTTGTAAAAGGTAAATCAACATGGAACCCAATTTCAATGACGTTATTTGATCCAATAACACCTTCAGGAGCACAAGCTGTAATGGAGTGGGTTAGACTACATCATGAATCAGTAACAGGTAGAGATGGATATAGTGATTTCTATAAAAAAGATCTTACATTAAACGTATTAGGACCTGTAGGTGATATCGTATCTGAATGGATTATTAAAGGAGCAATAATTACCTCAGCTGATTTCGGAGATTTCAATTGGGATACAGAAAATGCAGCTCAAGAAATATCTTTAGAGGTACAACCAGATTACTGTATTTTAAATTTCTAAAAAATATTAACATATTTTATAAAATAGCTTGGCTTCGGTCAAGCTTTTTTGTATCGTACATATGTATTAATGAACAACAGTTTTAATTAAATAAAGATTATATGAGTGATTTTAAATTCCCTACGGAAGAAGTAGATTTACCCTCTAAAGGATTAATTTACGCAAAAGACAATCCGTTATCAAGTGGTAAAGTAGAAATGAAATATATGACGGCTAAGGAAGAAGATATTCTTTCTAACCAATCTTATATCCAAAAAGGTATAGTATTAGATAAATTATTAAAATCTTTACTTATTGATAAAAAAATTAATATTGAAGATTTAATTATAGGAGATAAAAATTCATTATTAATTGCCTCTAGAGTATTAGGGTATGGTAAGGAATATAAAGTAATGGTTAAAGATGAAGAATATACTATAGATGTATCAACTTTAGATAATAAACCAATTGATGAAGATTTATATGAAGCCGGCAAAAATGAATTTTCATTTACTTTACCTACATCAGGAACAATAATTACTTATCAATTATTAACAGGAAAACTTGAAAAAGCAATTGAAAGAGAAGTTGCTGGATTAAAGAAAATAAATAAAGAATCATCCACGGGTTTAAGTACACGCTATAAACACATGATATTATCAGTTGATGGTAATGATGAAAAAAAATATATTAGAGAATGGGTTGATAACGCATTCCTAGCACGAGATTCAAGAGCCCTTAGAGAACATATAAAATCTAGTCAACCTGATGTTGACTTGTCCTATATTTTGGACAATGGGGAGGAGGTAGTTGTACCCATTGGGTTGAACTTTTTTTGGCCTGACGCTTAAGACCGCACCCCTAATAAGGAAGAATTTATTTAAGCAAATCCATGATATTGTATTTCATGGTAAAGGTGGGTTTGATTATCCTACAGTTTACAATATGCCTATTTGGTTACGAAAATTTACATTTAGAGAAATCCAAGACTATTTTGATGCAGAAAATGAAGCAAATAAAAAAGCAACAAAAAAAGGTGGAACTAAAAGCATGGTAAACCCAGATGGTAAGGTTAATGTTCCTGATTTTAAAAAAGCAAGTGAACCATATAAAGGTAAAACAAGTTATAAGTGATAATATTTATAATAAAACCGATTAATGGCTGAAAAAGAAGAACTTAAAGGGCAGGCAAAACTTAATGCTCTAAAGAAAGAGATGCTTAAGATGGAAGCAGAACAGCTTGGTTTGTCTTCATCTTTAGTTGATAGTATTAGGGAGGCCCAAGGTTTATCTACAAAGCGTACTCAATTTGATAAAGAAACATTATCAATAAATACAAAGATATCTAGAGAGCTATCAAACCAATCCAGTGAATATAATGACCTTTCTTCAATCCAGAAGCAAATAACTAAAAATGCTAAATTAATAGAGCAAGGCTTAAAAACTGAAAATGCTTTAACTGCAAATTTAACTGATAAAGAAAAAAAGAAAGTTGCCGAAGCTAAAAAGCAAATAGGTATAATTTCAAAATCTGAAGCTATACAAAAAGCCCTTTTAAGAAATGCAGGACAAACAGGAACATTAAGTCAAGAAAGGTTAGATATAGAAAAACAGCTACAAGCTGAAGCCTTTGCTGTATTAGATGCTACTACTGAAGGGTTAAGTGTTTCTGCTAAACAAGCTATATTTACTTCCCAACAAAATGAATTACTAATAAAACAACAAAAACTAAGAGAAAAAAATAAAGAGGAAGAAGAAGAGCTTTTAAAAAGAATGGGTGCTACTGGAGCAGCTTTATCTGGAGTTGAAAAACTTTTAGGTAAAATAGGTTTAGGTGATTTAGCATCTGCAATGAATATTCCTCAAATTAATGCAGATTTAAGGACATTTGCTAAAACTGGAGCAAGCAGTAATGATATATTTAAAAAAGGAATTGAATTAAGTGGTAAAGCAATAGAAAAAGCATTAGGAGACCCATTAGTTCAATTAGCTATAGCAGCAAAAGCATTTGCTCTTGGATTTAAAATGTCAATTGGTGCATTGATAAAAGGTATAAAATCATTAGAAGAAGACACAGGAAAACTAGCTAAAAACCTAAATGTAAGTGCTGGAGAAGCTAGAATAATGG
>TARA_R110000782_G_scaffold262662_1_pt1 | contig 10130 bp, 1 predicted proteins | sample TARA_R110000782 | Tara Oceans TARA_R110000782 (sample SAMEA4397859) | marine metagenome | biome: Polar Biome; feature: [SRF] surface water layer (ENVO:00010504); material: water (ENVO:00002006), including particulate matter (ENVO:01000060) such as... | depth 5 m
CAATCATTTATGTTTATTTTTTATAAATATAGTTATTTTATTTTTCACGCTTTTTTACACTTTTTTTAGTTTTCTCTCCGATTCTCTTCATGTTACCCCATTGAAGGATTAAACCTAAAAGATCAAACATCGCTCCTGTTTTCATATCGGATGTGTAATCCATCTCATAAGTTCTACCGTCTTCTTTGTAATCCTTACTCCCGAACAAGACGTCCATATCTTTTGCAAAATCCTTAAGGTATGAATAAGTTAACCCTGATACCCCTGAAAGATTATCATATATTTTAAACACTTCTTCTTCTCCTAATACATCTGAAACCGCATTGGTTATTAATTTAGCTCCGTCCATAAGGTCGTCAGGAGAACCACCCATAAACATTTCAGCTAAACCTTCAGCTAAGAAAGACATAACTCCTTTTTCGTCATCTTCGTCTTTATCTAGTTCTCCGAACAACTCATTCATTATCTGGTCTATACCGTTATTTATAACATATTCCTTCACAGCGGCAAAAGCCATAACACTAAGTAGAGAACCTGCTAATGCTTTAGAAGCTTCAATCTTATCCGATTTAGACCCTGATTTAACAGCGTTCTTTATATCTAAATAAGTGTGTATTGTTTGGTTAATAGAGAAACTCTTAAATAAAAAGAACAAAGAGGTAAATGCACCTGTCTTATCTTCGTTCTTAGTAGTAGTATCTGAAACGTTATTCACTTCATCTGAAGCTATATTCGCAGCATTAACAGCCTCAGCGTTAGGGTTTTTAGCCTCCTCTATAGCGTCAAACTTAAATCCCTTACCCTCTTGTTTTCTTCTAAATGATCTGTAATTAGCCATCCAGTTACCCTGTGTAGCTATCATATCTGCTTCTCCTAAAGCTCCAGAACCTAACGCATTTAAAACTCTCTTCATTCCTTTAGGTGTTAAATCTGTCAAATCCTCAATCCAAGATTGATATTTTTTAATATCTAAATCACCCATAGTATCCCTCATTGGAGTATTACCCTCATTTAATAGAGATCGTACAGCTTTTGAAGTTTCTGATGCAGATTCCAAACCTTGTATGTTACTTATAATTAACTGAGATACATCTCCAAAAGCTTGAATAAAAGTAGCAGGATGTCTTAACATAGTGTTAACTATAATAGCAGCAGGTTGTTTTATAAACTGAGTCACATCTTTTAATGGAAGAACAACTAAAGAGTTACCTAGTTTGCTAGATATTTTTTTAAACTTAGATTTCTCCGCTTCAGTTAAAGAAGTAGAAGATTTTCTTTTACCTGCTAAGGTTTTCATTCTGTTTACAAATTCTTCATACAATTCTATATGACTTCCATTTACATTTTCTGCATTCCTACCCATTAATAAATCCTTAAAAACTGGAGAGTTCATTAAAGAATTTAGAACTTGCCTATCTCTTAAAGTATTAATGTCATACTGAGTTTGGTAATAACCTTCAGAAGCTGTTCTCTTAATGTCGTAGTTATAAACAGTAGCACCTGTCATATCTGTCTTAGCTCTCTTAATTGATCTACCCTGAGCGTCAGAATCCATTGTTCTAGCGTAATTACTAGACTCTATATCTTTCTGATTCTCTCCTTTTTTTCTAGCAAAAGTAGGAAGATAATTATCTTCTAATTCTAACTCTTTACCGTATGAATTTCTATAAGTCTCTTGATATGATTCTCTTATTTCAGAAAACTCTAGTTTAGCAAAATCAAGAAACTTGTTTTCGTTATCTGTTAGTTTAGATTTTAATTCCTTTTTAGTTTTTATACCTTCTAGCTTTAAAGAGTTAAATGCTTTTTCTAATTTAGCACCCATTCTTTTATCTGATTTATACTCTGATAACTTTAAAGTTTTAATCTCGTTCTTTATAGCCGTAATCTTCTCTTCTAAGTCTAAATTAGATTCCTCTTCGGTTAAACCTTGAGTGTTCTGCTCTAGTCTTGAGATTATACCTATCCTTATAGATTGATCTTCTTTGATTTTTAACACATCAGCTAAATCAGTTAGCTTATTATTAAAATCATTATGTAGAGCTTTAGCTGTTCTAAAACCTGAGTTAAACTTAGCTACAGTTTTTTGAGCTGCATTTCTCATAGCTTCTCCACCCTTTGTTATTCCTTTGAAGAATTGTGTCAGGTTTGATTTCTGAGATATAATACTCATTATTCCTTTTCCTTTCTTTGCTAAGAAATTACTTGGGTCTAACTTTCCTTTAAGAGTTCTCGCTAGATTTACAGACGCTCTAAGAGCTTCTAACTCTGCATCTATAATACCAACCCCTGAAGTGGAGTTATAAGTTATAATCTCATCTAAAGCTTGATTAATCTTCGCTAAAGATTTAACACCTACTATGCTTTTGTTAGAGATAATATCTTTAGCCTTAATAAGAGTTTTAATTATAGCTTTCTGAGCAGGTGTCATACCTGAGGTAATAACGTCTAGGTTAGATTTAATAACATCTATTCTATTAGAAATCCATGATCTCATCTCATCTGATGACTCTTCTAGTTTAGCTTCTGCTTTAGCTGTTAACTCATCTTGTCTTATGTCTTCTACTATCTCTTGGTATTTTTCAAAAGACATAGTATCCCTCATAGGACTAGCTTCGTATTCAGCTCTTATTTTAGCTTCTTGTTCTTTAGCTAATTTTTCGTTAAATTCTTTAGTCGCTTTTTGTGTTTCAGAAACTAAAACATCTAATTGACTAGACACCTCAGCAAAAGAAACTTGTTTACCACTTAAAGATTCTAGTACCTTTTCAGCTATTTCATTAAAAGCTTCTAAGTCTTCTATTCTGTTTATGTCAAGTTTAGCTAATTCAGTTGCTTTAACCTGTCTAATACCTAGTTTAGATTTACCTGCTTGTTTGTTTAAAGATTTTAACTTATTCTTAATCTTGGTTTGTAAACTTTTAGCTGTTGATTTTTTAGTAGTGTACTCTGTGTCTTCTACTACGTTATTTACAAAGCTTTCAAATTCTGCAACCTTAGATATATCAAAAGGATCTAACCCTGCTAGCTTATTAGCTATTTGGATTGCTGTTCTTAAATTAACCTTTCCTTTTAATCTTCCTTTTAAATCTTTAGTTATTTCTTTTAGTCTTTTTCTTTGCTCTATAGTTAGATTCTTTTCAGCTTTCTTTTCAGCTCTTATTAGTTCTGCGTTTATATCAGATTCTTTAGCTGTTACATAAACTTGCTTATCTGAAACCAAGGCATCTAAAGCTGCTCTAGATTCTTCTAAAGATTTCTGATCTTTTACTTTTCTTAGTAATAGCTCTGCTCTTTTTCTCTTACTTTCAGAAAGATACTTAGTAACATCGTTTAAGTCTTTTTGAAACTCAGCTTGAGCCTCTTTAACTGATTTAACCGCTTCTCTCTTACCTTCAGTAATACCTTTATCTTGGTTCTTCCATTTTTCTTTTAACTGCTTCATTACAGTAGTAACTACTTTATCTGAAGTATCTTTAGGTTTAGGAGGTTTACCTTTTTGATTCTTTGCTGGGTTAGGGTTTTCAAAAGTTTCAACTAATCTGTTATTAAAATCTGCCTCCACTGAAGCTTGATCTACTTTTGATAATTTATTAAACCAAGAAGCATTTTTAAACACTTTTCTGAAAGTTTCCTTAGCAGCTTCTTCTGTGTTTTTACCTGAGTTTTTTTGCTTGTCGTATTCTTTTTTAGATTTATCAGCTAAAGTGTCCGCTTTGTTTTGAAGCTCTGTTTTACCTTTCTTTTGGAAGTTAACTTCTGTTGGGGGGTAATACAAAGCAGCACCTGACTCTCCTTCAGTATTAAAATTTTCATAAACCTCAGAATCTACAACTCCGTTTTCTGCTGAGGGTCTAGCACTAAAAGATCCTACGTCATGGTATCCGATAGTAATATCCTCAGGATTAGTTCCGTACTCCTGAGTGATAGATTCACCCATAGCTTTAATCTGATTAATACTTCCGTTAAATTCTCTAACGAATGTGACATTTTTGGAGTCTTTAAAAATAAAAACAGCTCCAATACCATCAAACATACCGTAAGCATCTTTACTTGTACTAAAAACTATATCTATCGAATTGCTACCTTCTTTCCCAGGGTAGGGATATTTTTTTCCTTTTTTTAATGTAATACCATAAACTCCTTCTCCAAAGCCTTTTCCTTCTAAATGCTCCTTTCCTTCCCAGTTAATATCTGAAAACTTAAATTGCCTTAAAGGAGACATTATTTTATCTTCTTTACTTAATTCACTAAATCTTTTATATTTAACATTAACAAGATCACCTTCTAGTTTTTCATAAATAGGTACAAACCCATCTCTTTTTTTATCTACCTCTAAAGTTTTAGTTGTATTCTTATGTAGGTATTGTCCTTTTACTTTAGAAACGTTATCTTTTTGGTATGTCTGATCGTTAGATATTGACGCATCTAGTAAAAATTGAGCAACCTGCTCTCCTTTTGCTTTGAATCTTTTTCCTGTGTTAGATCCTTGGTTAGGAGCTGCTATGTAAATAAAACCTGAATCTGCTGGAAATTGATTAGTTATATTCCTAGTTTCACCTATTACTTTCCATGAGTCTCCTGACCTACCTTTTAAAGGCACTGGCTTTCCTTTTGTAAAAGTTGTGTTATCTGAGATATATTTTGTTAAAGCAGGGTCTTGTCCTTTTACCTCTTTTGACTCCTTAACTGATGTTTCCCCTTTAATATCTGAAAACGAAACATCTTCAGATCCAGCTCCTTGTGAATTATTTCCATACTTATTGTATAAACGAGTATTAGCTCCATCAATCTTATTACCCCAATAAGTTCCCTCTATAGCCGAGAAAACAAAATTAGGAGTGTTAGATAATACCTCATAAGCTGTTATTTCTGTTTCAAAATCATTAGCTACAAAATCACCTGCTACCAAAGTTGATACAGATATACCTGAGGCAAGTACTATCGCTTCTAAAGTCAGGATGACCTTCTCTACTATAGCTTTCACCTTAGGAGCTAGAGATTCTAAGAACTCCTTAGATGTTATTGCTGCTTTTACTATTCCTTCCGATGTTACCTTAGATAATCCTGTTGCTGTTTTATAAGCTTGCTTAGATTTCTTAGAAAACGAATCCTTAGATGTTTTAACTATATTATCTAAGTCTAATTTTAACTGTTCTGATTTTTCTTTTACATTATCTTTAGTTATCTCTAACACTTCTTTACCTTTAACTACTGTATCTTTAGCTTTAGCCACTAAGTAATCTAAAGCTTCTTTAGAAGTTTCAGAAACCTTACTTAATATAGATGATACAGCGTTCTTAAATTCTTTAGACGATGAGGTAGCTTTAATTAAACCTTCAACCGTAATGTCTTTAGTTTTAGTTATAGACTCATATAGAGCTTTAGAACTATCACTTAATCCAGTCTTTAAAGTAGATAAAGATTTAGATACTACAACATTAGCTTTTTCTTTAGCTTTAGCTAATCCTTCTTTAGTTACTTCTTTAGTTTTATTTACTCTTTCGTAAAACTTTTGTTGAGCTAATTTACCTTCTTTCTCTAAAGTAATCTCCTTCCCCTTAGCTAAAGCCTTACCTATTGTTTCTGCAAACTGTCTTACATCTACTTCTTTAGATAAGTCAATATTAAAATCTGAAGCTCGTAAATTAAGCTTAGTTAATACTTCCTTTACAAAGTCTTTTACTTTCTCATATACCGTTGACCCCTCGTTGAACTTACCCGAAGCAACATCTGACATCATTTCTGTTAAAGCCTCGTTAACTTGAGTATTCTCCCCTGTGTAATCAGCAGTAGCGTTATCCATGTAATCTTTAAAGTCAGGATCTGACTTCATTGATTTAACTAATTTACTATACACTTCAGGACTCTTCTCAAAAACAGCATCTAAAACAGGATGTATAGCTTCATGAAAAGTTGTATTATCTAACGACTCTGATACGTTAATATGTATATTCTTTCCGTCTCTATAACCCCTAGAGTCTGATACATCAGATTCTGATGAGTTATTATAAGACTCTTCTGTATTGTGTAATACAAAGTTTACTCCTGGGACTATCTTCTTTAAAGCTTTAGATATCTTACTTACTTTCTTTTGAGACTCTGTTACTTGTCTCTTAGATGCTATCTTCTTTTGTTCTGGTGTTCTCTCCTCTTCAGGGATGTTTTCTATCTCTTGTGACTCTTCTATTTCTTCTTCACTAATTGTGTCAGGTTCTGTAGTAGGTTCTGCTACGACTTCTTCTTCCTTGTCTTCAGGATCTTTTGTTTTAGGTTTTTCTTCTTCTTCAGTTACTACCTCTTCTTCTGTTTCTTCTTCAGGAGTTAACCTCTTCTCTATTTCTTCTAATTCATCTACCTCTAAAACTTCCTTAGTTTCATTTATAGCCTCAACCTCCTCTGGGGTAGCTTCAGCTTCAGGCTTACTACTTTCTTCCATTGCAGCTTCATAAGCTTCAACCGCTTGAGCTATCTCTCCTCCTGGAGAATCACTAGCTTCTTTCTTCATTGCAGATATAAAAGAAACAGGTAATCCCATTCCTCCTGATAAAGCTGCTGTAAGTAAGAATTTCTTAAATCCTTCTTCTCCTTCTCCGAAAGTGTTTTTATATTGTTCCTCTGTAAAGAATCCGTTCTTCACACCTTGATCCATCCAATCTCCAGTGTATTCTTCTACTGTTCCACCTATTGTTCTAGCTGTTGTTTGAGATGCTATTCTAGTAGCGTAAGTATCTATGTAATTAAAGAACGCTCCATACTTACCTTTTTTAAGTGCCTTACCTAATCCTTTAAAGGCAGATGCTGTTCCACCTTCAGCTAACCCCATTATAAATGAAGTTTCATCACTAGCTAATTCAAAAGCTATACCTTCTGTTATAGCTTCCATAGTTCCGTCTAAAAACTTAATAAGCTTAGGGCTATTTCTTACGTATTTTATCCTAGCTAAATATGCAGGAGCTTCTGCTAATCTAGTAGCCTTACCTACAGCTCCCATAAAGCCTTTTGTTAAAGCTATATCTATACCTATATCTGCTGATACACCTGCTACCTCTCCAAGTTCTTCTGAAAATTGTTTAGTTTCAGAATCTAATTGTTCTTCGGTAAGTTTAATACCTTCTTGCTTTAAAATAGGTATTATTTTTTGCCTATAATCCTTGTCTGAAACATAATCCTTACCTGTCCTAGCTTCGTATAAAGATTCTGCTGCTGAGGAAAAGAATTGAGTAATACCGTAATCATCACCTTTAGATACCGCTGCTGGATCTTCATTTAAGAAAGCTAACCTAGATAAAGCTGCTATGTTTTCTTCTGTATCTCTGTATGCTTGCTCGTATATTTCAGCCTTACCTTCTAAAGCAGGGTTAAAATAAGCTACGTACCCAGATCCTACATCTCCGAATACATGATCTAAAGTAGATTGAGTACCTAGAATTTGTTCTTGGTCTGTTCCTTCGTTTATCAATCTTGGCTGACCCCCTAAAGATTGATACTCTTCAGGTGATAAACTTTTAGATAAAGAACTATTATAACTATCTAATCTAGCTTTCTCTTTTATTAATCTTTCTAATATTTTCTTATAGTCTGACTTGTATTCTGTTTTAAATTCAGAAACTTTAGCGTCTACTTTTTCTTTTAATTCAACATTAACATTCCCATCTTCATCTGTAAAGGATCTATCTGTATTCTCTTTTAAATAAGAAATCTGCTTATTATATGAGTTGGATAATTCTTTTAACTTATTGTACTCTTGGATTGCTTGAGCTTTCTCCTCTTTAGTTTTCATTGAAGACATTGACTTCTTCAATTCATTCATCTGACGTAAGGTGTCTGACCTTCCTTCAATAGCTTCATTGAAATCTTCAAACTCATCATCTGATAAGCCTAACTTAGATATACCGTAATCTTTAGCCTCGTTATATAACTTAAGGTCAGCAGAAACCTCTGCATCTGATTCCCCTAGCTCCTTACTCTCCGATATTATCGAGTTTCTTTTTTCCTTTAAATACTTATCAGCATCCTCTTGATGCTTAACTTCTCTTAAAGCCGCTATAGATTGATCTACTTTAGTGCCTGATACTGCTTTACCCTTGTTCTCATAGAAGTCTGAAATTTCTTCCTGAAATTTATTAGAGAATAAATCAGATTCAGGGTTGTTTAAAATATAATCATCGACACTTACGTCCGCAACTTTTTGTTGTTTTTTATCTATTTTAACCAGATCTTCATCTGAAACATCACGTTCCTCTGATTGAGCATCTTCTTCTGAAACAACTTCTAACTCAACAGGTTCTACAATACCCATTTCTTCATCAGTCATAGATACATCAACACCTTCGTAGTCTCCTGCTTCTATATCTAAAGATATAGCCTCTTGGTTAGTGTCTACTTCCTCAGTTACTTCTTGTGATTCCAAAGAACCATCTTCCGAAACTGATTCCGTATCTTCTTGAACCTGTTCCTCTTGTTCTTTTTTTTTAAACCCTGACGAAAACTGATCTAAATTAACTCCTTCTGATTCTAAACCTGTCAGGTTAAACATATCATTAAGAAAAGCCTCATCACCCGATGAAGCTTTTTCTGAAAATTGATCTAATGTTACCCCTTCTGACTCTAACCCCGTAAGGTTAAACATATCATTTATATAATCGTCTGCCATGTGTTCTTATTTATTAAAATACTTAGAAGCTGCTGTTTTCTTATTTACTTTTTTACTATTATTTTTCGAAGATACGGATTCTTCTTTAATATCAACTTCTGTCCCTCCTTTTTTTAATAACTCCTTAAGAATGTTAGTTACGTTAAATTCTTCATTATCTTTTTTAGTGTAATCTATTCGGTTGTAATCTCCTTTTACTGCTTTACCTGTGGAGTCTTTAAAATAAAACGTCATTACATTGTCGTCTATTTTTACATCTTTAAGTTTACCACCTACTAGAGACCCACCGCCTTCAGGGTCGTTATTACGTATAGGTATAGGTTGTGATTTTTTAATTAAATCAGGTTTAATTAAATTAATAAAATCCTGAGATGTAGGGTTTTTTATATTATTATACTTCTTTAATACTTCTGTTTTTGCTTTAGGATCTATTCCTATAGATTGCAATCTTTTTAGCGTAGCCGCTTCTGTTGTAGGAGGAGTCCCTGCTAAAACACCAGCGTAACTATCTATATTTTTATCGTAAACCTCATCAGGGTTGTAAATATTCTTTTCTTTTTTTTGATAAGCTAACTCCTCTGCTGTAGGTTCGTAATCTTTTATTTTAGTTAAATCATAACCTTTTAAAGAGTTGTACATTTTTGTACCTTGTAGTTTTTTTAAGAACCTGTTGTAATTTGAAGATTTAATAAAATCCTCTCTAACCTCGCCTTTGTTATTCGTAAAAGAAAACACAACACCCCCCTCTCCTGGATGAGCCTTCTTTAAATCAGGATCTGAATTAGTATGAACAGCACTTGTAAGACCGTTAGTACCTTCTACTAGTTTATCTAAAACAGCTTCTGTTACGTCAGGTGTGTAGTTAGTAGCGTGCCAAACATCATTTTTAAGTATAGTAGCTAAATCTTTTTTATCCCCTTGTCCTCTGTCATAAGATGATACAACAGGAGAATACTTAGTGCTTCTCTTCTCACCCTCCAGACTTGTTAAAGCCTCTTTAATCTGATCTCTTCTTCCTGGTTGATTCCAATATTCCGAAACTTGTTTATCCCCATAGAAAGAATCCTCGGCTGATATAACACTATCCACCATTTTATCTATGTCCACTTTTTGACTGTTTTTATCAATCATATAAGTCTTACCACTTGGGTCTGTTCCGTAAGTAATATTATCTAAGTCATAACCTGCTGACTTTACTTTTTCTGATAAATTATCGATAGTATCACTTGCTTTATACTTAGAAGCGAAAGCGATATCATTATCAAATCTCCCTCCCGTTCTTTGGTACTCATCCATTCTAGCTTTAGTAGCGTCAGAGTATTTCTCAGGATCTGATGCAATCTTCTTTTTTAGATCTATGTAAAATTCTTTAGATGCTTTAGATGACCCTATGAATTGTGTCAGGTCATCTTTCATAGCTTGTAAGTTAGTAGTAGCATCGAAATCACCCTTAATGATGTTTCGTGCGTTTTCC
>TARA_R110000782_G_scaffold259836_1_pt1 | contig 10129 bp, 7 predicted proteins | sample TARA_R110000782 | Tara Oceans TARA_R110000782 (sample SAMEA4397859) | marine metagenome | biome: Polar Biome; feature: [SRF] surface water layer (ENVO:00010504); material: water (ENVO:00002006), including particulate matter (ENVO:01000060) such as... | depth 5 m
GTGGTCGCCGGGACCCAGCGTCGGCACGAGCCGTGCTATCTGGAGGCGATGCAGCGGATCAAGGACGGAGACATCGGGGAGGTGATCTCCGCCCGCTGCGCCTGGAACCAGGGCGGCCTCTGGGTCCACGAACGCAAGCCCGAGTACTCGGACATGGAGTGGCAGTGCCGCAACTGGCTCTACTTCTGCTGGCTTTCGGGTGACCACATCTGCGAGCAGCACATCCACAACCTCGATGTGGTCAACTGGGCCATGGGCGGGCACCCCACCCGGGCCTACGGCATGGGCGGCCGGCAGATGCGCACCGAAGAGAAGTTCGGCAACATCTTCGATCACTTCGCCATTGAGTACGAATACGGGGACGGCCGCCAGGCCCTGAGTTTCTGTCGCCAGCAGGACGGCACCGACGGGCGTGTCGAAGAGACGATTTTTGGATCCGAGGGCTCGCTGACCACCCGCCCCGGCTACGCCGTCATCAACAACGGCTCGGCATGGAGATTCTCGGGCAATAACGGAAATCCGTACGTGCACGAGCATGTGAACCTGCTCGCGTCCGTGCGCGGCGACGGGCCGTACCTGAACGAGGCCCGACGGGTCGCCGAGTCGACGCTGACCGCCATCATGGGCCGCATGAGCGCGTACACCGGAAAGGCCGTCACCTGGGAGCAGGCCCTTCACTCTCAGTTGGATCTGAGCCCGGCGGCATACGCGTTCGGCGATCTCCCGGTTCGCCCGGTGCCCCAGCCCGGCCGCACACCACTCATCTGATCATGAACCCAAAGAGACTCACGAGCACATTCCATCGAGGAGCGATTTCATGGACCGACGCAGTTTCATCGCCAGCGCGGGCGCGCTCGGTCTGGCCGCCTCGGCCGCCGTGCCGGGTGTCCCCGCCGCACGCGCGCCTTCTGACCGTCGCACGGGCAAGTTCTCGATGCACTTCGCCCCCCACTTCGGCATGTTCAACAACCTCGCGGGGGGCGATCCGGTCGCCCAGCTCGAGTTCGCCGCCGCCGAGGGATTCACGGCCTGGGAAGACAACGGCATGGGGGGACGCTCGGTCGAGGAGCAATCCCGCATCGCCGCCGCGATGGAACGGCTGGATATGACCATGGGCGTCTTCGTACTCAACCCGAGCACGGCGTGGGGACCGACACTCTCCCGAAACCGAGACGACGACCGGAGCAGGTTCCTTGACGAGGCCCGGGCGGCCGTCGAAATCGCCCAACGTATCAACGCGAGGTGGGCCACCGTCGTACCGGGCACTCGTGAACCCCGAATCCCCCTCGAGTATCAGACCGCCTACGCCGTGGAATCGCTCCGCCGGGCCTGCGACATCCTCGAGCCCCACGGGATCGTGATGGTGCTTGAGCCGCTGAATCCCCGCGACCACCCCAACATGCTGCTGGCCGAGATGGGCCACGCGTACCAGATCTGCCACGCGGTCAACAGCCCCTCGTGCAAGATTCTCTGCGACATCTACCACCAGCAGGCCACCGAGGGCAACCTGATCGACAACATCGAACGGAGTTGGGACCAGATCGCGTACTTCCAGATGGGCGACAATCCCGGACGGCGGGAGCCGACCACCGGCGAGATCAACTACGCCAACATCTTCTCCCGCATCAAGAACAAGGGCTTCACCGGCGTGCTCGGCATGGAGCACGGCAACGCCAAACCGGGCGCCGAGGGCGAACGCGCGGTCATCGACGCGTACCGCGCCTGCGACCCCGCGTAAACTCACCCCACACAAACCACGCACCATCGAGGATCCACCCCATGCGACCCGCCCTGCTCGCCGCCGCGATGACACTCCTGACCACGATCGCGACCCCCGCTGCCAACGCTGCGGATGACCACGCCCCCACCGACCTCTTCAACGGCAAGGACCTGACCGGCTGGGTCTCGTCCGGCGATCCGGACGCGTGGGGCGTCAAGGACGGCGAGATCGTCACCCTCAAGCCCGGACGGGGAGGGTGGCTCCGCACCGACCGCATGTATCGAGACTTCGACCTTTCGCTGGATTTCTGGCTGCCCGAGGGTGGGAACTCCGGCGTCGGTCTCCGCGGCTCGTCCGGCGGCGACCCCGCCTTCACGGGTTTCGAGGTCCAGATCCTCGACACGCACGACGAGGAACCAGGGCTACGCAACTGCGGCTCCGTGTACGAGGCCGTCGCGCCCGCGGAGATGGCCGTTTACCCGCCCGGGCGCTGGAACACGTACCGCATCCGCCTCGTCGGCGATCTGCTCGATGTCTGGCTCAACGGGCGGCGCATCCACGATGCCACCCGCCTCGATGGGCGAGGTTTCTTCCGCAACGAGAACCAGCCGCTGCCCTTGAACTCAAGGGCCACCACCGGCTACATCGCGTTCCAGGACCACGGCCACGCGTTTCGGTTCCGCAACGTCCGTATCCACGACCTTTCCGCCGACCCCGAACCCGATGGCATGAAGCACCTGATCACCGGGATGGACGACAACGGTGTGCCCGAGGGCTGGTTCCACGAAGACGCGGGCGCTTGGACCATCGAAGACGGCGCCCTCGTGGGGCGTGGCGGACCCGGCCACCTCTTCACCAACGCGACCTTCCAGAACTTCGAGATGAGAGCCCTCGTGAAGGTCAACGAGCGAGGCAACTCGGGCATGTACTTCCGCGTCAAGCCCAATTCCGACCCCAACAACCCCTGGCCGATCGGCTACGAGGCCCAGATCGATCAGCACGACCCGAAGAACTACACGGGGTGCATCTACAACGCCGCCTGGCCGACGTACATCAAGGCCCCCATCACCCGCGACAACGCCTGGTTCGACTACCGGATCCGTGCCGAGGGCGACCGCATCCGCACGTGGATCAACGGCGTGCCCATGGTTGATACTTTCCTGACATCGCACGCCGCCGGGCACCTGGCGGTGCAGGGACACCACGACGGAAACGAGATCATGTTCAAGGACATCCGCGTGCTCAGGCTGGACTGATTCCCCACGCTCCAACGGCACGCGATCGTGTCAACAGAATCGAAACAGGCCGCGCGGGTCCGCGCGGCCTCTTTTTGTTGAAACTCGCCGTACCCCCGCTGATTCACACCGCAACCCAACTGCCTGACGCGCCACTCTCCACGCACGCTTCAACGAATCGCACGCCGAGCCGTCCGTCCTCGGCCCCGGGCACTTCACCGGCCAAGACCCCAGCCTTCGTTCGCGACTTGCCCGCGTGGATCGCCTCGCCCACCCCCCGATACACGTTCGCGAACGCTTCGATGAAGCCCTCCGGGTGGCCGCCGGGCAGCCGGGTCGCGTGGGCAGCCCGATCGCTCAATCCTTCGATCCCGCGGCCGAGCAAGGTCTTTGACCCGTCCTTCCGCGTCAGGATCAGTTCCTCGGCCCGCTCCTGCCGCCAGACAACTCCGCCCGTCTCGCCGTAGACCCGCAGGGACAACCCGTTGGCCTCACCCACGCACACCTGCGAACAGGTCAGGGTGCCGCGCGCCCCGTCCGACAGCCGCAGCAGCACGCTGGCATCGTCGTCCAGCACCCGCCCGTGGACGAAACTCGTCAGTTCCGCGTAGACCAACTCGACCTCCAGCCCGGTCACATAGCGGACGAGCTGCTCGGCGTGGGTGCCGATGTCGCCCAGTGACCCGCCCATGCCGGCGCGCTTCGGGTCCTGCCGCCAAGATGCCTGTTTCTGGCCGGTCTTCTCCAGATCCGTCGCCAGCCAGCCCTGGTGATACTCTGCGTACACCTTTCGGACCTTACCGAGCATGCCGGTCCGGACCAGTTCGGACGCGTGGCGCACCATCGGATAGCCCGAATAGTTGTACGTCACCGCGCAGAGCAGGCCCTTGGACGATGCCAGGTCGCGCAGCTCCGCGGCCTGGGCGCTGGTGACCGTGAACGGCTTATCGCACACCACGTTCAATCCCGCGTCGAGGCAGGCCTTGGCCGCGGGATGATGCATGTCGTTGGGCGTGACGATGACCACGAAATCAACGGGATCCGTGCGCCCCGACTCACCGGCCGCCAGTTCCTCGAAGGAGCCGTAGGCACGGGCCGGATCCACGCCCAACTCGGACGCCGAAGATCTGGACCGCTCCGGCGTGGACGAGAACGCTCCGGCAACGAGCGTTGCCGTGCCGTCGAGCGCGATCGCGTGCCGGTGCACCGCCCCGATGAAGGACCCCGTTCCGCCGCCGATCATGGCGTAGGTCAGTCGTTCAGCCACGGTTTACTCCCGGTCCTTGTCGAACGCAGAATCAAACGCCCGACCGGCCCCCGGGAAGTCCAGGCCGCGCACGAACTCGACCGCCTCGGCCGCCCCGTGCTCGCGGTCCATCGCGCTGTCCTCCCATTCCACGCTCAGCGGACCCTGGTACCCGATCCGACCCAGCGCCCGGATGATCCCCTCAAAGTCCACATCACCGCGTCCCGGCGATCGGAAGTCCCAGCCCCGCCGATGGTCTCCGAACCCGAGGTGCCCACCGAGGATCGAGTTCGAACCGTCCAACCGCGTGGCCGCGTCCTTGACGTGGACATGAAAGATCCGCTTGGGGAACCGGTCGATCAGTTTGACGGGGTCGAGGCCCTGCCAGATCAGGTGGGAGGGATCGAAGTTGATCCCGAACGCGGGGTGGTCGTCGAGGACCGCCAGGGCCCGCTCCATGGTGTGGACGTCGTACGCGATCTCGGTCGGGTGCACCTCGAGCGCAAATCCCACACCCTTGTCCTGAAAGGCATCAAGGATCGGCTTCCAGCGTGCCGCGAACTCGGCATAACCGCGGTCGATCTCGGCGGCGTCCGTCGGCGGGAAGAAGTACAGCTTGTGCCATACGGGAGAGCCCGTAAAACCGTTGACAACGCGGAGCCCCATCCGCCCGGCGGCCTCGGCGGTGTCGATCATTTCCTGCGCCGCCCGCTGCTGAACACCCTCCGGCTTTCCATCCCCCCAGACCCGCTCGGGGACGATGGCCTTGTGGCGTGGGTCGATCGGGTCCGAGACCGCCTGGCCCACGAGGTGGTTGGAGATCGCCCAGCACTTCAGGCCCTTCGACGCGAGTAAGTCGTGACGCCCCTTGCAGTAAGCGTCTTCGGACAGGGCCCGGTCCACCTCGAAATGGTCGCCCCAGCAGGCCAGCTCCAGCCCGTCGTAACCCCAATCGGCGGCCTTCTCGGCCAGGACTTCGAGGGGCATGTCGGCCCATTGGCCGGTGAACAGAGTGACGGGTCGTGGCATGGATGGCTCCCGCGAACTGGGCCGACCGCCGGACACGCGGGCCGCCGTTTCTGGTATGCTCGCCGCCCACGGTTCTCGTGGGCACAACGGTCAATCAGGATACACCACAATGGCTCAACCAGGTCAACGCTCGGGCTCAGTCATCGCCACCCAGCTCTCCGTGATGATGTTCCTCCAGTTCTTCCTGTGGGGAGCGTGGTACGTGACCATGGGGCCGTTCATGAACGCGGCGGGCATGGACGCGAAGCTGATCGGCTGGGCCTATACCGTCGGCCCGATCGCCGCGATCGCCTCTCCGTTCTTTCTGGGCATGGTGGCCGACCGCTTCTTTGCCACGGAGCGGGTGCTCGGCATCATGCACCTGCTGGGGGGTGGCCTGCTCTGTTTCGCCCCGATGGCCGCCGAGCAGTCGGCGTCGCTGTTCGTGGCCGTGATCCTGCTGCACATGCTCTGCTACATGCCCACCCTCGGGCTGTCCAGCTCGCTTGCCCTGCACACGATGACCAACCCGCAGACCCAGTTCCCGCTGATCCGGGTGTTCGGGACCGTCGGCTGGATCGTCGCAAACATCGTCATCTCCCGCCTCGCATTCGATACCTCTCCGAACATGTTCTTCGTGGCGGGCGGATCGGGTGTGCTGCTGGGCGTATACAGCTTCACCCTGCCTCACACACCCGCGCCCGCGAAGGGGCAGGCGTTCTCCGCCAGGGACGCGATCGGGCTCGATTCGCTCGTCCTGCTGAAAAACCCGTCGTTCGCGGTTTTCTGCGTCTGCTCTTTCCTGCTGTGCATCCCGCTGGCGGCGTACTACGCGTTCGCGGGCCAGTTTGTTGGCGAGATGGGGTTCGAGAAGATCGCTCAGACCATGTCGCTGGGCCAGATGTCCGAGATCTTCTTCATGCTCGTGATGCCGCTCTGTTTCGCCCGGCTGGGCGTCAAGTGGATGCTCGCGATCGGCATGCTCGCCTGGGTTGTCCGTTACGGCCTCTTCGCGGGCGCTGCCGACGATCAGATCAAGTGGATGGTCCTCGGCGGCGTCATGCTGCACGGCATCTGCTACGACTTCTTCTTCGTGACCGGCCAGATCTACGTGGACGGCAAGGCGGGCACGAAAATCCGGAGCCAGGCACAAGGGTTCTACGTGCTGCTCACGCAGGGCCTCGGCATGCTGATCGGAGCCCAGATCGGGGGACGCTTGGTCGCTCACTACACGAGCGAGGGGGGCGGCGTGGCCTGGAAGACCGTCTGGATGTACCCGGCCGCCTTCGCCGGCTTGGTGCTCGTCGCCTTTGTCCTGCTGTTCAAGGACAAGATCATCCGGAGTGAAGACCTCGAGCCCTACACGCCCGGCGGACCCGGCGAGCCCGATCGCGCGATTGCTCCTTGAACTTGGCCGCCCCGTCGTGGTACCTTAACCCACCCCACCAGTGCGAAACCTGATTCCCGCCGGACGGACCCCCTTGACCGGCCCAGAGGAGAAAACCCCCATGTCCCACGAATCCGATCCCCACACCACGATCTCGCACGCCCCTTCACGCCGGCAGTTCCTCGGGGCGACCGCCCTCGCTGGCGCCGCCGCGGTTTTGGGCGCGTCCGGATCGGCCGCCAACGCACGCCCCGCCGCCCGCCTGGTCCCCACCGTCAGGCCCGGACGCGTCCGCGCGCCGGGGGCGAACGACACAATCCGCATGGCCGTCATCGGCACCGGCGGCATGGGCACCGGGCACGCCCACGCGTTCATGAACTTCGCGTCCCGCGGCGAGGAAAACGTCCAGATCGTCGCACTGGCCGACGTCTGCGACGAGCGCCGGGCAAACTGCCTCAAGGCCTGCAACGAGAAGCAGCCGGGCGTCGACGTCCAGAGCACCCGCGACTACAAGGAGGTCCTGGCCCGGGAGGACATCCACGGCGTGCTCATCGCATCGCCCGAGCACTGGCACGCCCAGCACGCCATCGACGCGCTGGCCGCCGGCAAGGACGTGTACTGCGAGAAGCCCATGACCCTCGAACTCGACGAGGCCATGGAGACCCGCAAGGCCGTGCTGGCCCACCCGGACCAGATCTTCCAGATCGGCACCCAGATGATCATGCTGCCCAAGTGGGGCGCCGCCCGCGAGGCGATCAAGGCCGGCAAGATCGGCCCGGCCGTCTGGTCTCAGACCTCGTATTGCCGCAACTCGACCAGCGGCGAATGGAACTACTACGGCATCAACCCCGACTGGAAGCCCGGCGTGAATCTGGACTGGGAGGCCTGGTGCGGCCGCCTCGGCAAGCGCGAGTGGGACCCGAAGGTCTTCGCACGCTGGCGCCGCTACCGCGACTTCTCGACCGGCATCATCGGCGACCTGCTCGTCCACGTGATGACGCCGCTCATCTACGCCCTCGACTCGGGCTGGCCCACCCGCGTGATTGCGTCGGGTGCGCACATCGTTGACCACGACATGGAAAACCATGACCAGGTCAACCTGACCATCCAATATCCCAACGGCCACACCATGATCGTCGCCGGATCGACCGCCAACGAGGTCGGCCTCGAGACCATGATCCGCGGCCACAAGGCCAACATGTACCTCAACGGCCGTCACGTCGATATCCGCCCCGAGCGGATCTATGTCGACGACGTCGACCGCGAGGAGATCACCTGCGAGGACATCGGCAACGACCAGGACCAACTCCGCCTCAACTGGCTCGCCTGCATGCGGTCCCGCCAGCCGGCGCAGAGCAACATCGACCTGGCCTCCAAGGTCATGGTCGCGGTCGCACTGGCCTCCAAGTCGATGTGGGACGGCCACGCGTACAGCTTCGATCCGGAAACCCTTAAGTCCGCCCGGATCTGAGCCCATGCCCGAGACCGTCCCGGTGATGCGTGCCTTCGAGGCCATGGGCACACGCTTCGAGTGTGTGCTCGCGGGCTTCGAACGCGCGGTGCACCCCACCGAGGCGGCCGCCATCGCCGAAGAGGTCGAGCACCTCGTCCGCGATTGGCACCGTCGGCTGACCGTGTTCGAGCCGGGCAGCGCGGTCTCGGTCGTGAACCGCCTCGCCGCGGAGCGGCCCGTCAGCGTCGATCAGGAACTGTTCGACCTGCTCGGGCGCTGCCTCGGCCACACCCGCGACACGCGGGGCGCCTTCGACATCACCGTGGGCTCGCTGATGCGGGCCCACGGGTTTCGTGACATCGCATCCGGACCGCCCGACGCCCAGGTGTGCTGGGGGGCAGACCGGGTCCGGCTGGACGGGCGGTCCGGCACCGTCCGGTTCCTGGACGACGGCATCGCGCTGGATCTCGGCGGCATTGCCAAGGGATTCGTGCTCGATCTGGCCCGCGTGGAACTGACGGCCCTCGGTGTCTCGAACGCGATCGTCCACGGCGGGACATCGTCCGTGATCGCCGTCGGATCGCGCCCCGACGGCCAGCCGTGGCGGGTACGTTCTCTGCCGGAGGATCCGAACGCCCCCATCATCGATCTCGAAGATGCCGCATTGTCGGTATCCGCCCCGCAGGGCCGTGTCGTTGATGGACACGGGCACATCATCGACCCCGCCACCGGTAACCCGTCCGGCAACGCGGACGCGGCGTGCGTGTTCGGTCCGTCGGCCGAGGTGTGCGAGGCGTGGTCCACCGCGCTGGTCGTCGATCCGGATCTGACCGATTCGCTCCCCGACGGCTACGGTTGTCATGTCCGTGCCGGCCGGCGATGGTGTTCGGCCGGCCGAATCCCCGTGTGTTCTTCCGGAACCTGCTAGTCGCCCGCCACCCCGAAGGTGTACCCGATGTCCGACCTCGACCGCCGTGAGTTTCTCGCCCGTGCCGCCGGCTCCGCCGCAGCCTTCGCCATCGTCCCCGGCCTGCTCGGCCGCCCGGCCGCCTGGACGCACGCGGCCGACTTGAGGGTCGGCGTGGTGGGCGTCGGGCGCCAGGGCCGCTCGGTGCTCGGCGAACTCGGAAAGATCTCCGGGGTGAGCATCACCGCCATGTGCGATACGGACGAACGCCGGCTGGCCGCCGGCCTGCGGCGGGCGTCCGGCGCGACCGGCTTCGCGACCGCCGACGCCATGCTCAAATCCGGCTCGGTGGACGCGGTCGTCGTGGCCACACCCACCCACACGCACAAGGACGTCGCCCAGGCCGCCATGGCGGCGGGCAAGCACACCTACTGCGAGTGCCCGCTCGCCCACACCAAAGAGGACTGCGCCGCCATCTCCCAGGCCGCCCGGACGGCGGGCGTGGTCGCGGCCGGCGGGTTCCAGGGCCGCTCGAACCCAGTCTACCAACTCGCCCGCGGTTTCTACCGCTCCGACTCGGTCCGCGACATGGTGACCATGCGGGCCCAGAACAACGAGAAGACCACCTGGATCAACCCCGCCTCCGACCCTGCGCGGTACAAGGAACTCAACTGGAAGCTCGATCCGGAGGTCTCTCTCGGGTTGGCCGGCGAGCTCGGCTCGCAGCAGTTCGATGTCTTCCACTGGTACACCGAACGCTACCCCGTCCGGGTGATGGGCCGGGGTGCGGTCCGCGCCTACGAAGACGGGCGCGAGGTCAACGACACCGTCGACCTGCTGCTCGAGTTCGACAACGGCTCGGTGCTCAGCTACGCAGCGACCATCGCCAACTCCTACGAGGGCGCGTACGAGGTGTTCTACGGCACGAACGCGGCCATCAAACTCGGCTGGTCGCACGGCTGGATGTTCAAAGAGTCCGACGCGCCGACGCAGGGCTGGGAGGTCTACGCCAACCGCCAGCAGTTCCACAACGACGAGGGTATCACGCTGATCGCCGGGGCCACCCAGCTCGCCGAGCAGGGCAAGCTCAAGGACGGCGTCGGCCTGCCCCATCCGTCCCTGTACTACGCCCTGGAAGACTGGATCGGAGCGATCGGCTCGGGCGGCACCCCC
>TARA_R110000782_G_scaffold45287_3_pt1 | contig 10123 bp, 9 predicted proteins | sample TARA_R110000782 | Tara Oceans TARA_R110000782 (sample SAMEA4397859) | marine metagenome | biome: Polar Biome; feature: [SRF] surface water layer (ENVO:00010504); material: water (ENVO:00002006), including particulate matter (ENVO:01000060) such as... | depth 5 m
AACTCTTTTTCCACCAACAGCAATTAATTCTCCTGTTTTCTGCCCACCAACAGCAAAAGCAATTCTAGCGCCTGTTTCTGTAAATTCTTCAACTACGGTTTTTGGTGATCTAACACGACCAGAAAACAAACCCATAGATGTTTCAAATAAACGTGCGCCAATTTCAGTGCCGACACCAAGACCAAGCATTCCCATTGTATACGCTGTTACAGGTGCTGCTGGGCCTGTTGCTAAACTTGATAATGTGCCAAATGTAAGCCCTAAACCTCCAGCTGCTACTTCTGTTATTACTTTTCCATATTCAACTACATCACCCATCTCAAATCCTGGCGGGTTGTATAAAGTAAGTTTTTTTGTATCTACATCAGTAAATATAAAATTGTCTTCTCCATAATATGTCGCGTCTGGATAATAATTCTTTAACGTAGCAAGTCTATCTTCTTTTGATAGGTCTCCTGATGGGCCAACAGCAGCATTAACGATAGCTGGCGCACCGCTTTCAGCATCAATAGTTCTAGCAAATGCAGGATCAGTCTGCGCTCTTTTAGCTGCATATTTTGGAGTTTTTTCAAATTCTTGGATTAGTTGTGTTATGTCTTCATTAGTAAAACCTTTTGGAACACTAAATCTATGCCCTTCAAAAACAATTATTTTACTTTCTGGCTCTAATTCTTGTTTAACTGGGGCAACAGCAACAGGTGCGGTTTCGACAGGTGCAGTTTCAACAAGTGCATCTTCAACAGGTGCGGTCTTTTGTAATTCTACAGGTTTAATATTTAATTGTTCGTCAGGTGCAGTGTCTAAAGAAACGGCAACATTATCATCTTCAACAATAATATTTTGATCAGTTTCAATTACTTCTTCATTTAAAGCTGTTGTATCTTGGCCTGTTTCTTCTATTGGCAATGTATCATTTTGCTGATTTTCAGACACTAAAGAACCTAAAGCACTAACGACATTATCAACGTCAATTTGTTCGCCAAGTAGTTCTTGTGTAGCAACGTCAGCCATATTAATCGCCTATTTTTATTGTACCATCTTCGTTTCTTATAACAGTAATAACTTCAGATTCATTTACTGATGGCGGTTTGTCTGTTGATTTAGATTTTTCTGGTTTTATGGGTTCTTTTGGTTTTTTGACCTTAGGTACAGTTTTAACATTACCAAACAGTGCATCGTATGTTTTTGGATATATTCCAATTTGTGCTTTTGTAAAAGTATTTGCTTCCATAACATCGTCAACAAATCCTTTAGACACTTCAAAGGCTTTTGATGTAAAGGATTCTGACGCTGCCATTGCTTCCACAACAAGTGCATCAGAAACAGCTTGACCTTCTGTTGTTTGTGCTACAACTTTTTGAAATTTAGCATATGATGACAAAGTGTTTTCTGCTAAATCAATATCTTCTCCACGAACAGCCGTTCCACCGTCAGCTAATTTTAAAAACTGAATAAGAACCAACAAGCCAGCAGCCTTGTTTCCTCCTTCCCAGCTTTTATATGCTGATCGTATGCTTGTAATGTTTTTGTTTATTTTAATTGCGTCTTTAAAAAACGGCTCAATTTGTTTTGTTGCGCCAAATGGCGTTATCTCACCATTTTTATCATATTGTTTTGATAAATCTTTGCTAGTATCTGGTATTGTTAATCCACCTAGTGCTGCTTGTTGTGGTAAAGGCAATAAATTAAATTGCTCTTCATTTATACCAAATGCTTTCATTGACTGTAAAACTTTGTCTCCTATAGTTTCTTTTAGTGGCATTCCTGTAACATAAGCAACTTCTTGTGACCGTGTTAAAGGTAAACCTGACTTTTTTAATCTTTCTACAGTTGAAAATTTTTGTTGTATTTCAAGTTGTGATTTTACTTCTGCTTGTGCAAAAACGGATATTTGCTTATTTAATGTTTCTCTTTTAGACGGCTTTAAATATTTCATTAGCAATGGATTATCTAAAATAAGAGCATTTGCTTCTTTCCATTGTCCACGGTTTATTAACCCACTCGCAGCTTGCTCCATAATTAAAGACCTTCCAGCTTCTTCAATTTGTTTTTCTGAGGTTGGGTCAAGAGCATCTCTGTATTTGTCCACAATAATTCCAACTGAATCAAATGCATCTCTTAGTTTTTCTGGGCTATTTGTGACTGTTTGTGCTAATGTTGCAATTTCTGTGTTTGCTTTTGTACCTATATATTCTCTCGTTGCATTGTTTTGAACTTGTATAATCTGACTGTTATATGCACCTGCACGATTTCGTAAAGTAGCCTCTAACCTTGCTTTTGCATCTGATCTTCCTGTGAATTGAGATAAACTTCTTTGTATGCGAGCTTCTTGTTCTGTGTTAAATTTTGGTATAGTTTGATTATTTGGATCAATTATATCACCTGCTTCAATAGCTGCATTATAACTTGTTAATGTTTCTGTTTCAAAATTGTCTGCCAGCTTAGATGAACTTATTATGTCTACTCTGTTTTGTATTCTTGTATCCGCAGCCGCTAATGCTTCACTTGCTTCCACACCAGCCTTCCCAAGCGTCAAAGCCATAGGCTCAGAAAGGGCAGCTTTAGTCATAAGTTGTTGGCCTGTTGTGCCTTGAATTGTTTGTGTCGGTTTTGTTTTTAATACAGTAACCATCTTTTTTTCCTACAATAAAGCTAAACCAGATTTGGCCCCAGTTAAAAGAGTGCTTCCAGCTTCGCTATATGCTTTTTGTTTTCCAGCCGCACCTTCCATCCTTGCAAGGGTTGCACGTTGTTGCGCTGCTGTTTGATCCATAGTTGCACCGTATTTAATGCCAAGTGCTTCAAGCTCTAAATCGGTTGCAGTCATGTCTTTAACATCGCCCATGTCTAATAATTCGCCACCTGTTGCAGCCATACCAGCACGTTGCGTACCTTTAAATTGAGCCGCTTGGCGTTTTTGCTGTTTCAAATCAAAATCTGCTTTTTGTCTAGCAGCTATTGCTTGATTTTGTGCAATTTGAGCATTGTATTCACCCATTTGTTGCATTTGTTTGCCTTGCTCCATAGAGCCTAGTGCCGACAAACCAGTCATGCCAGCCATAGCAACAGAACCGACAGTTGCCAAAGTTGACGCAGTTCCCGCACTTGCTCCTAATGCAACAAATAATTCTGGCCCCATACACATATTACACCTTCGTCGTGTTTAATTCTGGCATGATTGCCAAAGCAGTAAAAGGCAAGGGTTGGTCTTGCACTAACACTATAAACGCATCTTTATCCCAATTGCGTGGAAATTCCACTTCTTTATCTCCTGTAAATAATTCTGGGGCCGCATCCATCTCATCAGCACTAGACCGAAACGGTACAATGTCAAGTCTATCAGATGATGGCCCATGTTTTAAGCCTAAAGTTTTAAAAAGGCGATAAGTAATTCTAGAAACACGTTTTTTCTTGCCTTGCGCAGTGCCGTCTTTTGCACCAGCTTCAATTCTCATAGTCTGCAATGTAGATGTATAAGGCAAACCAACGTGAACAACTTCATAATTTCCATTTAATGTAATAGAGCCGCTTGATACAGTTCTGTCAGGGTGTGCCGCACCATTAGCTAATACTGTTACAACTTGCCCTTCAAGATGACCAAGACCAAACACAGAGGAAACTGCACCGCCTGTGTATGTCAACATACTGTCTACGAATGTAGCATTTGTTGTGTTTGTTTGTCCTTCAGTAAGACCTTGCGTCATAAACTCAACGTAACGTACCGACACACCATTTATTGTTCTTTGTATTACAGCCCACAAATCATCTGCTGTTCCTGTTGGGTTTGGTATAACTGCAACGCTTTCAACTTTTGCGTTTGTGCCGCCTACAGCATGACGATGCCATCCTATTACATCTTGCGCACGTTCATATGTCATGCCTAAAAGTGTTCCATCAGTTCTTGCCATCCAAACAATTGAATCAGGCTCTTGCTGATAAGCCATTTCAATAACGCCACTTTCGGTAATGTGTTCAGCTAAAATTGCTAAATCTGGAGCTGTATAAGCATCAGTTTCAAATTGATAAACGTATTCACGAACTTTGCGTCCTGCACGTTGTAAGAATAAAACAGAGTTACCAACTTGTGGGGGCGTTACCGCTGCACTTCCAAAAGTAGTTTGACGAACAACGCGAGTATTAGTTGGGCTAATTGGGCTGTTATTATCACCCTGAGAAACAATAAATTCACCGCCAGCCGTTCCTACAGACAGAACTTTACCAGCCCTCATCCATCGAATAGTATTAACTTGATCAGTAGCTATTGTGTAAACAAAACCACTATCATCTAAAACATCTCCACCAGCATCTGTTGGTGCATGGTTAGTGTAGTCAGCAGAAACAGAGAAAAACATTGATTGCGGTCTATTAGTAGTAGCCGCAAAAACTAACCTTTGTTCAAAAAATGTTACAACAGATGGAAATCCAGTTGTTGTAGAAAAAGCACCTAGTCTCCATCCTGTTTGCGCAGTAGTAGCCGACGCATTTGGCCCTTTAATAGTAGCTGTAACATGAGTCGTGTCAGCCCTAGCCGTAATATATAGCCAAGTCCAATTATTAGCAGCGTCTTCAAAACGGATACTGCGACCAATGTCAGTAGTTTGAAAACCAGTGTCGGTGTTTATTCCCGTAACTGCTGACGCTGTTACAGTTACGCTACCTGATGTAGCTGATAGCCCAAGAGTCGTATCAGTGGCGTTTATAGAGTCATATGGGCCGTCTAAGAAATCAATTTCTGCAAGAGTCCAATTAGTATCGCCAAGTCTTGATAAAGTTCTTGGTTCATGGTTTGGATGCGCAATATATAATATGTCTGCCGATTGCGTAATTACTATTTCAAACAATTCGTCTTCAAGGTATGGCGTTGCAACTTCGTATGCTGCACCAACATTAAATTCAGTAGAAAATATTTCAGCAAATGGGCCAGATTCAATTCTGCCGTAATTTTTATAAAAGCGAACATATTGATCACCAAACTCAATCATATAAGCCTGTGAAACGCTAAATTCAAAAGGTAAAACACGGGTTTTTTTTGTGCTGTCTTTAACTTCACTAGAAAAATAAAAGCCGCCACGACGGGATGCTGGGCCGTGTTTTTGTACTATCATATTTTCTAATGTTTTGCACCCATTAGCATACTTTTGAAGATCAACGCGACCTTCTAAACGAGGTGATAATTCACCAGCCGTAAAGTTAGTTATTATAGGTGCAGAACGAGGCATTAAGTGGTTCCATTCACGCTAACAGTTAAACCGCCAGCATAGTTTATTCTGCTGTCTAGCCAGGTGTCTGCAATAACTTCTGAATATCCGCTTTCTTGCGCATCTGCTGATCGTGCATCTGCAACTTTAAGACGATACATTTCCATCATGTTTTGATATAGGCTATTACTTTCTGCTAATGTAATTGCTAATTCAGCAGCTAAACGTGCTGATAATGCTTCAACAAACATTGAATCATATTCATTAACGTCTGTTACACGGCCTAAATACATAATTTTAGCTGTGCCTTCATCAGTAAGCAGTTTGCGACCTTCTATTTTATAAACCATATTTGCTGATTCCATTTGCAAAACCCGCAAACAATCAGACGGTATTTGATATTGAAAGGCAAACTCAAAAGCTGGAGCGTCTACTGACTGAGCAAGCTCAACTCTGGTAACTGCAAAGTTCCATATGTGATCACGAATTGTTGCATCACGAACTTGCTCATACATAACATTAGCGGCTCTTGCCGCTTCACTATCTTCTGTTAATGATATTATTGCATTTGCACCAATTTTAATTAGTGCATTGTTGACGATCTGAACTACAGATGTTGCCATGTTGCCTCCAAATTAGGTTGGAGAGAGCCTAAACCCTCTCCTTCCCAAAAGCATCAAGTTGCAGAAAAATACATATCTACAATTAAAGTGCCAGAACTTGGAAGTGCTGCACTTGCAATCGTAATAAAGATTTCTTCTTCAGCTGCTAGAGTTGCTACTCCAGCATTAACGCCAAACAATGTCGGTACGTTTGCAGCGGTGTGTGTTGCCGCTGCTCTGTATTTGCCAACAGTGCCTGTTACACCAATAGCAACAGTCGCACTGCTGCCTAGTGTCGCACTAGCGTTTAAAACACCATATAAAAACGCTTCGCCAGCTTTGGCTTTAGCGATTACAATCGTGTCGGATGTTGCCTGTGAAGCAAGAGTAATGGTTGCACGTTTGACACGCACGTTACCATCAACAATGCCACCAGACGGAAGGCTCACTGGAACAGAGTTCAAGAGACCATCCATTTCTGCACTATATAAAACAGTCATGATTTAATCTCCTATTCTGAACATGGAACTTCAAGAACACGTGATTCTTCCATGCGTGTCGCACCTATTGCCATTGAGCAAAAGACTTGAGTTGCATAGTTTTTATCAGCACGTTCCGAAATCTTTGTAGTCATATCGTTTCCAACGCCAAGCAATAGCCCATCCATTTGGAAAGCAAAACAACGACGGTTGCTGCTTGCCACTGGGATTAACTTAGAACCGTCAGTACGCAGACCATTAACAGAAATGAATTTAAAGCCCATAAACGTATCGACTTCACCGCGAGCTAAAGCTTTTACAGTGTTAAAATCGGCAGATTGAATCTCTGTCGTGTTCAACAAACTTTTGATCTGTGAAGAAGTACAAACAATGACACGACCTTCGTCGGGAACATCGTTGCCATCAAAATTTTCTTTGATAGCTAAAAGAGAATCTAAATTCATATTAGATGTTTGATCACCTAAAGCTGTTTGACCAGCTGTAGATGTTGAGCCAGAGACCCCAGTAAATGCAGTGCCAAGAGCAGAATCAATTATGATTTCGTCCATTGCACGACCCATAGCTTTAGCAGCAGCTTGCGCATACTGTGAAGTAGGATCGATTAGCATCCTTACCTTGTCTTCATCATCGATTAGGTCTGCCCAATCGAAATCTTCTAGGGATACACGACGACGCGAATGAGGCGTGTCGATTCTGGGGGTGTCAGAGTGTCGGGACGGACGACGACGAGCGGCTGTTGCGCCAATTTGCTCGAAAAATGCGTTCTTACCGACGACGGCTTCTTCACGAACCATGCCACGCAATTTGGAACCATCTTGCTGGACAAGATGCTGTACGTTAGCACTATACTGTTCGACAAAGGCCGTAGTCACATTAATAGACATACGGATTTCTCCTTAAAGGTTAAAACAGATATTTAAGGGTTATCGTCTAGGACGGCCCAAGCTGCCTTCGTGCTTGCATGGGTTCCGTATAGAATTATCCATTTATATAAAAGGCAAGACCAACATAGCATACATTTATCAAATATGAACAGCAAAAAAAGAAACCCGCCAAAGCGAGCCTCTTTCTATTTATTTTTGTTTGTACGGGCGACCACGTTTTAGCTGGTCATTTAGGTGTTTGTCTGGTTGTTTGTCTACAATCCAATTAAAATATTGTTGCGCTATTTTAATAGAAATGTCAGGTGATCCTGTATGCGCCAACTGCAAACATTGTAGTTTTAATATTGATTCTTCCATTATGCTGCATCATCTGGATACGCTTGCACAAACAAGTCTTCAACTTTACGCAATAAAGCAGTGTGTTCTGGGTTTCGCCTGTCCATATAAGCAGGGTGCGACATTAAAGAAGCAGCTTCTGATTTAGCTTCTTCTGGAGTCATAACGTGCTTAGCTCCTGTTGCTGGACCAACCAAGTCTTTGTCAGCCATTGTAGCTTTAGCAATATTAGCAAACGCTTTTAAAACGTCTGGGTCATTACCTAATCCGCTTGATTCCATTTTTGCTGCTAAAGCATCACCGCCATATTCAGAAAAAGCTTTCTTTGCAAAATCAATGTTTTGATCGTAAGCACGACCCCATTCATCTTTTAAAGCACGTTCACCTTGCTCTAACGATTGCCCTTGCATTTCATTCATAGCTTCATACTGAGAACCCATATTGCCAGCTTGCCATGCAACAAGACTTTTAACTTGCTCACTATTCAAGCCTAGCTTATGTGCTTCTTGTTTAAATGAAGTTAAATTTTCTTCACTAAATTGAGATTTAATTTGATCTGGCAATTCATCAGGTAACGCTACTTCATATTTTTCTGGTGTTTCTGGTCTGCCAAGAAACTCATAAACATCGTTCCAATCACTTTCAGTAACTGGCTTTGTTATTTTGTCGCGTCCTAAATGTGATTGAAGATTAATGTAAGATGAAGCTAACGAATTAACATCTTTAAATTTAGAAAAGTTAGGATCGTCTTTAATGTCATCAGATAATGTAGAACGCCAATCATCGCTTGAAGTTTCTGTTATTGTTTCGCTAACTTCTGGCGCATTATCTGCCGTTTCGACAGGTGCGGAATCGTTAGGCATTTTCTGTAATCTCCTGTGTAAGTTTTAAAAATCGTTCTGGTGTTTCGTCTAATGCTGTAAGTATCATTAACGCAGCATTTCTCATACCTTCATTAAAAACAGTGTTTTCTACTGTTTCACCTAAAACGTATGATGGTCTTAAAACCCCACATTCACGACAAATATGGGATAAAACTCTTTTGCCTTCTTCCGTAGAAAATACCAAACGGAAATCAGCTTTTGAAACTTTAGACAATGTTGAGACCTGCTTCTTTTGCTGTTTTGGCAACATTTGCACCTTTCTGCATCATATCCATAACTTCTGCACCTTGCGCCATTTGTTGCTGTGCAGCCATTGCTTGCTGTTGTGCTGCCATTGCTTCTTGCTGGGCTTTTGCTTCTTCCATTAAATCATCATCTGATTTTAATAGCAGTGGTGGAACTCCATTTAAATCAGCTATATGACGCACCATGTCTGCGCCTTTAACAATTTGTGCAGCTTGTGGATCCATGCCAGCTATAGGGCCAACAAATTCAAGCGTTCGCATAATGCCTTGCGTTTCTGTTTGTCTCTGCGCTCTAGCAAGTGGAGAAACGTATTCAATATTTAACTCTTGATCTTGTAAAATCTCAGGGGCAAGCGGCAATTTGTCTGCTCTAGAAAGTACACCAAATATGCGCTCAATCATTGGGCCAAGGAACTCAGATTGCAATCTGCCTAATGTTGGGCCAAGCAAACGCAATGTGCGTTCTGTGCGTTCAATTACTTCCGTAGCCGTCATCTGTGGGCCACCTTGGAATTGTAGCTGGTCAAGAAAAAACGTCATACGTATACGGCTGCGCAAATCTTCCATCATTTGGAAACTAATTGGAATATTGCCGCCTGTTAACAGTGGTTCTATTCGAGCGCCTGTTGAGCTACGATAATAGTTTAACCCGCCAGGAACCGTTCTAACAGGGCCAAGAACACCATCGTCAGGAACTAATAAAGGGGGATCAACAATCTTTTGTCCTGCTTTAATTGTTGTCTTCATCATTTCTTGTAACATTTTAATATCTGGCAACGCTGTCATAGCAGGGGAGCGTCCAAAAACTTCGCCTACTGTTTTAGACCAACGTGAAACCATATATGGCATTTCATCAAAGCCACCTTCTGCTAAAACGTGTTTGTCTTTTTCATCTAAATAAATAGATGCAACAGGCAACATCGTTGCAGCTTTTTTGCTTTTGTCTATGTCTTCACGGGGATACACGCAGTGCAATAATTCAACTTCTTTATCAAATTCTTTTTTCTCATACAGTCTTGCTATGCGAGGTGATAAAGATTTTTCGCCCCATTTTTGCACAATTTGTCGTACAGTCATTTTAAAACTACGAAAAACTGTGTCAATTATTCCATCTGCGTTTTCTGCAATGTATATTTCTTCTATGTTAATAGCCCTAAAGCTAACGCCTGTGCGAGTAGTTGGCTCACCAATAAACATACAAGCTGTGCCTATAGAACAAAGCGACAAATAGTATTCGTGAATGTGTGATGGGAAAGCTACGGCTGGAGCAGACAATTCAGATAAAATTGCGTCTGATGTTTCTTTTAACCAATCTTTAACTTCTGCTTGTTCTTCAATCTTTTCTGGATCATCTTTAGTGCGCAAACCAAACCACGCAGATGCAGGGTTTGTGAGCATTCCATGCAAGCCAGCTGCAAGCATTTCGTTTGAATGAACACCAGTGCTGTCATAAATTAATGTTGATCGTTTGTCG
>TARA_R110000782_G_scaffold265518_1_pt1 | contig 10102 bp, 4 predicted proteins | sample TARA_R110000782 | Tara Oceans TARA_R110000782 (sample SAMEA4397859) | marine metagenome | biome: Polar Biome; feature: [SRF] surface water layer (ENVO:00010504); material: water (ENVO:00002006), including particulate matter (ENVO:01000060) such as... | depth 5 m
GAAAGATTTGCGGCTATTAGAACTGCAAAATTAAGGCTATCAAATATTAAAATTGGAGAAATTACTCAAATTTTAAGAGGAAAGTCTAAACAAATAAAACACTAGTGTATGCCAGAAATTAAACACGAGTTTACGGGTGGTAGAATGAACAAAGATCTTGACGAAAGACTTGTTCCAAACGGAGAATATAGAGATGCAATGAACATAAAAGTATCTACTTCAGATGGGTCTGATGTTGGTACTGTACAAAATATATTAGGAAACTCCCTAGTTCCTGGTCAACAGTTTATTGGTGAAGGAGCTTTTTGTGTTGGTTCGGTTTCTGATGAGAAAAACGATAAAATATATTATTTTATTGATGATAGCACAGAGATGATTCAAGATACAAAGGTTACGGACAGTAGTGTTTGGAATATAAGCGGAGATAGCATGGACACTCCTGATTTTGGCGCAGGCCAAGGAGCCGGAAGCCCCGACACGGGGGCGATGGTTAGTTCGTTGGGAACAGGAACATCTCAATACCCTCAATTCTACCACCCTAACTTTGATTTAATCGACGGACAAACTTATGAGATAAATGTTAAGTTTAGCCAAATAAGTCAAGGCGGGGAAGAAGGTGGTAAAATTAAAGCTTTTGTTTATGGTGCTGGAGGTGGTGTAAACTTGTACAGACCTTATTATAACGCAAACTTGACTAATGGAACGCATAATAGTAGTTTCACGTTTGATCAAACGTTAAACAATGATGTTGCAAACATGCGTTTCTCTGTTGAGTTGCATAATGGAAATGTATATGTGAAAAAAATAAGAGTTGATGGTGTATCTTTAAAAAAATCTAAAGGCAGTATAATAGAGTATGATTCTAAAACAAACTCTATAACGCCAGTGCTAATAGACACAACCGGTGGGGTTTTACAATTTAGCCCTGATAGATTAATAACCGGTATAAATATAATTGACGGTATGCTTTTTTGGACAGACAACTACTCTGAGCCAAAAAAAATTAACATACAAAGATGTATAGATGGTACTAGTGATAGCGGAACAATACACACAAATTTTATAAACGAGGCGCTTGGCATTGTAACGCCAATAAAAAAAGATCATATAACGGTTATAAAAAAACCTCCACCCAATGCAATGGGATTAGGCTTTTTAGATCCACTTGATAGAGACGGGAAAGTATTTTCTGGAAAAATCATTACTACTACAATTGGAGCAACTGGAGATTCTTTTATCTTTAACGAAACACAAAATAATGATCCATATGATTTTACAGGAATCAATAAAGATGACGTTGTAACCATGACAATACCCTTCGATGAAGATGGAAACAGTGGTTTTGAGCTTGATTGGAAAGAGGGTGATGTTTTAGTTTTTAAAGAATTTGATGAAGACGGAGTAACACCTCCAACTTTACCATTATCTACGTGGACCGCAAGGGGCGTTATTCAACCTTGGAGTGGCAATAAATTTAAAGATACTAGTCTTGACGTACTGACGACTGGAAATTTTAACACTGGTAGCCCAAATCATGTTGCTAATTGGAGTTTTGATTGGGATGTATTTAGCACAATGGGCTTTTAAATTAAAATAAATAAACAAACACTATGTCGGGACACTCGAATCAAATATTTGGATGGAGATATGAAAACATGCAACAAGCCATGATTTTTCATACAACCACAAGCAGAATGCCTTGGGCTAAGCTTTACCAGTCCCCGCAAAATCATGTTTTTGTTGAGGGTAACTCTTACGAGTTAACGTATACTCTTTCAGATGTTCCTGCAGCGCAAATGTATGGTGGTGGCAATATACAGCCTCTTGAGGGGCGTATAAAGGGTAGAATAGTTATAAATAGTAATAATTATGACTTTTCTTACAAAGATACTGTAGGCACTCACACGCAACAAATAACACTAACAAATAGCACTTCAACTAGTAATTCTTCTTATAATAACCACTTTTTACTTTTTGTTGATGGCAACGTTACCTGTAGAGGTATGCTTGATGGCGTTAGGTTAGATTGGGTGGAAGCTCCATCAGCCCAAGTTAAGGTTAAAATAACAAACATAGATTTAAACCCACCAACACAACAAAACCAAGGGCTTTCTAGCCCACTACCCTATATGGTAGACAAGTACATTGAAACTGGAAGTTTATTTAAAGACAAGCTTGTAAGATTTTCACATAGATATAAATATATTGATGGCGAATATTCTACATACGCCCCGTTTACTGGCGTAGCGTTTTCTCCAGGTAATTTTGATTACAGTCCTATTAAGGGTTATAATCTTGGAATGACCAATCAACTAAAGTCACTAGAGTTAAATGGTTTTGTTCCAAGCGGTGCGGATGGCGATTTAGAAGCTATAGATATACTGGCTAAAATAGAAGATTCTCCTATTATATATTTAGTGGATACGATAAGAAAAAAAGACTTAGTGCCAAAAAATCAAACATTAAACTCTTGGGATTCTAATAAATATATTATAACAAGCGACACTGTTAAGGGCGCATTACCAGCAAATCAACTATTAAGACCGTGGGATAACTTACCTAAACAAGCATTAGGACAAGAAATGATTGGCAATAGATTAGTTTACGCTAACTACAAGCAGGGATACGACTTAGTTAACCTTCAAGGATCAAAATATAAACCAGAGTTCAATATTAGCATAGAAAACGCTGACGAGAATATAATTAAAAAAAGATCTATAAAATCTGAAAGAGACTACCAAGTAGGTGTGGTGTTTTTAGACGAATACGGTAGAGAGACACCTGTAGTGTCAAATAGTACAGGTAGTTTTCATATTAACAAGTTAGATGCTAGCAACAACAATATTATTCAAGTTACTTTTGAAAATGAAGACTATCCTGTTGATGCTATGTATTACAAGTTTTTTGTCAAAGAAACAGATGGAGAGTACTATAACGTGGCTTTAGGTAGAAATTATACTGATGACGAAGGAGATGCTTGGCTATCGTTTCCTTCTTCTGAAAGAAATAAAGTGGATGAAGATACATTTTTAAGCTTAAAAAAGGGTGTTGATAGCGACGTGTTAGTGCAAGAAAATGCTAATTATAAAGTGCTGGCCATAGAAAACGAAGCTCCTGATTTTATTAAAACGTCAAAGCTTCTTATAGAGAAAAAAACACATAATACATCACAAACAAGCACAGATTTATTTGGAGACGATCTACAAGACGCTCCGATAGAAGGAGTTGATACTTTTAAAATAAATTATCTACCGTTTAATGAAAGTAGTGGTAACGCCTTGCATGAAATCACTGATGGTGATTTGTATATAGAATTTTCTAACACTCTTGGCAGAACATCTGAAAGATATGCAATAAATATTATTTCAACTGACCTTTCAACAACTGTGCTCGCAGCGGCTGCTAGTTATAGCGTAAAACTAAAAAAACCACTGGGTGATGATGTTAACTTTATAACCGATGATGTGTCTGGTAATAATTCAAGCAAGATTAGTGATACTACAGTAATAAAGTTATATAAGTTTGTTAAAAATGATTTGTCATCAGCTTTTGCTGGTAAGTTTTTTGTAAAAATTGAAGCAGATGATGTTTTTAATAAAAATATAAAAACTACGTCGGCAATTGATGATAGAGAATATAGTGTAATAAGAAGTCAAAAGTTGTTTTTCATGAACGATGACCACACGGCTTATAACGGCAGCCTTGTTCAAGGACATGCTACTTCAATGACGGGCTTAAATGACGGTGCATATCAAACTTCCATGAACAATTATGGTTACAGAAATAAAAATGGTCGCGGTTGGATAAACTGGAAGGGTAATGATTTTGGAGGAGATTACCCCACCAATGATAACACTAATAATTGGGTCGACATGGCGCCTGGATCGTTTGGAGGCATAAATGACAATGGAGATGGCTTAAACAAAGGAAGAGATTTTTCTCAATTTGCTGTTTTTTTTAGAAACTACAAATATGCCAACAATAGTGAAACGCTTTTAACCGACGATGGTACCTCTACTGATCTTGTGGGTAGGTTCAAATTTGGTTCAAGTCCTGGCGATTGGAAAAAGGAATTTTTAGATTACACTTCAGCTGGTAACGAGAGGTGGGATGGTGGTTATGCCGCTGATCTATATGACTCTAGTGATAATTATGCCAATGGACATCCTCAACCAACTCAAGCAGGGGATATAAGGCAACCAGAAGACGAAGTTTGGTTTATTGATAAAGGTCCGTACATTACTCTTAGAGGTAGTAGTGATAACCTACACTGGACGTACATTGGTGGAGTGGAGCATGTTTCATCAATATCAACAGGATTTGTAAAGCCATATAGTTATAAAAATGGAATAATAAAGTCAAATGGCTACTGGCACATGGATGTTGCACAAGGTGGTATTTTTGGGCCAATGTTATCAGGTAATAATCCATCATTTTTTGGGGCAATCAATACCAACTATCAAGATGAAGAAACAGTAGATATAGTAAACAAACACAATCCAGGAACACAATTTCGCTTTAGAGAAGATCCAACCGAAACGGTCTACACTATAATGCCATCAACTACATATAGCAGAACAATAAGGTATTCTGCTAATTACGATTATGCGGATCAATTCCTGCTAAACAATTTTCAAGCACCTATGTTATCTCCTAATTTTACTAATAATCGTACTATAAAGGTTGTTCCAGAGATTGCTTGGGATCCAACTATGGGTGGAGTTCTTGGCCCAATAGAAAATGGGTATCATTTATCTGTAAATGCAACAACACTTGGTGGTTTAACCGCTGGTAACACAACTGTCGGAAGTTTAGATGATTACTTTATCAATATAGCCAGTGAATTTGGTACCGATCCTGTTTATGGTACAGTGCTTATCACCGAGGGAATGATAGTAACAAGCTATAATAATGGCAACGAACTTGCTAACCCTTTAATCGTTAAGAGCGTTGCGGCGAGTTATAGCTCTGGCTACAAGGTATCTTTAACTGGCTATAAAAAACTGCTAGAAGCTGGAGATACATTCTCACCTACGGATGGAGAGACTATAGTTTTTCAACAACCATCAATGAACGGGTACAGCGAAAACTCAACAAATAGAATAAACCAACACAATAAAGATACAAATGGCGAGTTTTCAATTTCAAAACCAGGTTTAACAGCGGTGGGATATACTCTTGATTTTGTGTCTGAGGTTACAGGCGAGCAATCTATTCCAGATAATCCAGCTATATTTGAAACAGAGCCTAAAACGCAGGGTAGCGCCAATGTATACTACGAAGCTAGTGGTGCAAACGCAATTGAACTAAACGAAACCACCATAGGAAGTGCTCTTCCAGTAGGTGCTGAGATTACTAGTGATTTACAAGATCCTGGTTATAGCCAAACTGGAGCTAACTCTTACATACCAGTTGGTACTGTTATAGCTGGTTATATAGATGGCAACACGGTTTTATTATCTAATGATGTTCCAATTCAATACGAACCTAATCCAGGGGCGTACCCACAAATCATATTTGCAGGAGTAGCTCCAGGTAATAACTGCAGAATAACAAGAAGTAATGGCTCATCAGTATTTGTTACAATACAAAGCATTATTCTTGAGGATGACGGGACATGTAGAAAACTTCGTTTTAAAAAATCACTATTAAAAAGCAAACAATATTTAAACTGGCATAATTGCTATTCTTTTGGAAATGGAGTTGAGTCCAATAGAATTAAAGACGTGTTTAACAAGCAGTATATAGCTAATGGTGTAAAGGTTTCAACCACTTTAGATGAGGTGTTTGGCGAAGAGCATCGTAAAAATAGTTTAATTTTTTCTGGAATATACAACTCTAATAGTGGTGTTAATAACTTAAACCAATTTATACAAGCAGAAAAAATAACAAAAGACTTAAGCCCTGCTTACGGTAGCATTCAAAAACTGTATGCAAGAGATTCTGATTTACTAGCGCTGTGTGAGGACAAATGCATTAGAATACTAGCTAATAAAGATGCTATTTTTAATGCTGATGGAAACCCACAGCTAACGGCTAATGAAAACGTGCTTGGGCAAGCAATGCCTTTTAGTGGAGATTATGGTATATCTAAAAATCCAGAATCATTTGCGTCAGAATCATATAGAGTTTACTTTACAGATAGAGTAAGAGGTGCGGTAATTAGACTTTCTAAAGATGGTTTAACACCAATATCAGAACATGGTATGAAAAGTTGGTTTAGAGATAATTTATCTTTAGGTATTACAAACTTATTTGGAGAAAATAATCTTGACTCTCAAGATAACTGGGATATACCATCAAACGGTAATAGCGCTGTTGTAAACGGAGAAGCTATCTTAGGTTACTATAACAATTTTGTTATGGACGATAAATATGGAATGCCAGCGTACTTTAAAATGAACAACGTACTAGAGGTTGGTAAGAAATACAGATTGCAATTTGATGTTATAGAGCATAGTGGTTTGCAGCATGAAAATGGATATCCCTCTTCTATAACTATAAATAACTCATTTCCGGGTTCTGGTTGGCGTGCCGTTCCATCGATGGGTGATAGCAGGTATGATGGAACACATATTAACGTAGAGTGGATTGCTAATTCAACTGACTTTCAATTATTACAATACCAAGTTAATAATAAACATGATGTTGATGTTGATGGTGATGGAAATATTAGCAGTGAAGAAATGAGTTTAAGGGGTTATATCAACCCGGATGGTGGTGGAGTTGTTCTTATAAGCGATTTTGTTGATGGCCTTAGATTAAATGAAGATCCCAACTACAACGGCTCCTATGGACACAGGAGTTATTTGTATGGTGGAATAGTTAAGATTAAAAACTTAATACTAGAAGAGGTAAAGGAAGACTTAACAATAATTGGTAGTTACGATGATAAGGAAAACGAGTACAACGTTACTATTCACGGTGAAAATAAAAACACAGTTACTTTTAAGGAAGACACTAAGGGTTGGTCAACGTTTAAGTCTTTTTTACCAGAAAATGGTCTTAGCTGTGCAAATGATTATTATACTATGTCAAACGGTAAGCTTTGGCAGCATCACAACAAAGGCGTAAATAGAAACACTTTTTACAACACATTTAAAGAATCAAGTGTAAATGTATTGCTAAACGAAAGCCCTGGAAGTGTGAAGTCTTTTAAAACGTTAAACTATGAGGGAAGTCAATCTAGAGTTGAGGGTATAAGAGGTGTTACGGTTGGTATCAATTCTATTCAAGGCGCGGGAAGTAATCCTAATGGCTTCGCTCAAGGTTTGTATTTTTATTTTGAAACAAAACAAGAAATGAATGATTTGCTTGGTTACGATTGGGATTCAGGCGTTGTTAGTACCAACATAAAGCAATATCGCGGGGGAATATTAATTAGAGAAGGTTTTATTTATCTTGCAAATACACCAGATACTTTTGGTTTTGTAGGAAGGTGGAATCAAGGCTCTACTGCTTCTGATAGTAGTGCGGCTGAAGCGGGTGATTGGGAAGCTGGAGATATTATAACGTCCTCCTTAATGATGGATATTAATCATTTTAATATGACGCCTAAACAAGGTTGGTATGTTAGTGATATAATAACAAATAAACAAAGGGGTAGTTTAAGTGAGTTTATAGAAAAAGAAGGTAAGTGGTTCAATTATATAAAAGGTACAAACGATAGTATTCACCAAAACACTGATTTTGCAGCCTTTAATATACAGGGAATTGGATTGGTATCTAAAATAACAGATGTTACCGCTGGTCCGCCACCAGCTCCAAGTGAATTTATTATAGGAACTGAGCCAGATCCTAATACACCACTAGCAGCGCCAGGATTCTAATAAAAACAAAACAAAATGTATTTAAAAAAATTAACCGTTGATACAAAAGTAAACGCGTCCTTACAGGTTGGGGATGTTATATACTTTCAAACCCCTAGTGCTTACTTTCAATTTAACACTATAGATTCTGCTAACATGAAAAGGTGTGGAAAAGTGCACAATGTAACGGGTAGTGTTATAACCGTTGATGTTTTAGGTTCTATACCAGAAGAAAATGACTTTTTGTTTTTTGTAAAAAACGGCATTGTTAATAAGTCTAGCCTTTTAGGTTATTACGCGGGTGTTAGGTTTGAAAATAACTCTAAAGCTAAAGCTGAAATGTTTTCCGTAGGCTCTAGCCTAATAGAAAGCAGTAAATAAAAATTATATAAATGGAAACAATACAAAGCTTTAACATTGATACTAGTAACATTAAAATGGATGGAGAGTCTAAAGATTTAACTATAACCAGTAGTAGTAAAGCTGTTTTTAGCTTGGAAATAATAAAAGAAAGTAATGGCAGCTACTATAACTTTCAAACAAACTTATTTCAATCCACCAAGACTAGACTGAGTAACCATGTTGAAACAAGCGGTTCTTATAAAAAAGCTATAAAATTTCCATCTGGCGGTGGTACGGCTCAAAAATATGAAATTTTTTTGTTTGCCGAGCAAGACACTAAACATGCTGATTATAGAGAGGTTAGGTTTTTAGATGGTAGTATGGATATAAATTCAACAGTAGGCTCTAACTCTAGGTTAATAAAAAAAGAAATATACCAAACAGCTGACGTTACCATTACAATAAACGGTTACTCGCCTAACGGTTCCGTGGCTTTTACAAACTCAAGCACTTCTATAGTTACTCCAGTTGGCCACAGTAGATCTAAAATTCCATTTAGCTTTGCGGTTTCAACTGCAGCCACCAAAGCTTTGACTGTAAAAAGACAACCAGTCTCTAGCGATATAATGTCGTTTATCTCAGCCACCGTTGGTGACGCAGTGCCCATACCTGGTGAAAATAATTATCCAAACGCATCAGAATCTGCTCAAACCGTAAATGGCGCCATTACCTCAGGCGCAGTTGTTGAGATAGATAACAACGTTAGTAACGCTGTGTTTATTGGGGATAAAATAACGGCACCGGTAACAACAGACACCGTTAACGCAACTGTTGGTAGTGGTACGTCGGTAACAATGAACAATGCTACCGCTGGAAAAATGGCTGTTGGTGATAGAGTTACTGGTAATGCTGCTTTAGAAAGAAGCATTGTAACAGTGGCTTCTATTGGTACTGGTGGAAACGCCAATAAATTTAACTTATCTGAAGCGGTAGAAATAGCAGGTGGTATAACGCTTACTTTTAGCTCTAAAGTAAATAGAAGTGCAACAGTAGTAACCTTATTTTCGGCCAATGCAAAGCAGTTTGCTATGTCACAGGATATTCAATTTCGTGACAACGCTATTTTAACGTTTGCTAACCAAAGAAATCACAGGTGGGAATTATCATCAACAACAACAGATCTTAGTAAAATAACTGCGGGCATGATACACGTTGCTATAGATGCTTTTGAGCCCACTGCCCTTGTAAGTGATTACTTAGAGCAAATAACTATATTTGAAAACGAGTTAGGAGAATATAAAGTTGACAAAGTTAGACTTCCAGCTATAGATCTTAGGGCTATAAAACCAGTTATATCAAGAGATGCTGACACTAAAATTGTTACAACTACATATGGCTCAAGTACAAATCCAATTCATATAATATTTAGCCAACAAGCACATGCTGCGTTTAAAGGTATTTCTGCTAAGCTGTATGCCTACGGTGAAGAAAAAATAAAAAGCCTAACAGATTATGATGTAGAGTTTAGTGATTTAAAAGTTGTTTTATCACCAGTTGTAACCCAAACGTCAAGCAGTACTATTGGCTCGTCTAGCACCACGGTAGGTGTTGATAGTAGAAACGGTATTGTAGATGGTATTAGCACTGTTAGTGGATTAGGCATATCTGCGTCAGCCGTTAATCCAACTGTATCAAGTGGAGCTGGAACCGTTAGCGGAGCGGGTAACATAGTGTTAAGTGCTGCTCAAGAGCTAGATGATAATACCGTACTTACTTTTGCAAATACAAGCACAGTTGCCACTGTTACTGGTAATATAAAAATTAACAGCACTAGCGACAAAGCTGTTACTATAAGATTTGATGTAGAAAAATTTCTTCAAATGCACTAAAGTAAAATCATAGTGAAAACTGTGACTATTATATATATAAATCAAATCAAATGATAGAAAATA
>TARA_R110000782_G_scaffold19101_11_pt1 | contig 10100 bp, 4 predicted proteins | sample TARA_R110000782 | Tara Oceans TARA_R110000782 (sample SAMEA4397859) | marine metagenome | biome: Polar Biome; feature: [SRF] surface water layer (ENVO:00010504); material: water (ENVO:00002006), including particulate matter (ENVO:01000060) such as... | depth 5 m
CCGTGCCGTCATAAACCGCCTGCTCGTACTCGGACTCGTCGAACTCGGGCGTCCCCGATCGGGCGTAGCGGATCATGAACGACGCAACGTTCGAGTAGATCATGATGAAACACAGCGCGGGCGAAACCCGGGAAATCATGTATCCCTCGAGGACCGCGCCCGCAAAGTACATCGCGATCGCACCGACCGCCAGGTCCAGGATGCGGCGATCGTCCATGGCCAGCGAAGAACGGACCTTGATGGCCCGCAGGCACTGCAGCCCTCCGAACAGCGTGGCCAGCATGGCCAGGAACAGCATGCCGAGACCGAACGCGGCGAACGCGTACAGCCAGCTGTTCTCGCTCTTCTCGGCGTCCTCGAGGCCGACGCCGAAGAGCGGGTTCTCCATCCCGGTGGTGTAGAGCTTCCACCACGCGTAATCGCGGGTGTTCTGCGAGCTGACGATCCGGTCCACCCCGATATCAAAGCCGGTGACCGACACCAGGACCTTGAAGCCGACGTACGCCAGCACGAGGGCGACCGGCATGAAGAGCACGGCCCGGCCGAGCCGGGTGTAGAGCACCCCCGCCGAACCGATCGCGAACATGCCGATCCCCGTCCGCGACCCGGTCCAGACCAGCATCAGCAGGTTGACGCCCAGCACCATGATGTAAATCGTGCGCAGCTTCGCGCCCTGATCATTGAAGAGCATCCAGAGGGTGGTGACCCCGAAGAACGACAGCAGCATGCCCGCGTGCTGGGGGTTGCTCGTCATGCCCACGAACCGGAACTGATTCCCGAGGGTGAGGTAGGACGAGTTCGACACGAACTGGAGTGCGCACATGCCGATCCAGAGAACATTCACCAGAACCACCGTGCGCAGCAATCGCACCACGTCCGACGGCGAATCGACCGACATGGGAACCACCAACAGCAGCGGGACGAGCGTCGCGAAGCTGTAGACGAACGACTCGAACCCCGGGCCCATGCCCTCGTGCTGGAGCCGCAGCAGCGACGCGTAGAAACCCATCACCACGAGCGTCACCAGCATCATGGCGATCGGCTTTCCACGCAGATTTCTCAGATGAACGATCGCCATCACCAGCGCCGACAGACCGGCGATCAGGAAGATCAACGACCGACGCTGCTGGAGCGGGAGCCACGCCGTCGGCAGGATCTTCCCCGCCCAGTCCATCGGCAGGGACATGGCCGAGGCGATCAGCATCATGCCGAAGGGCACCAGCATGCCCCACCGCCGACCGAGCCCCATCAGGTACATCCCCGCCCAGATCAGGCAGAGCAGCCCCGCGAGCCCCATGGCCGGAACGGTCAGATTCATCGATGCTGTCCTCCTAGACTCAAGGCTAGCAACCCTGTATCGACCCCGCGCCGGCGATGGTTCTTCCCAACTGCCGCATTCGGCCCGCCGAGCCCAGAATTCGCCCCGTGAGGCCGCCGCGGCATGACCCGCATCGTCTGCAACTACGCCCGCCTCTTCTCCACGCTGCTCATCGGCATCGCGGTCGTCCCCCTGACAATCGCCTGGCTGGGCGACGACGCCTTCGGCCTGATCGCCCTGCTCGGCGCCAATATCGGCCTGGCCAACATCGTCCGACAGATCATCCAGCAGTCCCTCGTCCGAGAACTCGGCGCGGCCTACCACGGCGGGGACGCGGGCATGGCACGGCTCTACCCCGCCATCTGCCGCATCTCCCTCGTCGCCGCCTTCCTGTCCGTGGTCACCTTCGGCATCGTCGCCGCCGCCCTGCCCGTGTTCAAAATGCCCGACGCGTTCCGCACCGCGGCCCTGTGGTTCGTTATTGCTCAGGGCGCCCAGACCGCCGTCATGGTCCTCCTGGCTCCCGTCCTGAACATGTACCTCGTGGCCGAGCGCTTCGTCGGTTTCAGCGTCTGGTTCGTCGGCGTCCGGGCGGCCAACATCGTCTCCGTGCTCATCCTCGGCTACGCGGTCACCGTCAACGACCCGCCCCGCGGCCTGCTCCTCCACGGCCTGCTCTGGTCCGGTCTGTCCATCCTGGGCTACCTGATCGCCGCGGGCCTGCTCATCCGCAAAGACCGCCGCCTGATGCTCACGTTCCGCCGCCCCGAGCCCGGCGCGACCCGCGAGGTCATGGGCACGTTCAGCTGGAACTCGGGCGTCCAGATCGCGATGAACGTGCACGAGCAGGTCCCGCCGATGCTGCTCAACCTCTTCCTGGGCACCGCCGCCAACGCCGCGTGGGGGCTGGGATTCCGCCTGGTCGCCTACATCCGCATGGTCACCACCGGCATGCAGTTCGGCTCCGACGCCGTCAGCGCCCGCCTGGCGAGCGGGGACGACCAGGACCTCGCCCGCGCCCGGCTCCAGCGCCTGACCGACGTCCAGACCCGCCTGACCGGCCTGGTCTCGATGCCCGCCGGCGCGGGCGTGCTGATCTACTGCTTCCCCATCCTGCACCTCTGGGTGGGGCGCCAGCTCGAGGACTACGACACCATCATGGGCATGGGCGTGGTGATGGCCCGGATCCTCGCGCTGGCGCTGGCCGCCCGCGCGATCTCGGACACGTGGGTCCTCGTCCTCTACGGCGCCGGATTCGTCCGCAGCTACGCGCCGCTCATCATCGCCGGCGGCTTCATCGCGCCCGTCACCGCGGTCATCCTCCTGCTCACGCTCCCCGCGGACCTTCGCTACATCGGGCCGGCCGTCGGCTTCACCCTGGTGTTCGTCGGGCTGCACCTCGTCGGCGTGCCCGTCCTCGCGGCCCGCTGCCTGCACCTGAGCCCGTGGAGCCTGATCCGCTCGGTCGGCCGCCCGTTCCTCGCCACCGCCGCCGCCTCCGGGGCCGGCCTGGGCGTGCTGGCCGCCGGAGCCCGTCTCGGCGACCTCTCGCTCCTCGCGATGCCCACCCGCGCCGCCGGCGACGCCATCGACCCCGCGTGGATGTTCGCCTCGATCCTCGCCTTCGGGCTCGTGTACACCCCGCTCGCCTTCGCCTTCGTCATCGGACCCGACGAGCGGGCCCGGATCACGGGCATCGTCGCTCGACGCCTGGGGCGCGGTCAGCGCCCCGGCTGACCCGCCGGCCCATCGCCCGACACGGGGCGCAGGTCCGCCACGATGATCCGGTGATCGCTCCCCTCGGACGCGACCGAAGACCACGCCACCACCTCGAACCCGCTGGACACCCAGACGTCGTCGAGCTGCACGCGGGCCGGGCCCGCCCACTCGGACGGGTAGCTCCCCCACCACCCGCCCGCCATGGGCTTGGACATCGACAGCCCCGCCGCCCGCGCCGACCCCGCCCGCGATCCGGCCGGGCCCGCGTTCAGGTCCGCCCCCACCGCCAGCGGCAGGCCCATCGACGCCGCCGCGCCCGCCATCCCGGGCAGCGTCCGCGCTGCCGTCTCGTTGCCCATCGCCCACCGTTCCCGCGTCCGCGGCGAGTGGGGGTGCGCCAGGCCCACCAGCACGGGGCCCGCCCCGGTCTCCAGCCGAACCATCAGGATGTCCCGCTCGGCGTGCTCGACGCCCGGCACGCCCACCCGCTCCATCGGCCAGCGGCTGAGCACGAAGCACGGCGAGGTGATCCCGTCCACCCACGCCCGGTGCACCCACCCCCAGCCCGACCCGTCCAGCAGCCCGCGCCGGCGCACACCGCGGTTCAGTTCCACCGGCACCTCGATCAGCACCACCGCGTCGGCGTGCCACCCGAGCACCCGGCCCAGGTCGGCCTCCCACGCCGTGCTCTCGGGCCCGGCGTTGAAGCTGACCACCCGCACCACGCCCGGCCCGGGCGGCGTTCCCAGATCCACCGGCGGAACCCACACCGATCGGCCTGCGATCAGCGGCCAACCGCCCGCGACCGCCGCCAGCGCGCACACCGCCCCGGCCCCCCACCGCCGAAGCAGCCCGCACAACCCCGCCGCGAGCACGCACCCGGCGACCAACCAAACCTGATAGGACACGAGCACGTCGATCGTGTACGACCGCGGCCCGAGCACCCAGAGGCCGCCCGCGACCGCGCCGCCCGCGCCCAGCGCCCACGCGAGAACCTGTCGCTTCCCGCGTCTACCGCCCCGATCTGATCGCTCCGCGCCCGCCTCGGCCATCACCCATCCTTGCCGGTTCCGAGCCCCCGAGCGCGCACGAAAAAGGGCGAGCCGTGAAAGGCCCGCCCTCGGAGCATGTCAGGAACGGTTCAACGCCGGACGATCAGTCCTGCGCCGGCTGGCCGAAGAACGGGAAGACCATGCCGCCGCCCCCGCCGATCTGGTCGGCGTTGTAGATGTAGGCCGCGTCGAGCGCCTTCTCGATCCGCGTCTTGCACTCGCCCAGGTGGGCCAGCGTGTACGCGTCTACGCCCGAGGCGTTCTTGGACCGGGCCTCGACCTTGCCGAGCAGCTCGCGGAGCTGCGCGACGGCCAGGGTCTTGACGGGCATCGCCGCGGCGTTCGCGGTCGTGGTGCCCATCGAGAGGTCGATCAGCCGCTCGAGGTGCTCGCGCTGCAGGTTGCGCCGGAACGAGGAGATCATCGGGTTCCGCTCGGTGAACTTGCCCGACGCGTTGCCATCCAGCTCGTTCCAGGCCGCCTTCTTGACCGTGGACATCACCTCGGCCAGCGTCAGGGCGTCCTCGTCCGAGGGGACGTACAGCTCGAGGTCGTAGACCCGCTGGAGGGTCTGCGGGTTGAGCAGCATCGTCATCGCCGAGGCCTGCACGCCCATCACCTGGTCGTGGATCGGGAGCGTGGCGTCCGCGATGGCCTCGCGGTAGCCGTACTCGTCGAACCACTTGTCGGTGGTGGTGTGGCGGAGCAGCTCGGGCGTGATGCCGAAAGCCTCGTCCTTGAACGAGTTGTCGATCACGAACGCCAGCGCCGCACGCTGCTGATCGGCCGAGACGGGGTCGATCGGGACGCGCCCGTTCGGGTCACCCTTCTTGTCGCGGTAGACGTGGGCCGAGCCGACCCAGTTGGCCATCATCGACAGCATCTGGGTCTGGGTTCCCAGCGTGATGCGGTAGCCGCGCCGCGCGTTCGCCCAGGAATCGCCGTCCTTGACGAAGTCGGTCAGCAGGCCCTCGCGCACGTGCCGCACGAACGCCATCTGGTTGTTGGCGTAGTCCAGCGGGTTCTTGCCCATGTCGTACCGGCGCGCGGTCGGGTCGGGGCCGAAGGTGTCCTCGTCCGTCGCGTACTGCAGCTCCGGCTCGGCCACGCGCTCGAGCGTCTTCTTCGGGTCCTTGCCGTAGCCGTACTCGATGGCCCAGAAGTCGTACGGCCCGATGTCGATCACCGAGTAGTCGCCCTGGGTCTCGCCGAAGCCCGGCATGCGGATGTTGATGCCGTTGTAGTCCATCACCGAGGTCGACCAGGCCTTCTGGCCCTTGAACCCGGGGGTGTTGATCTCGGCGATGTCGTACGCGCTCGAGCCCTTGAAGTTGTGACGCAGGCCCAGCGTGTGCCCGACCTCGTGCGCCACCAGCTCGGCGAGCATCGGCCCGACGAACCACTCGGGCACGCCGTCGATCATGTCGCCGGGGTCCTCCTTGGGCTTGTCCTTGGGCTTCTCGCCGTTCTCCTTCGGCTCGGCATCGGGCTCGTCCTCGTCGGCCTTCTTGCCGTCGAGCATCGCCAGGTACTCGGGCGGGACCATGGCCCGCAGGCCCGGATTCTCCTCGAGCTGCTTGCGCACCATCTCGAGGGTCTCCTCGTCGATCTCCGGCTCGGCGGACTTCTCGGCCGCCGACTCGATCGACGCGAACGTGTCGATCGCCGCCAGGTACATCTGCATCATGGCCAGGTCCAGGGCCTTGCCCTGCGCCAGGTTGCACATGCCCGAGATCTGGCTCATCCGCATCAGCCCGGCGTACTCGTTCTCGCCGGCGCCCTCGACGTCGGCGGTGGCGATCGGGTGCCCGCCGAAGCGGGTCAGGCCGCGCTGCTGACGCTCGATCATCATCTCCTCGCGACGCTCCGGGCTGGCCATCCGCAGGCGCGGGTCCCACTTGGGGTTGCGGTCCAGCCACGACAGCGTCTGCGGGCTCATGCCCTCGATCGCCAGGTTGCCCAGCAGGTCGTCCCAGCGGTAGGTGAACACGCGGATCCACCCGTCGGTCAGCACCACGTCCGCGTCGAGGATCTCGCCGGTCATCGGGTTCACGCGGCTCGGGCCGATCGCCGTCGCCACGTCGTTGCTGATCCAGCGGATGAAGTTGTACCGCACGTCCTCGGGCTGCTTCTCCATGTGGGCGCCCGAGGACTTGTCCTGGTAACGAACCTCGATCGCGCCGTCGATGCCGACGGCGCGGAACGCCTTGTTCCACTGCTCGATGCCGTCACGCACCCAGCGCCGGTAGCGGATCGGAACGGTGTGCTCGACGTAGTACACGATGGGCTGCTTGGGCGGGCTCAGCTTCAGGTTGGGCGCCGCCTTCTCGAGGTTCCAGCGGTTGATGTACCGGTTGTTGGTCTCCTCGCGCGTGAACTTGCCCAGGTCGCGGTACGCCGTGGTGAAGTAGCCCACGCGCGGGTCGGCTTCACGCGGCTTGTAGCCGGGCGTGCCCTGGATCAGGCTGATCGAGTAGTGGAACGACTTCATCGCCCCGCCCGCGACCGGACCCTCCAGCTCGACCTCGATGTTCTGCGGGAACACCTTGATGTCCTTGACGGTCGTCAGGGAGCGGTTCAGACCCCGCGCCGAACCCCCGAAAAAGGTCTGCATGTTGTTGACCAGCAGCTCGCTCAGGTTGATCACCGGCTGGCCGGACGGGCCCGTCGAGACCAGCGGCACGTCGACCAGCACGCGGTCGGTGAACACCGTCGCGATCGAGTCCTTGCTCTCCTGGTCGCCCGTCGAACGCACCTCGATCTGCGGCATGACCAGCGCCATGCGGTCGTTGATCTTCCGCCACTGCGTGTACATGTCCGACGCCTGCAGGCCGGCAAACACCTCGCCGCCCGAGACCGTCATCGCGAAGAAGTGGTTCTGACGCTCCCAGTTGCGAGGCAGCTCGGCCACCAACTGGTTGTTCTTCTCGTTCAGCCAGACGCCGTAGAAAGAACCGTCCTGGCCCTGCACCTGCTTGTAGCCGTTGATGACGTCCTTGAACGCCTTGAGACCGTCGTTCGACGCCGGGGACGGCCCCTGGCCGCCCATCATCGACGCGATCTGCGCCAAGTCGATCGACTCCTCGCCCTGCGGCTGCGTCGCGCCGTCCAGGGCCGGATCGTCCCAGCCCGCGCCCGCCGACAGCACACCCAAACCGACCACCGCCCCCACCACGCCCACCAGGGCCCGGGCCGAAACACCAAACATTCGATCAGACATGACCGCTCCACGCGCTTTGCGCACTGATACCCGGGCGGGGTCCGCCGCACCGACGCCCCCGAAGCCAGCCCGGATAAAGGGCTGTATCACCTCGGGGATGCCGGTATCGGTTGCCTGCCCGGTCACCCAAGAATCGGAATAGGGCCGTCGCGCAACAGCTGCGCCGCCCTCCTCCGCAGGCAATTACCGCCCAAACCCCCGCCGGATTCAAGAAAGTTCCTCAGGATCCCGGCGAGAACACCACCGCCAGGACCGTCAGGGCCACAAACCCCACCGCGCACACCCGCACCACCGCGTCGTGCACCGCCAGCTCGGTCGGGTCGTCGTACGTCCCCCGTTCGAGCTGCACCATCGCCCGCAGCAGGGCGAGCGTCGAAGGTAAGACCGTCAGCCACAAGAGGTTAAGTCCGAAGCCGCCGCCCCCCAACGCCTCCGCCGCGGGCCCGACCTCCCCCGCGGAGCCGAACTTGACCGTGAAGTCCCCCGCCCGGCTCTGCACGTACCCCGCGTAGGTCAGCAAGGTCGCCACCGCAGTCACCACCACCGCCATCTGCAACAGCACGTCCGAATAACCGAGCTGCACCGACCGGGCCGCCGAGGCGTCCTCGCCCAGCGTCCGCTTCTCACCCAACCGTTTCCCGAACGCCAGGAACATACTCAGGAACAGCGTCGCGTTGAGCAGCCACGTCGACGGCTCGATCTCCGCCGCCGCGCACCCCGCCAGCACCCGCAGCACGAAGCCCATCGCCAAGCTGAGCACGTCCAGGATCACCTTGTTCTTGAAATACGCCGAGTAGATCAGCACGTTCAGAGCGTGCATCGCCGTCAGCGCCCCCACCACCACCGTCGTGTGCCACGCGTCGAGCATCAGCACCGCGCCCGCCGAAAAGCCCAGCAGCACACCGGCGTAGATCAGCCCCGCCCGCGGCGAGACCGACCCCGACGCCAGCGGCCGGTGCCGCTTGCGCGGGTGCACCCGGTCCTTTTCCCGATCGAACCAGTCGTTGATCACATACAACCCGCTCGAAGCCAGGCTGAACGCCACCACCGCCCAGAGCACGCTGATCCAGTCGATCACCAGGCCCTGCGACCAGCCGTACAGCGGCCCGACCACCACGAACACGCTCTTGGACCACTGGGTCGGGCGTGCCAGCTTGACGTAGGCCCGCACGCCCGTGTACCGGCGGGGTTCGGGCAGCGACGGGTCGGGTTGGCGGGCGTCGTCTGTCATGCGTGCCGGCCGATCGGCCGATGCTCCTCCGACGACGGGCCGCGGCCCGAGGTTCGTCCCGATCGAACCAAGCGATCCGTATCATCGCCCCGGAGCGGACCCGATGCCCACCCACACGCCGAACAACACCGACGCGTCCGGGCAACATATCGGGCGGAACGGCCCCACGCTCCAATCCGGGCCGCCATCACCCCCGATCCGGGTCGTCTTCGCCGCGCTCGCCGCCGCCCTGGCCATCTTCCTCCCGGCCGCCGCCCTGGCCGTGGCGGGCAACAACGCCGGACGCGGCGCGTGGGACGCCACGGTCTACCACGAGCCCTTCATCCGCCAACTGGCCGCCGACTGGCCCCGCCTCGACCTGTCCAATCCGCTGACCGCGACCACCCCGGGCTACCACATCGTCCTGGCCACCCTCGACCGGTTCGGCCCCGGATCCACGACGGCGCTGCGTCTCGCCTCCGCCCTGATCGGCGCGGGCCTGCTCGCCACGCTCGCCACCTGGCTGGCCCGGCGGGTCCGCCCGCTCGACGCCTTCCTGCTCAGCTTTCCGCTGGCCGCCTCGATCTACACATTCCAGTCCGCGGCCTGGCTCCTGCCCGACAACCTCGCCTGGCTCGGCGTGCTCTGGATCCTGATCCTCTGCCTCCGCGACCCGCCGGCCTGGCGCAACCTCGCCATCGCCGGCGGGGTGCTCGCGGCCCTCGTCTTCACCCGCCAGGTCCACCTCTGGGCCGCCGGCGTGATCTGGCTGGCCGCGTGGCTGGGCGTCCGCTCGACCGACCCCGGCCTGTTCACCCGCCTGCCCGCCCGCATCCCCAGAACAGTTCTCGCCGCCCTGATCACGCTGCCCGCGGTGCTCGTGGTTGCCTGGTTTGTCCGCCACTGGGGCGGCCTGACGCCCCCGCGCTTTCAGTCCGACATGCACGGCGGCAACCCCGCGACCCCCGCGTTCATGCTCGTCCAGGTCTGGGTGCTCTGCATCGGCTTCGGCCCCTGGCTCGCCCCGGCCCTGCTGCGGGCGGCCCGCGATCACAAGGCCGTCCTGCTCGCCGCCGGAACCCTCGGCCTGATGCTGGCGATCGTCCCCGCCACCACCACCGACCCCGACGCCGGGCGATACTCCGGCTGGTGGGGCGTCACCGGTCGTGCCCCGGTCCTGTTCGGGCGGACCAACCTGCTGTTCGTCATCCTCGCCCCGCTCGGGGCCGTGTGGCTGGCCGGGGCGCTGCTCGCCGTTCCCCACCGCGCCCGCTGGACGCTGCTGGGCGCACTGGTCGCCTTCGCCGCCGCCCAGAGCGCGACCTTCTTTTCCTGGCAGCGCTACCACGAGCCCTTCCTGATCATCCTCCTGGCGATGCTCGCGGCCTTGCAGCCCGCCGAACTCCGCCGGACGCCCTTCGCCCGCCTGCGCCTGCCCGCCATGCTGGTGTTCTGCGCTCTGCTGGCCGCCATTTCCGCGATGGCGATCCGCGGCGAGCCGGTCGCCCCCGGCACCCCGCCGCCGCCCAAGCACACCGCCCCGGAAGACCCCTGGGCCGCCCCACCCACGGATCGCGCGCC